>Ga0209470_1003306_pt1 | contig 11179 bp, 9 predicted proteins | sample GraSoiAngelo_125_FD_185882 | JGI IMG/M metagenome (GOLD analysis project Ga0209470, IMG submission 185882) | Grasslands soil microbial communities from the Angelo Coastal Reserve, California, USA - 14_0927_05_40cm (SPAdes) (version 2) | ecosystem: Environmental > Terrestrial > Soil > Grasslands ... | reverse complement strand
ACCAGCTACCTCCTCTCCTCGAAGAATCGTCTTTTTTACGATTCCAGTCGAATCCATGATTCGTTTCCAATGTGCGTCAAAGGCCGCTCTGTCATGTGGATCGTTCCTCACGAATGCAGCCATTCGGTTAGCTTCTAGGTCGAGTTGTTGCTCGAAGAAAATAGAAATGTCGGAAGTCTCTACGTTTCGAATCGTAATAGTGACGGAATTATTCACTTTATATTTTCTACCTAACGAGACACAAGCTCAGCTGCGGCGAGCGGGAGCGCGCGTGGCTGCGGGTTGAAAGATTTTAATCATCTGAAAGCTGGGTAGTACGACGGCTCGCCGTCAGCTGCAGCGCCTTGTTAGGCCGTCTGAGAAAATTCATCGGGAAGCCCCCTGCGGCATCGCGGGAACAAGCCCGTGTTTCAACAGGACCGCTGTTAACTTTTCAACATCGGGAGGGCCGCCCGCATTCACAATCGGTGCAGCCTCCTTAAAGAAATCCGGGCCGAGTAACGCCGGAGTAATGATGGCCAGCGCCTTCACAGCGGTCTGCTTCAGGTTGTTGAAACCATGAACAGCCCCGCGCGGAACAAAACAAGATTCCCCCGGGCCAATGTCCACCGGTTTTCCCTCCACGGTGAACGTCACCACGCCTTCCACTCCATAGATGGTCTCGTCGTAATGCTTGTGCGAATGTGGCAACGGCACCTTCGCCCCAACCGGGACGGTGAATTCGAACATCGCCACGGCACCATTCGTGTCGGCGGATTCGAGCAGAAAACGGATTTCGATTTGCCCAACCTGAATAGTCTCACTTTTCATAGCCGCTTCACCTCATTGAAGTGGTGGTCCGACGAGCTCGATTCCGTGTTTGGCTGCGGCGGCCCTCAGCGCCTGAATGGCGTCGGCTGATGGTGCTCCGGCCGGCGGTGGCAGTTCCGGGCGTTCCGCCGGGCGGCTGACAGCACGCACGAAGCGTTCAAAATCCCCGCACACTGTGATCGTCAGGCAGCGGCCTCCCGCTACTGACTCAACGCGATAGGTGTGCGGTACGCCCTTCGGCGCCAGCAGGATGTCGCCAGTGCCGAGTCGGTGCTCCTGGTCTTTGACCTTCACGCGAAACTCCCCCTGCAGCACGTGTAAGACCTCATCCTCCGCGCGATGAAGATGTAACGGCGGTGAAAAGCCGTACGGTACACGATGCTCAAGGACTGAGATGCCATCCTGGTCGTCCGACATGGAAACCCGGATTGTGACGAGTGAGTTTTGAAACCATAATTGATTTGGAGGCACAGATTTGATCATAGGCATTGCCTGTTAAATGTTCAATCGGTGTAAGCGGCCTAACGAGACGGAGCTGAGCCACCGCTGGCGGGAGCGAGCGTGGCAAACATCAGGAACTGTTTCATAAAATTAAATGTGGACTTCGCAGCGGCCAGCGGTTGGCTCCAGCGATTGGTTAGGCATTTAGTGTGACTGCTTATTGCCGCGTAGTCTGGGACGAGTAATGGTTGGCAACCAACCGCCAGTGCCCTTGCTGCTTTACCCACACCCTGGTAAAGCGAGTGTCACGGGGAACAGTTTTGCCTTTATCTTGCCCAATCATTGTCGAGCGGCCGGTCTCCACAGCCGTGTCTCCATAGACGCGCACTTGAACGTCATCGGTGGTGATATCACCTGCGGCTTGGTTCTCACTGTGCCACTTGGCCCTACCCCTATGAAATCAGCAGCGTAGATGCGATCAAGGGCCGTCGCATCAGCATGAATCTGTGCTTGAATGCGTTCGTTATCCAGTTTCCTAATGGTCTCCTCGACACTTGTTCTGTGACTGCCCCTCGCACTCTGCCCTTGCCCTACGCCCATAGGGGCCACTGTAAGGACGAGGACAGCTATAAAGAGTACTGGTCTCATGTAGACTTCTCCATAAGGCTAACATCGTAATAAGCAGAAGTTTTTCTGCCTATTTCTTGAGGATCCCTCTAATATCGGCTGCAAATGCAGAAGAGGAGTCGGCATTTTTCGGGGGTTCGTGCGGCCAAAATAGACGCTTTTCCAAGGGAGGAAAGGCAATTTTGCGGGCCAGCGCCGCCGCCGCGCAAATTGCTCGATCACGTCCGCGATGTGCTGCGAGTAAATCATTATTCGGTGCGGACAGAAGAGGCGTACGTGGGCTGGCGCGTAAAGGCTGCGCCGACGCGCTAAAGATCCGGCGTTTGTTTTCACCATGCACTACGTATATGTGATGCGCTCAGTAAGTGATCATGGTCTTTACATTGGTTATTCGGCCAACCTGCGGCGCAGATTCACGCAACACGTGGAAGGCGGTGCATTTGCAACTTCTTACCGCGGCCCATGGAAGCTGATTTACTATGAGGCATACACCGAGCAGGGAGATGCGCTCGGACGGGAACGCTACCTCAAGAGCGGTGCGGGCAGAAGGTTTCTAAGAGCACAGCTTGCGCACTATCTGAGAAGGAATCCGATTAGATCCAGGTAAGAACTTCGCCCATCTGGCTTGCCTCATGGAATCTCAGGCGAAGCCGCGTGAGCGTAGCTTTTACGCGGAAGAGCCCGCTGGATTGAGAAGTTCGCAAAAGCGAGGCGCATTTGCAGCACGCGAGCGCGCGCTCCCCAGAAATTTTATGACGATTTGTATTTCACCGAGCAGCCGTACGGTTTGGTCTGAGACGTCGTGACCGGTTTTCCGGTGAGTGATTCGTCCAGCGCCGCTTTGACGTAGTTGGTCGAGTTCGGAATATCGGCCGGATTCGGTGTGGCTTTGCTGTCGATTGCCCCTTCGTAAGCGATTTTTCCTTCCGGATTAATTATGACCATGTTGGGCGTGTTCTTGGCTCCGTAAGCGCGGCCAGCTTTGCCTTCCGGATCGAGAAGCAATGCGGTTTGATGCGTTTTCCAAGATGCAGTGATTTTCTGCGCCTCTTCCGGCGTTATGTTGCCTTCGGTGCCGGGTGCATTGGAATCAATCGTCAGCCAAACAACGCCTTTGACCGTGTATTCCTGCTGCAACTTTTGCATGTTGCCGCTGCCGTAGTGTTTTTTCACGAACGGGCATTCCGGATTAAACCATTCGAGCACGACAGTTTTGCCTTTGTATTGCGAAAGCGAATGGGGTTTGCCATTTGCGTCAGTGAGCGAAAAATCCGGAGCGGCACTTCCAACGGACGGTGGATCAAATGCGAAAACCGCGCCGGCAATGAATGATGTGAGAGTGATCAGGATCGTTTTTGTGTTCATAATTTGGTTAGAGGTGACAAGGTCTAAGATAGTTCAAATTTCTTGAAGCCAATACTTTGGCAAGGATCTAGCGGAATACAATCGGTTCTCCGCATTTTCAGAACGGCCCACGCGAGACGCGCTCACAAAAACCCGTGCCATTATCCTAACTGATCATTGCGCAGCGACTGCGCGGGACGCGGTTTCGAGTTTCTCCAGAATAATACTCTTAGTAAGCAATTCCGGGAACACGATCGGCTCTTCGGATTTTCCCGGGTAAAGCACGTACAGTGGCACGCCGGGGCGGCCAAATTGCTGCAATAGTTTCGTGATCACCGGATCGCCGTTCGTCCAATCAGCTTTCAATTTCACAATCGCATGACGCTGAAACGCCTGTCGCACAGCGCTGCTCTCGAGCACGTTGGCCTCGTTGAATTTGCACGTGAGACACCACGCAGCCGTAAAATCGACAAATACAGAGTGGCCTTGCTCAAGTTCTGCTTGCAGACGCTCCAGCGTGAACGCCTGCCAGTCACCCCGGAGCTGTGAATTGGCGGACGAAATGTTCGTCGACTCAAATTTCCCGCCGATAAAATAGACGCCGCTCACGAGCACGATCACGAGCATGATAACGCGCACGACAGTTCGCTCTGCGACTGATGCTGTTGGCAAAATAAACGCGCCTTTCATCCAGCACGCGATGCTGATCACCAGCAAAAAGCAGCTCGCCCAAATCGCCCCTTCCAAGCCGCGCTGCGCGCCAAGCACGTAAAGAAGAAACAGCAGCGTCGCCAGCAGCAGAAATCCCATGAATTGCTTCAGGTGCAGCATCCATGGGCCAGGCTTTGGCAGAAAGCGCAGCCAGGCTGGGTACGCGCAGAGCAGCAAATACGGCGCGCTCATGCCGCCGGCGATCGCAACGAACATCGACAATATGATGGCCGGCGATTGCGCGAAGGCAAAACCCAGCGCCGTTCCCAAAAAAGGCGCGGTGCATGGCGTCGCCAGTACGGTTGCGAAAAGTCCTTGGAAAAATGAGGCCGCTTCCTGCTGGCCCCCAGTCGAGGAAAGCAATCCGCGCGTGACACCTTGCGGCAGCGAAATTTCAAAAACACCGAACAAATTAAGCGCAAATACGAGAACGATCGCGCTCAATGCGAGAACGAAATATGGGTTTGTGAACTGAAAGCCGCCCCACGTGATCTCGCGACCGGCGGCCTTTAGCGCGATTAAGAGCAGCGCCAAACCAACGAACCAGGTGAAAATACCTCCAGCAAAAGCGATTCCGCTGCGCAGAATTTTCCGCCGGTTTTGACCCGCGTGCTGAATAGATCCGAAAATTTTGAGCGAGATAACCGGCAGCACGCACGGCATCAAATTCAAAATAATCCCGCCGAGAAAGCCGAAGAAGAGAAAAGTAAAAATTCCGTGCGCCGGAGCGGAACTAGCGGATGCAATCGCAGATATGGGAGTTTGCCACCCTGCGCGGTCATTGCCATTCGGTCGCTGAGAAAAGACCACCAGACCCTGCATCGAGGATAAGTCTTTACTCGCGGATTCAAGCGGAACGCGAAAAACAACTTCGTTTGCGCTACGTGATTCGACCCTTGGGTGGCCAACCACCGTTTCCACGCCCGGCAAGGGATAAAAATCGGCGCTCGGATAACCTGCGAGCGTTGCGCTCTTGACGCTTAGCCGAAGATCAGACCCAGCTCGAGTCCAATTTGCCGTTGCAATTTTCGGTTCCGGCCAGCCTTGTGGCAGCAAACGGCGAAATCGGGCGAAAAGGTCGGTATTTTTCGGCTCGTTCGTTGTCGATGTTGGCAGCTCTAACTGCAAGGTGGCGCTGCCGGGAATGCAAATCCTTTCGCAAACCAGCCAGTTTGCGTCGGCTGCGAAAGCCACTGAGGCATTGTCGATCTGCGCCGGCGGGGTAATTTCCTGCACCAGCAGGACTTCATTTTCGTAGCCATAGGTCTGAATGTCGCCAGGATCGATCGTTTTCAGCGGAATCGGCCATTGGATTTCGCCGACTTTCCAGCCCGCTGGCAATTTCCATTTCAATTCTGTGGGAAGGCCAGCATCGCCGGAAAATTTCCAATAGGTGTGCCAGCCTGGAGCCATTCGAAGCAGCAACCCGACAGTAAAAGGCTTCCCAGGAACAACCGCGTTTGTATCGGATAGGAGCTCCGCTTTGACGAGCTCCTTTCCCTGGTACGTTTGGCCTTGTCCCTGCGGCGCAAGAGCGAAGAGCGACAAGCAAACGATCGAGTACGCAGCAAGTCGGAATGCAGTTAACATTCTATTAGGTAGCACTCGGCGATGTTCGCGGCAATCAGCGCCGGCAGGGCGCAGCCGGGGCGAACCGGGGCGCCACAACTTATGGAACAATGAAGATCTTATCGGTCCATGGATCTTTTACTTTGCTGCCCGGTACGTAGCCGCTTACATCGACATATCTTCCACTCGAATCGAACGGGCTGACGACGTACCCCGGTTTGCCAGGAACCGATTTGGCTGTTGGAAATTCTGCCTGTGGAGAGGAAGCGTGCGACGACGGCAACGGTTTCGGTTTGCGACCCACGTGCGGAGCAGCGCTCGATGGCGGGCTTGAAACTTTGTTGCTTTCAGGCCGCGGCTGCTGTCGCGACGCCGAAGCCAACTCTGGCGATGGAACGGGTTGACCCGGGTTCGTAACATCCGATGCCGTCGTCTCTGCTGTCGTAGTCGCTGATGATTGGTCACCGTGCCGCCGCATAACGTAATGCGCCGGCGCGGTGGCAACCCGATATGAGCCCACTGCGACATCGCGAGTCACATGATACGACGTAACTGCGACATCGCGGGTCGTTCCGCAACCGGCAACCAAAATCGCCGCAAATATAAAAGCTCGCGCAGGCACATTCATCTGTTCCATACAGATGCGTCGTGATCGCTATCCGTTCAATGATTTCGTAGCATCAGCTACGAAATCGGAGATGTCCTGGTCGGTCGTCGACCACGAACACATCAGGCGGCAAATATCGCGCTCGACGAACTTGTAAAAATGCCAGCCGCGCGCATGGAGATCGCGCACGAGTTGCTCATTTACGCGCACAAAGACCGCATTTGCGTCCACCGGAAATACGATGTCGATCTTTGCCTCGTCCTGCAGCCGGCTTGCCAGCTGGCGTGCTGTGTGGTTGGCATGCTGTGCGTTCCGCAACCAGACGTCATTTGTTAGAAGTCCGAGCCACGGCGCAGCTAGAAAACGCATTTTTGAGCCGAGCTGCCCCGCTTGTTTCACTCGATAATCGAACTCGCGCGAGATCTCCCTGTTAAAGAAGACGACGAGTTCGCCAGCAGCCGTGCCATTCTTTGTGCCGCCGAAACAGAGAACATCAACCCCAACCTCCCATGTGATCGCTTTCGGCGCGCAATTCAGCGAGGCAACTGCATTGGCAAAGCGCGCGCCGTCCACATGGAGAAACATTTCGCGAGCACGCGCAAACTCGGCAATCGCCGCGATTTCGTCGCGCGTGTAAACCGTTCCAAACTCCGTCGCCTGGGCAATGCTGATCGCGCGGGGCTTGTGCGAATGCAGCTCGTTCTGGCTTGCGATCATCTTTTCTGCCTGGCCGATGTCGATCTTGCCATTGGCGCCGCCAATCAGAAGCAGCTTCGATCCTTTCGTAAAAAATTCCGGAGCGCCACATTCGTCGGTGTGAATGTGGGAATATTCGTGACAGCCAACGCTGTGGAACGATTGGCAAAGTTGCGCGAGTGCCAAGGCGTTTGCTGCCGTGCCATTGAAAACGAAATAGACGTCGCAATCAGTCTCGAAGATTTCACGGATGCGATCGCACACACGCGCCGTCCAGCGATCGTCGCCGTACGATGCTACTGCGTCTGCGTTCGCCTCTTCCAGTGCCGCCCACGCCTCCGGACAAATTGTCGCAGTGTTGTCGCTGGCAAATTCATAGCGGCCGGCATCAGGACTCATCCCGCCTGCTTGCTACGCGAGTTTTTGTTCCCGATCAATTAGGACCGCAAACATTTAGGAGAAATGACGACAGAATGCCTCAACCCGAATGAAAGAAACTGCGCGGATGCAAAGAGATTGCCTGACAGACCCAAGCCCTGGGCCTCCGAAGTCTGCCAGGCAAATCTCATCCACTTGCTCCCCAAGATTATGTGCAACAGTCTCACTTATTACTTCGAACACGGATGGGAAATTGCGCGTGTGCAGCAGCAAAATTATTTAGGGCTTTCGGAGATAATTTCCTTCCGCTTTGCCTAACGCATAACGGCAGACTAGTTTTCGTCAATGAGGCCGCTCCAAAGCGAAGTTGAGCAGCGTGGCGCGCGCATTTTCGAGATCGTTGATCAACATCCCGAGTCGCTCTTTAGCAAGGCCGGTTTTTATCAGCGGATGATGGCGCTCTCGATGCGCGATGAGCAGTTCAAAGCGCAGCTATTTCGCTTTGTCGATGTCCTCCCGTCGCTGCGCAAATCGGGCGATATTGTCGAGCATCTCGACGAATATTTCGCCGATATGCGGAACGGCTTCACTGCCTTTATTCACACCGGTGTTCGTCTGGCGCGTATCGTTCCGTGGGTAAGCGGGCCCGTCCTGCGCTGGAATGTTTCCGGAATGGCGCGCCAATTTATCGCCGGAAAAAATCCGAACGATTTGATGAAAACCTTGCGGAAGCGGCGCGCACAGAAAATCGGCTTCACTGTCGATCTTTTGGGAGAAGCTGTCGTCAGCGAAACGGAGGCCGACAAGTATGCCGCGCGTTGTCTCGATTTGCTGGAGACCCTCGCGCGCGAAACACGAGGCTGGACGGATCCGCTCGGCAGAAATTCCGAGCTCTTCCCGGTTGTGAATCTTTCCGTCAAAATTTCCGCGCTCTATTCGCAAATGAACCCGGCCGATTTGGCCGGTGCAATTGCGCATCTCGTGCCAAAGCTGCAACCGATTCTGCGCCGCGCGCGAGAACTTGGCGTCTTCATCAATTTCGACATGGAAAGTTACGCGCACAAAAATACGACGCTCGAACTTTTCAAAACGATCTTCACCGAAGAGGAGTTCAAGGATTGGCCGCATGCCGGCATCGTCATCCAGGCGTATTTGCGGGATTCCGAAGCCGACTTACGACATCTGATCGATTGGGGGCGCGCACGCGGCACGCGTTTCGCGGTCCGATTGGTGAAAGGCGCGTACTGGGATTACGAAACAATAAAATCGCGCCAGAACGGCTGGGATTGTCCGGTTTATTTCCAGAAGCCTGAGAGCGACGTCAACTTCGAAACGCTCACGCGATTGCTTCTCGAAAACGAATCAATCGTTACCGCCGCGTTCGGGTCGCACAATGTTCGCAGCATCGCGCACGCGCAGGCGCTCGCGGATGAGCTCGGGATCGATCGCAGCCGCTTCGAGTTTCAACTCCTTTATGGCATGGCCGGGCCAATCAAGCGGGCACTCGTCGAAATGGGTTATCGCGTGCGCGAATATTGCCCGGTGGGTGAGCTGCTGCCTGGAATGTCCTATCTCGTCCGGCGTTTGCTCGAGAATACTTCCAACGAAGGATTTCTGCGCGCAAAATTTGCCGAGAACGTCTCCGCGACAGAATTGCTGCGCGATCCAAATGAGCTGGTCAAGCGAGATCGGCCGGGGTCAGCGACCCCCGCTACAACGACGACGCCGGTTGCAAATGAGGATCGACATCGTAAAAACGGCGCTTCCCTTGACACCGCGTCCGGCGATATTTACCAAAACTCGCCACTTGTGAATTTCGTAAATAAAGACAGCCAAGACAAAATGCGCGCCGCGTTGCGCGAAGTGCGCGGCCGCTTCGGCGAAAAATATCCGCTCGTAATTGGTGGCGAAAAAGTTTGGACCGATAAACTGACGCCTTCACTCAATCCCAGCGCGCCAAAAGAGATTGTCGGTTATGTTCCGGAAGGGGGAATTCCGGAAGCGGAACGCGCCGTTAAAGCTGCGCGCGCGGCATTTGGAAAATGGAGCCGGACGCCGTTTGAAGAGCGTGCGCGCCTGCTTGAACGGGCCGCGGCGATTATGGAACGCCGGCGCTACGAACTCTCCGCAGTCGAGGTTTTTGAAGTCGGCAAACCGTGGGCTGAAGCTGACGGCGACATCCGCGAAGCGATGGATTTTTGCCGCTTTTACGCAGCGCAAATGCGGCGCCTCGGGCGTCCGCGGCTCACGCAGCACGCTCCCGGTGAGGACAGCTATCGACACTATTGGCCACGCGGTGTCGCCCTCGTCATCTCGCCGTGGAATTTTCCGACCGCGATTCTATGCGGAATGGCTTCCGCCGCGCTGGTCACGGGCAACACCGTGATCATGAAGCCATCCGAGCAATCCATTATTTGCGCCGCAATGCTTATGCAAGTTTTCGAGGAAGCAGGTGTACCCCCCGGTGTCTTGAATTTTCTGTCAGGGCACGGCTCTGTGATTGGCGCGCACCTGGTCGATCATAAAGATATCGATCTAATTGCGTTCACCGGTTCGCGGGAAGTCGGATTAAAAATTTGGGAATCGGCCGGTATCACCCGGCCCGGTCAGCGCGAGCTCAAGCACGTCGTTTGCGAGATGGGGGGCAAAAACGCAATGATTGTCGATTCCGATGCCGATCTAGACGAAGCGATTGTCGATTCCATTTATTCCGCGTTCGGCTATCAAGGACAAAAATGTTCGGCTCTCTCACGCCTCATCGTTCTCGAAGAAAATTACGAGCGCGTAATGGAACGTTTGCTTTCCGCCGCGGCGAGTCTGCGCATCGGTAATCCCGAAGAACCGGGCATCGTGGTGGGACCTGTGATCGATGAAGCCGCTTACCGGCGCGTTTTAGATTACATCGAGATTGGCAAGACCGAGGCTACGCTCGCCTATCAAGCCAAGGACGTGCCGCCCCACGGCTACTTTGTTCCGCCGACAATTTTCACCGGTGTAAAACCAAACATGCGCATCGCGCGCGAAGAGATTTTCGGACCTGTGCTTAGCGTGCTGAAAGTGCGCGACCTCGATGAAGCGATCGAAGTGGCAAACGGCACCGATTATGCGCTGACCGGCGGCTTTTTTTCGCGCAGCCCGGCCAATATCGAACGCATCAAAGCGCAATTAGAGGCAGGCAACGTTTACATCAATCGCTCGTGCACAGGGGCGATTGTCGGACGTCATCCATTTGGCGGATTCAAAATGAGCGGCGGCGGCACGAAAGCCGGTGGCGAAGATTATCTCCTGCAATTTCTGCTGCCGCGCGTTGTTACCGAAAACATCACGCGCCACGGCTTCGCCCCTGAAGAAACACAGCAATATCGCGACGAGTTTCTCTGGCCCAAACGGTAGAGGTGCAGAAGATCAAAAGCTCACCTGCAAACTGATCTCGGGAGCATGCCGAGATCGTCTTGCGGTATTCCGGCGACAGATGAAATTACAACGCACCGGTGCAACTACTGCAACGGGTGCCCTTTGCTCAGTAACTTCACGACGGTGACCACCATGTAGATCACCGGCCACGCTGAGGCCAGAACGACAAGCGCGAACACTATCATCTCCTTGGCCCGTTCCCGCGCCGCTTCGATCCGGAATTCACGCCCTAAATTGTAGAAATTCCGGAATTCGGATCTGTCCTCTCCGTCGTAAGGCGAAGAATAGCCGTGCCATTCGCCGAAGCCTGAATGAAAGAAGTAATCAGTCTGCGGAAACCGCTTCTTACCGGCAGCGAAGGGACTCGTCGGTTTCATAGCCTATGACCCACAACTCGGACGATATCGGCAACCATGATACCACATTCACAAAAGGAATCACCCTGAAAATAATCACTTTGGGACAATCTGGAGTGTACCGAAAGAGATTAGCGGCAAGAGCCAAGTAGAAATAGGATGTTCTGATTTTGGGGAGCGCACGCGACTCGCGTGCTGGTTTCGGCGCCTCGCCGAAACGAACTTT
>Ga0209470_1003301_pt1 | contig 11191 bp, 15 predicted proteins | sample GraSoiAngelo_125_FD_185882 | JGI IMG/M metagenome (GOLD analysis project Ga0209470, IMG submission 185882) | Grasslands soil microbial communities from the Angelo Coastal Reserve, California, USA - 14_0927_05_40cm (SPAdes) (version 2) | ecosystem: Environmental > Terrestrial > Soil > Grasslands ... | reverse complement strand
GAAAAGCAAGCTTTCTTTGTTACGATAGCTCGGTGTATGAGCCAGGAGTTTCGGCCGCAAGGTCGCCCATCGAGGGTTGCTTTCGAATTTTCGTTGATGCCTGGGCTGAATTAAAAAATAATGCGCATCCGCTGGTGATTCGCCCAAGGTAGTGAGGTAGGTTATGGCGCGCGGACATAAAAGAGATACGGCTGAAAGTCAGGGTCGATTGCGTAAAGCCGTTGCTCAGACGGGAGGAGCGCGTTAATTTCTGCGGCAATCGGTTTAATGCGCTCGTGCCTCTTTTAAATAGGTCACGGAACGCAGCGGAAAGATTATCATCGCCGCAACAATGCCTATCGCGACAAAGGAGAAGATTAGGCCCCTGCGGAACTCGAATGCCTTTAATACTCCATTGCGAGGCTCCATTAGCGACAGCGCTTCCGACGGTCCAGCAAAATGGTGCTTCCAAGGGCAAAATATATCTTGGGAGTGTTCCGGAAGTCAGAAGAACAATAACAAATGGAATAATGCTCCCCCATGCTAATCCATAAGCTACGTTGCGCTGTAATGGGTCCGCTATTTTACTCAATCGAATAAACGGGAGAAGTAGTACCCAGGGAAGTAGATAGGCGAAGCCGCGGGGGAAGTTTAGTAACCAATCCTCTGATTCGCCTTCTTCGCCGTGAAATGCGACCGCCGCTTCTCGTGACCAGGCTTGTAAAGGCGACCGAGAAGGTAACGCCCGAAAGTACGGAATCAGCCAGGTCACAAAATTCCGAGCATTACCACGACTCCAATGAAGTGCGTCGGGTGAGTTAGGTCGCGGAGGTGACGATTTCGCCAGAGAACGGCGCCAACGATAAGATAAAAGAACAGGACGTGACTTGGACCTTTCGCCAGCAGGCCTAACCAAGAAAGATCCAGGACACGACGAAGGTAAGCCAGGGTGAACGCTTTTGTTCCCAGAGCAGCAACCACAGAATGAGAGCAAAGGCGAATAGTGAACAATAGATCGCCTCGATCTCGATCATTCGCCCCTTTTCGATCAGTCCAAGATTCGTTAGCCAGCAGAGTGCTGCGATGAAGGAATGGATTGGGCCAAGGCTGATTCGTCCGACCGTCGCCAGGGTAAGGGCAACGGCTAGAATGAATAATGCGGATGGCAGCCGCGCGGTCCGTTCGTTGCGAACTCCGGAAAGCTTAAACGAGGCAGCGACAATCTAATTAGTCAACGGCGGTTTATTCAAAATACGACCGTGCCGCAATGTAGGGGACCAGGTAGTTGCTACTTATCGAGCATCTGAACCGCAGGCAGGACGCGATGACCTTCTTCACTGCGGAACGCGGACGACCCTCCGTTGGTAAGGTAAATCAAGGCCCAGATGACGAATAGAATCAAGCAGGCGGTCAGTCGGGAGATTGGCGAAGATAAGAGCAGAGTGAAGAGGTTGGAGCAAGGAGGACGGCGCGAAGCGCCGCGGTATCGGTTATGAGCATCGAGCATCGAGCATCGTGATCGGTGAATCGTGAATCGAGATTTCAGAGTCGTGGGTCGGAGGTTCAGGACAATAAAGCGCCGTAAAATTTTCGCGTGGTTTGGTATCGCGCTATGTTTCGGAACGATGGAACGCGTCTTTGGGTTGGAGACGGAATATGGGATCACGCTGGACGGCGCGGAGTCGGTGGACGTGGTCGCGGAATCGATCGCGCTGGTGCGCAGTTATACCGAGCACGGCGCGTTGATGAAATGGGATTACGGCCACGAAGATCCGCATCGCGATGCGCGCGGTTTTCGGGCCAAAGAATTGCGTCAGGACGCGGATGAATCGGCCTACTATGAGATCGATAAAAACCGGCCGCTGACCTTTCAGGAAATCAAGAGCGACCTCGTGTTATCGAACGGCGCGCGTTTTTACAACGATCACGCTCATCCGGAATATTCCACGCCGGAGTGCACGACGTTACGTGAGATTGTGGCTCAGGAAAAAGCGGGCGAGCGGATTCTGGCCGAATGCGCGCGACGCCGGAATGCGCATTTGTCGGACGGTGAGCACGTCCGGCTTTACAAAAACAACACCGACTTTCTCGGTCACAGCTACGGTTGCCACGATAATTACCTGATGCGGCGCGACATCCCGTGGGATCGCATCGTCGCGGGCGCCCTGCCGTTTCTGATCACGCGACAGATTTTTGCCGGCGCCGGCAAGATGGGGATTGAAGCGGAGAGCGCGGCCGGTCAGCCCGGTGTGTTTCAGATTTCGCAGCGAGCGGATTTCTTTAGCGTCTTGGTCAGCATCGACACGATGAATCGCCGCCCGCTGGTGAATACGCGGGATGAGCCGCACGCCGATGCCAACAAGTATCGCCGGTTTCACGTCATTATTGGCGACTCGAACATGAGTGAATGGGCGACGGCGATGAAGCTGGGGACGACCGCGCTGGTGCTGGATTTGATCGAGTGCGGCAAAGCGCCGCAGTTGGAAATCGCCCAACCGATTGACGCCGCGAAATCGATTAGTCGCGATCAGAATTATGATTGGATCATCGAGTTGCGCGACGGACGAAAGATTTCCGCGATTGATGTGCAGCGGCTTTATTTGAACGCGGCACAGAAGGTCGAGCGCGATGAGGAGGAGCGCGGTTGGATTTTGCGCGAATGGGAAAGCGTCCTCAATGACTTGGAGCGAGACGTGATGTTATGTCGCGATCGGGCGGATTGGGCAGCGAAAAAATTTCTGCTGAACGAGTTGCAGGAGGAGGAAAAATTACAATGGAGCGATCCATGGCTGCAGGCAATTGACCTCGAGTATCACAATATCGATCTGGAGCGCGGTTTATATTATGAGTTGCTGCGCCAGGGTTCGATGCGGCGGGTGGTCAACGAAGATGAGATTCGCCGCGCAATTTTTTCTCCTCCGGAAACCACACGCGCTTTCTTCCGGGGGCGCGCGGTTGCGCGTTTCACCGATCAGATTGAATCGATTCAATGGAATGAGATTGTGTTGTCCGGTGCCGGGTGTTCCCGACGTATCGCGCTGCCGGAACCGGCCGACGAAAGTCTGAAGCGATTGAATGCCGCCATGCGCGAGAGCGCCAACTTTGCCGATTTTCTGCGGGCTCTGGGAAGCTAGGTATTCTCGCCTCTTTGCCACCGACTGACCATCTATGTTCTTGAGGATTTGCGACATGCACAGATTGCATCCGAAAGGCAGTTCAATTTCGTTTTAGTAAGAGGGATCAATCATGGGAATAAGAAAACTTTTGAGCGTCGCCATTTTTCTGGCGACTCCAATTCTCGTTAACGCTCAGGCGCCGGTATTTACCCAGGTCATCGTTTTCGGCGACAGCCTTTCTGATGATGGAAACATCGCGCATCGCGCGCGCGACCTGGTTGGCTTCAGTTATCCGAGCAGTAACTTCAACTACAGCGATTATCGGTTTACCGACGATACTAACACGTCACCGGCGGCAAATTTGTATGTCGGTACCTGGCACGAGCAACTGGAAAAAACATTCCTCGGTTTGGCAGTCGCAAAAAACAGTCTCGATGGGGGAACCGATTATGCATTTGGCGGCGCCACCACCAAGGACGGCACGCAAGACCGAACCATCATCAATAACCCATTTCCATTCGGCGGTGGCGATTTCACCATCACCATCGATAACATGGGCAAACAAATTAACGATTATCTGGCCAGCCACGCCGCCGACGCTAATGCCTTGTACATTCTTTGGGGCGGCGGCAACGATCTCTTTGATGACCATAGCGCACAGAGCGTAATCGACACCGCTAATCGCGTCGGAGGTCTGATTGTGCGGCTGGCCAACGCTGGCGCCCGAAATTTCCTCGTGCCCAATGTTCCACCCCTAGGCGCGGTGCCAAATTCTTTCGGCGATCCAACCCGGGTCCTGGCACTTGACTACGCTTCTGCGATTTATCGCGATCATCTCAAATCCGTCATTGCTTCGACCAAAAGCGGACTCCACGGGAGCGGGATTACCATTCAGGTTTACCCCTTCGATGTCTGGCTCGATGTGATCCGTGTCCTGGGCCAGCCCGCACATTACAACTTCGTCAACACAATTGATTCGGCCCAAGGCGCATCTGGGGTCAATCCGGATCAATATCTTTTCTGGGATGATATTCATCCGACCACTGGTGGTCATTTTGAGCTCGCCAACGAAGCGAATCGACTGCTGAGCGGCCCGATCGCGCCGCTCGGAAAAGCGACCAACATTTCGTCCCGGGGAATGGTTGGCACCGGACAAAATGTGCTGATCGCTGGCTTCATTATTAGCGGGAACCAGCCAAAAAAGGTCATTGTGCGCGCGCTCGGGCCAACCTTGAGCACCCTTGGAGTGAGTGGCGCGCTGGCGGATCCAACCATTACCATAGTTAACAGCAGCAACGTTGTAGTCGACTCTAACGACAATTGGCGAAATAGGCAAGAGACCGAAATCGCAGCCAGCGGTTTTGCTCCGCCCAATGATTTGGAATCGGCCATCATTGCCACCCTCGCTCCCGGCTCTTACACCGCGGTAGTGAGCGGAAAAAATAGCGGAACGGGTGTCGCGCTGGTTGATCTTTACCAATTAGACGCCTCGACCTCGATTTTCGGAAATCTCAGTACGCGTGGTTTCGTTGGCACGGGCGAGAATGTCCTGATCGGTGGATTGATTATCGGCAATGGCGAACCACCCGTGATCGTGCTGCGTGCGATCGGACCGACACTGGGCAGTTTCGGAATTGCGCAACCATTGCAAGATCCGACCCTTGAATTGCGCGATGCTAACGGAGCTTTGATCGCATTCGACAACGATTGGAAGGACAACACGCCGACAGGAATCAAAGCGACATTGCTTAACCCGACTGACAATCGCGAATCAGCTATCATCGCTTCGCTCGCCGCCGGGAATTACACCGTGATCGTGTGCGGAAACAACGGTACGACCGGTGTCGCGTTGGTAGAAGCCTACCGGCTCCATGAGTGACTGCGAAAGGCTGAGCGGCTCGACGGAGTCTCGCCCTACCAACGCCTCTCCACGAAATTTTCACTGGTAGGGCGACGCTCTGCGGAGCCGGCTTGCTCGATCGGATTTCCCTCGGGATCAGTTAAACGAGCAAAACGACCGTATGGATAAATCTCCGGATCAAGCGATACTTCGATCCCTTTCGCCCGCAACTGTGCGATCATACGATCCAGATTAGCTACTCGAAAATTGATCATCCATGCCTAGCTTGGGTTGCCGAAATAATCGGTCTCGCTGGGAAATGGCGCGAAAACGGTCGCTCCCCACCTGTTGCATCCATGGTGCTGTGCTGTAATCGCGTGGCGCTCGACTTACGCCGAACGTATCGTCATACCACGCCGACAGGGTTTCGGGATCCTTCGCCCGAAAGAACACGCTGCCGATTCCAGTTACTCGTTCCATGGTTACAGCATGATGTGACTTTGTGGTCCTCTAATCGATAGTCATGCAAATACACCGCGCCGCGGCGAGTCCTGGATGCGCGGAGCGCGTCCCTTCGCCATCAGCAATTAGCTATCAGCCATCAGCTATCTCAGAGAGCAAGCTCATACTTCGGTTTTCGGTCGGTTCTGACCGTAACTCCAGGAAAATATCTTCGAGCAAAGATTGGAGAAGACCGGGACGCGCGGACCTCCGAGAAAAAATGTCGCCAATATGTTCTGCTGCACAAAGCGCTTCATCAGCAAAAGCCAGATGGTACCTCCAGTAAGCATTCCGATAATGAACAGGATGACCATTACTGGTGCAAAACACAGCATGGCAACCAATCCGGGATGCGGCATGAACTGAGTCAGCCACCGCCCCAGCGCAATCTCGCCCACGACAGCAGGAACGAACATGAAGGCAAACAGACTAAGACAGAGGGCTGGATGATCGCGACATGGAAGGCGGGCGCCGGTTTCATGCGAATTACGATCTGGTTTCATTTCAGCCGCAACACAAAGGAGGTCTATTTCGGGTGAGCGCTCTTTTTGTCATTCCGAGGGCAGTCGAGGAATCTCTAACTTCGTGACAGACGAGTAGCGAGAGATGTCTCGACTTTCGCTCGACATGACAAAGTGCGCAACTCGACGTCGAAGAGAACGCGGGCCGATGCTTTGGTCCGGAGCCCGAAGCTCGCCCAGCCTCATAACTATCTGGGAAAGATTTTTATGCGCGAAGGCAACGCTCCTCGAGGCGATTGCGCAAGTTGAACAGGCGCTGCGCCTTCATCCCGACTTTCCGGAGGCCGAGGGAAACTTGCGCCTAGCCAAAGCGGGCGACCCTCAGTTTCCTTCGCAATCGCCCCCAGTAGAATTCTGGTCAGTCGTCTTCAGCATGCTTACTGTAGCCGGGATCGGTGATCCCGGTTTCGGTGTGGGCAGCGGGAAAGGGATACCCAAGTTCTATAAGGCAAAATTGTAGCGGCGGTCTATGACCGCCGATTTCGGATAGTTTCGGCGGTCATAGACCGCCGCTACAGCAAATGACCATTGGACAGGCCGCGCAGGCTAAGAGCTCGGGCTAGTAGGCGGTGCCTCATTTGAAATATCCAGGACGCAGCGCCATTGCTTATCCGGATCCAAACGCCAGACCGATATTCCACGAAGGTGCAGCGTCATCGTACCGCCATTTAGCCCAGGCAGAGTGAGCTCGTCCGTCCCGCGCATATAGGCAAGCTTGCCATCGGGGGAGAATACAGGTTTTTGCGAGACCCAATGGATCTTGAATCCGGGGGTATCAAAGCTGGCGGCAACGTAAGCACGAATCGCCGCCTTGCCCTCGAGCACAGGCTGTCCCGGGAAAATGAGGACAGCATCATCGCTCCAGTAAGAGACAACCTTTTCGATATCCTTGCCTGCCGTGGCGAGATCCGCCCATTCTGCGTCCCTGGCCAACAATTTTTCCCCTTCGGTTTTGGAATCGAACTGTCGCTCAGAACAACTATCCAGAATCATTCCGAGCAGAATCAATGATAAATAACGCGATACTTGCATAAGATAGTCTGTAGTCAGTAGTCTGTAGTCACGTCAATCCGTTCGCCTCAAAGGGTGCGCCTCAGTATTGAACACGACTTTGTCGAAATCCAAAGTATCCGGCGGAGCGAAGAGAAGATAAAAGTATTTGAAGGTCTCGGCCAGGACGAAGCTTTCCATTTCATCGCGCTTTGCTTTCGTGACCACATCCTGAAGCGCGGTGTAGCCAGCATCCACCCGGCAATATTTCACAAAGTCCTCGAAGATCTTCTCTCCCATCTTTCGGTATCGCGGATCGTGTGTGAAGTGATGCAGATAATAGGTCGATTCCACGATCTCGGGACGCAGATGGTAGCCGTTGTAAACAATCTGCATCGTTTTGTAATCGATGATCTCCGGTTCGATCCCGTGCATGTTCCACATTTTGAACGATGAATCCTGGAGTCGCCGCGCCCGCGCGACGTCGCCGGAGTGCGTCAGCACAGCCGGAAAGAAAGCGTCGAGCGCGCCATATTGCGATGCAGTGAGCCTGCCTGTGTTCATGTCGGCGTGGCCGTACCACAATTCGCCACGGACTTCGTCGGCAAGATATTTGTTAACCGCGGGAATGCTCGCGTGCCACATCTTCTGACAATCTTTGTCGCCGAATAAGAGCCAGCATTTCCAGAGATATTCGTAGTAAGAATCGATTCCGCCACTGATGTGACTATCTGCATCCATCCACCCACCGGTCTCGACGTTGATGGTCGAGCCAACCAGACCGATCGACGAGCGGCGCTTGAATGTCTCCACCAAAGCACGCTTGGCTTTTTCGTAGTAGATCGGTTTACCGGTTAGTTTGCTCAGCGTCCCGAATTCCAGCAACAGCGTCCCCGTCTCGGCCGGGTTCGTTTTCGCATCGCGAACCTGGCCGGTTTTCAGATTCACGTAAACGTAAGGAAGTGCCGTAGGCGAATTGAAAACGGCTAACAGCCGATTGCCTAAATCGTCAGCCAGATCGAGCAGTTGTTTATCATTCGTTAGTTGATAACTCGAGAGCAAGCCACCGAGCAAACGGATGGTGATTTCGAAATTCTTGACGTAAACGTCGCGATCGAACGAAAGATTCTTCACGATGAGCTCTTTCGCCTTCGCGGCTTCCTTATCCAGCTTCATCAGGATGAGCGTGTCCAAGGCATCGACCGGCGTCATCAGCAGCGATTGGCCGTACCAATCTTGCGGCGTCTTGCTCAGCGGCTTTAACGCATCATGTCCCCAGGCGTACTTCTCGTAATTAGTCCACGCATGCAGAAACTCAGTGCGAACCCGGGTTGCGACTTCGCGCGCATGCGCGTCCTCGCGCGATCGGTTACATCCGACGCTGCCGAAAACGATAGCAGCGGCAATAACCCACCCTGCCAGCTTCAAGGAAGTGCAAGCCATCAGCATGTACTTCCCACGAACTCGCCGCGGACCTTGGCGACATGCTCAACTTCTTGCGGCGCGTGAGGTAAAGCATCCCAGTGCCTCCAGCCACGGGGATCAGTTCTAAGACAGAGCAAGACGGCGACGTTTGCGCCGGCCAGGAGTTCGCTGTACCCGCCTCTAAGCGGCATGGCGTTAGCCTGAGAAAATACGTCACCTCAACACATAAGCTAAGCAAATAGTTAGCTCCAGCCTCGCGGCCGTAAATATGGCTGCCAGATCACCGTTGGGGACTTGCTCTGCTATCACCTTGAGCTGTGCGCCAGCGGCATTCAAGATCAAGATAGGATTATCATGGATCGCCTGTTGTGCGGCTTCCAAGCTCGCGAACGCTTCAACAGTGTCGGCAGGCGTCGCCATAGCAGAAAGTGGATGTCGAAGGTTTGCGCTTCAAAGTCACCAACAGTTTCCTCGAGGCCAGGCATCCGAGGCATATTTCGCTTTTGTAGATTCGGCACCGCGTACCATGGCAAAACGTATATACCGGTAAGTGCCTTATCAGGTCTTCCAATGGAAACATGCGCGCGTACACGAGTGCGGAGCCAATTGCAAAAGGCATCAAGATGAGACAGGAGAGCCATAATGGAATTTCGCCTAGCGAGACGGAGCTCAGCTACCGCCGGCGAAAGCGAGCATACTTCGTGGTCTGTGGTCAGTAGTCATGTTGTCGATGTCTTGACCCGGCCAGCGATCCTGTTGGCCTCCTCCCAGAACACCGTTCATGGATTGGAAATGATGGTGTTCTGGTCAAGCACCAACAACCACTTGCCATTGCGCTTTACTATCAAGTAGGTCTTTATCTGCCTTTCGTTCTCGTGCTTCACACCATCTTCCGGCGTTACGTAACTATCGCTCGTATGAACTGCATCAACCAAGGCGACGTCAGGCGTTACAAAGTGAACCGTCACGTTGTCGATCGTGATTGAGACTCCCTTTAACATGGTCTTGTGAATGGCTCTTACCTCTTTAAGACCTTCATCTCGTCCTCTCGTAATTCCGCCTCCCGGATTGATATGCACCCAGTCATCGGTTGTATATGTAGGTGCGTTCTTAAAATCTCCGTTGTTGTAATTAGCGACGAAGGCCTTCACGACTTCTCGCACTAGCTGTTCATCGTCAGCGCCCCATGCAACCCCAAGCAGACATAGCAAGCCAGCTGCGGACAGAAGAAGCTTCGCAATTTTATCCTTTGATGGTCATCACAGAACACCGATCCAGGGAAATTTTAACAGGCACGGAGACGCGTTGCCCTCATTCTTTCTGCACTATCTCCATCACCTGTTTCAAAGGCTCCGTACTAACTTTGCTTGTCCCTGTAAAGGGATGGTCAAGAATATATATCAGAAATAAAATCAACGTGATCGTTACCGTGAGCGCGGCCGTAATCATGTACTGCGCCTTTATGTTCTTCATTCCAAAGAAAAAGGCGTATGAAACTGTGATCGTCCCGCCAACAAGTAGGACTAACCAGATCACAGGTGGCACCTCGTTCTTGCCCGCAAATATTCTGAGTCGGCGGTACTGAGCGAGGTTATTTATTCGCTTCAGTGATTCGGCATACAGCTCATTGTTGGAAATCGATTTCTCATCTATTCCGTAAAACACCGTAATAAGCCTCGCCATCGCTCGGTTGGAATGAAGATTTACGTCGCCCTGTGACATTCTTTTCAGCTCATCATTATAAACGGAGGCGGTATAATCTATTAATCCTTGCTGTATAATTTTATTGACAGGGCTAGGGAATGCTTTCGAGATGTGAAAAATATCATCGATCTCGTTGGCTTCCAATTGCAGATTCTTGGTGGCGTCGTCATATCCACTCCAGGTAACAAACACCACAAAAGCGACGACTACCCCGTAAAGCAGGCCGAACGCATTGAAGATTATCGCTGCTACTTCGTGGTTCTCTTTCAACGCTTCGGTCGAATATTTCTTCCGCACAAACCGAAGTCCGGCTAGTGCGACCGCGGTGGTAATAACCGAGACAATCAGAAATGAGATCGCTGACGGCAAATTAAGTAGAAATTGCATACATGTCGTAATTTCGACCTGCACTTTGGGGTCGAGTTGATGTGACCCAGTCCTCAGTCGTGTAACTCACTGCCTGCGCCCACCCGTGAGAGTTGAGGTCAGCGTAGGACGACTTCACGAGGTCGTGCATGCGCTGGTTCGCAGAGGCGCCGTTCATTTTGAAAGAGTTGCGTCGCGATGTTCCGCTTTAATGGTCAGGTTCGGTTTAACGCCGGCTACCGCAGGCAGGACATGATTCAGAATCTGCTCCGCCGTCATCCGGAACGTTCGGCCGCGCGCGCTCACCTTTAACCAACCGGCCTTGTCGCGGTAATAACGCTCAGTGAAATTCTTGGTGCCGATCGAGATGGTATAGCTGTTATTGGTTAGCTTCATATGAAGAAGGCCTAACGAGGATAAGCGCCGAGCGTCATAGCGTTACAGCGTGGCATCGGGTTGCTCGTCTCAGCTTGACGAGGGCGAATACTGTGAGCACCGCGCTCATCAACAGAATCCACGTGATGATTTCAGTTCTATCGATGCTCATGGCTTTACGCTTTTGTGAACGGTTTACTTTTCTTCCGGGAAAGCGACCGACCCGGTATCGAGACTGTAATAAGCACCGACCACCTTGAGCTCACCGGAATCAACCTTGGCTTTGAGAACCGGCGCGGATGAACGTAATGCTTGCACGACATTCTTTACGTTCTCACGCACCGTCGTCTCGAGGTCGCCTTGGACTGTCGCTT
>Ga0209470_1003300_pt1 | contig 11194 bp, 11 predicted proteins | sample GraSoiAngelo_125_FD_185882 | JGI IMG/M metagenome (GOLD analysis project Ga0209470, IMG submission 185882) | Grasslands soil microbial communities from the Angelo Coastal Reserve, California, USA - 14_0927_05_40cm (SPAdes) (version 2) | ecosystem: Environmental > Terrestrial > Soil > Grasslands ... | reverse complement strand
CAGGGGTAGAGTGATAGCGAGAATGATGACGAAGAAGAGAACGGCGGCTCTGAGCGCATTCCCCTCCTCGCAGAGGAGGGGTGGCGCGACAGCCAGCAGGCTGACGCGCCGGGGTGGTCGGTTCGGCGAAACTGCGCAGTGCGCCAGTCTGACCACCCCGGCTGCTGCCTCACCCGTTTCCTTCATTGATACAGGACCGCGCCGGCTCCTTTCTCCGCGATGAGTTCCTTGGAGCGAGCCAGGATGGCGTCACGTCGTTTCAAGATGCCTTGAATCTGATAAGGTGTGAGATATTTTCCGAGATGCTCCTTCAGCATCGCCTCATTTAATTCTTCCAGCTTCGCCAAGAGTGATCGAGAGAACGTGGTAGGAGCCTTCGGGTCCTTTAATTGCTCGAAGGGGCGAAATGTGCGCGAATGATCGATCAGCCGGATCTGCCAACTATCGGTGATCAGAATGTTGCCCAGATTTCGGTCGGTGTTATATATCAAGTTATCCCATAGGCGCATTTTGGCGATCTGCTGATTCCACGTGATGGGATTCGGGGCGCTGAGTTTCTTTTTCACGCGTTCCCCCTCATCCATCTTTGCAGTGACCCAAAATTGTAAGGATCCACGTTTCCCATCGACAGTCCGCTCGATGGTAGCGGGAACCATGCCGAGACTAATCAGTTTGTCCAATTCGTACGCGGCGACTTCGGTACGCCAGCTGTCTTGAAATTGCAGTTCTACACCGCCATCGAGTTGCTTCGTCGGCACCGGTCCCTCGTCAATGGTTTTAAAGGCGGCAGATTGCATCTTTCCATCGAGATCCAGACTCAGCTTCCGTGGCAGCGTGACGCCGACCGAGATACTTTGCTGCCTTATGATTTTCGCCTGCGCGAGAAATTTTTCTACTTCGTCGCCCTGGATGACCTGTGATGTGCTCTGTGCCGCTCCCATCGCAGCGCAGAAACACAAGCAGACCGCCATCGTCCATCTGAAAACCCCGCGTCGGTTCATAACCGCCCCCTTAGATACCTTTGTCCGTGAATTGCTCAGCGGATCGTAAGGTGCTACCGCGGCGAAGTCAATATTTAACGCCGCTTCATTCTATTCATCGTCTGCTTAGGAATCCTGGCATGACGGAGATGATCGAGGTTATAAAAGATGCCGAAGGCTGCGGCGGCGGCAATGACGCCTGAGGAGATGAAGGACACGGTTATGTTCGCCTGAAGCGCGCCAACCATGATGTACAGGGCAATCAGGAACACGACAACAGATCCGGCCAGCAGCATCATGCGGTAGGCAAGCGTTTCGCGAAACGGAATTACCGCTTCCTTCTTTTTAATTCGAAGGCGTCCCATCCCCGCTATTATAGGTTTCAGATGGGCCTCGAAGAATACAAAAGGAAACGGAAATTCGACAAAACCCCCGAACCGGCGGGCGCCGTAAAAGAACGGCGCGGGAACCGCTTTGTTATCCAGAAGCATCACGCGACGCGCCTGCACTACGACTTCCGGCTTGAAATGGCAGGCGTTCTTCGATCGTGGGCGATCCCCAAAGGTCCGTCGTTCAATCCCGCCGAGAAACGTCTCGCTATGGAAACGGAGGATCATCCGATCGACTATGGCGAATTCGAAGGCGTCATCCCCAAAGGGAACTACGGCGCCGGCAACGTCATTATTTGGGATAACGGCACGTACGAGATGGTCGATCCGGAAACACCTGAGAAAGGCTGGAAGAAAGGGAAGCTGCATTTCGTTCTCAGGGGCAAAAAACTCAAAGGCGAATGGGTGCTGGTGCGGGGCAGCCGCGAACCGCGCCAGTGGATTTTCTTCAAGGTCCGAGACAGCTACGCTTCGACTGAAGCCGACATCACCGTGACACGGCCCGAATCGGTCATATCCGGACAACTCGTCGACGAAGTCGGCGAGAAGAATCGCGGAAGACATTGGGTCACTCCTATCGAGCGCGAACTTGAACAATTCGGCATCAAACAAGCCGGCCGTTCGCCCTTTCCCAAAATCGTCCAGCCGATGCTCGCAACGTTGATTGAGAAACCGTTCGATAACGATGAGTGGCTGTTCGAATTGAAGCTCGACGGAATGCGGGCTGTGGTCGTGAAGGAAGATTCTAAGATTGCCATGTGGACCCGCAATGGCAGGAGCCTGACGCATCGGTTTCCAACCTTAGTTGAAGCCGTTGCGACACTTCCGGCCGACCGGGCCGTCTTTGATGGTGAGATCGTGGCTCTCGATGAAAACGGCCAGGCGCATTTCGAACTGCTTCAACCGCGAATCCACCTCTCTCGCGCGAAGGACATCGCTGAAGCCGACCGCCAGATCCCTGTTTATTTATATGCCTTCGATCTCCTGTACCTCAATGGATACACGTTAATGAAGTTTCCAGTCGAGCACCGCAAGGCTGTACTTCGAAAATTGATTCCCGACAACAGCGGCTGGATTCGCTTCGCCGATCATGTGGAAGCAAGTGGCGTCGCATTTTTCAAAGCAGTTGAAGAGCACGGCCTCGAAGGGGTTGTCGCTAAGCACAGGAAAAGCGAATACCAACAGGGACGCTCGAAATACTGGCTCAAGATCAAAACGCAGAAGACCGGTCATTTCGTCGTTGGCGGATTTACTCCCCCCGAAGGATCTCGAAAACATTTCGGCGCGCTGCTGGCCGGGCTGTACAGGAACGGTGGTCTGATTTATGTGGGACGCGTAGGAGGCGGTTTCGATGACCGCATGTTGGCCCAGGTGCACAAGACGCTGGTTCCGCTGGTCATCAAAGAACGTCCGTTCAAGGAAATTCCTCCAGAAATGAGAAAGGCAAGCTGGGTCGAACCACGGTTGGTATGCGAGGTTCGCTTCAACGAATGGACGTCCGATAAAAAACTCCGCGCACCAATATTTCAAGGCTTCAGAGACGATGTCGACGCCAAAGACTGCCGGTTGGAGGATGCACTACCCATAAAATCCACCTCAACCGACTCCCTGCCCGTTTCTCTTGAGGCTTCGCCCTACCGGGATCGCGCTTCGCGGGCGGCTCTCCGCCTCAGGAGGGGGAGAATAAGTCGCTCGCTTGAGAGAGATTATTCTCCCCCTCGTGAGGGGGAGACCGCGAGCGAAGCGAGCGGAGGGGGTCGATTTCGGAGCTTACGTCAGAAGATCGAGTTCACCAATCTCGATAAGGTCTTCTGGCCCGAGGACGGTTACACGAAGGGCGACCTCATCGATTACTATGACAAGATCTCGCCATACATCATTCCGCATCTGCTCGACCGTCCGCTCGTCTTCGAGCGGTTTCCCGATGGGATTTATGGCCCATCCTTTTATCAGAAAGACGCACCCGATTACACGCCGGAGTGGATTCGCACCGAGGAGATCTATTCGGAAGATGTCTCCCGGAATATCCGCTATTTCATCGGCGCCGACCGCGAGCAGTTGCTCTACATCGCGAACAGCGGCAATATCCAGCAAAATCCCTGGATGTCCCGGGTCCAGCACCTGGACTATCCGGACTATTTGGTGTTCGATTTGGATCCTGTCGAGGCGCCGTTCGGGTCCGTTCAGAAGGTGGCACTGACTCTCAAAGAGACGCTCGATGAGCTCGGTTTGCGCGGGTATCCGAAGACATCAGGCGCCTCCGGCATTCACGTGCATTTGCCGGTTTTGGAGACTACGTACACGTATGAAGATGTACGCATCTTTGCCGAAGCGATCGCGTCCATCGTCGTTCAACGAGCACCTGAATACGCAACGATCGAACGCGTCGTGCGCAGGCGGAAACCGCATCATGTCTATGTGGATTATCTCCAAAACATTCGGGGTAAGACTGTCGCGTCCGTCTATTCGCCGCGACCTCGCGCCGGGGCGCCGGTTTCGACACCCTTGAAATGGGAAGAACTGAAGCGAAAGATGGATCCGGGACAATTCACGATCAAAACGATTTTTAAAAGGTTGGACAAGTTTGGGGATCTCTTCGAAAAGGCGCTCACGGACAGGCAGGACATCTCGGGATTTTTGGAAACCTTGGCCACAAAAAGGCACAAGAAGTCATCCCCTCAAAGAAATGAAGCTGACACGGCTCCACGATCAACATAGCAGGCAATTAATATTCCGCAAGCGAGTCATGAGGGTAGCAGTACAGCCAACGTTCACCGGGTTCGGCCGAGGCGATGACAGGATGCTTACTCGCGCGGGCATGTTTGGTCGCGTGTCTGTTTGGCGAGTCATCGCAGCAACGCGTCCCACCGCACTCTTGGCACGTCCGCAAGTGGACCCACTCGGCTCCTATCTTGACGCATTCCTCGCATTCGCGGCGCTTTGGATGTTTGACAGTCGCGACAGCACGTATATGTGTGCACGTTGTGTCGGGCATCGTTCTCCTCTTATTCTCGCAGTACCTGATGCACGAAGGAGATCGCAATCGATCCTTCACCCACCGCAGACGCCACGCGCTTGATGTTGCCGGAGCGGACGTCACCGACGGCAAACACTCCAGGTAAGGTCGTTTCAAGGAGATGCGGGGCGCGAGCGAGCGGCCAATGAGCCGCAGCGAGATCATCGTGCGAAAGGTCCGGTCCGGTCTTGATGAAGCCCCGCGCGTCGAGCGCGACACAGCCATCAAGCCAGCGCGTATTGGGTATGGCGCCCGTCATGACGAAGACATGGCGGATTTCATGTGTCTCGATGTTTCCAATCTCGCTGTTCCGCCAGCGTACGCGCTCCAGACGATCGGCTCCTTCTAGCGCGGTGATTTCCGTGTAAGGGAGCAAGACAACTGATGGAGTCTCTTCGATGCGTCGAATCAGATAACGCGACATGCTTTCGGCAAGCCCGCCCGAACGTACCAAGAGGTACACCCGCTTTGTAGTCTGCGTCAGAAACACCGCCGCCTGGCCAGCGGAGTTGCCTCCGCCGACGACAACCACTTCTTCTCCCACGCACAATTGCGACTCCACGAATGTGGCTCCATAGTAGACACCGTTTCCTTCGAACTGCGCTAAATTATCGATGGACAGCCTGCGGTACTGAGCGCCGGACGCGATAATGATGGAGCGCGCGGGAATCGGCCGGCCGTCGTTCGTGTCAATTGTGTATGGTTTTCGATCGCACGAGAGTCGTGTGGCGGATTTGGCGATCATCACTTGTGCACCGAACTTGTGGACCTGGGAGTATGCGCGCCCAGCGAGATCCTGACCCGAGATGCCCGTAGGGAATCCCAGATAATTCTCAATTTTCGAACTTGCGCCGGCCTGTCCTCCGGGTGCGTTCGACTCCAGCACCAGGACATCCAGTCCTTCCGATGCTCCGTACACGGCTGCCGCAAGTCCTGCGGGACCTGCTCCAATGATGACAACGTCTCGCAGTTGGGTCTGATTGATGGCGTCATTGAAGCCGAGGCATTCAGCGAGTTGTTCATTGGAAGGATTCCGAAGCACCAGCTCGCCTCGACAAATGACCACCGGCACGTCCTGTACGGAAACGTGAAAATGATCCAGCAGCGCCTGGACACCGGAATCCCTGTCGAGATCAATGTAGGAATACGGGTGGTTATTGCGTGTCAGAAATTCCTTGATGCGAAGCGTACCCGGAGAATGTGTCGAACCGAGCAGCACGACATCTCCATAGCCACGAGCAATCAGCTCCACGCGCCGGAGAATGAATGCGCGCATGATAATCTCGCTCAGCTCGCTGTCGGTTTGAACGATGCCCAGCAATTGTTCCCGCTCGAGTTGGATCAGTTCGCCGGCTTCCCGCACGTGTATCTGAACCATTGCCCGGCGCCCGGCCAGCATACTGGTTTCCCCTGTGAACTGACCCGGACCAAGAGCGGCGACAAATTGTTTGTCAGTCCCCGGCGGGCGTACGATCTCCAGACGCCCAGTTCTCACGACGAAGAAACGCGTATTTTGCGCGCCTGCTTCGACAAGAACGTCGCCAACATGAACCGGATGGATGCGGCCATGGCTGGCTACGCGCTCGATCTGTTCCGGCTTCAGTATCGGGAACATCCGCTCCGCAGCCGAGGCCATACTTGTCAATTGGATTGGCGGATCGGGATGAGACATTTCTTGATTATTATCGCCCGGTCTGAAGATCTCCTCCGTTGCATTCTTGCCAAGCTCCAGCGACAGGCCAGTTGCCGCAATAATGACGATCTCCAGCGGTTCCGTCGGGGATTCATCTTGACAGATCGATGAGGACAATATCTGAGTTTTCGCGCACTCGATCAAACACGATCTGCTTGCCATCAGGCGTGATGTCGAAAGTACGCATAGCGCCGTTGTTCCTTGTCAATTCGGGCTAACGCGAGTGCCCTGGATCGGCTTATGACAATCGATATGTGTGTGGCGCTCGACTTTCGTGGCGCGATTCTTTTCCACGTACCGTCGCTCTTTGGGATCAATCGTGTTGCCGCACACTGCACACGCGACCGGCTTTGGTTTCTTGAAGAACATCTCGACCTCCAGGCAACAGTATAATCCGTTCGATTCGAGCCGGTCCTTCAAGCTTACCCACTGGTAGAGGTTAAACTTGCGGGAGTGTCTGTTCGAATCCAGGTTGACGAATATTCCGGTCACACGGCGAACCAGCGCCCGCGCAGCTTCAGCATCGACGAAGAGTTGTACGAGATCGGGGCTGCCCTGGATCAGTGGGTATGAGCCGTCTGCGATGTATTTCAAGGTCCAAAGCGTGGACGGTTGCGAGCGTGGGACTCCGCCGGCAAGAGGACTGTACCGCCTCCCATCAGTTGCCAGATATAAGACCAGTTCGTTGGGACAGTGAGACTTCATTTGAGGACAAGCAGGCCAACGGCGCACAACGACGCTAGAAGAAAAAGAGGCGCGGCCATAAGACCGCGCCGCAGAGGGCTGAAAATAGCAGGATGAGGCCGACAATCGTATGAGACCGGCACTGGTCCAGTAATCGACCGAAAGTGTTAAGGCACCTTGTGGCTACTTGATTCTTCGGCTATTTCTGCTGTTGCCTTTCTTTCGTGTCCCATGGAGTGGCCCGAGCATGGCCCATGCCAGCGCGACCGTGCCCAGCAGAATCAATGCGCCCAGAACAATCACGATCTCAATCGCCACTAGCTCGGCTGTGTTCATCGTGATCCTATCTATTTGTCCTTTCTTGCTCTGGACACAGTGGCCTGCCACAGTTTGTACTGGCGCCGGAGGGAGTCGATCCAAACCACCGATAGCAGCAACATAGAAAACTTCATGATTTACGCCCTCCGCAAAATATTTGAAAAGGAGCACCAAAGATTCATTGCGGCTCGACCGCAGAATGACGGACTTTCAATGGTGGTTCAATCGGCTGAACGTGCTTTCTGTACTCTACCGCTCGGAGTTGGCTCTTTAGTGCTAGTCCGATAATCCCTTGCGGTCCCCCTCCGGCTGTCAGCACAATCAGAAACGCTTTCCGGCGCCGATTTTCATCCGGGTTCTGAATTTGGAGTTAGGAGTTAGGCCGGTTTTACTCAAAACTCAGAACTCAAAACGCGCTTATGGCCCGCCCAACGAGAACAAAGTTCCCGTCACGATTTCCATATGCGACGGCTAAAATAAATATTTCGTGATCCAGTCCAGGCCGAACCAGAACGTGTAGACGAGAGCTGTGGCGAGGAGGATCACAGCGAGCGCGACCGCAAGAGGAATGGCAGACCCAACCAGGCTCTGAAGGAAAGTAGGCTCTTTAGCCATGCACGAAATTCTAAACGAGTACAGGCCCGATTTTACTCCGGCTCGCTGGTCCGAACGCGACCGTCATTTCCTGTCGGCATTCGCCAGCAATCCGGACGGCTTTGTATCCGTGCTGCGCAATCTGCCTCCCGAAATCACCGGCGCGCTCTGCTCTCGGGCGAGCCGCGCGGCCGGTTCGTTGTTGGAAGTGCTCTTGAGGGAGTACATCGATCCGATCGTCAATGGCGAAGACTCCCAGCTCGGCAAAGAGCTGGACGATACCGTCCGCTTCTTCCGAGAGCACGGATTCAAGCGCATCCTGAATAATCAGCGCGCCCAGGCGTTTTATTCCAAGTGGCTTTCCCAATACGGAGACGATTCGATTGCGCAGGTTACAGGGACGCACGTCATCGTGTGGGGAATGTCGCAAGTTGCGATGAAATTCGTTGAAGATCAGCGCATTGGTTTGGAACCGATCGAGAAATCGACACGCTACGTCAACTTCGGCTCAAAGCTTGACGGCCGGTATCTCTATTACATTCCAAAGCCCGATCTGGAGCGTCTTCGCCTCGTTTCGGAATACAAGACTACGATGGACGCGCTCTTTGAGACGTATGTCGCTCTGCTTCCCCGGCTCCAGGAGTGGCTCCGGAAAAATTTCGACGAGAAGGATTCGATTCTCGAAAAGAAAGCATTCGACACTCTTCGCGGATTGCTGCCCATGGCGACACTCGGCCAGGTCGCGTTCCGCGGCAATGCCCAGGCTTTCGAATATTTGATCAATCGGACGGCGCGTCATCCGCTGGGCGAGTTGCGCTGGCTGTCGCGAGAACTCAAACGCGAGTTGGACCAGGAAATTCCATCGCTGTTGCTTCGGGTTACCGGAGAGAAATCCGAGCAATACCAGGGCTACTTGCACGACCGTCACCGTGCTGTGCGCGAATTCGTTGGCGAAAATGCATCCGACCCTGCCCCGAAAGCTGAGGTCCGTTTGGTCGAATACGATCCCCAATCCGAGTTGAAGATCCTTGCGGCGATCATCTTCGAGCAAACCCACAGCAGTTGGGACGAGGCGCTCGAAAAAGCGAGGACCTTAAATGATCCAGGCCGGCGCGAGCTTTTCGAACGTTATTTGTTGAAGCGTTCGGCTCGTTGGCAAAAGGTGGGCCGGGCTTTTGAGAACACTTATCTGCGATTTGAAATTGTTATAGATATCGGATCCTATCGCGATCTCCACCGCCACCGCATGATGACGCAGCAACGCCAGCGCTTCTCCACAGTTCACGGCTACAACATTCCCATTGAAGTGGAGCAGGCCGGGCTGGCCGTTCCGTTTCGAGAAGCTCTGGACAAAGCGGACGTTCTCTTCCGTAAACTCGAACCTGCAGATTCCGAGCTGGCGCAGTATGCAGTGCCGCTCGCCTATCGTATGCGCTTCTGCCAGTGGCAAAATTTCCGGCAGCTTTTCTGGGAAACCGAACTGCGCACTCTATCCCAAGGCCATCCCGATTACCGATTCATCGAGCAGGAGAAGTATCGCCGCGTGAAGGAGAAGTTTCCACTGATCGCATCCTTTATGCTGGTCGACACCAACGAGTATGCAATTGCGCGCCGCGGCACTGAGGAACAGATTGTCGCGAAAGAGAAGAGACTGATCGAGAGGCTAAAGGAAAGGAAATAAAAATTACTTCTATTGGAAATCAAGGTTGGAGATTGTTTCATCCGAAAGAATTTCCGATGAAGCAACTTCCAATCTTGGAATTTACAATACGTTTTTTACTCCGCGCCCAACAATCCTTCCAGCGCGGCCTCCAATTCGCTTCTGGTGTGTTCGTTGCCGGCCCTCGTCGCCACAGTGATTCCCGCGCGAAATGTTTTTTCCGCGTCGTGCTTCTGCCCGAGCTTCTGATAAAGCTGCCCGAGTTGATAGTAGGTTGCGAGGTATTCGGGATCGGTATTTCTGATGGCTTCGAACGCCCGCACTGCTTCGTCATTCTGCTCAAGCTTGATGTATTCCAGCGCCAGCGCATAGCGCAAGAAAGAATCGTTCGGATTGTCTTTAAGAAAGCCTTTCAAAATTTCGATTCGGTTCATTGAGGCGGTTTTCCCTCCGCTCCGGATGAAAGATTTCGGAAAGAATTTCGACACCATCGATTAAGCGCGGACCAGACCGATTGAAATACGACGATCCGTCGACGGCGTAAAGCTGTCCACTCCAGCCCGGCAGAAATCGGGTACGCCGGTATTCTTCGACTGTCCTCTCGAGCGAAAATCCGCAAGGCATGAGGACGATGATTTCGGGTTGAGCTTCCAGGATCCGTTCGGGCGTAATGCGTTCGGATTTCGATCCCCGCTTTCCGAGCACCTCGTCTCCGCCGGCAATCTCCACCATCTCCGGAACCCAATGCCCCGCAGAAAAGGGTGGATCAAGCCATTCCATGGCGTATACACGCGGACGTTCACGATCGCGCACCCGTTCGCGCACACGACGCAACCTGGCGTTGAGCTCCTGAACTTTTTCCAGCGCTGCATCTTTCCGGCCCGTCAGTTCACCGACCAGCAGAATTGTCTCGAGCATTTCATTGAGTGTCGTCGGTTCGAGGGAAACGATGCGCGTCCGTCCTTCCAGGACCCGTGCCGCGTGCTGCACCTCTTTGTAAGATACCGCGCATACTTCGCACAGTTCCTGGGTGACGATGAGATCGGGTTTAAGCGTTTCGAGCAGATCTTGCTTGAGGCGATAAATGGTCCCGTGCCGGCCGATGTTCGATGATACGTGATGATCGATCTCGATGCTTGTCATGCGTCCCGGCTCGATGAGGTCTTCGGTAATCTTGGGCTTCGCTGCCGTTTCCGGCGGGTAGTCGCATTCGTGCGTGACGGCGACGATCTGATCGCCTAATCCCAGCGAATAGAGGATCTCCGTACCGCTCGGCAAAAGCGAACAGATCCTCATGGTCATGCGTCGCGCCCCGAACTGCTTGTCTCTGCCCATTTGCCGTGGCCTTCCCACACGCGCAGGGTAAAAGGAAACAGCAGCCGGTCCTTCAGTTTAGCGCTGAGAAGCTCGCAAATATTTTCAACCGACGGATATTCGAGAAAATCATTCCATGATCGATGATCGTAGTGCGCGAGCACTCCGCGAAGGCCTTCCTTCAAGTCGGCAAAATCAACGATCATGCCGCCCTGAACTTGTCCTTGGATAGTGATTTCGACCTTATAAGTGTGGCCGTGCAGGGCTCCGCACGTCGGGTGGCCCGGCAGGAAATGAGCGCAGTCGATGTAATCGCTCACACCAAGCCTCATGGTGTGAGAATAACATAGGCAAATGATCCTCTTTCTCTGGAAGAGGCTAGGGTGAGGGTGCAAGAGTTAACGAAACCTGCACCCTCATCTTTTCCCGAGGCTTCGCCCGTATCTTGAGGCTGCGCGCTATCGCGCTTGCGCTTCGCGTCTTGAGGCTGCGCGCTTCTCTTGAGGCTGCGCGCTTCTCTTGAGGCTGCGCGCTTCTCTTGAGGCT
>Ga0209470_1003299_pt1 | contig 11201 bp, 10 predicted proteins | sample GraSoiAngelo_125_FD_185882 | JGI IMG/M metagenome (GOLD analysis project Ga0209470, IMG submission 185882) | Grasslands soil microbial communities from the Angelo Coastal Reserve, California, USA - 14_0927_05_40cm (SPAdes) (version 2) | ecosystem: Environmental > Terrestrial > Soil > Grasslands ... | reverse complement strand
CCTCAGGGAAGAACGCGCTTCTTCTCGGGCTGGAAAGTTTCTGCTAATAAATAATTCATGTTCAATGGACTTTTCGGCTGGTTATCCAGCGACATCGGGATCGATCTGGGTACGGCAAACACACTTGTCTACGTAAAGGATCAGGGGATCGTTTTGCGCGAGCCATCGGTGGTGGCAGTGCAGGCCGGCACCAACAGAGTGCTGGCTGTCGGTGACGAAGCCAAGCGCATGCTTGGCCGCACACCGGCAAACATCGTTGCGGTACGTCCACTCAAAGACGGTGTCATTGCGGATTTCGAAGTGACGGAAGCGATGCTGCGGCACTTCATCACCAAGGTGCACAATCGCCGGGTAAAAGCGAGACCGCGCGTCGTTATTGCGGTGCCATCTGGAATCACAGAAGTGGAAAAGCGCGCCGTGCGCGAATCGGCGACCCATGCCGGAGCACGCGAAGTCTATTTGATCGAAGAACCAATGGCAGCGGCGATTGGAGTCGGACTTCCGGTACAGGATCCAGCCGGCAACATGATCATCGATATCGGCGGAGGCACGACAGAGGTCGCCCTTATTTCATTGTCGGGAATTGTTTTCAGCCGCAGCGTCCGCGTCGCTGGCGATGAGTTGGACGAAGCAATCGTGCAGTATATGAAGCGTGCCTACAATCTGATGGTCGGCGAACGCACAGCCGAGGAGATAAAGATTAAGATTGGCTCGGCATATCCCAGCGAAAAGGAGACGAGCGTAGAGGTTAAGGGACGCGACCTGGTCGCCGGTTTGCCTAAGACACTTATGATCACGTCCCAGGAAGTACGCGAAGCATTGCTCGAACCGATCTCGACAATTGTCGATTCCGTGCGGATCACATTGGAGCGCTGTCCGCCCGAGCTTTCGGCGGACCTCGTCGATCGCGGCCTGGTCCTGGCAGGTGGCGGCGCGTTACTGCGAGGCTTTGACAAGCTTTTGAGCGAGGAAACAGGTTTGCCTGTCCATGTTGCTGAAGATCCGCTGAGCGCAGTGGCGGAAGGGACCGGCAAATGCCTCAATGAACTTAAATTCTTGCGCCAAGTGGCCTCGGCAGACCGCCAGTGGCGGTAGGAAGAATTGCGGATTGCCGATTTCGGATTGCGGATTCATGTCGGTGCTTCCGCAGATGTCGACCTTCCTTAGTTCGCAAATTCCAAGCCGAAATCCGCAAATGCGATGAGCCGCACAAACATCATCGCGCTGCTGATTTTCGGCGCAATTCTGGGATATTTTCTCACCTTCGGCCCGGCGACGACGCAGAAGTTCAAGGCTGGCGTTTATCAGTTGCTGGCGCCATTTTTCACCGGCGGCTCTGGATTAAAAAAACAGCTTACATCTGTGCGTACGGGCTTGAAATCGCTCGACCAATTGGAGCACGAAAATGCTAACTTACAGGTGGAAAATCGGGAGCTGAAAGCGACTAACCAGGGTCTGCGCGATGCGGAGAATGAGGTGAATCGCTTGCGTCACGCGCTCAATTATCGTGAGCGATCAGTTTTTAAGTTAATCGCTGCGGAAATTGTCGCACGCGATTCCTCGACCTGGTGGCGAACGGTTACGATTAACCGTGGCAAGCGGGACGGTATCGAAATCGACATGCCTGTCGCTACGGACGAAGGATTGATAGGAAAAATAACGAGCGTGAGCGACAGCGTGTCGGTTGTATTGCTGGTTTCCGATGAAAATTGCCGGGTGGCCGCAAAGGTCGAAGGAAGCCGGGAACAGGGGATCGTGTCTGGCGAGCGCGTGACAACGGGACTCACCCCGGTTTTGAACCTGAATTTTTTGTCAAAACAGGCTGACCTGAAGCCTGGCCAAAAAGTTTATACTTCGGGAGTGGGCGGCGTGTTCCCGTCGGGTCTGCTGATTGGCAGTGTGAAAACTTTCCGTTTGCGAGAATTGGATGGACAAGCGCAGCTCACGCCCGCAGTCGATCTGTCCCATCTGGAGGACGTGTTCGTAGTCACTGGCCGAAAATGATTTTCTTTTTTGTTTTGCTCCTGCTTGTGCTGATAGCGCAGATTGCGGAGTTTTTTATTCCAGCGTTGCCGTGGCTCTACAACGCGCACGTTTACATTGTGCCCGTGATTGTTTTTTATGGCGCGATGGCCCTGCCGTTTCCTCTCATGCTGTCGCTTGCCCTGTTCGCGGGGGTTTTGCTGGATGCTCTTACTGTGCAGGTGATCGGAGGGAAAGTTGAAATTTCAACTGGATCATCGATACTCATTTACGGTGTGCTGGCAGGATTAATGCATGGTCTGAGACCGCTGTTTGCGCGCGGGCGCTGGGAAGTGCACTGCGTGCTGAGCGGCGTTTTCACCTCGTTGATAGTTCTGGCGCAATATCTAATGATTACATTCCGTCGCGGCTCTTTTGTATTCACCCGCGAAGTTTGGTGGCAGATCGGCGGGCCTGGTCTCATTGCCATGGCCATGGCCCCGATCGTGTTCTGGTTCTTACAATGGATAGGACGCGTTACGGCCTATTCCTATCAACCCGAAAGGGGGCGGCTTGAATGAACAGGCGCCGTATTACTTCGCGTGTGCGGATTCAACTCCTCGGGTTCTTGATGCTGATGGGCTTGGGTGCTCTTGGCCTCAAGCTTTGGTGGATCCAGGTAGCGCATGGCCAGGAATGGACTTCCCAGCTTCGCGGTAGTTCTCAAGCGACGGTGCGCATTCCTTCGGTGCGCGGCGAGATCAAGGATCGCAACGGAGTAACTCTGGTCCAAAACCGGGCCAGTTATGAGGTCGATTTTTATCTCCCGGAAATGGTCAAAGGCTATCGCGAACGCATTGGTCAGCCGCCCGTGACCGAGTATCGAGCGACCATCAATGGAATGCCGAAAGACCTGAAGGAACCAGACATCATCAAGATCGTCAATAATGGCATCGTCCCACGGCTCAACGACCTCGATCTTGCGCGCGATTATAATGCCGGCCGATTGCAGAAACACTATCGCAACGATACCGAAGTTCCGTTTTCCTACGTCAAGGACATCGATTTTCCAACTTTGGCGAAATTTTCCGAGCATGATGTCGGATTGCCGGGAGTGGAACTCGCGCTCAAACCGGTGCGTTCTTACGTTTACGGCGGGCTTGCCGCGCATATTTTGGGTTATGTCGGCATGCCGAACGATATCGATAAAGAGGACGCAAAGAAATTCACGTTTTACCAGGGAGACGTGGAAGGGAAATCGAACATCGAAAAAATCATGGACGAGTATCTGCGCGGGAAACCCGGGGTGCGTTACTTGCGGCGCAATGCAAAGGGCACTATTGATGGCGTCCTGCGCGAAGATCCCCCACAACAAGGTGCCAATGTCTTCCTGACGATCGATGCGCGCATCGAAGCGATCGCAGATGAGGCGCTGCGCGCAGTAAGCCGGGCAGGCGCGGTAGTTGTCGATCCAAACAATGGCAACGTTTTGGCGATGGCTTCTGTTCCATCATTCGATCCAAATACTTTCATCCCGAGCATCAAGGCGAAGGATTGGAAAGCGCTGCAGAAAGATGAGGGCGATCCGTTGGTGGACCGTGCGATTAGCTGCCTACCGCCAGGCTCGACATTCAAGCTCATCACGGCGCTCGCGGGTCTGCGCGGCACGAAAAATATCGCAGGTGCCAAATACAGCTGCGGTGGCGGTGTGAGTTACGGCGATCACTTTTTTCGATGTTGGGTAGCCGAAAAACATTACACGCACGGCACAATCGGGCTGGCTGATGCGATCAAGGTTTCATGCGATTCCTTTTTCTATCAGTATGGAAACGCGGCTGGGATTCAGTCGATTGATCACATTGGCAAGATGTTGGGCATTGGCGAAGAATCGGGCCTGCAACTGACAGGCGAACAAACCGGCAATATGCCGGGGCCTGAGTGGATGCAAATTCACCATCCCCAGGAGAGGTGGTCGCAGGCGCAAACGGCCAATGTTTCAATCGGTCAGGGCTACACGCTTGTTTCGCCTCTGCAATTGGCGATGGCCTACGCGACGATCGCAAACGGCGGCGTGTGCTATTACCCACGGCTGGTGGATAAAGTTTTGAAGCAAGACGGCTCTCCGGTGTTAGATCAGCAAGGCAATTCAGCAGCGCCACCGCCGCGCGTGCGATCGGATTTACGACAGGAAATCTCCCCTGACCACATCGAACTGGTTCGCAAAGGCCTTTGGAAGGTTGTCAATGAAGACGGCGGCACCGGCGGCAGAGCGCGTTTGAAAGATTGGGTAGTAGCGGGGAAGACGGGCACTGCGCAGGCCACTGATCGTGGACAAGAGGAAAACGTGGCGTGGTTTGTGTGTTTCGCGCCATTTGACCATCCGAAGTATGTCGTCGCAGTGATGGTTCAAGGCGCCTCTGGGCACGGCGGCGAAGTCGCGGGCCCGATCGCTACACGCATTCTGGAACGCACGCTTGCGCTGGATGAAGGCAAATTCGATATGCAGGTGGCCTGGCTCCAGCCCGCGCATCACGCCAATCCGCTGCAATTAATCAAATCAGTCGCTTATAACGAAAAGGGAGGCAATCTCGGAGGCGAGGACGAAGAAACTGCGGACCAATCGCAGGCTACCACCGCCCAGATGGCAAGCTCAGACGCCTCGCCCGACGTCGAACCGGAAGCAGATTCTCAGGGCAAAGTGCGCAAGCGAGGCGCTGCGGTGGCCCGCGCTGTTCCCGCTGCGACGCCAGCTCCCCGTAATTTCTTCCAAAAGATTTTTGGAATAGGTCGGCGCCAGGCGCCTGCACCTCCGCCACCGCCGCCATCTAACCGCCGGCGTGGAACACCACCACGATGAACAGCCGACCAGAACTATCGCCTCAGTGCATTTGGTCAGTTCCGCTTCTGATCGGACAACCCTTTTCGTTTTATGATAGACAAAGTAAGAAAACTTTTGGGTCTTTCCTCACGAAAGACCGGCAAAAAGCTCATACTCAGCGTGGAAAAGCTCGAGTCCCGGGTCGCCGTGCTCGAGAATGGCCGGCTCGAGGAGTACAGTGTCGAGCGTAAGAGCTCACGGAATATCGTCGGCAGCGTTTACAAGGGTAAAGTCAAAAACATCGAGATGGGGTTGAAGGCGATGTTTGTCGACATCGGCTTCGAAAAAAATGCGTTCCTTCATTTTTGGGACGCAATCCCGGCTGCGCTCGACAGCGGCATTGAGGAAATCGATCGCCGCGGGAGCAAGCGGCCGCGAAAACGGATCACGGTTAAAGATATACCGAGTATTTATCCGGTCGGCTCGGATGTCATTGTGCAGGTCACCAAGGGTCCCATCGGGAACAAAGGACCGCGGGTAACCACGAATCTCAGTTTTGCCGGGCGCTACCTGGTGCTGATGCCGTTTAGCGATCGCAGTGGCATCTCGCGAAAAATTGAAAACCAGAAGGAGCGCGAACGGTTGCGCAAGATTGTGCGTGAACTGGATATTCCCGACGGGGTTGGAGTCATTATCCGCACCGTCGGTGAAGGCCAGCGGGCAAGGTACTTTGTGCGGGATCTGCGTTTTCTTCTCGACCAATGGGCCCAGGTCGAGCAGCTGATTCGTGAGGAACTAACCCCATGCCGCCTCTTTGGGGAGCCGGATTTGGTCGGGCGAACAGTGCGCGATTTTCTCACCGAGGAAATCGACGAAGTCGTTTGCGACGACCGCGCGGCAACAGAACGAATGATCGAAATGATCGGGCAGATTTCCCGACGCGCCCGGAACCGGGTGCACCATTACGATGGCGCGATGCCGATTTTCGAAACGTACGGCGTGCAAAAGCAAATCGATGACGCTTTCCATCGGCAGGTCTGGTTGAAGTGTGGGGGTTACATCGTGATCGACGAAACCGAAGCGCTGGTAGCAATTGACGTGAACACAGGCCGAAACAAAGGCGGCCGCGACGTGGAGAAAACTATCTTGCAAACCAACTTGGAGGCCGCAGATGAAATCGCTCGTCAGCTTCGTTTGCGCAATATCGGTGGGCTAATCATAGCCGATTTCATCGATATGAAGAGCCGTAAAGACCAGCAGGCAGTTTACAGTTTGATGAAGGAGCGGCTCAATTGCGACAAAGCCAAGACACATGTTCTCCCGATTTCGCAACTTGGTTTGATGGAAATGACCCGTCAACGAGCTCAGGAAAGCCTGAGCGATACGATTTACGAAAACTGTCCGTACTGCGGCGGACGGGGCATCGTAAAAACGTCCATGACCACGAGCGTAGAATTACATCGGACTCTCAATACCGTCATGCGCAAGTATCAGGACAGCATTCATGATATTCGAGTGATTCTGAATCCCGGTGTGCTGAAACGGTTGAAGGAAGAAGACGAAGAATCGCTGGTGGAGTTGGAGCGCCGCTACGCGGGTCGGCTCACCTTTCGTGGCGATCCCACATTTCACCACGAAAAGTTTGTCATTACCGACGCAAATACCGGCGCGGAGCTCCACACGTAAGGCAGTGCCTTACACCAAAAAATCCTTGCAATTTCTCGTTGCTTGCCCAAGAGTCGGGCATCCAGGGTAACAGCGAGTTTCGTTATTACCTTGCGTGCTCCAAAGGAGTGTTTGGAGTTTAAGAAACTGAGGAGAGACTTAACCAAAGGAGAAATAGAATGAAAAGAATGGTGTTGGGGCTGGTATGCATCGCTGCAATCACTTCGGCGGCGGTTGCTGGGACTGAGACTTATTCCGGAAAGGAGATGAAACAGGTGGCACCGCCACCGTGTCCGCAATGGTACGCAGACAATGAGTTTAACGTGAGTCTGTGGGGCACCTACATTTTCACGGGAAACAACTGGCAGGACGATCGCTACCTAGAATCAGATCATGCCTTCGGCGGCGGTATTGACCTCAAGTACTTTTTCCACCGGTACTTCGGCGTTGGAATTGAAGGATGGGCGGTGGATGCCAGGCGCGCGTTTGAAGATGTCTTTGTCGATCTTAATAACGGTATCTTCGACGTTCATACAGGACATGAGAGCCGCGCAGTCGGTTCTGTTCTCGGCACATTGACGCTGCGCTACCCGATTCCCTGCACGCGATTCTCGCCCTATATTTTTGGTGGAGGCGGCGGAATCTTTGGTGGCGGCGAAAAGACGAACGTTGTAGTGAACGACGGAATCATTCGTACTGAGCAAACTGGTTCCGAGTCGCGGGCAATCGGCCAGGTCGGCGGCGGCATGGAAGTTCGCATGACGCCGCACATTGGCTGGGTCAGCGATTTCAGCTGGAATTTCGTCGATGGACCGAAGAACAACTTCGGCATGGTCCGTACTGGCGTTAATTTCGCGTTCTAACAGACCGGGAATCGCATTTGTTAAAGCGGCGTCCAAAATATCGGACGCCGCTTTCTTGTACGAATATGTTGTGCTTTTCGTTAGTGACACGAGAACAACACCGATGTCTGGAGTCTAAAAAACCGAGGAGGTTTAACCAAAGGAGAAACAAGATGAAGAGATCGGTGTTGGGGCTGTTATGTATTGCTGCAATCACCTCGGCAGCGGTTGCTGGGACTGAAATCTATTCCGGAAAGGAGATGAAACAGGTGGGTTCGCGTTTGCGAACGCTCGCATGCGTCCGAGATTATTTTGATGTCGTTCGTTGAAACTCTGGACAATTTGGCGCTGCGAAAATCGGAGCTGGTTGAGTGCTTCGAGCAGTTGATCGCACAGAAATCGGATCAAGAGCTCGAAACAATGGCGCAGATTTCCCGCTCCCTTACCCTGCAGAATTTTGGGCGGACGATGCGTCTGTTTGCTCCGCTGTATCTGTCCAACGAATGCATCAATAACTGCCGGTATTGCGGTTTCTCACGCGACAATCCGATCCTTCGCGTCACGCTCGATGTCGATGAAGTGATCACCGAAGCGCAGCATCTCGCTCGCCAGGGGTTTCGACAGATTCTTCTCGTCGCGGGCGAGCACCCAAAATTTGCGGGGCACGCCTATCTTGCCGAATGCGTGCGCGCGCTTGCTCCTGACTTTTCCTCAATTTCCATCGAAGTGGGCCCAATGGAGACGGAAGATTATGTACCGATTGTCGAAGCGGGCGCGGAGGGACTCGTCGTTTATCAGGAGACCTACAATCGCGGCATTTACGCGGAGATGCATACTTCCGGACCGAAACGCGATTTTAATTTCCGGCTCGATTGCGTCGAGCGCGGTTATACAGCCGGTTTTCGCCGGCTGGGCATCGGCGCGCTGATCGGTTTGTCGCGCTGGCAGGATGAAGCGATCGCGCTAGCGGCGCATTTGGAATATTTGTTCAAACACTGCTGGCAGGCGCAAATCACGGTAAGCTTGCCGCGGTTGCGTCCGGCAGCTGGCGGATTTCATCCGCTCTTCTCGATGATGGACCGCGAACTAGTGCAATTGGTTTGCGCTTTGCGGATTACTTTCCCGCAGCTTGGGATCGTGCTTAGCACTCGTGAACACGCCTCGCTGCGGGATTCGCTGGCGTCAATTGGCGTGACAATGATGAGCGCCGGCAGCCACACCGAGCCCGGCGGTTATACCCGGCAAGGCCGCGAACATCTCCATCGCACCGTGCGCGGCCGCATCGTTGCACCCGAATACCAGGACGGCGAAGATGAACTCGCTACGGGCCAATTCGAGATCAGCGACGAACGTTCCCCAGCCGAAATCGCCGCAGTCCTACGCCGTCGCGGACTCGAGCCGGTGTGGAAAGATTGGGACCAAGCCCTTTGCGGCGCATGACGATTTCACTGAATGGCGAGTCCGTGGATTCCCGCGAGGCTAAAACAATTGCGGAGTTAATCGATCGTTATCAATTCCCACCGCAATCAATTTTGGTCGAGCACAACGGCCTCGCCGTCCATCGGCATGAATGGACCGAGCGACTCTTAGCCGAAGGCGACCGTGTTGAATTGATCCGCGTCGTTGCCGGCGGATGAAATTCAAATCCTATTGCGGAGGGTAGCGATGCTGCACGTTGCCTTCGGCATCACGTATTTCCAGTCGCGGGGTGTTGGCCCGGTCAACACCAAGCAGTATGCGTGGTTTGCCTTCAGTATCGGAGATGATCAGCTCGGCGTCGCCGTCCTTCGTTTCCAGCTTGGCGCGTTCGATACCTTGGCTGTTCTCGCTTTCCGCGAGTGCGTTTGGACGGCGATCAGCGACACTCAGGCCGGCGGAATATGTCTTGCCGTCTACGCTTTCGATTCGAAAAATGCCCACGCCATCCGTCGGTGGATTTGTGTAGTCAAAAATTAATGCCGCATAACGTCCCCACGCGGCTGTAGCAGTTATCAACCCGCCGGTTTCGGTACCGTCGACGTCATAGAACAACACACCTGCGTTATCTCGGATGCTGCGTTTATAACTCTTGCCGCGAACCACTGCATCAGGGAACCGCGCAGGATCGCTGATCACCAAACGCGGTTTGCCGTCGGCATCGACGATGTTGATGCGCTCGGCGGTGATCACGTCAAATCTCTTGTCCGCAGAGCCGTGGGCTGCGGATGGAGTGCGTGAAAACCACAGAAGCAGGAGCAGTCCCCATACACCAATCACAAGCAGCGACAACAGGACATGGGTCAGACGCGAAATCTTTGGACTAACGTCACTCATATACGCGCTCCTGATTTTGGAGAGGCTAAGATTCTCAAGTCAATGCCGTTTTCGATCTTTGACGGAGCGACTGCAAAGCTAGAGTTGCGCTGCGCTCTTCACGACGACCCGCATCCCGTCAGTTTGAATTACGGTGACCGGTGTTTGCGAGGCGATGAATTCGCCTTCAGTGATCACATCGACGACGTGATCGGCGAAACGCGCTTTACCACTCGGTCGCAAGACCGTAACCGCGGTGCCTTGCATTCCTGGAGTCAAAGCGAGCGCAGTTGCGAACTGTCGCGGCACGCCGGCGAGCGATGGTCCCGGCGGACTTGAATCCATCAAGGCGAAGCGACGATAAATACTGGTGCGCGGCAGGTAGCGCGCAAGCAAAGCGATCACGATAAATGAGCCGACGATGGCGATGAACATATTGAGCAACGGCATCGCGAGCATTTTGCCGGTCGGGAAAAAGTTCTGGCCCGGATAGCGATCGATCATTGTCCACAGCAGCGAAGCCAGCATGAGGAAAACGCCGACGACACCGAAAACAATCGTGCTATGCGCGAAAAAGAGAATCTCCATCAGAACCAGAACCATTCCGAGAATGAACAGCGCAACGACTTCCCAGCCGGCGAGCCCGGCGAGATAATGTCCGAGGAAAAATAGAGCGAAACAAATCGCAGAGATCACGCCGGGCCAGGTCACGCCTGGAATTTTGAATTCCAGATATGCGCCGAGAATTCCTCCTAGGAGTAGCAATGGCGCAAGCGCGGTGATCCAAAATGCGATTTGCTCGAAGCCAGTCGGCTCGATTTTGACTTCATTTCCTTTTAGACCGGCTTTCTTGATCAGATCACTAACCGAATCGACGACGCCTTCTGCGAGTAACGGCTTGCCATTGATCCTTTCAGCTGCTTCCTGGGCATTGAGTGTGAGCACAGTTCCTTTCGGGTGAACGATCCGGTCGCCGATTTTGACCTCTTTGTCCTTGTTCATGAATGCCTCGGCGACATCGGGATTATGGCCGTTCCTGGTCGCCGAACCACGGATGAGAGCAGACCAATACGAAATCGTTTTCTCCTTTGCGGTGGCGGGAAGATCTTCGCCCGTCGATAGGATCGGTGCGGCGGCGCCAATTGCGCTCACTGGCGCCATGTAAATGTGTTGTGTGGCCATGGCGATAAGGGCACCGGCCGAACCGGCGTTCGTGTTGATGAACGTGTAGGTTGGGATTTTGGCTTGGTTGAGCGCGTTGACGATGTCGGTCGCTGTATCGAGTCGGCCGCCGTATGTGTTCATGTCGAAAATGATTGCGGACGCTTCGTTGCTCTCGGCTGTTTTCACTGAGCGCCGGAGGAACGCGAGGAGCGAAGGCGCGACTTCGCCGCGAAGCGGCACGACGACCACGTCGCCCTTGTGAATTGTCTCGCCGGCGTGAGCGGTTATAGCCGTTGCAATGAAGATTGCGGCGGCAACGGCGACGGTCATTCTGAGCGAAGCCCGCTCGACTCGCTTCGCTCGCTCAGGATAAACTCCGCGGAGTCGAAGAATCCCGCGGTGTAACCGAACGGTAGGTCTGCGGGATCCCTCGACTCCGCTCGGGATGACAGGTGAAT
>Ga0209470_1003297_pt1 | contig 11204 bp, 11 predicted proteins | sample GraSoiAngelo_125_FD_185882 | JGI IMG/M metagenome (GOLD analysis project Ga0209470, IMG submission 185882) | Grasslands soil microbial communities from the Angelo Coastal Reserve, California, USA - 14_0927_05_40cm (SPAdes) (version 2) | ecosystem: Environmental > Terrestrial > Soil > Grasslands ... | reverse complement strand
GCGGCGTCTCGCGTCCACTATCAGAGGTCCGCGACACGAGCGTAACCGGCGCAGTGGAAGAGGCGGACGTGCATCGGCGCGATCGAGTCCACGGAAACGCCAGCCTAAACTTGCGCGTGGAGAGGTGTCCGAGTGGTTGATGGTGCCGCTCTCGAAAAGCGGTAGGCGAAAGCCTCGCGGGTTCGAATCCCGCCCTCTCCGCGGTGTTCCGCTCAGCTCGTGCCGATCACGACCAGCACGAGGAAGATGAACAGCACAACCGCCACTGACGCCAGTAGCCAACCCAAGAGTGGGAGATACCCGGGCAGCGGCGTTCCTTTCACGAGATCCCGTCGAACGATCAGAACGTAACCGAGTGCGCCGGTGACCGCGATCGTCAGCAGTAGCCACGCTGCGAGGGGCGCAGAGAATCCCGGCATCGGTCGGAACAATAACCTCGATAATCGGCAGGTTGGAGAGGTCGCATAGTGGCCGAGTGCGCCCGCTTGGAAAGCGGGTAGCCGAAAGGCTCGCGGGTTCGAATCCCGCCCTCTCCGCACGATGACTGCGCAACGCGATCGCGTGCTCGTCTTTGACGTCAACGAAACGCTGCTCGATCTCGGCGCGCTCGATCCGCACTTCGCGCGCGTCTTCGGTGATGCGGCGGTCCGCCGCGAGTGGTTCGCGACGATGCTGCAGTCCGCGCTCCTCCTCACCGTGACCGGCCCGTACTTCGATTTCGGCTCGCACTTCCGTGCGGCGCTCGCGCTCACCGCGGAGAAGCGCGGCGTGACCGTGTCGGAAGCGGATGAGAAGGCGATCCTTGGGGCGGTGCGCAAGCTGCCCGCGCATCCTGAGGTGCGCGCGAGTCTCACGCGGCTTCGCGCCGCCGGTTTCCGCGTGGCGGCGCTGACGAACTCGACGGGCCAGGTCGAGGAAGCGCAGCTCGCGAACGCCGGCATCCGCGATCTTTTCGACCAGGCGCTCACCGCCGACGACGCCAAACGACTCAAGCCGGCGCCTGAGGCGTATGCCGCGGCCGCTGGCAAGCTCGGTGTGCCGCTGGCGCGCGTGCGCCTGATCGCAGCGCACGCCTGGGACGTCGCCGGCGCGATGCGGGCCGGTTGCGCCGCCGCGTTCGTCGCGCGGCCGGGCGCGCTGTGGAATCCGCTGCTCGAGAAGCCGGACGTGTGGGGCGAAGATCTGAGCGAGGTCGCGGACCAGATCATCGCGCGCGACCGCTAGCCGATACCATGGTCGTGGTCGTGCTAGGCGGGGAGCTAGCGGTGCCCTGTACCCGCAATCCGCTCTAGCGGGGCTGAATTCCCTCCCGAGGTCCGGCGTCGCGGGTCCTGTGTGCGTCGCGTGGCGTTGACGATCGGGTCCTGTGCAGCGTCGGTCTGCGAACCCCGTCAGATCCGGAAGGAAGCAGCGGTAAGCGGTCGCCGTCGCGTGCCGCAGGCAAGCCTGATCCGAGCCGCGCGCGTGTGCGTGTTCGCGGTGTCCGTGATCGACGGAGGGTGCACGGCCGTTCTTTTCTTCGGAATGACGTTGTCCTCGCGCGGCGGGTCGTTCCTCTCTATCCTCGACGAGTGCCCGAAAGCTCTGCCCTCTATCGCCGCTATCGACCGCAGACCTTCGCCGCGATCGTCGGGCAGGAGCACGTCACCCGCACGCTGAAGAACGCGATCGGCTCGGGCCAGGTCGCCCACGCGTATCTCCTGGCCGGCTCGCGCGGCATCGGCAAGACGACGATCGCGCGGCTCATCGCGAAGGCCGTGAACTGCACCAAGGCGAAAGACGGCGAGCCCTGCGATCGCTGCGAGAACTGCGTGGCGATCCGCGACGGAAGCTTCCTCGACCTCATCGAGATCGACGCCGCATCCAATCGCGGTATCGATGAGATGCGCGACCTACGCGACAAGGTGCGTTTCGCGCCGTCGCAGGGTCAGTACAAGGTCTACGTCATCGACGAGGCGCACCAGCTGACGAGCGAGGCCTTCAACGCGCTGCTCAAGACGCTGGAAGAGCCGCCGCCGCACGTGATCTTCGTTCTCGCAACCACCGAATCGGGAAAGATCCCGGCGACGATCGTGTCGCGCACGCAGCGCTTTGACCTCCGACGGATCCCGTACAAGGGTGTCGTCGCACAGCTCGCCAAGATCTGCGAGCAAGAGGGTCTGAAATGCGAGCCGGCCGCGCTCGAGGCGATCGCGCGGCATGCCCAGGGCTCGCTGCGCGACGCTGAGAGCGTCCTCGACATGGTCGCCGCGTTCTCGGAGGGCGGCATCAAGCTCGCGGACGTCGACGAGCTACTCGGCGTATCGGAATGGGAAGAGACCGCGGCGCTCTTCGACGCGCTCGCCGCGAACGACGGTGCGGCCGGGGTGCGCCTCGTGGGCAAGCTGGTGGATGAGGGCCGCGACCTGCGTCTCTTCGTGAAGCGAGCCATCGATCACACCCGCGCCCTCGTCCTCGCGAGCGCGTCGGGCAAGCCGCCAGAGACCGCGAGCGAAGGCGTCGCCGCGAAGATCGCCGAGCAGGCGCCGAAGTTCCCGCTGGCCCGACTCGCGGCGATCGCGAAGCGCCTGATCGAGACCGAGCAGCACCTCAAGACGAGCGAAGGAACGCCGCTGCCCCTCGAGCTCGCGATCCTCGACCTCGTCACGCAACCCGGTGTGACCGGGCCGGCGACGCACAGCCCACCGCGTCGCGACGTCGCTCCCCCTGCGCGGTCGAGCGCGGCTGCGCCCGCGGATCGCGGCACACCGACGAGGGCGCAGTCCCGCCCACTCGAGCGCGCTGGTGTGATCGACCTCGCCGCGCGACGCGCGCAAAGCACGCTCACACTCGCCGACGTGCAAAAGGCCTGGGCCGAGATGGTCGCGCACGTGAAGGAGCAGAGCGTCGGAAAGGCGTCGCAGCTGGTGAAGGCTGAACCGGTCACGGTCGACGGCACCACGGTCGTGATCGGTTTCGATAACGACTTCGCGCGCGCGTACTGGCAGGATCGTTATCGCACCGAGCTCGAGCAGGGTCTGTCGGAGCGCCTCAGCCTCACCGTGCGCGTGCGCTGCGTCGTCCAGACATTGCCCGCGGACGCGCCCTCGCCGGCCGAGGACCCGATGCTCCGCGCCGCGCTCGAAACGTTCCGCCGTCCAGAACGGATCTTGGAGATCGAGTGATGAAGAACATGGGTGACCTGCAGAAGATGGCTCGCGAGATGCAAGCGAACATGGCGAAAGCGCAGGAGGAGCTCGCGGCGGCCACCGTTGAGGGCACCGCCGGCGGCGGCGCGGTCGTCGTCGTGCTCACCGGGACGCAGGACATCAAGTCGATCAGGATCCAAAAGGACGCGGTCGACCCCGAAGATGTCGAGACGCTGCAGGACCTCGTCGTCGCGGCATTCACGGATGCGCTGAAGAAGTCGCGCGAGCTCGCCGGGCAGCGGCTCGGCGGCGTGACCGGCGGTCTCAAGATCCCCGGTATGTGATGCCGAGCGCCCTCGCGCGCCCGCTCGCGCGTCTCATCGACGAGCTGTCGAAGCTCCCCGGCGTCGGGCCGAAGACCGCGCAGCGCCTCGCCTATCACATCCTCCGCGCGTCGCTACCCGACGCCGATGCGCTCGCGGCCGCGATCCACTCGGTGAAGACCGACCTTCGCTACTGCTCGGTGTGTTTCAACATCGCCGAGGCGGACCCCTGCGTGATCTGCTCATCGGACGAGCGCGACGGCGGCCTCGTGTGCGTGGTCGAGGAGCCGCTCGACGTCCTCGCCATCGAACGAACCGGTCAGTACAAGGGGCGCTATCACGTGCTGCACGGCGCGATCTCGCCGGTGAACGGCGTTCGGCCGGACGATCTGAAGATCGCGCAGCTCGTCACGCGCGTGCGTGGCGGCGGGATCGAGGAGCTCATCCTCGCGACGAACCCGAATCTCGAGGGCGAGGCGACGTCGATGTACGTCGCGCAGCTGCTCGCGGGGAGCGGAGTACGGGTAACTCGTCTCGCGCGTGGTCTTCCGATGGGCGGAGACCTCGAGTACGCGGACGAGGTGACGGTCAGCCGAGCGCTGGAGGGCCGCCGCGCGCTGTAGTCGTATCCTCCATTACCTGCGTCCCTGGGTGGCGCCAGTGCGGGAGGTGCTCGGATGAGGCGTCTTGTTGCGGTCGGGATCGGCGGCGTGTTGCTCCTTGCGTCGTGTGGCGGTACGGCTGCCCCGAGCGCGAATCCCGCGACCGCGACGGTCGCCGCACCGAAGCCGGACATCAAGATCGGGCTCGCGACGGCCAAGTCGGGCGCCGCGAACTTCTACAACCCGCAGCAGTCGAACGGTGCGCTCCTCGCGGTCGAGCAGATCAATGCCGCCGGCGGCATCGCCGGCGCGAAGCTGCAGCTGATCGTTGAGGACGACGGCTCGGTGCGCGACCAGGGGATCACCGCATTCAAGAAGTTCATCGAGCAGGACAAGGTCGCTGCGATACTCGGACCGACGCTGTCGGCCGTCGCGGCCGGCGCGCATCCCGTCGCTCAAGCCGCGGGCATCCCGGTCATCGCGATCTCCAACACCGGCCTTGGGATCGTGGGCAAGTGCGACTACGGCCCGTGCGACTGGATCTTCCGCGCGTCGCTGGGCGAGCAGTCCGCGGTGCCGGAGACGGTGAAAGCCGCGACGCAGAAGCTCGGGCTGAAGAAGGTCGTGATCATCTACGGTGACGGGAAGTTCGAGCTCGACGACCTCACGATCTTCAAGGACGCGTTCAAGGCCAACGGCGTGACCGTGACGAAGGAGATCGCGTACACGGCGAAGGACGTCGATTTCGCCCCGTTCGTCACGCAGGCGAAGGGTGAGAACCCCGACGCGATCGTCGCATCTTCCCTGGCGGGCCCGGCGGGGAAGATCCTGGACGAGGTCGCCAAACAGATGCCCGGCAAGCGCGTGATCGGCGGGAACGGCCTCAACTCCGCGGCGCTCCTCTCGAACGCGAACGCCGGACTCATGGTCGTCGGCACCGCGTGGTCCAAGGCGAGCACCGACAAGACGAACACCGACTTCGTCGCCGCGTACAAGACCAGATTCGGCGTGGATCCCGACCAGTTCGCCGCGCAGTCCTACACGGCAATGACGGTCCTCGCGGACGCGCTCAAGCGCTCCGGGAGCGCGACGGACCATGCCGCCGTGAAGAAGGCGCTCGAAGGAGTCTCGAGTCTGGCGACGCCGCTCGGCGCGTTCTCGTTCACGGCCGACCATGATGTCAAGCAGCCGACCTTCGTAATGACCGTGAAGGACGGTCAGTTCACCCCGTTCCAGTGAGCAGCGGGGCTTAGACCCCGGTGGCCGAACAGCTCTACAACGCGGTCTTCATCGGCAGCATTTACGCACTGTTTGCGCTCGGCTTCGCCCTCGTGTTCAGCGTCCTCGACATCCTGAACCTCGCTCATCCGACCGTGTTCATGCTCGGCGCGTTCATCGCACTGTTCGTCATCGGGACGCTCGGGCTGCCATGGTTCGTCGCCCTGCCGATCGCGGTCCTCGTCACCGGACTCTTCGGCATCGCGCTGGATCGCGTTGCGTTCGCGCCGCTTCGGCGCCGCGGGGCGCCGGCCCTCTCGTCGATGATCTCGAGCCTCGCGGTCACGCTCATCGTCGTTCGGCTCGTGGAGCTCCGGTACGGCGGGGATTTCATCACCTTCCCCGCGGGTACCGTTCCCGCATTCGTGTTTCGTGTGGGCGACGCGACGTTCGAGGGCATCCGTCTGGCCATCGTGGTCCTGTCCGTCGTGCTCATGCTGATCCTGACCTACGTTCTCCGCCGCACCCAGCTGGGACGCGATCTGCGGGCACTCGCGGAGAATCCGCGCGCCGCGCGGCTCCTCGGCGTCGACGTCGACCGCGCGATCGCGGCCACGTTCTTCGTATCTTCAGCGCTCGGCGGCCTTGCCGGCGTCCTCCTCGCCTTTGCCTACAACACGCTCGATTCCAGGATGGGCGTGCCGCTCGAGCTGCGGGCCTTCACGGTGATGGTGGTTGGCGGCATGGGGAGCTTGCCCGGGGCCGTGATCGGCGCCTACGTCCTCGGACTCGGCGAGGTCGCCAGCCTGGTGTATCTGCCCACCGAGCTCCGCGACGCGTTCGCGTTCGGGCTGCTGTTCCTCGTGCTCGTGTTGCGACCGACCGGTCTGCTGGGGCAGAAGTCACCGGACCGCGTTTAGTGGACGCTGTCTCCGATTTCCTGCGCACCTACTCGACGACCATCGCCGTCATCGGGGTGAACGCACTCCTCGCGCTGTCCGTCTGGCTCACGCTCTACGCCGGACAGCTCACGCTCGGCAACGCCGCGTTCATGGGTGTCGGTGCCTATGTGTCCGCGCTCCTCGGTCGGCATCTGGACACGCCGTTCCCGGTCGCGCTTCTCATCGGCTCCGTCGCGGCCGCGGCGCTGGCGCTGCCCCTCGGGTCCATCGTGTTCCGCCTTCGCGGCGTGTACCTCGCGATCGCAACGCTCGCCTTCGGTGAGATCGTGCGCGTCGTCCTGCTCGCGACACCGATCACCGGAAGGGGGCAGGGCCTCAACGGCATCCCGCCCAAGACCGAGCTCTGGCACATCTACCTTTCAGTGCTCGTCGTCGCGTACGTCCTGTGGCGGGTCCAGGGATCGACCATCGGGCGCGCGTGGGCGGCGATCCGAGAAGACGAGATCGCGTCCGCGAGCCAGGGGATCGCGGTCGGTCGTCACAAGCTCGCGGCGTTCGTGATCGGCGCCCTCATCGCCGGCTGGGCCGGAGGACTCTCGGCGCACGTGACGTTCTCCATCGATCCGTCGGACTTTGGCTTCACCAAGGCCGTGCAGGTGCTGGTCTTCGCCGTGGTTGGCGGCACCCCGAACGTCCTGGGGCCGATCCTCGGCGCCGGTCTGCTCACCGCGCTGCCCGAGCTCCTGCGCCCTTTGAAGGATTACCGCGATATCTTCCAGGGCGCGATCCTCCTGCTCGTCATCATCTATCTGCCGCGCGGCCTGGTGACGTTCGTCGACGTTCGCCGAACGCGGCGCCTTTCGCGCATCGGAGCGCTCGATGTTGCTTGAGACGGTCGGCCTCACGAAGCGGTTCGGCGGCGTGACCGCGGTCGATCGAGTGGACCTGGGCATCGTCCAGGGCCGGGCGCTTGGTCTCATCGGCCCAAATGGAGCGGGGAAGACCACGCTCGTCAACCTCATCTCCGGTGTCGTGCCGGCCGACGGCGGAACGATCCGTCTCTCTGGCTCGGACGTGAGCGGTCTTCCCGCGCATCGTCTCGCGGCGCTCGGCATCGCGCGCACCTTCCAGGGGGTCCGTGTGTTCAGAGGTCTCACCGTCGAGGACAACGTGCTCATCGGCCGACACACGCGAACGCGCTCCGATGCGCTCGCTCGGCTGATACCGCGTCCGCGCTCTGCTATCGATGCGGATCGCGCGCGCGCTCTTTCGCTGATCGACCGTGTTGGCATCGGCCGGCGCCGCGCGGAGGTCTTGGCGGGCGAGCTGCCGTACGGCGATCAGCGCCGGCTCGAGATCGCACGCGCGCTCGCCTCCGAGCCGCTCCTCCTCATCCTGGACGAGCCCGCCGCCGGCATGAACCCCACTGAGTCCGCGGGACTGCGCGCGCTTATCGGCAGTCTGCTGGTCGAGGGACTGACGATCCTGCTGATCGAGCACGACGTGCGTCTGGTCATGGATACGTGCCAGCGCGTCGCGGTCCTGAACTTCGGCCGCAAGATCGCGGACGCCGTGCCCGCCGAGATCCAGCGCGACCCGGTGGTGCGGGAGGCCTATCTCGGGACGGAGGCGGTCGCATGATGCTCGAGGTCGAGGGCCTACGGGTCGCCTATGGCCCCGTCGAAGCGGTCCACGGCATCTCGTTCACGGTCGAGCGGGGCGAGGTCGTGACTCTTATCGGCGCGAATGGCGCCGGCAAGACCAGCACCCTGGCGGCGATCTCTGGCGTTGTGCGCCCGGCGGGCGGGCGTGTCGTGTTCGACGGGCGCGACCTCGTCGGAATGGCCGCGCACACGATCGTCGCCGCCGGTCTCGTGCAGGTACCGGAGGGCCGGGAGATCCTCGCCCGCATGAGCGTCGAGGAGAACCTCCTCATGGGATCGCGTGGCCGCGGCGGCGCTGCCGCGCTGCGCGGCGTCTGGGAGCGGTTCCCGATCCTCGCGCAGCGCCGCGCGCTGCCGGCCGGGAATCTCTCCGGGGGAGAGCAGCAGATGCTGGCGATCGCGCGCGCTCTCCTCGCATCGCCCCGGATGCTCCTGCTCGACGAGCCGTCCCTGGGCCTCGCGCCCCTCCTCGTGACGACGATCTTCGAGATCCTCGCCGAACTGAAGCGTCAAGGCACGACGATGCTGTTGGTCGAGCAGAACGCCCTTCGCGCGCTGCGCTTGGCCGACCGGGCCTTCGTCATGGACCTCGGTCGGGTCACCGCAAGCGGGACGGGCGCGCAGATGTTGCAGGATGAGGCGGTCGCCAAGGCCTATCTTGGCGGCTGACGCCTGGAAAAGGTGCTCAGGTCCGCAGCTCCCGTCGGCCGTTCCGGTTGACGGTGGCCGTCGAATATCGGTATGATTACGGTCCGCATCACGCCCGTAGGCCGATTCCACATGGGAGGTCGGGGCACGATCTTTAACAGCTGAAGAGTGGCAGGAACGCCAAGCGCGGTCTCGTTGATTTTTTGATCGAACTCGAAGCTTAAATGGACCGCCCGAAAGGGTGGTCTGATTTTTTGTCGGAGAGTTTGATCCTGGCTCAGGACAAACGCTGGCGGCGTGCATAAAACATGCAAGTCGGACGAGCCAATCCCCGCAAGGGGAAAGGCTAGTGGCGAACGGCTGAGTAACACGTAGGTGACCTGCCCTGAAGTGGGGGATAACGACTCGAAAGAGTCGCTAATACCGCATGTGACCACCGATCCGTTTTCGGTGCTCAAAGTCGTAAGACGCTTTAGGAGGGGCCTGCGGCGGATTAGCTAGTTGGTGAGGTAATGGCCCACCAAGGCTTCGATCCGTAGCTGGTCTGAGAGGATGGCCAGCCAGACTGGGACTGAGACACGGCCCAGACTCCTACGGGAGGCAGCAGTTAGGAATTTTGCGCAATGGGGGAAACCCTGACGCAGCCACGCCGCGTGCGGGATGAAGGCCTTCGGGTCGTAAACCGCTTTTCTCGAGGAAGAAACTCTGACGGTACTCGAGGAATAAGCAACGGCTAACTACGTGCCAGCAGCCGCGGTAATACGTAGGTTGCGAGCGTTGTCCGGATTTACTGGGCGTAAAGCGCGCGCAGGCGGTTCCGAAAGTCGAATGTGAAAGCTCCTGGCCCAACTGGGAGAGGCCGTTCGAAACTTCGGGACTTGAAGGCGGGAGAGGCAGATGGAATTTCCGGTGTAGCGGTAAAATGCGTAGATACCGGAAGGAACACCAGTGGCGAAAGCGATCTGCTGGCCCGCCCTTGACGCTCAGGCGCGAAAGCTAGGGGAGCGACCGGGATTAGATACCCCGTTAGTCCTAGCTGTAAACAATGGGCACTAGGTGTTGTCGGTATCGACCCCGGCAGTGCCGAAGCTAACGCATTAAGTGCCCCGCCTGGGGAGTACGACCGCAAGGTTAAAACTCAAAGGAATTGACGGGGGCCCGCACAAGCAGCGGAGCGTGCGGTTTAATTCGATGGTACGCGAAGAACCTTACCCAGACTTGACATGCGAGTGGTAGGAACCCGAAAGGGAACCGACCCGCAAGGGAGCTCGTACAGGTGTTGCACGGCTGTCGTCAGCTCGTGTCGTGAGATGTTGGGTTAAGTCCCGCAACGAGCGCAACCCTCGGGGTCTGTTGTACCTCTCAGACCCGACTGCCGAGAGAAACTCGGAGGAAGGTGGGGATGACGTCAAGTCAGCGTGGCCTTTATGTCTGGGGCAACACGCACGCTACAATCGCCGGTCACAGCGGGTCGCGACAACGCAAGTTGAAGCTAATCCCTTAAAACCGGCGTCAGTTCAGATCGGAGGCTGCAACTCGCCTCCGTGAAGTCGGAGTTGCTAGTAACCGCAGGTCAGCACACTGCGGTGAATATGTTCCCGGGCCTTGTACACACCGCCCGTCACGTCATGGGAGTCGGTAACACCCGAAGCCGGTGGGCCAACCGCAAGGAGGCAGCCGTCGAAGGTGGGACCGGCGACTGGGACGAAGTCGTAAACCATTTTTGCGACCTCTTGCTGGTAACAGCGAGCGACAGAAATTCGGCTGTTTGCTGGGATACCCGATGAATCCGACGGTACTTTCATAACGCGCCGTTCGCGCAAGCGGATGACGAACGAATGGAAGTGACAAACCGATCGGTGCGGACAATCAGCAGGGAAGTCGGAGGAAACTCTTGACCCCTCAGAGACTACACGCCGAACTCCTCGTGACGAGCGCATCACGATTACAGGCGTACCTCCAAGGAGCTCTCAAAGACGCGACGATGAGTGCGTTACATCGCACGCATCGGTACGGACAGTCCGACAAGAGCTGGCTCGAGACCCTCGAGTTGATGCTCGGTGTCCTCGGACATCGCAGCTGGATCTATCGCGAGGGTCGAGACCGAAACTTCTGGATCTTGGAAACCTCGGCACGTTTCCTCACCGTGAGCTTCGATCCCACGCATTTGGTCGGAACCCGCGAGGGTCTCGACTACGTACGGGGCTACTTCGATGCTGACGGCGGACTACCGAGAAATCCGACGGCACGGCTGTACTTACAGTTCGGCCAGAAGGATCGAGCAAGCCTGGAGATGGTCACGAAGATCCTTTCAAGTTGGGACATCGCGAGCGGTCGGATCCACAATCCGAGCGCTGCCGCCGACCCCGACTACTGGAGGTTCTTCATACGCGCTGGATCGCATGAGCGCTTCATGACGCTCGTCGGATCGTGGCATCCCACGAAACGAGCGTTAGTCGAAACGAGGATGAAGATAGAGTCCACGCCCTACGGCGACGTAGGGGCCAACGTGAACAAGGTAGCCGTACCGGAAGGTGCGGCTGGATCACCTCCTTTCTAGGGATACGTGTTCGGATCCTTCGGGATCTCGATCCAATCCCAGGTCGATCGTCGGAGCCTGAAAACTCGGACGAGACACTTCCAACGGAAGTGGTTCTTTCAACAAATGCGCGGAGGATCTCGACTCACGATCGATGCATCCGAAGCGGCAATGAGACCA
>Ga0209470_1003296_pt1 | contig 11205 bp, 12 predicted proteins | sample GraSoiAngelo_125_FD_185882 | JGI IMG/M metagenome (GOLD analysis project Ga0209470, IMG submission 185882) | Grasslands soil microbial communities from the Angelo Coastal Reserve, California, USA - 14_0927_05_40cm (SPAdes) (version 2) | ecosystem: Environmental > Terrestrial > Soil > Grasslands ... | reverse complement strand
CAAGGATTAAGCTATCTCTTCTATTGGGAACGATTATAGCTCTCGGAGTTTTTTCCATTGCCATCAATAACATCCCAGTACAAGCACTGCATAAAGAAGAACAAAAATTGGATAAATTTGATAATCTCAAGGAGTTTGCAGATGCTGTAAAAAAAGGTGATGCAAATATAGAGAAGATACCTCTTTTATCGATGAAAGCCTCAAAGATTTATGATGATGCAGATAAACAAACGCAGGATTGTATAAACCTAGCGGCAAAAATAGGAAAAAGTCTTGTTAGTAAAGAAGTGGTACATTGTGTTGACGATGTGAACTTTTTTAATACCAAGTTTTCCTCAAATAGTAGCGTTCCTACTAGTAAGACTTCTACTACTACCGGCACATCTACAGATACCGGCACATCTACAGATACCGGCACATCTACAGATACCGGCACATCTACAGATACCGGCACATCTACAGATACCGGCACATCTACAGATACCGGCACCGATGTTAAATCAACTTCCGGTGATGTTAAAGAAAACAATATGATTAATGAACTTGTGAAAACCGGAAAGTTCACAGAAAATGAAGCCAAAGACTTCGTATCAAAAACGATGCAGAATGGAGCCGATGGTGGATCAAGTTCCGATTCTCCAAAGACTTCTAATGCAGATACCAGTACTAGTAATGCTCAAGCTTCCGATAATACCCAGTCAACTAGCAGTCAAGATAACAATGCAAATACCCAGTCAACTAGCAGTCAAGATAACAATGCAAATACCCAGTCAACTAGCAGTCAAGATAACAATGCAAATACCCAGTCATCAAACAATCAGGATAATAATGCAAATACCCAGTCATCAAACAATCAGGATAATAATGCAAATACCCAGTCAACTAGCAGTCAAGACAATGCAAATACCCAGTCATCAAACAATCAGGATAATAATAATCAGTCCTCTAATAACTCGGACAAGGCTATAGACTATAACGATCTCAAAAACCTTGTACATAGCATAAAAAACCACGTCGTAGATAGTGATGACATAACGTTGAATGCTTTCAAAGATTCAGGTGCTTATCAGGGGGCAGATGAGGCAACCCAAAAGTGTATAGACTTGGCAGGAAAAATAGGAAGTAAGCTTGGTGATCAGGAAATAGTACACTGTTCTGAGGATCCAAACTTTTATCAAAACCAAATTTCTAGTAATAGCAACAACGCCAACGACAACAACGCCAACAGCAACGACAATAGCAATAGCAATAGCAACAACAACGCCAACAGCAACGACAATAGCAACAGCAACGACAATAGCAACAGCAACGACAATACCAACAACAACAACAATAGCAACAGCAACGACAATAGCAACAGCAACAGCAACGACAACAATTCTGGCGGTACTGGTAACTAGTATCGTCAATACTTTTTTATTTAAATTAGGTATTAATTAAAACAAATAATCCCATTGTACCAGCCATCATAAAGATCCATACAATTTTATTCCAACTAAAAATTTTCTGGCCGTCTAGGTTTCCAAATGGCAGTAAATTAAATAACGCGATCCATGAATTAAATAATGCTCCAATATACAGGTAATCAACAAATGGATTTCGATAAAATAATATCAAAAATATAAAACCCATAACAAGATTAGTAAGCGGTCCAATAAACGCAACTCTCCCAAACTTACTTCTATCCGATAAATCTATTACAACAGCTCCGGGTGCTATGAATTTGAATGGGATAAACGGTATTGCCGAAAAAGCAGTTACTATTAGTCCATATGTATTTGTACGAAACTCCGCCCAGCTTCCATAAAACTGTGCTAACAGTTTATGAGCCAACTCATGAACAAGGAAGGCACTAACAAAAATAGTCAAAAATTCCCAAGATATATCCCTATATCTGGTTAACGATAACCCAACAGCAGTTACTAAAATTGTTGCAATAGACAAGTGAAGTATCTCTAGTTTAGAAAATTTTATTTTAAGTATGAGAGTTTCTAAAATTGAATTCTTTGTATTATTATATACCATATTTTTTTTGTCAATGTAATCTTTCAAAGAAACACATGAGTGGTTAATTGGAATTCTATGCATTTGACAGAACAATTTGTCACAATAAGTGCATCTAAAAGGTATAGTTTCATTCGTATCACAAATCTCACATTTCATTAGGTTAATACACTCACTCTTTGTCTTAATCCTAGTTATTCTGCTCCAATGTCACATTTAAAAGTGTGTTTTCATTCTTGAAACTGCATTCATAATGTTATTCAAAAAGTTCTTAAAATCAAATTGATTATTTAAGATCATATCTAATTCCTGGGATTTAGTTAAATGGCAAATTCACAATGGTAATCTATATGAACTTTGGATTACTGTATTAAGTATAGAATTAGTTTGGCGAATGATGATAATACACATGATACAGATGATAAACTCATTCAACGCTATGATACTATTCTAAAAGAGAGTGCATTATTAAGTACCTTTTCTGGGATCCTCTTTGGATTTTTATTGAATATGGCCATAAATATACCCGCTAATTTTGCACTTATCGATAAGATAACTCTGATAGCGGCTTTATATTCTATTACCGTTGCAGCTTCATTATTTGTCATGCCGGTAGTTTATCATCATTTACAGTACCCTTATGGAAGTTTCCATAAATTCAAGAGTAGAAGTCATAGATTTATCATCCTGGGTCTAATTCCTGCCGGTATTACTCTATACCTTGGCCTTGAACTAGCAATCCACTCTCTCCTAGGTTTTATAGAATCATTTATCCTTGCCTCGCTACCATTTATCCTAGTTTATTTCTTGTTCAGATCTAGAAAAGGTCAATTCTTATAGAATCTATATGATCTACTTTTTCTATACTCACATAGTAAAAATATATACATATTCATAACGTACGTATAAGGAGTATCATTGAAAATATCTATCATTGACATTGGCTCTAACACAATCAAGTTAGTTATCTATGATATCAAAAGGGATAATTCATTCATAGGTGTTCACCAAGAAAGCAGCAGAGTTAGACTTGGCGAATCACTAGCTTATTCGGACAGTCTTAATGAACAATCGATCCTCAAGAGTATTGACGTTCTTCTCCTGTATCGCGATATTGCTAGACTTGAATCTGCAAATAAAGTTATTTGTCTAGGTACAAGTGCTGTCAGAGAAGCAAAAAATGGTAAATACTTCATAGATCAAGTTTTTAAAAAGACCGGATTAAGAGTAAGGGTGCTAAATGGACAGGAAGAAGCTTACTATTCGTACTTGGGAGCTTCCATATCGACCTGTGTTCCAAATGGCCTGTTCTTTGATCTTGGCGGAGGAAGTTTGGAAATAGTTTACACTGAAGATTTCAAAGTAAAGAAGGCACAAGAGTTTCCATTAGGGGCGTTACGGCTCACTAGAACATTTGCTAACCAAGATGGTTCTTTTTCAAAAAAAGATTGCGATAATATGACTCAAAAAATAGTGGACACACTTCCCAATAAAAGGGGCTACGATATTGGAATAGATACCCTACTTGTAGGCGTCGGTGGAACATTGAGAGCCCTTGGAAGATATGATCAAAAGCGTGCAGGATTTCCATTTGAAAAAATTCATAACTATAGATTAACACTAAGTGCCATTGATTCTTTGCGTAGGGATCTAAGCTACTTGAAAACCAGTGAAATTTATGGTCGAGGATCCTTTGATTCTACTAGAGTTGAAACCATTGTTGCCGGTATTTATGTAATCCAAAGTATGATGAAGAAATTCGACTTTGAAGAGGTCGTAATAAGCGGTTATGGTATACGTGAAGGAATCCTCGCTTCATTTATTCAGAATCCCAACACACTAGAAAACCATAATATCGAAAGTCTACAAAAACAGAATCTTAAAGTACTTTCTTATCATTGCAACAAACATGATATTTCACATTTTGGGCTTGACGATATGATGCAAGATATGATTTATTATAGATTGTTAAAGGAAAGGGAAGTTGAGATACTATCCTATGCACTTTATACTTTATCAAGACTACCCGAGACAAATAAGCACTATGGTCTTTTCTACCGATTATTGGATGAAGATTATCCTAGTCTCACATATAGAGAACAAGTTATACTTGCATTATCAATAGTGTACTCTAAAAAAATGAGAACTGCACAGGAACTCTTTTACAAGTATAGTCACCTACTAAAACCACAGAATTTAAAGTCTATCCAAAAAATAGCTATACTTCTCAACCTAGCAACAATAATTATAAAGACTGGATCACAGATTGGAATAAGATTAACAGAAAATCAAAAAATGATTATTACCATAATCCCAATACAGAAATTATTTCCTACAACTTTACTAAAACAAGTTATCGAAAAAGCTAGTACAGTCTTTGAAATTCCAATACAGTACGATATACGAAACAGGATTATTCGAGTAAACGGTTCAACTAATAAAATTATTTCGATAAAATCTCAGACTTGATATTTATGACAAACCGCAAGAATAAGATTGAAAAAAGGATTCCTATACCAGGTAGGCTTATAGTTGTTGAGGGTATAGACGGATCTGGAAAATCTACTCAGCTTAGATTACTAGAGAAATGGCTCATTTCAAGGAATGTACCGGTATTTTTCACAGAATGGAATTCGTCAGAGACGGTGAAACAAATTACAAAAAAGGGAAAGAAAAGTGGAAGATTAACACCAATTACCTTTTCTTTATTACATGCCACTGATTTTGCTGACAGATATGAGAGGAACATTCTCCCACTGCTACATGCTGGATATGTAGTTCTCGCTGATAGATACGTTTACACTGCGTATGCCAGAGACATCGTTAGGGGATGCAACCCAAATTGGGTCAAAAAAATATACGAATTTGCAATGAAACCAGAGATTGTATTCTACTTTAAGGTACCCATAGATATAGCAGTAGATAGAATACTCTCCGGAAGACCCAGGCTAAAGTATTATGAAGCTGGTATGGACTTAAACTTGAGTAATGATCCTTATGAGAGTTACAGGATCTTTCAAAGCAGAATTATTGAGCAATATGAATCATTATCGTTATCGGAGAACTTTACTATCGTGGATGCAACGATGGAGATAGAAGAGTCACAAAAATTTCTGAGATCAACTGTAATGAAGCTTTTACCTTTGGATAAACTGAAAATATTAGGAGGTCTACAACGCCCTGAATATCAGATCAATAAAATCACTTCAAGGTAAGAAGATTAGAAAGGGAATCTTTTATGGACATGCTATTCCCTATTTAGAGGATATCGAAATTAAAGGAAGATTTATTGTAATTGAGGGTCCAGATGCATCAGGTAGAAGCACCCAAATTCAATTATTAACATCAAAACTTGAAGCTGATGGTCATGCAGTGCTCAATGCTGGGCTCAGACGATCTGAACTAATAGGAGAAGGAATTTTAGAAGCTAAGAGAAATTTTGTACTGGGAAGAAAGACCATAAGTTTATTTTATGCAGCAGATTTTGCAGATCAATTAGAAAACAAGATCATTCCTGGATTAAGGTCAGGTTACGTTGTTCTTTCCGATAGATACATCTATACGCTAATGGCAAGGGAGGCGGTACGCGGAATAAGTAGATCATGGTCTCATAATCTGTATGGTTTTGCCCTGAGGCCGGATATAGTATTTTATCTTGATGTTGATCCAAATGAATTAGCACATAGAGTTTTCAGAAAGAATTCTTATTTGGATTACTATGAATCAGGTACAGATCTTAGATTATCAGATAACATGTTAGAATCATTTGTCATGTATCAAAAGTTGCTAGGAAAAGAATTTAAGCGAATGCAAAAACGATATAACATAATATCAATAGATGGTAATAGATCAATATTTGAAATAAATGAGGATCTTCAAAAAAGGATAGATGATTATCTTATAAGTTTACAGAATTACTAATAACTCGGCACAGGAACTAGTAGTGGCCTAAGGGTTAGAACTAGATTCTATTGGTACTAGTGATGAGTCTTCTTTATAGTAATTACTTTCTGCCATTTGGTCCCCCTTTTGACTTTTACTGCAATATTCCTCATTATTAAAACAGTATTCATTGTCTCCAACTACATCATAACAAAAGCCACTCAACGACTCTCCCCAAGATAATTTATGGACAACGCTTAGCCCAAATAATAGCACACTTATCATTATACTCAATAAAGTTATTCTTATCATCAGGCAAACTCTTTGTTCTAATTTATTACTCTAGTGATAGAAAATAACCAACTCGTAATGATAATTTACTTTATTAATATATCTTTTTCATATAATAACACAATAGTAATGAAACATCAGGTAATCATTCCACAATTTCTACGTAATGAATCTATTAAAAATTATATTCCGCAAACCATCAAAATTCAAAAAGGAGATACCATTACATGGATTAATACAGATAATGAATCTCACCATCTCTACTTTATTAAAATTGATCCTGTACCAACAAATATTGAACTATTAGATGAAAGCCTTTATCTAAAGTCTGGAGAAGTTGGAGAAATCATGATTAATTATAATTATGAACGAATAGATTATGTATGTAAAAACCATAGTAGAGAACTTAATAGTATTACTATTTTTACTGAAGACTATAGAAATATTAGCAATGCTCAAAGATTAAGATATCTTCATAAGAGATATAATATCAAGATTCCCAACCTGTCAATCTATCTTAATGGAAATAGATAATTGGTGTAAATATATGGATAATCAGAAGATTACAGAAAATGATACTTGTTCTAAGGAACTACTAAGTATGTATTTGGATCCATTCATATTCAAACATTTTAAAGAATTAAAGTTAGATGGAGTCAACATCAATAAATTCATAATTGTATTTTGGGATATTAGTAATTTTTCTAACTTAGTTAGAGAATTAAAAGCATTAATGAAAAAACGAATGAAAAAACAAGGTTTTATATTTCATGAACTAGAATACTTATTAAGAGATTATTATACTGAAGCAACAAGAGTGATGGAATTTTTGTTTATTTCGGTTACCAAGATAAGAGATTTGATATAGTTCATTCAAAAGCAATGGATGCTGCTTTAGAGTTAAAGACCAATTTTATAAAAATTAAGGAAAAACATTTGAAAATTTTATATTCTCATTATGATTACAAGCCTGCTACGAATATAAATTTGAAATGTGGCATGCATATTGGTGAAGTTCTATTTGGATATTGGTATTCTCCTCTTCGAAGTCAGATTACTGCTATTGGAGATGATGTTAATTTCTGTAGTAGACTTGAGGGATTTGCCGATAATGATCAAATCATCATTTCGAAAGAGTTGAATAATGCATTAAGAAAGATAACCAACAATACATTTAAAACTAAAAAAATAAGAATACCAGAAGATAAGAAATTGAAAACTTATGAGCATGTTAAATATGTTTATGAGTTAATAGGCAAAAATAATTACGCTTTAGATTGAAACTTCAGAAAATCTAATATCGACTCAGGTAAATAAAAGTACTAGCAATTAGAACAGTTACTTGTTACTAAACCATAATACATTTGTTTAGAAAATCAAGCCATTTACTGCATGGGACCAAGCAGATATGAGTCCATATTCAAGTTTCAAGTATTACCAAGTATTGAGATAATCGTTTATCAATTTCTTTTGTTTTCCTTACAAATGTTATAGCCATACATTCCGGATGGGAATTTTAATCAAAAGTCAAAGATTCTCAGAACGTATTGTTGATTAGTACAATTCACAAATAAGTATGTTTATAATATTGAGACATGATCTATCTCTGACAAACATCTTGATTACGCAAATCAGGATTTTTAATCAGTCTGGACAACTTCGTAATTCCTAAGTTTACCATGATGGGTATAAGAAGTACTTGATTCATGATGGTATTTTTAGTTTGACAACATCTGTTTCAACATATGAGAAGCTTGTTCAATGGCTCCCCGCGGTGCGGGATCATTTGTAATTGCATTCAACATTACAAAATCGTGGATAGTACCGTGATATCGAACGGCGGTCACTCGGACGCCCGCCTGTAAAAGTTTCAGCGCATACGCTTCCCCTTCGTCACAGAGTACATCATTCTCACCATTAATGATTAGTGCTGGTGGTAATCCACTCAGTTGCTCTATTGATGCCTGGAGTGGAGAAACCGTTGGTTCCTTTCGATTTGTTTCTTTTGAAGTATAGTTATTCCAGAACCATTTCATGCCCTCGCGGGTAAGCCAGTACCCTTGTTCATATTTCTCGTAAGATGGTGTATCAAAGTTCGCGTCAGTAACTGGGTAGAAGAGTACTTGGAATCTGATCGAGGGCCCTCCACGCTCCTTGGCTAACAAGGTGAGAGCAGCAGTTAGATTACCTCCCACACTATCGCCAACCACGGCTAAGCGGGAAGAGTCTACATTAATTGACTGGCCGTTTCGAGCAACCCAATTTGCTGTAGCATAAGCCTGTTCTAGGGCAGTCGGATATTTACCCTCTGGTGACAGAGTATAGTTAACAAACACGACAACTACATTTGCTTTAATAGCCATCTCCCTTACCAATCTCTCGTGAGTATCAAATCCACCAAGGACCCATCCACCTCCATGGGTGAAAATTACAACTGGTAAGGGTTCAATGCTACTATTTAGGGGGCGAACTATCGTGATAGATACATCTTTGGAATTAGACCCCCCTGATATGGTACGATTCTCTACATCCGCCGGAAGTTTTTGGGCCGGAGTACTAGCCTGAAGCCCAGATAAAACACCACGAGCCTCGTCTGGCGACAAAGTATAAATCGGTGGACCTTCTTGCTGCTGCAAATTATTCAAAAGGGCTCGAGCATTCTGTTCAAGTTCGCTATATGACATCCTGCTCATAAATATAGTATATTGTTTTTCTGGTTATTACAATAACTATCTCTCTTAATGGAATTGGTTTAACTAAGGCTCAGATTGGGGCTGCACAGCAACAGCAACAGCAACCACAGTCCAACCTAACGTCCACTGAACAACAACATTTGCTAAACGGTATATCCTTTCAGATTGATAACGTAACCTTTTCACATCATGCAGCAGCTGTGAATGGAATTCAGGTGCACTATGTCATGGGTGGTAAAGGAGAACCTGTGGTTTTATTGCACGGATGGCCAGAAACGTGGTATGCATGGCATAAAGTAATGCCAGCTTTGGCTAAGAACTACACTGTTATTGCGCCTGATCTTCGTGGTCTTGGAGACTCTTCAAAACCAACAACTGGTTATGATGGTAAGACGGTAGCTGAAGATATACACCAAATGGTTGGCAAGTTAGGATTTAAAACAATCTTCCTAGTGGGTCACGACATAGGAACACAAGTAGCCTACTCTTATGCTGCAGCATATCCTACGGAAGTAAAGAAGTTAGCAGTCATGGAATTAACAATTCCTGGCTTTGCACCTGCTGGTAGAATGCCATTATGGTGGGCCACATTCCATCAAACACCCGATGTACCAGAAGCCCTTGTGCATGGAAAAGAGATGATGTATTTATCATGGTTCTTTCACAATCTTGCGTTTAATCCCGCTGCAATAACTCAGGCAGATATAATTGAATATGTTACCCATTATTCTACTCCAGGCGGAATGCGTGCCGGATTTGAGCATTATCGAGCTTTTCCACAGGATGCAATTCAAAATCAAAATTATTCAAAGATTAAGCTTACAATGCCTGTATTGGCACTAGGAGGAGGATATATTCCAACATTCGGAGGTAACATCACTATGCCTACTGTCATATATGGGATGAAGATATTAGCTCAAAATGTAACACGTATCACAGTACCAAATTCAGGACATTTTATTCCAGAAGAGCAGCCACAATTTCTAATAGATCAGTTATTGAAGTTCTTTGGAAATACTAAGTAAATTATTTCACCAGACATCTTTTCGAACAATACAAGCGTCTCATTACTAACTTTATCGTTCTCAAGAATGATATAACCCACGAATCCACTTTTTTACAAACTTTAAATTTTTCAAGTCACATAATTCAATTTTAGAAGCAAGTATAATCTAAGTTTATCGAATATTTAAATGAGCAATAATAAAAATATCAAAACGTTACTAGGTCATGAATCAGCGGTGACAGTAACAACTAAATCCTAGCAAGCAAAAAGAAGAACCTATGGAATACCTCACCGATCTAGTCACCACAGTACCCGAAGGAACTAGCCCGACCAGAGTCGATGAATTGCGCGCGGCGGAGAAAATTCGTGCCGTTGAGCTCGCCAAAGCAGGGCATTTGGTCCGACTATGGCGCCCTCCACTCGATCCAGGCGAATGGCGCAGTATTGGACTGTTTCGAGCCAATGATGAGGCAGAGCTTCACGAAATCCTTGCCTCGCTACCTCTTCATATCTGGATGAAGGTCACCATTACGCCGTTGACTCCACATCCCAATGATCCGGAATATCGTGCCCTTCAAGCCGGGGGTCATCTACAAGTCTAGTGGCGTTTGGGTTATTACCAGCAACATGGCTGATGATGTGAACAACCAATAGGAGTGCGGACTCTACATAAGCCCCATATGATTGGGGTGCCTGATAGGTTCAAGCCATCGCCGGGCCTATCGATAGATCCGTTGTTCACATCACCGCTAATAGCTGGGAATTATTCATTGGACTATACCTCCTACCATTTTTTGCTGCTATACTAAATCAGATAATATCAGATAATATTAAATTAAATGATCTAACAATATGGTACATATGCATTCAGTTCAAGTTTCTAAAGCTAATGGCCCTTTTGAAATTGTGGATAGAGATCTTCCAGAACCTAGTGATAAACAAGTTCGTATCAAGGTACAAGCATGCGGCATATGCCATAGTGATTCCTTTACTAAAGAAGGATTATTCCCAGGTATCCAATATCCAAGAGTTCCTGGCCATGAGATTGCAGGGGTTATAGATAAAGTAGGCGATGACGTCACTAAATGGGAACCTAGACAGAGAGTAGCTGTTGGCTGGCATGGAGGTCATTGTGGCCATTGTGAATCTTGCAGACGTGGAGATTTTGTTACTTGTAAATACGCACAGGTACCAGGCATTTCGTACGATGGTGGTTATGCAGATTATATGATTGCTCCTATCGAATCTCTAGCATTAATCCCAGAGCAGCTTTCGGATATAGAAACGGCACCTCTTATGTGTGCTGGTATTACTACATACAATGCTCTT
>Ga0209470_1003277_pt1 | contig 11249 bp, 8 predicted proteins | sample GraSoiAngelo_125_FD_185882 | JGI IMG/M metagenome (GOLD analysis project Ga0209470, IMG submission 185882) | Grasslands soil microbial communities from the Angelo Coastal Reserve, California, USA - 14_0927_05_40cm (SPAdes) (version 2) | ecosystem: Environmental > Terrestrial > Soil > Grasslands ... | reverse complement strand
GCCTCACGCACTGGCATCCGACTGTCAATGTCGTTGAGCTAGACATTTGCGCCGCTGCACGATGGCGCATTTCGTAACCCCACATTTTTTGCTGCCGGTGAGCATCATCGTCATGTGACCGGCTATAAAACTTTGCCTGCTCGAGTGCGTCCGAGGCTTGTTCATACCACAGCCGACAGAATGGCAGCGCATCGGAGACGAGATCGACGCGCTTATCGCTGCGATTCACCCCGCCCGACCATTCATGCAGATTCCGTGTTTACGAGCATTGGCGAACATTACTGAAATCGGTGGATTTGTTCTAACTTCTGTTCTCACTTAGGCAGATATTCGATTCGTAACGCAACGTAAGCCATTCATCCTGCTGTATTAACGTTCCCGGCGGGAATGGAGCCAACGGGAATCGAGCGACATCGACGATAGCCCGCAGGGTGAGCGAGCGGGAGCAAGCGAATCAATCGAAGTGCACGCTGACGCATGGTCCCCAGAGTCTCGCACGCGCGAAATTACACAAACCGTTCCCGGCAGGAATGGAGCCAACGGGAATCGAGCGACATGGACGATAGCCCGAAGGGTGAGCGAACGGGAACGAGCGAATCAATCGAAGTGCAGATGTACAGATGTACGCCCAGTCCCAGCGAGTCTAAAACCCGCAAGATCACACAGACCGTTCCCGGCGGGAATCGAACCCACATCTAAGGTTTAGGAAACCTCCGTTCTATCCGTTGAACTACGGGAACAATTTCAGAGATCGGATATCAGAGATCAGTGTCAGATGCCGATCTTACCGCAAGAGGCGAGTCGAGTAAATCGCGCTGTACGATTCAACGCATCAGCGTCATAAGCCGGCTGCGGCTGGGAACTTCGAGTTTGCGGAAGACCGCGTGAAGGTGCTTTTTCACCATTGGCACACTCAACCGGGCGTTTTCGGCGATCTCCTGGTTGCTCCGACCGTCGCAGACAAGCCCGGCAACTTCCTGTTCGCGGCTCGTAAGTTGGGCTAAATGCGGCAAACGGGAATTCCCTGGCGCGGCGCCCGAAGCAGCGTGACGGCGCAAATCTTCGCACTCGATAAGAAAATGCGGCCGCGCTACACCAGCCAACTTGAGCTGCTTCAAGTGAATCGTCGCTCGCAAGTGCGGCCTTCGCGGATGATGCACCTGTTCTTCTTCGCAGCCCCCTTGCAGTGCGTTGGTGCGTCGCGTGCGCGTCCATTGCTGTTTGAACACACGGCATCGATCCAATATCTCGGACGGAATCGGCGACCGGGCTTTTGTCATTCGCGCTTCCTCCGGCCCTTTTTCCCAAACGTTGCAGAAGTCGCGCGCGGCCCTGTTTTGATAAATCAGCTTTAGATCCCAGCGCAAAATAATCGTCGGCAAAGGCAATCGGCCCACGAACTCTTCCAGACCGATTAGCACTGAGCGCTGGCGTTCGAGCGACTCAAGCCTGCGAAGGACGGCCAGAAACTGGGGGTAAAGCTGCCGAAGCAACTTCATCTCCGCCGGTGACACAGCGCCCTGCGGCGCTGTGCGCATAATTGCGATCATACAAACAAGCCTGTGGCGTTTCCAAAAAAAGAGGCAGATGCCATGCACACATTTTTGAGGCGCCATGTAACGGCGGTAAAAGGCCGATTTTATGAAGCTGTGTCGATTGGAAAAGAGGTCGCGAATCCGCACGAACTTTTGGCGCGGTCGTCTGACGACGTAACTCTGGAGAGGTTCCGCAGCGAAAAAGCCCTGGGGCATCGGTTGTGTCCATCTCGCGATCAGCGGCAAGATTGGAGTGTGCTGCAGAGTGAGGCCGATCACGCGATTTGGCATTGCGGCAGAGAGCACCTGTTGCACGGCCTTCCAAAACGAATTGACGTTCATCGCGCGGTGCAGATTGAGCAAAGGCCTTTCCAATGCCGGATCGATCACCGGTTCCAAGTTATCCGCCGCTCTGAGGTTTCCCTTCGATCGCTGCACGTCTCTTCCCCGCTGTTGCGCAATCGCCGCTTCGTTGTCTCAACGTTAGACAACGCGACATTGCGAAAATGTTCAATGACCAGAAAATTAAAAAGGCAACCTAAGTTACCTTGCGATCATCGAGCCAGTCGGGACGCTTAACAAATGCAAACGAAACTACCGATAAATGCAACAGTTCAACATCCTGACTTGGCAGAAGCGTTGCGCGGAGAGAGCGGCACATTCTTTTGCCAGCAAGGTGGCCAAGGCTTCATTGTGACGGCAGCGGAAGGCTTCTCCATTAAATCATTGCGTCCAGTCGGTCGCAAGGTCATGGAAGCCAATGTGCTCCTGCAGACCACTCCGGAACCCTGGGCGATCACTAAGATCTCCGAGGATGTTCTTGAGTTCGGCGCGGTACCACAACCCGCTCGCCAACAACGAGCCGCCTAAAGGCTAAATGAGTGCCCCGCGTGTTTAGTACACGCGGGGCGACTTGTATTAAAGCGCCACGCTCAATCAGAGCGCAGTTGCGCAACCAAATTTACTAATAATTTCAACCGTTGCGCTCGCGCTCGCTTCCGTTTCCAGTCCGCCGGTAGTGCGGACTCGTCCCACGGCGAGCGTGGTCACGCTTTCTTCCAGCCGTTGCCGTTGCCGTCTGGCGTTAGCGCTGGCGCGTACTCCGGCGTAAGATCGACATCTTCGGTAACGCCCTCCAAATCCGGTTCCATCAGAGATTTTTCGTGATGTTCCTTTGCGATGAGCATGTAAAGCGACGGCACAATGAACAGAGTGAAAATCGTTCCGATGGTCATTCCGCCGACGAGCACGAGACCGATCGAATTTCGTGCCGCGGCTCCGGCGCCGGTTACGAGCGTGAGCGGAAAGTGACCGGCCACAGTCGCCACGCTAGTCATCATGATCGGACGCAAACGAATCCGCGCGGCCTGCGCGACGGCGGCTAGTTTCTCCAAACCTTCCCGTTGCAGTTGGTTCGCAAACTGAACGATCAGGATTCCGTTTTTCGAAACGAGACCAACGAGCGTAACGAGACCGACTTGCGAGTAGATGTTGAACGAAGTCGTCCACTTATCCGTGAAGAATTCGCCGAATGGTATTTTCAAAAACATGAAGAGCCCCGCGCCGAACATGGCGAGCGGGACCGATCCCAACAGAATAATGAACGGATCGCGAAAGCTGTTGAACTGCGCCGCGAGGACGAGAAAGATCAGCACGAGCGAAAGCACAAACACTCCGAGAAACTTGCTTCCTTCGGTGCGCAACTGACGCGACTCGCCGGTATAATCGAGCACGTAACCTTTCGGAAGAGTGTTGCGCGCTTCGTTCTCCAGAAATTTCAGGGCAGCATCGAGCGAAACGGCTGGCACGCCGCTGATCGTGACAGCATTGAGTTGTTGCATCCGATTGAGCGAACGCGCGACCGTTTTGTGCTTAATGGAAGCGACGGTGCTCAATGGGATGAGCTGATTGTTTGGTCCGCTGACGTAGATATTTTCCAACTGCTCCGGATTCAATCGATCGACGCGCTTTATTTGCGGAATCACTTTGTAACTGCGCCCTTCGATGTTGAATCGATTGACGTAATTCCCTCCAATGCTGGCCGAGAGATCGGCGCCCACTTGCTGCATGTCGAGGCCCATCGCCGCCACTTTGTCGTGATCGAAATTGATCGCCGATTGGGGTTGGTCGATCTTGGTATCGATGTCGCCGAACTGAAAAATGTGCGCCTTCATCGCTTTCCCGAAAATCTGTCTCGCGAATTCCAGAATGCGTTCCTGGTCGGCGGTCGAGGTGATTACGAAGCTGACCGGAAAATTATCCGCGCCGGGGAGGGCCGAAGGCATGATCGGGAACATTTGGATTCCGGGAATCGCACCCAGCTGGGCTTGAATTTGTGGCAGGTACGCCTTTGTCGGCGTTTTGCGAACGCCCCACGGCTTCAAAACCATTCCGCCAAAGCCGTTGTCCGGGAACGTAAGTTGAAATGTGAACCGCGTGTCCGGAATGTCTTGGAAAACTTTTCCAGCTGCATCGGCATAGCGGATCGTATCGTCGATAGTCGCGTTCGCCGGCGCGGTAATAATTCCAAAAATCACGCCTTGATCTTCTTTCGGCGCCAATTCCTTGGTTGCCATTTTAGGAATCATCGCGAACATCAACAGCGCGAGCAGCGAAATGCCAGCCCAGAAAATGTAGACCGCCGGGCGCGCATTCAGTGTACGATCGAGATGACTTCCGTACCAATCCCGGAAACGGTCGAACGTTCGATTAACGAGGCCACTGAGTCCTTTCTCGTCGTGGCTCGGGCGTAGAAGGTGTGCAGACATCATCGGCGAAAGCGTGAGCGCGACTACACCGGATATGAACACTGCACCCGCCAGCGTCAGAGCAAATTCGCGGAAGAGCGCGCCGGTTAAACCGCCCTGGAGCGCGATTGGTGTGTAAACGGCGGCCAGCGTGATGGTCATTGCGATGATCGGCCCGATCAGTTCGCGCGCGCCTACAAGCGCGGCGTTCATACGCGACATGCCATCGCGCATATGTCGCTCGACGTTTTCGACAACGACGATTGCATCATCGACGACCAATCCGACGGAAAGCACGATCGCCAGCAGCGTCAGCAAGTTGAGGCTGAACCCGAACAGCTGCATGAGAAACAACGCGCCAATCAGCGAAATCGGAATCGCGACGACCGGAACCACCACCGAGCGGAACGAGCCAAGGAACAAAAAGATCACGACCATCACGATGAGCAATGTGTCGATCAAAGTTTTTACGACTTCGTGGATGGCGTCATTGATGTAAGCCGTGGCGTCATAAGCGATTTCACCTTTCATGCCCGCCGGCAGTTCCTTTTGGATTTGCTCCATCTCCACGCGGACACGCTTGATTACGTCAACTGAGTTCGCATTTGGCAGAACCCAGATGCCCATGAACACCGCCTTCTGCCCGGAGAACCGCACTTCGGTGTTGTAATCTTCCGCGCCTAACTCCACGTCCGCGATGTCGCTCAGCCTGACGAGGTTTCCCTTCTCCTGGCGAATGACGAGTTTTTTGAAATCGTCGACAGTGTGCAGATCAGTGTTGGCGGTCAGATTGACCTGAAGCAGCGAACCCTTGGTGTTACCGACGGCCGAGAGAAAATTATTTCGCGCCAGCATGCTGCGCACCTGCGCCGGGCTAATATTTAAAGCCGCCATGCGATCCGGTTTCATCCAGATGCGCATCGCAAACGTGCGGCCGCCGAGAATGTCGGCTTTCTGCACACCACCGACTGCGGTGAGACGCGGCTGGACCAGTCGCACGAGATAATCGGTTACTTCGTTGGGCTTAAGAATGTCGGAAGTGAAACTGAGATATGCCGAAGCGAATTGAGAATCGGCAGCCTCAATGCTGATGACCGGAATCTCCGCTTCCGGCGGCAAATCACGCCGGATCGCGTCCACCTTCGAGCTGATATCCGAGAGCGCCTTGTTCGCGTCGTAATTCAACTTCAACCGCGCAGTGATCAGTGATTGTCCCTGTTTGCTTTGGGACTGGATGTAATCGATTCCATCGGCGGCCGCGATCGCGCGCTCGAGCGGCGTCGTGATAAATCCTCTGACGAGCTCCGCATCTGCGCCGACGTAAACAGTGCTGACCGTGATCGCAGCGATATCGCTGCGCGGATATTGACGCACGTTGATTGTCCTCATCGCCTGCAAACCAGCGATGAGGATCACAAAGCTGACCACCAACGCCAGCACCGGGCGCTTGATGAAAAGGTCAGTGAAGGATTTCATTTTTCAAAATTCCAAATCCGAAACCCGAAATCCGAAACAAATTCGAAGCTCGAAGAACGAATCGGCAAAACGCATATCTTTCATCGCGTCGCAGTCGGTTTTGGCATTTGATCCGTGTTTGGAAAATTGTTTCGGGATTCGATATTCGAATTTCGGATTTGGATCATGAATCCACTGGGTTCGGATTTACCTGCGGGTTCGGCGCCAGATCGTTGTTCACCGTCACCGGCATTCCATTTCGCAGTTTGAAGACTCCCGTGCTCACAATAGTCTCGCCCGCCTTCAATCCTTGCGTAATCGCGACGAGATCGCCGCGCGCTTCACCAACACGCACAAATTGCTGTCGAATTGCTTGCGATTCTTTGCCGGTCTTTTCGTCTTTCTTTTTCTCAATCACAAAAACCGAGTCGCCGAACGGTGCGTACGAAATTGCGGATCCCGGAACGACAAGCGCCTTGTGCTTTTCGGGCAATGTGACTTCCGCTTTCGCGAACATTCCCGGTCGTAGCACGTGATCGGGATTCTCCAGCGTCGCCTGCAGCGTGATGTTGCGCGTGCTCGAATCGACCATCGAATTAATTGCGGTCACCTTTCCGGGAAATACATGGCCGGGAAGAGCGTCCGTGGTCACGTGCACCTGCAAGCCCGGCGTTAGCTGACCAAGATATTGTTGGGGCAAGGCGAAATCGGCGAATAGCGAGTCGAGTGAAGTGAGCTGCACCACTTGTTGGCCCGAGTTGATCATTTGCCCAACATTTACCTGGCGAATCCCGAGCTGGCCATCAAACGGGGCGATAATCGTCTTCTTCCGAATATTAGAGCGCATTTGATCGGCAACAGCGTTCAGCCTATTGAATTTCGACTCCGCAGCGTCAAGCTCAGCCTTTGAAACCACCTTCTGCGATGCAAGGCCGCGAGTTCGCTCCAAGTCCTGCCGTCCCAGCTCGGCTTCGGCTTCTGCCGATCGCAAAAGCGCCTCTTCGGCCGACGCGTCGAGTTGAAGCAACAAATCGCCTTTCTTCGCAGTACCGCCGTTCTCAAACGCAATTTTGCTGACAACGCCACCAAGCTCGCTCGAAACGACCGCACCTTGCACCGCTGAAATCGAACCGACAGCCGACAATGTCGGCGCCCAATCTTCTTCTTTTACCGTTGCGCTCGATACGGTTGTCGGCGGCATCACCATCGGCGTGGACATCATCTTGCCGATTTGCAGACCTTTAATACCGACAATGATAACGATAAGAGCGATCAAGCTACCAACCGCTACGCCCATCGTTCTGAGCTTCGATTTCATCTGGGTTTTGACCGGTTTCGCAATGTCATGCATAAGCGACTTCTGCCTCCCGTTTGAACAACAGGCGCCAGAGCCTCCGCGTCACATCCAGTTGTCGCTCCCGCCGTTCCGCTGCGGTCATCTCGTGTGGGCGCAACACATCAAACATCAACATTCCCCGCGCGACAGCGAAAATTAATTCTGCCAGGTCCGTTGGAGAAAGACCGTTCGTGGCATTTTGAGCTTCGGGCGCGCGCGCTATGAGTTCGGTGACACCGTCCATAGCTGTTTGCAAAACATCACGCACCAGATCCGCCACCGGCGGATTACGCGATGCTTCGGCGTACAGATCGACCACGAACGCGGAGATCACTCGCGGCTCATTTTCGCAGCAATGCGCGGTAAACAAGATCTCCAATGACTCAAGAAGACTTGGCGCCTGGCGCGCGCGTTCTAGCATTTCGCTAATCTCTTGCTTATGCCGGTCCGCCATCGCGGAAATGACCGCTTCTTTGTTTTCGAAATAGCGATAGATCAGACCGACGCTGATCCCAGCCTCGGCACTGATATCGTGCATGCTCGCCTGGTGAAATCCGCGCTTGGCGAAGCAGACCAAAGCGGCGTCAAGGATTTGTGAACGTCGATCGGGATTGGAAGATTCTATCTGGGGTTGCGACATAGGTTGGGAAGATGAATGAACGTTCATTCATTGTCAAATCCTACGACGTATGAAATGAGATCTTCACATAAAGCAAGTTCATCGGGACCTGCCAAATCCTTGGTTTCGGGGAGCACTCCTCTGGGGAGCGCAGGCTGCCAGCCTGCAGTCGTCGGCAGCCTGCCGACGACACCCAAGCGCTGAAATACCCCCCGGGCTTGAGCGTTCGAAGACCTTTTCGGCAAGCTGCCGAAAAGGACAGGCTGGCAGCCTGTGCTCCCCCAGCATGCCATGCACACGCCCCTTCAGGACTTGGTATTCAACGCTGCTTCCACGGCGTGTTGCGACATGACCGGCACAGGCTGGGCTGGCGACCCGAGGCTCTCAAAAGAAAGCGGGGCTGGTTGCCGGACGAATTGCCAGATCGCGACGACTGCGCTCAGAATGCACAACGCATAAATCGCTGTTTCCATCATGCTCCGGCCTTTTTCTTCCGAGCGGACCAGGAGCCCGTAGATCGATTGAGTTTCGTTCTTCATAATTTTAAGACGCCGCGGAGTTCCCGCTTTGTCTATCGTTTGTTGATTGTTCATAATTGGTTTGAACGTTGGATGCAGTGCCGCTGTGAATTGGATTCAAATAAAAACCGAATTGTTGCCAAGGTTTCCACCCGATGCGCGCTATCTGATCGGCATCTCCGGCGGACGCGATTCCGTCACGCTGCTGCACTGGCTGATCAGTGTCGGTTACAAGAAACTCATCGTCTGCCATTTGAATCATCAGCTGCGCGGACGATCGAGTGATGCCGACGCGCGTTTTGTGCAAAAACTCGCTGAGACATATCAGACCGGTTTTGAACGAGGCGCGGCAAACATCGGTGCGCTCGCAAAGAAAAAAAAGATGTCGATCGAAACCGCTGCGCGTGAGGCGCGCTATTCGTTCTTCGCCAAAGCCGCGAAGCGCCATCGTTGCCACACGATGTTTCTTGCGCATCACGCTGACGATTTAGTTGAGACCTTCCTGTTAAACCTGATCCGAGGCGCAGGTCTCACTGGTCTGGCCGGAATGCGCGAAGTTACCAGCCGACACTTTGATGGCGTCGACCTGACCATCGTGCGCCCGTTGCTCTCAGTCTGGCGCACCGACATCGACAAGTACGTTCGTGAACGTCATCTGAGATTTCGCGAAGATGCCACGAACAAAACTCTCGCGGCGACGCGCAATCGGATTCGCAACCGTATCATTCCGTATCTGGAAAAAATCCTTGGCCGAAACATCCGTCACAATATTTGGCGGACAGCGATGATTGCCGCCGAAGAAGAGAAATGGATCGATAACGAATCGCCGGATTTCACCAATGCGCATCTTTCAGTGCCAGGACTTCGCGCGCTGCCAGTTGCACTTCAGCGCCGTGCGGTCATGAAATGGTTGCGCACGCAAAACATTTCCGAAGTTGGCTTTGACGTTATCGAACGCGTCCGCTCACTCGCTGATCGCGAAACCCCGATCGCGAAGGTGAATCTACCGCGAGATTGCCATGCACGCCGCCGCGCCGGGAAGATTTTTTTGGAGTAATGGAGTGCTGGAGCAATCGCTAGCGGACTCGCTAGATAAATGCATTACTCCATTACTCCATCACTCCAATGTCTGAAATTCGCGTTCGTTTTGCGCCCTCGCCTACCGGCTATCTGCACATCGGCGGGGCGCGCACTGCGCTGTTCAACTGGCTGTTTGCGCGGCATCACGGCGGCAAATTCGTGTTACGCATCGAAGACACGGATATCAAGCGAAACACCGAGGAAGCGATGGCCGCGATCTACGAAGGCTTGGAATGGCTGGGCCTGAACTGGGACGAAGGCCCGCACGTCGGCGGCGATTTCGGACCGTACTTGCAGAGTGAACGCACTGAACTCTACGAGCGTTACCTGAAAAAACTGCAGGACGCCGGTCACATCTTTGAAGACCAGGGCGCGATGCGGTTTCGTTCGCCTCGCGAGCACGTCATCGTCGATGATATCGTTTGCGGGAGAATCGATTTCGACCTCAGCAATCCGGCCACGCATCCGGACATGACCATTCGCCGTCCCGATGGCTCATGGATTTTCCATTTCGTAAACGTGATCGACGATCTCGAAATGAAGATCTCGCACGTGATCCGCGGCGAAGATCATCTCTCGAACACGCCGAAGCACATCGAGATTTTCCGCGCGCTGGGCGCGACGCCGCCGAACTACGCGCACATCCCGCTCATCCTTAATCGCGATGGGACAAAAATGAGCAAACGCGACGAAGGCGCGCGCGTGGAGTATTACATCCAGCGTGGTTATCTCCCAGCGGCCGTCCGCAATTATCTCTGCCTGCTCGGCTGGTCGCCAAAGGACAACCGGGAGAAAATCGACATCGACGAGACGATCCGAATCTTTGATCTCGCGAACATCGGGCGCAGCTCTGCCACATTCGATCCGGACAAATTACACTGGTTGAATGGCGAATACGCGCGCGGGCTCAGCGACTCCGAGTTTTATGACATTGCCGCAGCAAAGTTGGAGTCGAGTGGTGTAAAGCTAGACAAATTCCCGAAGGAATACGTGCGCGCGGCGTTGCAAACGTGCAAAGGAAAGATTAACACCTTTGAGGAACTCTCAGCCTATTGTGGGTTCTATTTTACGGATGACTTCGATTACAATCCCCAAGGCGTAGCAAAACATTTCACCGCTGAGAACAGGCCACGACTCAAAGCGGTTCGCGAGGCCTTAAGCACGCTGGAGAGATTCGACGCCGCCGAAATCGAAGATTTACTAAAAAGCACCGCGTCAAAGCTCGGCTTCAAAGTGGGTGCGATCGTTCATCCCACTCGTCTCGCTGTCACCGGCAGCAACGTGGGACCGAGCCTGTATCATTTATTGGAGGTCCTCGGAAAAGAAAAAGTGTTGGCACGCATCGATCGCGCGCTTTCTATTTTCTAGTTCGCCGTCATTCCGAGCGTATCCAAGGGACCAGCCCGAATGTTGACTGCGAAAGAAGATTCTTCACGTCTGCACTCCGAGGAGCAACATCCAGAGTGCCATGTAAAGAAAGGCCCAGAGCAGCGCATCCCATTTTCGCGGGGCGTTCAGACGTGGTGCGGATTTCGTGCCAGGAACAGGCGGTGCCGGGAACCAAAAAGCGAGGCGCGACGTTTGCCAGCGAAGGAGAAATGGCAGGGCGAGCACGAAGGTGGCTCCGGGAGCGGTGCGCAATGCGTTTCCGCCTAACGACACAAAAAAACAAAGGCCGCCCACGGAGAGGATAAGTGTCAGCCAGGACAAAATTCTGAGTCTTCGCGTGTAGCGCAGTTGCGTGGTCCGGCGATGAATCAGCTGCCACGCGGCAACGATCCAGAATATGCAGACGACGGCGATCAGCATGCCGAACCAGTCGCGCGGCGCCAGTGTATCGCTCTTCGACGATTTAGGCGAGAAAACGACGTTCGCGAGCACAGCTAACAAGCCGGCCGTCGCGCAGAGCAGATGCTCATTCAGGCGCACGACAGCGGGAATGCGCAGGCGTGTCATTCC
>Ga0209470_1003269_pt1 | contig 11260 bp, 9 predicted proteins | sample GraSoiAngelo_125_FD_185882 | JGI IMG/M metagenome (GOLD analysis project Ga0209470, IMG submission 185882) | Grasslands soil microbial communities from the Angelo Coastal Reserve, California, USA - 14_0927_05_40cm (SPAdes) (version 2) | ecosystem: Environmental > Terrestrial > Soil > Grasslands ... | reverse complement strand
GCATTTACGAAATGATTCGAAGCGAGCTGAAACAGGGACATCAAGCCTATATCGTCTATCCCGTGATTGAAGAATCCGAAAAAATTGATTTGAAATCGGCTACCGACGGCTTCAAGAAACTGTCTGTAATTTTTGCCGGACACCGTGTTGCACTCCTTCACGGCCGGCTCAAAAGCGAAGAGAAGGAACAAACGATGGCTGCATTTGCGGCGGGTGAAATTCAGGTACTCGTCTCCACGACCGTCATCGAAGTTGGAGTCGATGTCGCGAACGCCACCATCATGCTCATTCAACACGCAGAACGGTTCGGGCTTGCGCAGCTTCATCAACTGCGCGGCCGTGTCGGGCGTGGCGCCCAGCAGTCGCTGTGTATCTTGATGACTCCGAATCGAATCAACGACGTCGCGAGAGAACGCATCCGCGCCATGGTTTCCAGCACCGATGGATTCCGTCTCGCTGAGGTCGACCTCCAGCTGCGCGGGCCCGGCGAGATGGCCGGAACGCGCCAGTCCGGAATCCCCGAGTTCCGCGTGGCGAATCTGATGACGGATGGCGAACTGTTGTCTCTGGCCCAGCAAGAAGCGCAGCGCTGGGCCGATCGCTCCGAAGAACGCGGAAGGCTGATCGAGGCGCTTTCGGGCAAAGCACGGTTGGTCACCGTAGGATAGGGAGAGTGAAACTCCCAGACCAACTGGGTCAACCCCGGTCGGCCTTATCCCTGGACAGTAGCCGACTCGGGCTTCCGCGCGCTCGCCGCCCAGAAGGCCGCGACCCTGCAGTAGAGGTCCCGCGCAGACGCATCGCGCGAGGCTAGTAAGAATCAAGGACTGTTGTCACTGCCTGGGGCCGACTCGATGTAAAACTCCAGGAAGGCGATAACCATTGCAAATACGAGTGGTCCAATGAACATTCCTAAAATGCCAAAGTAGCCGATTCCGCCCAATATACTGAAGAACACGACCAGCGTGTGCATGCCAACACGGCCTTCGATCAACTTTGGGCGTAGAAAGTTGTCGATTCCGCCCACAACAACGACCTGACTCAAAAAGAAGGTCAGTGCAGGACCATAGGACCCGACGGCAAGCAAGTACAGCGTCCACGGCACCCAGACCGAGGCTGAACCGATCACAGGCACGAGGGAGAGCAAGGCGGTCAATGCGCCCCACAGAATCGGATCACGCAGGCCAAGCACGAGAAAAATCATCCCGCTGAGGATTCCCTGGACTAGCGCTGTTACCAGAGTCCCGAGGACGGTCGCCTTTGTCACCACGCGGAATCGCTCGACGAACAGGTGTTCCTGCCTATCCGACAGCGGACTGATCCGGCGAACACCTTTGGCAAAATACGCTGAATCGCGCAGCAGGAAAAACAGCACAACGAGCATGATGAAGTAATCCATCAAGAAATTGAACGCACCTGTTGCAAACGTCGCAGCCACGGCAAGAGCAGCAACTCCTATGCGCTGTGCCTGGGATCCTAACTGCGTTCCGATGTCGAAGTTCTCGAACCGCAACGCACCTGGCAGCCACGTTTCAATCCTCTTCAGTATCGGATTCCCGGCAGGGTCTAGCCATGCGGCAAATTTCTTAACGGTTTCTGGATCCCTAAGATTCTGATAAGTGTCGTTCGCCTCGCGGGCAAGTGAGATGGAAAGAAAAAGAACAGGCAGTACTATCGCGACCGTAAGACCGAGACAAACACCCAATGAGGCGAGCGTTTTCCGGCTGCCCATCCTCCGGGCGAGTGCTTCATAAATCGGATCCAACAGAGTAGAAAGGATCAGCGCGAGAAAGATGGGCATCAGAAAGGGCTCAATCATGCGGAGACACAAGTAGACAACGACGCCGAAGATGGCGAGCAACAACCACTGCCCCAAAGTCTTTCCCGTGACTAACATCAACCGTAGATTATCCGAATTACGAGGAGCTGTGGCTCCCATTTGTCTCTAATCTTGGGGTCGAAACTTTTCCGGGGCGGTTGACCGGATACAGGTTGCGATATTCCGTGAAGAAGCCAACCGCCTTGATAGATTCTTATGTTGAGCGCTGGAGTTCGCGTTCAATGGCTTCCAGGGAAGTGCCGACTCTTTTTACGGTATCCCGCAGTTCGTCGGGCGTGACGCGGAACTTCCTGCTCCAGTAATCGAGTTCATATTTCTCATGAACATTGATCTTGCTTCTGTCCTGAGGGCCTCGTTTCGTTTTATCGTCTGACATGTTGTCTCCTATTTGCAATCTTCTCCCCGAACCATGCTCAGGTAACACGTAAACCAATCTTTGGCGAGGATCTCCTCTCCTCGCTTCAACGTCAGGCCGCTGTGTGGATGATAGATTTTCGAGTTCTTGCGGCTGTCAGGGATGGCAAAGCAGATCTCGTCGTGAATGAAGCTTTCGACGAGATCTTTTTGCCTCGCACCAACGATCTGGCCATTGATCTCGCTGTTGTACGGCTGCGGCCAAAGGTTCTCAGGGTCGGTAGGATGTCCGCCTGCTTGTAGCGAGATCAGATGGTCCTCTTCATAACACTTCGGATTATTCGAGCCCGGAAAACATCTTCCGGCCTCGTCGGGAACGGTGTCCCCGTACTGTTGCATCTGGTCCAATTTCAATTTGCGCGTATAGTCGCCGGGAGGCCGGACCTGACGGGTGGACCACGTGTTGCTGCAAATGTTCTCCGCAATATTGCCCTGTGTGACGTCTGGATTAACTTTTCCCGGCGTGCGTTGGGCGTCGGGTTGAACCCAGATCAACTGCAACAGAACAAGGACGGCGATCATACATCTCGCAGGCCCAGCTCTGCGCCTGTCGCGGCGTCTCGAATGGTCAGCAATTCGTATCGCGCAATTTGCCCCGGCGGCGGAAACGCCACATGACACCACTTTCCGAACTCGTGAATCACTTGATCGGTCCGGACGCTCGACCGGGCGATTGCACGGCAGACTTCCAGCGGCGGACCGAACACCGGGCAAAGGATGTCGGCTGCCAACCCTTGCATGTGCATGGAATGCCTGGAGCCGCCAACCATCTGGTTTAACCTCGGCGAGCGATAGCCGCTCGTGACGTGTACAGCATTGTTGCCCAATGCCGCCCGCACGAGCTCGAGGCCCTCGGCCAGCCGCACGAGATTGCTCATTACGTCGGGCGGCGGTGCATTGCTTATACCTACCCGCGCCGCCACTTCCGACGCGGTGAGTTCTTCCAGCGAGAAATGTGGCGAGAGCATCATAGCGGTGCCTCCGCTTTGATCAGTGCGGGGTCCAATGGCTCACCGGTGTGTTGCTCGTAGGCGCGGATACCCATCCGGACGATCTCCAGCAGCATTTCTTTAATAGTTGAAGCCAAACGATCGTCTTGCCGGGCGTGGACCTCAATGAGCGCCAAGGCCAATCCCGCAATTTTGAAGATAAGTTTTCGATTCATTTCGCCTCCTCGAATGCACGGATTGCCGTTGTCAGATCTTTCAGGTTCTCCGTCAATGCATCAAAGTAAATATCCGGCGCCACATGGGTCGCCATGGCACCGCGATACGTGAGCCAGGACTGCCGAGTCAGGTTGTAGGAATGAATCAGCGTGTTGAGCAGATCCGTAGCGCCCATGGGTAGCCGGCCCAGTTGGTATGCCACTCGTGCATCATCGATCAGAGTCTGGATGCGGGCTCCAGCCGGATCAGGTACTGAATTTCACGCTGCAATCGCTGATTGAGCTGAACGAGAAAGTCGATAATTCGGGTTTCGCGCCGGTCAATGGATGCGAGGAATTTTTCAAACAGCGGCCCGGACGCGGCGGTCCCCAGAAACGGCTTCAGATCGCGCTTCTCGAGAGCCTCGTACCGGAATGGATATTTCTCGGCGTAAGGTTCGAGAAAAAAATCGAAAGGATTGATCACCGTCATCTCTGCGGTGAGACTCACTTCAAGCGAGAAGCGACGGGTCTGTTTGGGAAATACGAGACGCGCGAGGAAGTTGCCAAATGGATCCTGCTGCCAATTGATGAAGTGATCCTTCGGTTCGATAAGCAGCGAGTAACTCGTCACAGGCGTCCGGCTGTGCGGAGCCGGACGCAACCTCACGATTTGCGGTGACAGCGTAACCAGTCGATCATAGTTGTAGACTGTCTTGTGATTCAGCCCAACCCGAATGCCCATACCGGCTCAATTGCCCAAAAAGAAAAAACGTCTCGGACTCTTGCGGCGAGTCCGGGACGTCATTGTTCCAGCTCAAATGGTACAACCATGTACCTGGCAACTTTTCGAAACTACGCCGCAGGCCATGTCAAGCAGACAGCCGGATAGAAACCGCAATTTGATAACGGGTGGACCTCAGTAGCCGGCGGTTCCGCCTCGCGTGCGATGGTCGACGCCGGCGTATTTTTTACCTTCCTTAATTAGGATCGAGTGCGCATCGCCTTGTGTCGAAACGAGGCGGGTTCGATTGCCCATCGCGCTGAGAGAGGCAGTAATCGGCTCCAGGGGCCGTTCCATTGCGATCACATCGGGCAGCCATTGATGGTGTATCCGCGGTTCATCAACGGCGGCCTGCACCTCCATTTTGAAATCGATGACATTCACGATCACCTGCAGAACCGTGTTGATGATCGTGCGGCCGCCGGGACTGCCGGTCACCAGGAACGGCCTCTTGTCTTTGAGGACGATCGTTGGCGCCATCGCGCTCAGCATGCGCTTGCCGGGCTGGATCAAATTAGGATTGGTTCCGATGAGACCTCGTGTATCCGTCACGCCGGGGTTCATGTTGAAATCGTGCATTTCGTTGTTCAACAGAAAACCGGCGCCCTTTGGAATCACTCGCGAGCCGTACAGATCTTCAAGCGTGTAGGTGTTGGAGACAGCGTTACCTTCGGCGTCAACTACAGAAAAATGTGTCGTGCTCGATCCCTCTCCTCTCGTGATGATATCTTTGCCGAGCGAAAGGCTCGATGTCGCGTGCTCGGTATTCACGTTTGCCCGCAGCGTTTCGGCGAATCGTTTCGACGTCAGCTTCGGAAGATCCACTTTTACGAAGTCGGTATCGCCGAGATACTTCGCTCGCGTGTAGAAGCCGGCGCGCATGGTCTCCGCCAGCAGATGAATCGTGGACGCTTCGCGCCGCTTCATCGAACCGAGATCATAGCCTTCAAGAATGTTCAGCATTTGAATCACGGTCGTCCCGCCTGAACTTGATGGCGGCATCCCGACGATCTCGTATCCGCGATAGGTGCTACGGAGCGGAGTACGAATCTTCGCTTCATAATTGGCAAGATCTTTAAGCGTGATGATTCCGCCGTTTGCCTGAATGTCATCGACGAATTTCCTGGCAACTTCGCCCCGGTAGAATCCGTTTGGTCCGAGATCGTGAATCAGTTGTAGTGTGCGGGCGAGATCCGGTTGCCGAAGGGTCTCACCGGCCTGATAGTAATTTTTTCCATCGGCCTTACGAAAAACGCGTCCGAATTCCGGAAACGCATCCATTTCCACGGCCTGGCTTCGCAGCGAACGGGCCAGGACTTCGTCCACGACAAAACCGTCTCGAGCCAGCTTCACCGCCGGCTCAACCAGCATCTTCCAGTCCAACTTGCCGTGGCGGCGGGAAGCCTCCCAAAGACCTTTAACCGTCCCCGGCACTCCAACGACGAGATACCCAACGCCGGATTTGTTCGCGTCCACTTCTCCTTTGTCATTCAGAAACATTCTCGGCGTGGCCTTTTCCGGCGCCTTCTCCCGGTAATCGATAGCCGTGGCTTCTCCGTTCTTCAGATAAATCAGCATGAAACCACCGCCGCCCAGATTGCCCGCAGCCGGCCAAGTCACAGCAAGCGCGAATGCGGTAGCCACGGCAGCATCTACGGCATTGCCGCCCTCTTTCAAAATTTCAATGCCGATGTTGGATGCAATCGGATCCACAGAAACGACAGCGGCGCTCGCAAACGATGAGACCTCGCCTTCGGGTCTCGCCGCATACGATGACAACGAGGACACAATCACGAGTGCGATAAGGATTGGAGTCTTTCTCACCATAGCATTTTCAACGCGAACTGAATCACTCGCGCCGCTTCTCCCGTCTGAATGATCGTCTGCGTGGTCGGCGGAGCCACCGTCTGGCAGCACGTCTGCGCAAACACCGTAGAGCGGATGCTGGGCGAACCCGACGAAGCGTCACGCGGATTATCGAAATTCGCATGGTTCAGCGCATTGAACATCTCGGCGCGGAACTGCAGATTGAGTCTTTCGGTCAATTCGAACCGTTTGCCGATTCCAAGATCGAGATTCCAGTAACCCGGAGCTTCAAAAATGTTGCGCCCGGCGCCGTTCGTTCCGGGCGCCGGTATGGCAAACGCGCTGGCGTCTTTGAAAACGACGGGACCGATCACGCCAGGCACCTCCTGCAGGCGAACCTGCGGTTTGGCGCCGGCTATATCGGCACGCGACTCGTGAGAGAAGTTCGACGTACGGACGCCGCTGCGTACGCTGAAAGGCTCTCCGGACATGAACGTGTAAATTCCGTTGAGGCTCCAGCCGCCAACGATATGGTTCAACGCCGGATGAATCGACGACGCGAATCGTTTTTGCTTCCCAATCGGGAGTTCCCACAAGGAATTCACGGTGAGCACCTGACGGCGATCGAAGTCCGAGCGGCCTCGCTCTTGACGCCAGTCGCGTATGTCGGTGGGCGTCCGGGAATTCGTTGTGCTCAGGGCGCCGCCGGAAGTCGCTCCGACAGGATCCACGGATTGATCATCGATTGATTTTCCAAACGTGTACGCCAGCCCGGCCTGCAACCCGTCGCCGAAGCGCTTTCTCAATGTAGCCTGGGCGCTGTGATAGTAGGAATCTCCTCCTGAATCGATATACGTGATCTTAGCGAATTGTTGATTGGGCCGCAGCCTTGCCGGCAATGTCGTCTGCTCGACGCGCCCTGCAAAATTGCCGGCAGCATTGAGGGTGAGATCGCTCTGCGTGGTCGAGGAGTTGACGAATGTGCTGGAAACGATCCCCGACGTCACGACCGGAACGGCAACACCGTTGGCGCAACCCGTTCCATCCGGCCGGCAGCCGTTGCGCATATTCTGTTGCATGATCACAAACGAAGGCAGAATCGGATCCGCATTAATCTGGTTCACGTCATAGGCTCGCAGTAGCCGCATTCCACGGCGGCCGATATAACTCGCCTGCGCCACTACACCCCAAGGCAACTCGTGTTCGATCGTGAGGTTCCACTGGTGGACCGTCGGAAGCTTGAGCTTCTGGTCGAATACCGTCAGGTCCGGAGCGTTCGTTAAAAGTTGCTCGGGCGGCGTAAGGAACGAAGAAGGCTTGACAGTCGGTGGCGGCAATTCCAGTGGGAAGCCCTGGCCGATCCGAATATCCGGCACCGAGGCGCAGCCCGGTGTCGCCGCGCTCCCGACGGTTGCGGAACAGGAGAACGTCAATCCAGGAACCTTGCCGGAAACAGCCGTTACCTGGAATGAAGCAATGGGATCGAATGCGATTCCGTATCCGGACCGGATCACGAAATTGGGCCGGGGACTCCACGCAATTCCAATGCGCGGCGCAATCGCGGTGGCGTTGTTTCGTTCGTACCAGCGGTCGGTCTTTCGGAAGCTGACGAGTCCCGTCCCCACCACGGGTTTGTTTGGAACATAGACGCGGCCAGCGGCTTCCGAGGGTGCGGGATTGATTTCCCAGCGCGCCCCGTAGTTGACCGTCACGTTCTGCCGCAGCCTCCACTCATCTTGAAAGTAAAAATTGTACTGTTTCAAGCGGTGGCCGAGGTTCCACAGCGTTACACCTTTGCCGGAACGGAATGGCAGGAACGCATCGGCGGAAAGATCACCGAGAAACACCTGAGATAAGCGAGCGGGAATCCCAAGGATATCGTTGATCGCGCCATTCAAATTGTTGCTATCTGTGGGATCGATACTGCGGGCGCCGACCACGGGCGTGTTAAACCCAGCGGGCGGCCGAATGTTTTGCATAAAGGACATTGCCGGGGTTACATCCGTTCCGCCAGGCTGGCCGCGCTGGTCGTTATGTTCGTAAAGGCGGACATTGGCTCCTGTTCGGAAAACATGTGCGCCGGTCACGATACTGAGATTGTCGATAAACTGTGGCGTCGTGACTGCACGGAATGTTCTTGGTCTATTGAGGTACGGAAAACTAACCGTGTTGTTGAAAGCATTGTTGGTTCCGCCAGGACTACTCGTAAATGGCAGCACGTCGGGAAAACCGGGATTTGCTTCGCCCTGTGTGAACAAGAATACAAACCGCGCGAAGCCGGCCGTGAATTCATTCACCACGCGCGAGGAAATCGTCTGGCGATAACTGATGGCCAGGTTCTTCGTCGCCCGGAATACTTCGCCAAGCGGCGGAAACCCGGGAAACACCTGGGGCCTGGCGTTCAGTGGGTCGCCTTGCCGAGTGTTTTGATCGGCCTGCAGCCACCGGACAAACACTGTATTCCGGTCGTCGAAACTGTGATCGACGCGTGCCATATAGTTGGGACCTTCATTGCTTGTGGGCGGATTCCAGATATATCCCCCCGTATTCAAGCCATCACCGACGATGTATGAATTGGGCAGTGGATACGTCTTGAACAAGGCCAGCATTTTAGGATCGGCGCCGATCCGCAGTGGATCGCTGGCGAACATGTTGAATGACCTGACGCAATTCAGTTCTGAGGCGCTCGCGCAATCGCGTATGCCCGGCCGGTATGCGCCCGTAGCTTGGTCGACAAGCAATGGACTGTTTCGCGTGATCGTCTGTCCATTCAGCACTAACGGGCTTGCGGGATCCGCCACAAAGTATCGGAAAATGCCGGAAAGCGCAGCCGGTGTGTACATTCTCGGAATGCCGAATGTCTGATCGATAGGTTGTGCGAATTTCGTGTTTTGTCCCTGCCAGCTCCCAAAGAAGAAAGTTTTGCCCTTGCGAATCGGACCGCCTGCCTCAAAACCAAACTGATGCATCTTAATCTCCGGTTTAGGCGTTCCCTGCGCACTGGCGAAAAACTCATTCGCATTGAGCGCGGTGTTCCGCATAAATTCGAAGAGCGTTCCATGAAATTCATTCGTACCGCTGCGAGTCGCGACCGATACGGAGGCTCCGCTGTTGCGCCCTTCTTCGGGCGTGGCATTGTTGGTGGTGACTTTGTATTCCTGCACGTTATCGGGATTCAGCCGGTACAGATTCGACAGCGGGTTCGGCACGGACGATTCGTTCGCTTCAATGCCATCCACCGTCACATTGACCGATCGGTCGCGAGCGCCGTTAACATGAATGCCCGAACCGGCGGCTCCGGCCGACCTCTGGACTACACCCGGTTCCAATGCGATCAACGCAAGAGGATTACGTCCGTTGAGCGGCAGATCGGCAATCGCCTTGCGCTCGACGACGTTGCCGATAACCGCATTAGTCGTCTGCAAAACTTCAGTCTCCGCAGCAATGCTCACCGTCTCGGTGATTCCGCCGACCTCCAGCGACATGTTGATCACGAGAGGCGTGTTGACCTCCAAAGTATTTCCGGTCTTCGTCGCGGTCTTGAAACCTGGAAGCGTAACCGTAATCGTGTAGATCCCCACCGGCAAAGAAGGAAATCCATAGAGGCCGGCCTCGGTGGTCGTTTGAGTGTAGGTGACGCCGGTGGCTTCGTTTCTGGCGGTCACCATAGCTCCCGGAACCAAGGCTCCGGATGCGTCGTTGACTGTTCCCGTGATGCGCGATGTGGCAGTCTGAGCCAGCACCAGGCCGGCAATAAGCAGGAATATTGTTAGCCGAATAACAAAACGCATATTTTTCTCCCTCCGCCCGTCCGCAGTCTATCCAACACTGGAATCGTTTACCAGATTCCAGATCCAATACGCAGGAATTCCCAACAGAAGGATCGCGAACACCAGGAGTGCCGTGCCGGTCGTGCTCCGGCTTATTTCCTCCGTGCGCAGGCCCGTCGCTCTGCGCCGGTTACCACAAACAGCATTTCTAGAGACCGATGCAGCCTGACCCGCGGCCACACCCCTGCTTATTCTTACCAGCCGCACGCGCTGTCTTGAGTGGTGAAGATTTCTACGCTCTCGGCCTCCCGTTCGAACAATAATCCCCACAATGGAGTACTTCTTCACGTGCCCCTATTGCGGGGAACACATTTCGATGGTGCTGGACCCTTCGGTTCCTCGCCAAACCTACATCGAAGATTGCGAGGTTTGTTGCCGGCCGATTGAAATTTCTTACGCTGTCGAAGACAATGCGCTTGTGGACTTCGAAGCAAGAAGGAACGCGTAGGCGCTCAACGCCTGTTAAGCCCGGCATCAAACGTCCGGAAAAGTTGAAGGCATTTATTAATTTGAAGCGTCGCGTCAAGGCTGCACATCCGAAGGGGTCTTGCGTCAGTCATACCGAAAATCCCTCTCTCTTCAGGAACTACGTTGGGCGAGCGTTATTCCCCTCCTTGCATCAGGGCAAGGAGGGGTGGCCGAGCGATCTATAAAATGTCGCGAAGCGTCCGCTGATCGCGAGGCCGGGGTGGTTTTCCGATGGATTAGAAAAGGAAAACCACCCCGGCTGCGTCGGCTTCGGTGGCTTCGCGAAATTTATTTTGATGACGCAGCCACCCCTCCTTGCGGTGATGCAAGGAGGGGAATAACGCTCGCCCAACGCCGTTCTTTGAGAGGGGACTTAGCGGCTCAGTCTGATTTCCCCTTCTGCTACAAATCGTCGGCCCAGGTCAGGATCTCTGAAGTTCGGTTACGAGAGCTTCACGATCGTGGATTGCTACGACGGTTGTGATTCTGGGAACGGTTTTCCTCATTCTGACGCTCAACCAGGGGCTGCCCAGTCCCTATTAACTCGCCATTGATTCCCTTTTCCCCAATTGGATCGTGACCGCCCTGCGCGGCCATTACGGTGTGGCTTGCGCGCCGCGAGCTATTCGGTCCGGGATCTCAAGATGCCTTGCCGACTAGGAATTCATCATCAGGCCAGCAAGACTCGTGCCTTTGGGTCACCAGAAGGGGCACAATAATTCCGGCTTTGGGAGCACGATGCGAATCATTTCCGGTAAGTTCAAGAGCCGCCGTTTGAAGGGGACTCCTCCTCCGGGCGTTCGGCCGACAAGCGACAAGTTGCGGGAAACGTTGTTCAATGTCCTGGGGACGCGAGTCGAGGGAGCAATATTCCTCGATGGCTGCGCGGGAGCCGGCGCGATCGGGATTGAAGCTCTTAGCCGGGGTGCCGAGTTGGTTTATTTCATCGAACAATCCCGAAGGGCGTGCCAGAT
>Ga0209470_1003263_pt1 | contig 11271 bp, 11 predicted proteins | sample GraSoiAngelo_125_FD_185882 | JGI IMG/M metagenome (GOLD analysis project Ga0209470, IMG submission 185882) | Grasslands soil microbial communities from the Angelo Coastal Reserve, California, USA - 14_0927_05_40cm (SPAdes) (version 2) | ecosystem: Environmental > Terrestrial > Soil > Grasslands ... | reverse complement strand
CAGGTTGTTGCAGAGAAACTGCACAAGGACGCATACAGCCACAATCTGATTGTGGAAGGACGGGATATTGGATCAGTTGTTTTTCCAGACACACCGTACAAATTTTACGTTGATGCCTCGCCTCAGGTGCGCCTCCAGCGTCGCGCGGCACAAGGAGGGCGGGACGAAATCGCGCAGCGAGATCGCGCGGATTCTTCGCGCCCGGTTTCTCCGCTCGTCATCGCGAAAGACGCATGCGTCATCGATACTTCGCTTCTTACAATTGACGAAGTAGTCAGTCAGATCATCGCACGGCTAAAGCAACTGGGACTGCCGATCGCCTCGTGATTGAAACGGTTCGTCGCTTCAATAGTTCAACGCTTCAACGATGAACGTCTATTACTGGCTCGGTTATCATCTTAGCCGCCTGGTTGGCCGCTTGTTTTTCCATTTTCGTTTAATTCATCGGGAGCGCATGCTTCAGAGTGGACCCGTCATTCTCGCGATGAATCATCAGAGTTATCTCGACCCGCCGCTTGCCGGTACCGCGTGTGATCGGGCCGTTTACTTTCTGGCGCGGCGAACATTGCTGGACGTGCCGCCGCTCGGCTGGCTTTTGCCCAAGCTCAATGTAATCCCGGTCAATCAAGAGGGCATCGACCGCAGCGCGCTGAAGGCTTTGATTCGTGTTTTAAAGGCCGGGAACGCAGCCCTGGTCTTTCCGGAAGGCTCGCGCACGGTCGACGGTAGCTTGCAGCCGGCCGAGCCGGGATTGGGTCTCGTCATTGCAAAGACCCTCGCGCCGGTCGTGCCCATGCGGATCTTTGGCGCTCACAAAGCCCTGCCACGCGGTGGTGGCGGTTTGCACTTTGTCCCAATTACTATTGTAATCGGAGAACCGATTTTCTTTACAGCTGCCGATCTAAATCCGCCAGGGAAAGATCTCTATAACCGGCTAAGTCAGCGAGTCATGGAGGCAATCGCGGCTTTGCAATTGAACTGACGCCGGTCATTGCCTTCTTCGAGTAAGGAAACGAATAAGGCGTCCTTGCGCGCATGAAATCGGTATCGATACTTCACACGTGAATGCGCCGCAGCAATCTGCCGAAAAACTTCGATTACCTCGGGTCCCAAGGAGCGCTGTTGTGCTGATGATCGTCATCCTGGCATCACTCGCGCTAGTGGCCGTCTTTGCCAATATTCAGCGCCTTCGCCGTGGCCAGATTGAGACGGTCGTCATGGTGCCGGCAACTTCCACCACGCCGCAGCCGCGTTAACTTTCATTTCACTAGTAGCCGCCCTCTCGGTTTGTTCGTGCGAAATCAACGGAAAACTTTAAATACGACCTCTGATATGAAAAAACTCCTTGCCCTCTCGATGCTCATTCCTTTGGTGATGATTTGCTCCTGCAAAAAACAGGATGCGGCGGCCGAACAACAACTCGCTCAGCGGAAGGCCGAGCTGGATACGCGCGAGAAAGCATTGGACGAACGAGAGAGGGCATTGGCCGAGAAAGAAAAACTAGCGCGTGCGGCGATGATTTCAGCAGACGCTCAATTAAGAGCTCTGAAAAAGAACGCTCTTCGAATGTTCCCTCCGCAACAATCCCTCCCGGTTTGGCGCCGCCCGATAACTCGCAGCTCAAAGCTAGTAGAGAAAAAAGAACTGAAGAGCTGCGCTCTGTAAGGCAGCGCAGGATGGCGGCAATACAGAAAATGCGATCCATGAGGACACAACCCAATTCCGGCGCCGGGGCGCCTGCCGAGCGCGTCTGGCAACACCAGCGGGTCTGTCGATACCAGCACCTCCACCCGCACTGGCGCGGAGGCGACTTCACCATCTCCGTCGTCCACGCCCTAGTAAGTACGAGGTGTTGACCAATCCCTTCAGCGTGAACTGGCCGGCGAATTTGCGTTTTGCGCTGCCAGCTCGCCGGCGTATTGCAGCGTGTCGATTGAATCGACATTCTTGTCGCGCCGGATTGCCTTGATTCTTGGGAAGCGCAGTGCCAGTCCACTGGCGTTGCGTGAGCTGGGCTGAATTGAATTGAAAGCAACTTCGAGGATCACGTTCGGTTTCACTTCGCGATACCGCCCATGGTCTGCGATCGTGTTCTGCTTGAAGTGCTCAGTCAGTTCCGCAATCTCCGTGTCGGTTAAACCGCTGTAAGCCTTACCGATTGGGAGGAGCTTACCATTAGTTTCATCGCGCACCGCAAATGTGTAGTCGCTCAACACATTATTGCGTTTGCCATGCCCAAACTCGGCCCCCACGACCACGACATCCAGCGTCGCCAATTCTTTCTTGAGTTTGAACCAAAACATTCCGCGGTTACCGGGCAGATAGAGACTCTCCGGATCTTTGATCATTAGGCCTTCATTTAAGCGCTGCCGCGCCTGTTGAAACGTTTGTTCGATCTCAGCAGCAGAATGAGCAGGCATGACCTTGGCAATTTGAAAATGCGAGGGCAACCGCAGGCTACTGAGATGCCTTCGCCGCTCGTGCAGCGGAGTCTTTAACAATGACCGCCCGTTCAACCAAAGAAGATCGAAGGTCACAAACGCGACTGGCACGTCTGCCGCCGCACGCGCGAACAAATCGACGCCGTCACTCTTTCGCCCCAGCCGTTTCTGCAGATCGAAGAAGGTGAGTCCGCGGTCCTTCTCGAAAGCAATAATTTCGCCGTCGATGATTAGTTCCTCCTGGAAACTCCTGGCTTCATCAGCCAGCTCCGGGAATTGACCTGTGATACGCCGCAAATCGCGAGAGAAAATCTCGACCTGTTGCGCACTGCGGTGCAACTGTGCGCGAATACCGTCGAACTTGTCCTCCAGATAAACGGTAGTCGGCGCGGATGACGTCAGTCCCAAGCTGCTACCCGCAGCTTCGGCGAACCGGTCCCACACGGCTTCGGCTGTCGGTTCAGGAGTCGCAAGCATGCATTTAATCGGACGAAAGAGTGACAGCTCCGCACGTGCCAGCTCGTTTCGCGAAGCCAGCAGGGCGGTTTGACCAATGTCGCCTAACAACATGTTGGCCTCCTTTACCTGCTCGAGCGAAGCGCCAAATGCTTTCGCGATCGCCTCCTCGACCAAACCCTCGCGCAATCCGATCCGCAGATCGCCAGTAAGAATCTTGACGAAGTACTGACCTTCGCGCGCAGACAATTTTGAGAACCGATTTCGCAGCAGTTCGGCCTTAGCGATCGGACCGCGTGCACGGTGGAGATTTTCAAACAAGTCGTCCGATTCACGGATGCTGAACGGTTGCGGTGCCGTTCTTCCATCGAGAACTTCGAACGCGGTTTTCGCTGCATCGCCGTGGATACTCGCGACGCGATGAAACTCAGCGTCGCTGATTTTGGTGGCCGCTTGCAGTGCGCGGAAAATTACGGCCCAGCCGATCTGCAAGGTGCGCGGATCGTTCTGGGCAAACGCTTTGCCGGTGAAGTAAGGCGTCACGATCGAAAGCTGCTCGCTCGTTAGACCGCGCAGATAATCGGCAAGCAGCCGAATTTTTTCCAGTTTGGACGGAGTTGCAGCGATTGCTTCACCGACGCTTGCGAACCCGAGGAATTCGGAAATGGCAAGGCAGGTGCCTCCCGTGCGGAGTTCGGAGCCCGATGCACCAACGGAAGGACCGGAAGGAATTTGTGCCAGCATAAACTCCATCTGGTTTTCTTCGCTCAACGCCCATGCTTCGATGCCGCGTTCGCGCAAATCACGGGCAAACGAAGCAGCGAAACCGTGGAGCGTAAACACACGTCGCGGCGTTACGAGTTCGACATAGCGAAGCAGATCGTTGTAGTCCGCGTGATCAGAAAGTGCAAACGCCGCGTCAACCTGATAGCGATAGATTGCGTTTGGATCGACAGCCCAGCCGCTGATCATCGCGACCCGTTTGCGCCCAATCTTTTCCAGCATCTGCGAATGGTTCGCACTGGGTGGGCAGATCAAAACTTTTCCAGCAACATCGTTTGGGTTGTAGCGAAGATATTTGCAAAACGATTGGCCAAACCGCTCGTAGATTCGGGTCATCTGATAAACCGAACCGTGGAGCATCGGCGTTAACGCAGCTCCATCAAGCGAACAGAGGATCTCCTGCGCTTTGCCTAACGAATACCCAAGGAGCACTGGCACTCCACCGTCATCAAATGTTTCCCGGCAGAAAGCAATGATTTGGTCGATGACTTGTTCCGCCGGCGGGAATTGATAGCGTGGCAGGCCGAATGTCGTCTCCATGATGAGTGTATCAGCCTTGCGCCATTCGGCTTGCTCCGCGGATTTCCCGGGACGCAGCTTAAAATCGCCGGTGTAAAGCAATGTCTCGTTGCCGGCAAAGAGGAAACATTGAGCCGAACCAAAGATATGCCCGGCCGGCAATAGCATAAGGTCGATCCCGTGCACCGTTCGTCTTTCACCGAACGGCAGAATGTGCTCCGTGCGGTAGCCTGGCAGCCGGCTTTGCATCAGGCGTGCTGTCCGCTCGGAAACAATGATTTCCTTGTGTGGTGCAATGTGGTCGCTATGCGCGTGGGAAACGAAAGCGAATCGCTTTGCGTCCCACGGATCGAGCCATAAATCCTGATCGGGCAGATACACCCCGCGCGCATAACGAACCTCAATCATAGGACCGAAATTTACTTTCAGATTCGCGTGTATTCCATAGAAGCGAAAGAAGCTTGATGTGCGGTTGCTCGTTGACACCCCATTCAAAATCCGGCTTTATTAGGCGAATGAGGTTTGTTGGTGCTCTCTTCGCTTTGAGCTCTTTGACTATCGCTGCTCCCAGTCAGGCTGCGCGTGAGCGCGTAGAACCAAGAATCGTGGAAAAAATCTCACCGCTCCCGGTGGCGTTAAGCAACGATTTCGAGTTTCGAAAAACGAAGCTCTTCTTCTTGAGCGATAAACCGCCAAAACCAGGCCAGGGCGCCCGGAAGACAACTAGCTCGCTTGGAGGAAAATCGAATTCGCCAGGCCAGAAAACGGCAACAATGCAGGATGCTCCCATTACCTTTGAGCGCCAGTATCGGCTCTTTGGAGCCGTAACGGTACTCGACCAACGTCAGCGTTTCGGCAATTACCTCGATTTCTACTGGCGGGCCAAGCGCCCCTCCGATATCACAGTGCGTTTGGAATATCGCCAGGAGAAACTGCACGAGCACATCCAGGCGCAGGAGATTTCATATCGAAATGTGCGTGGCACTCATAAGACCGAATTCAAGGTCATTGGAGACGACTATTTTGACGACGGTCGAGTAATCGCATGGCGGTGTCTGTTAATCGAAAATGGCCGGATCGTAGCGGAGAATCGCTCGTTTATGTGGGAGTGAGATGCAACGGGCGCGCCTCATCTCTCCGCTAATGTTGTCTAATGCGGCCTGTCGTGCTCCGGATTCCGAATCATTTCCTGAGGTTTTCTCGGGTCCGGCGAGCATTGACAGCATGGCTTCCGGGCTGGTATCTTTTAGGTAGTAACTGTGGACTCATCTATTCAAGTAGGGGTGAGCGGCCCAACCGTATGGGTGAAAGTGGAGGGGAAAGGTAGTTTCCTCAACAGCGGCAATCTCAAGGAGTTCGCGCGTGAGATGTTGGACCGCGGTTATCGCGAATTTGTGGTGGACCTGGCGGATTGCGCCATGATGGACTCCACATTCATGGGGACGATGGCCAGCGTGGCACTTCGATTGAAAGAGCTGGGACACGGACATCTTCATATCGTTCACTGTGGAAACCGCAGCCAGGAGCTTCTCTCCGGGTTGGGCTTGGATCAGATATTCGATATTCGTGGCAATGGTGCCAGTCCGCCTGAATGCGGAGCGCTCGAGCGAAGCCCTTCGGTCCGGGCGCCCGCGGATAGGAAAAAGGAACAAACGGAGACGATGCTGGAAGCACATGAGGCGCTTTGCGAGGCCGCGCCGGAAAATATCTTTCGCTTTAAAGACGTTCTCGATTTCTTAAGACAAGACCTTCATCACGAGACGCCTTCGAAGTAAGCTGGCCCCTGCATGATGTGGCCGCCTCTTCTTCTCGGACTGCTTGTCGCGTCTGTCGCCGGATGGATTATTACCGCTTGGTTTCAGATACGGCGGATTCGAAGGCTGGAGCGCTCTCATGAAGAAATTCAGGTCGAGGAAACGCTTGTCTTCGATTTTTTACACGGCCTCGGCGAAGCCTTCCGGGAGACCATTCGGCCTCAGGAGTTGCACCGACTCATCGTCGAAGGCGCTACGCGTGTTCTAGATGCCCATGGCGGCGCGCTTTACGTCACCGATCGAACAGGCGGGAAACTTACTCCAGCGTTTATCTCCAAAGGCTCTCCGCCGCTGGTGGAGGTTCCCCCGAATATCTTGCAACAAGCGGCGGCTGCCCCCATCGCCCTCGAGAGCTTTCTACGGTTGCATACGATCAGCCCGGGTGAGGGGTTCATTGGACGGGTCTGGCAGACAGGACAGTCCGTTTGCATGTCCGAATTTTCCGAGGCGCCGGAACTAGCAAAATTGCGTGGTAGCGCGTTTGGGAGCGCGTCGATCATGGCCGCGTCACTTCGATATGGAAACCAGGACTTGGGCGTTCTGGCGCTGGCGCAGGGCCCGAGGGGCCAACCTTTTTCGCAGGGAGATTTTGTCGTTTTTAAATCGATCGCCGAACAATCCGCTTTTGCGCTCTACAACGCCATCATTTATTCCATGGCTAACGAAAAGAAGCGACTCGATCACGACCTTGAAATCGCCCGGGACATTCAGCGCATTTTGCTTCCATCGGAAGCACCGGCCATTAACGGATTTCAAATTAGCGGCATTAACGCGCCTGCCCGCCAGGTGAGCGGCGATTACTTCGATTACATTCAGGTCGACGAAGAACGCCTCGGTGTGGCCATCGCAGATGTGTCAGGCAAAGGCGTGCCCGCATCGCTCATCATGGCGATTTGCCGCAGCGTCCTGCGTGCGGAGGCGGCTCGCAATCCGTCTCCAGCCGATGTTTTGCGAAAGGTGAACCGCCAGCTCTACCCCGATATCAAGGAAGACATGTTTATCAGCATGGCGTATCTGATCCTAAACCACCAACGTGATGGGGTCACGCTCGCGCGCGCAGGACACGACGCTCCATTGCTTTACAAGCGCCAGTCAGACACCGTTACGCCAATAAAATCCCCCGGGATGGTCGTGGGCATTGACAGTGGTAGTGTGTTTGATAGGCTAACGACTGACTTCGCTGTCCCGCTCGAACGCGACGATTGCCTGGTTCTCTACACCGACGGCGTGACCGAAACGCTGAACGCCGAGGGAGACGAGTTCGGCCTCGAGCGCATGATGCAGTCGGTTCGTGCCAGTGCGACCAATGGGGCGCAAGCAATTGTAAGGAAAATCATCGAGGACGTTCGCGACTTTACCGGTTCGATTCCTCAAAACGACGACATCACTTTGATTGCGATTCGTAAAACATGAAAAAAATTCCTGTTACTGAACAAAACAAACAAATGAAACAATCGGCGTCGTCAGGTTCCGTCCCTTCATCCGTTGCGCCTGGGCCCGATGCCGCGCAAAACGAGGACGATCCGATGGCTGGGTTGCAAGCCGACCTCGACCGGTTTCGCGATCTCGCGTTGCGAAGTCAGGCCGACTTCGAGAATTACAAGAAACGCTCCGCGCGCGAAAAAGAAGATGCTATCAAATATGCCAACAGCTCTTTACTGGAGCGCCTGGTGGGAATTATTGACAATTTTGAGCTTGGCCTCGCGGCAGCAAAAGAGCAGGGCGCGGACTCTCCCATTTATTCCGGAATGGTTCTCGTCCAAAAACAACTTAGCGATTTGCTAGCTGAAAATGGATTGCAACCGATCGAGGCTGAGGGGAAAACGTTCGACCCCAACGCGCACGAAGCTATCGCTCATGAGCCGAGTGATCGAGTCCCCGAAGGAATTGTGGTGCGCCAGAACCGGCGCGGTTACCGGTTGAAGGACCGTTTGCTGCGGCCTGCGAAAGTGGTTGTTTCCAGTGGCCGAGCAAAGTAGCTCTGGAACTCCTCCTGCTCTTGCTCGTGCTCTATGTCGATTTATCGAGCCCGGAGCATCAGCATGAGCAACAGTAGGATTTAGAAAATGGCTACTGAAAAACGCGATTACTACGAAGTGCTGGGCGTTGAACGAAGCGCCACCGATGAGGAAGTCAAACGCGCCTATCGCAAGCTGGCGGTCAAGTTTCATCCAGATAAGAATCCGGACGACCTGCACTCCGAGGAAAAGTTCAAGGAGTTAGGTGAAGCGTATGATGTCTTGATCGATCCCAACAAGCGCGCTGCCTACGATCGCTTTGGCCACACGGCGTTTGCGCCAGGTGGCGCTGGTTTCGGCGGCGGTGTTTTCCACGATCCGTTCGAGATTTTCCGGGAGGTCTTCGGCGGCGGCGGATTCGGCGGCGGAATTTTCGAGACATTCTTCGGAGGCGGCGAACGTGCAGAAGATCGAAGGCGCGGATCCGATTTGCGTTACGACATGCAGATCAAGCTGGAGGAGGCAGCGTCTGGCGCCGAGAAAGAGATTGAGATCGCGAAACTCGACACCTGCGACAAGTGCAAGGGCAGCGGCGCAGAGCCAGGGTCGCGCACGATTACGTGTTCTACATGTGGCGGCCGTGGACAGGTGATTAGTTCCCGCGGATTTTTTCACGTTTCGCAGACGTGTCCTCGCTGCCGCGGTGCTGGCGAAGTCGCTGAGAAACCGTGTCAGAAATGCCGGGGCGAAGGGCGCGTGGAAAATTTGAGCCGCGTTAAACTGAAAATACCGGCTGGAATCAGGGAGGGCTCACGCTTGCGCTCGTTAGGCAACGGTGAGGCGGGCACTCGCGGTGGTCCTCCGGGCGACCTTTATGTTGTCATACATATTAAGGAGCATAAGATTTTTCAGCGCGAAGGCGATGATCTGTATTGTGAAGTGCCGATCCCTTTTTCTGTTGCCACCTTGGGCGGCGAGATTGATGTGCCGACGCTTGAAGGCAGGGCGCACCTGAAAGTGCCCTCCGGCACGCAAAGCGGGCAAATCTTTAAACTGCGCGGCAAAGGAGTTACAAACGTCAACGGGCGCGGGCGTGGCGATCTGTTCGCACGTTTAATTGTCGAAGTGCCGTCGCGCCTGAACGCGCAACAACGTCGCAAGCTTGAGGAATTCGCAGAGCTTTGCGGTGACGAAAACACGCCTCTGCGCAGGAGTTTTTTCGAACGCGCGAAGGAATTTTTCAAATAGGACCCCGGTGTCTCTGTGTTTCATAATGCCGTCAAACTGATCGAGTGTCCGCGTGACGCGTGGCAGGGTCTCAAGCGACAAATCCCAACAAAACTTAAGGCGCGTTACCTTCGTGCTCTGATCGCTGCAGACTTTAAGCACATCGATGCAGTAAGCTTTGTTTCTCCCAAAGCTGTTCCACAGATGGCCGATAGCGAGAAGGTCCTGGAGCAACTAGAGGTGCCAGGCAATGTTGAAATCATCGGCATCGTGGTAAACGACAAGGGAGTCGACCGTGCCATTGCAACCGGAGCTGTTACGACTCTGGGCTATCCTTTTTCCATTTCTGAGACATTCCTGCGCAAAAATCAAAACCAAACATTCGAAGACTCATACAAAGCGTTGGAATCGATTAAGACGAGAGCTGATGCAGCCGGGCTGGCCATGGTCGTTTATATTTCGATGGCGTTTGGCAATCCGTACCGCGATCCGTGGGATGAAAATGAGCTGCGCCAGGCGGTAGCGAAACTGGCAGCGCTCGGTATCCGATCAATTTCGCTGGCTGACACCGTCGGCGTTGCCGCCGCTGATCTGATTCGCCGTGTGGTACAATCGATCACGAACGAGTACGCCGATTACGATATTGGCGTGCATCTTCACGGCGTGCCAGGGGAAGCCGCGACCAAAGTGCTCGCTGCCTATGATGCAGGGTGTCGGCGAATCGATTCGGCCATCGGTGGTCTTGGAGGATGCCCCTTCGCGCAGGACGCGCTGGTCGGAAACATTCCCACCGAGAGCGTCATTGCAGCGCTTCAAGAGCGCGGGATAGAACTGCCGATTAGCCGATCGCTGACGGGTGTGCTGGCGATGAATTCGCTCATCGCCTCCGACTACCAGTAAGGAAATCAGATTGCTTGTCCCATGGGTCCTATTAGTTCTATAGGTCACATGCATCGCTTCTATATTTCGCCGGAGGATTGGAATCCCGGCGCACTCGGGTTAGCTGGGGCGGAAGCACACCACGCGCGCGACGTCCTGCGCATGAGGGTGGGGGAGAAACTTGTCATCTTCAATGGACGTGGACGCGAAATCACCGCGGAAATCGTCGATCTTGGCTGCGATCAAATTCAATTGAGAAAATTGCATGAAGCGGAAACACCACCGCTGCAGTGCCGGATCCTTCTCGGACAGGCAATCCCAAAGGGAAAAAACATGGACCTGATTGTGCAAAAGGCTGTCGAGATTGGCGCCACGGAAATTGCGCCGATCATTTCCGATCGCACGATTGTGCAGCTCGGTTCCGAAAGCGCGGCGCAAAAACAGTCGAGATGGCAGCAAATCGCAGTCGAGGCGGCCAAACAATGCGGCCAGAACTGGCTGCCGCACGTACATGCGCCGAGAAAACTTTCAGAATTCTTTTCCGTGGCGGCGGCGGAGTCATTCGACCTGCAACTGATCGGATCGCTCCAGCCGGGTGCGCGGCACCTAAAGCAGGTTCTCGCAGACTACTCGAATGAACATCAACGTCCTCCTCGCAGTGTCTTGATGCTTGTTGGACCCGAAGGCGATTTCACGCCTGCGGAACTTGCGCTCGCGCGTCGTCACGGCTGCCAGCCAATTACGCTCGGCCCGATCATCCTGCGAGTGGAAACCGCAGCGATCTATTGCCTGAGTATTCTCTCCTACGAATTGCTGATATAAAGTGCAGGCTCTACAGCTGCTTTTCGTCACAGAGTTCTCGAAAGCCGGGATCGTCGCGCAAGGAGTCCCAGAGCGGATCAAGCCTTAGAAATGCCGATGTAAGAGGCATGGGGCCATAAAACTGGCTTTGAAACGGCTTTTGTAACAGCTGCCCGAGGGTTGCGATCGCGCCGCTATTCGCGCCAAAGATCGTCTGGACTCACGCCAGATTCTCTTCAGTGCCTGGGCCGTCCACGGCATCCTTGCCACTTGGTAGAAGCATGATAGCCCGTTCCGCCTCCTTTACAGCTGGCTCCGTGTCACCCAAGACTGCATAAGCCAGAGCCAGCCACTCCGAAAAGTTAGAGTTATCTGGTTGATTTTTGCAGAGCG
>Ga0209470_1003261_pt1 | contig 11276 bp, 10 predicted proteins | sample GraSoiAngelo_125_FD_185882 | JGI IMG/M metagenome (GOLD analysis project Ga0209470, IMG submission 185882) | Grasslands soil microbial communities from the Angelo Coastal Reserve, California, USA - 14_0927_05_40cm (SPAdes) (version 2) | ecosystem: Environmental > Terrestrial > Soil > Grasslands ... | reverse complement strand
TGCCGTCGAGGCCGATTAGAAATACGCTCTCGCTGGTCACCGTCGTGACATCGATCGGACATCGAACGGAATCGACAGCCTCGGCTCGATATGGAAGCCGTCCAGCGTGTTGATCACGGCGAGGTCCTCGCAGTCTGACTGGCGCACAGCGCAGTCGGGAATCGGCAGGTCGACTCGCCGCTGCGTGTTCTGGCTCGGGTCAGCGATCGTGAACCGATCGCTTGGGAAGGGGCCGCTGGCTGGGGAATCCAAGCCGAACTTCGCCTGGACTCCTGCGAAGACGGGCTGAGGGCCGAGAAGGACCAAGGACATCGCTGAAGCAATGACGAAGTGCCGACCACCGAAAGTCATCAAGGCGGGGCCCCGGGCGGCCGGGCCGTTTGTCGCGGTCAACTGCGCTGCGATCCCCGAAACGCTGTTGGAGGCCGAACTGCTTTTAGAGGCTTGACAGTAACGTGAAGGGCACTATACGTTACCGTTCAGCAGGGATGCATCCCATCAAGCTGTCCTGGCTTCTTCTTCCGCTGCTCCTGACATCCCCGTGTCCCGCACGTGCGCAGCAAGGCAGCGCGGGCGGGCACGCGCCGGCGCCCGCAGTCGAGGTGCCGGCCGTCCTTCCGCAGGCGGTACCGGAAGCGCCGCGGCGGAAGGCAATTCCGCTCGGCATGACCCCAGAGGGTCTGGCCGCGAAGGAGCGCGTCCGGCAGGGCGGCGCGGTCGGGACGGACAAGGCGACCGTCACACCAGACGCGACGCTCACACCGGACGCGACGCCGCGCGGCACGACGCCGTAGCCCCCGCATAACTCTCTGCTTGCGAAAGGAGGTCCATAGCGCGAAATTCGCCGATGCTGTGGTTCCTGGTTGAGGGCTCGTCCTCTAAGGAGAACACCATGGACAGGTGGTCAGGCTCAGCCAAGAAACCGCTGTCTTCATCCGTCTTCGAAGTGTCGTGTCGACGCCATCCGCTCCTGCCTGGACTGCTCTCGCTCATCGTCGCGGTTCTGATCTCAACAAACGTCGTATTCGCGCAGCAAGACACGACCCAAGGGAACACCATGGGAAGTGCAGGTGGGCAGTCCGCCGCGCCTGGTGTGTCGGCCCCCCCGATGCTCAAACGCGCCTTTCTGCCGGAGGAGGAACCGCTGCTTCTGAGCACCAGGCCTATTCCGCACCGAACGACCCTCGAGCATGAGCGCGCCAAAGACCAGGCGGAGCGCGGGCAAAGTCCGGGAACCACCAAGCCTGTACTGTCACCCTCGGCGGTCTCGCCGAGCACCGGGGTGCAGGCGACCACCGTCACCCCCTCCGGCACCGATCTCGCGCCGAGCGCGCCGTTCTTTGGCGGCTCGTTCGGTGGCGTGACCGACACCGGACAGTTTCCTCCGGACGTGCCGATCGCAGCCGGACCGAAGAACATCGTGGTCGCAACGAACGGGCGCGTCAACGTCTTCAGGAAGAACGGTAGCCTGGTGCCGGCGGCCTCCCAGGGCCTGTTCGGCTTCTTCTCGTCGCTCGGCACCGTGGCCAGCGACGGACCGTTCGACCCGTGGCTCAGGTACGACGAGTTCATCAACCGGTTCTGGCTCCTTGCCGTGTCCGAGAACGATTCCCCCCAACGGTCGACCTTCCTCATCGGTCTATCCAATACCGACGACGCGACGCAGGGCTGGACGCTCTTCGCGATCGACGCGACGCTCAACGGGAACACGGCCACGTCGAACTGGTGCGACTACCCGAAGCTCGGCGTCGACGCGCAGGCGATCTACCTGACCTGCAACATGTTCTCCTTTCCGTCCACCACCGGCTCCTTCCAATACGCGAAGGTCCGGGTCATGACGAAGGATCAGTTCGTCAACAACACGTGCTGCTTTTGGTGGGACTTCTGGAACTTGAGAGAAGACTTCCTCGGCATCACCGCCTCGTTCACCGTGCAACCGGCTTACATGCACGGCGCGAATGCGGCGAACGGCGAGTTCCTGATCGACGCCCACACCTTCTGTATCTTCTGCCCGCCGAACACCCTGGAGGTGTGGCATATCACGAACGCGCAGCGCTGTTGCGTGCCGGGCTCGCAGAGCTCGCCGGACCTCAACCAGGAGTCCCACGACGTGGGGAACTTCCCCTCCCCGCCGAACGCCCGGCAGTCCGGGTCGACGACCCGCATCGACACCGGTGACACGCGGCTCCTGTTCGCGTTCTGGAAGGGCGGCTTTCTGTCCACCGGGCAGAACCTGGCCTGTAACAGCGGGGCTGACGCGTGCATTGCGTTCACCGAGCTGAACGTCTCGGGGTTCCCCACGATCTCGACGGTGAACGACTTCGCCTATCAGACGACGGGCGTGGACTACTTTTACCCCGCCGTCGACGTCAACGCCGCGGGGGACAAGACGATGGTCTTCAGCCGGTCGAGCGCTTCGGAATTCGCCGGCGCCAGCTACATCGGCATCCCGGCGAGCTCGACCTGCACGAATTGCGTCAACGGTCCAGAGACAGTCCTGGCGGCCGGGCAGAACACGTACGTCAGGCTGGAGGGGCCGCCGCTCAACCGCAACCGCTGGGGCGACTACCTCGGGGCCGCCGCCGACCCCGACGGCGTCGGGATCTGGATCCACGGCCAGTTCGCGGCCGCAACCGCCAATACGTGGGGCACGCAGGTCGGTCTCACTTACGAGGCGCTCGACACGACGCCGCCGGTGACCACCGCGCAGCTCTCACCGATGCCGAACGTCTTCGGCTGGAACGGCGGTGACGTCAACGTGACCCTCAACGCGACCGACAATGCATCGGGCCTCCTCGAGATCACCTACCGCGCGAGCGGGGCCCAGATCATCGCGAGCACGACCGTTTCGGGCGCGACGACATCGTTCATGATCACGGCCGAGGGCGTGACGACGATCACCTTCTTCGCGGAGGACAACGCGGGCAACCAGGAGACCCCGAAGACCGTCATCGTCCGGATCGACCGCACGCCGCCCACGATCACGGCGCCGCCGAATGTCACGGCGGGAACCGGGCCGGGCGCGGCCCTGTGCAACGCGGTCGTCTCGGACGCCACCCTGGGATCGGCGATCGCCAGCGATAACTCGGGGATCGCCACGATCTTCCGAAGCGGCGTGCCCGCCGGCAACGTCTTCCCGGTAGGCGCCACCTCGGTCGTTTACACCGCCACCGACTTCGTCGGCCTCATGGCCTCGGCTACGCAGACGGTCACGGTGAATGACACGACGCCGCCGGTCCTCTCGACTCCTGCGAACGTCACCGTGAACGCCACGAGCCCCGCGGGGGCGGTGGTCACGTATCCTCTGCCGGCGGCGACCGACAACTGCCCGACCGTTTCCGTGGCCTGCACCCCACCGTCGGGCAGCACCTTCGCGATCGGGACCTCGACCGTGACGTGCACGGCGACTGATGCTGCCGGCAACGGCGCGAACAAGACTTTCCAGGTGACCGTGATCGGCGCAGCGGGCCAAACCACCGATCTCAGTACACTCGTGAGCAGCTTCGGTCTGGATCACGGCACCGAGAACAGCCTCCTGACCAAGCTGGGAAATGCCCTCGCGGCGATCAACGGAGGCAATGTGGGGAGCGCATGCGCTCACCTCAGCTCCTTCATCAACGAGGTCCAGGCTCAGACTGGAAAGAAGATCACTGCTGCACAGGCGGCACAGCTCATCGCGGCGGCCAATCAGATCAAGGCCGTGCTCGGCTGCCCGTAGGAAAGGAGTCATCGGCGGCGGTGTCAGGCGGCGCCGCGCCGGTGTGAGCCATCACTGCCACGACGGGCCGCTCACGGGGTGGCCCGTTGTGGCAGCTCCCGCCTCCGGCTCCACGTCGTTTCAATCGCAAGCGGGGGCCCCCGGCGCCGTAGGCTTCAGGCTCTGAAGAACTCCCTGACCGCGGCAGCCACCGTGTCGATCTCGGCTTCGGTATGCCCGGCCGACATCGGGAGCGTGAGGATCTCGTTCACGAGCCGCTCGGTCTCGATGAGCGGCGGAACGGCAAGGTGCTCGACGCCGGGTTGACGGTGGGTCGGCACCGGATAGTGAATGCCGGTCTGAATGCCGCGCGACTTGAGAAATGCGGCCAGCTCGTTCCGTCGCGGTGTGCGCACGGCATAGAGGTGGTAAACGTGACGCTCGCCGGGCCGCTGCTCGAACCGGCCGAGCGGCAGATCGCCCAGGATCGCGTCGTACCGCGCCGCCTACCGTGAAGCCACTTGCAGGCCCAGTGCGACATGGCGCTGAGGAGAGCGCCCCAAGAAAGGCCATTAAGAATTTGCCCGCGGTCGATCGCCGGAAGTAGGCCCCCTACCCATGTGTGACGGGGGTGCAAGCGGCCGACAGCGGGTCAAAAACTGGGGGAAAACCCAGATGAAGCAACGCGCGGAATCGAGACCGGCGAAACGCGGTTCAGCCGCGTAATCGCTGCGGATTCTGTGCGATGGTGTCCGATGCGGCGCTTTTCGAAGTGACTCTTAATCACACTCTTAATCAGACTCTTAATCAGCGGGTCCAAGGTTCGAGTCCTTGACGGCCCACCATCGTTGACGGGCACTTCGGTGATAGCCGAGGTGCCCGTCGGCGTTTTTGCAGAAGGGCCAGCGGGCGCTCAGGCGCAGGCCTTGACCAGCTTTCTGACTTCGTGGTCCTCGAGCAACGCGGCGTGCAGTCGCTGGAGCCGGCCGGCCGACTGGTAGAGCAGATCGCCTTTGCCCAGCAGGGTCTCGGCGCCGGTCTGATCCAGGATCGTGCGTGAATCGGTCCCGCTCTGCACGCGAAACGCGACCCGGGTGGGGAAGTTGGCCTTGATCAGTCCGGTGACGACGTTCACCGACGGGCGCTGGGTGGCGATGATCAGGTGGATCCCGGCCGCGCGCGCTTTCTGGGCCAGGCGGGTGATGAGGTCCTCGGCCGGCTTGCCGAGGATGAGGATCAGGTCAGCGAACTCGTCGATGAGGAACACCACGTACGGCAGAGGCTGCCACTTGCCGTTGAACTGGACGAACTCGCTACGGCGTCGCGTGCGGATGGTCTCGTTGAACTCCTGGATGTTGCGAGCCTCGAGGCTCAGCATCATCTCGTAGCGGCTCTCCATCTCGTCGACCAGACGCTCGAGGAGCGCCTTGGCCTGGGTTCGCACGTCGCTGATCACCGGGCAGGCGAGATGGGGGAGGTTCTTGTAGGCGGCCAACTCGACCATCTTGGGATCGATGAAGACGAAGCGCATCTCCTTCGCCGTCCGCTTGCACACGAGTCCGGCGATGAGGTTGTTGATGAACACGCTCTTGCCCGAGCCGGTGGTGCCGGCCAGCAGCAGATGGGGCATCTGCACGAGGTCCTCGACCACGGGGTTGCCGAAGGTGTCGACGCCGAGGGCGACCGGCAGCGTTAGCTCGCCGCCGCGGAACCGGGGGCTCTTGATCACGTCGCCGAACCGGATGATGCTCCGCTGCTCGCTGGGGATCTCGATGCCCACGGTGTTGCGGCCCGGCAGCGCGGGAATCACCCGCACGCTCTGCGCCCGCAGCATGCGGGCGATGTCGTTGGCGATGCTCACGATGCGGGCCGCCTTGGTGCCGGCGCCCGGCTCGCATTCCAGCGTCGTGACGACTGGCCCCTCGGTCGTGTTGGTGATCTTGCCGTCGATCTTGAACTCGCGCAGGTGACCCTCGAGCTGCTCGACCAGCGCGGTGAAGTCGGTTCGCTTCGACGCATTGACCTTGCTGGGCTGGAACATGTCGAGGTCGGGTTTCCCGTTCCTCGGCACCGCCGACGTGAGGTCGAGGGGAACGTCGATCTTGCTCTCGTCGCCGTTGTCGGCCGCCACTGAACGGGCTGGGCGCTTTTCCTTTTCGCCGTTGGTCGCGGCGGCCGCCTCACCTGTCAGCGGGCTGGCGCCTCTCCTGCTTTCTCGGCCCGTCGGCTGGCTGGCGATCCGCCCGAGCACGAAGATCAGGTATTCGACGAACCGCGCCGTGCCGGACACCGTGAGGTTGCCGCTGATCACCAGGCTGGCGATGCCCGCGAGACTCAGCCCGATCACGGCGCCACCGTAGCCGATGGTCCTCATCAGCGTGTCGCCCAGGAACGTGCCGATCACGCCACCGTGGCCACTGGGCAGATGCGTCATGCTGAGATCCGGGTGCTCGATGTGCGAGAGCCCGGAGCACACCACCAGGACGGCGGCGAAGCCGACGAACCGCTTGGTCTTCGGCCAGCGGATGAAGCCGAGCGCCATGGCCAGGCCGAAGAGGAACAGCACGGGCGCGATGAGCAGGCTGACGATGCCGATCGCGCCGAGGAGCGCATTGGCGAGCCAGGCGCCCGCTGGCCCGCCCATGTTCCGGTAGACGTCGCCTGACGTCACGATCCGGGTGGGGTCGGCCGGGTCGTAGGTGAACAGCGCGAGGCCGCAAAACACTGCGGTGGCGAGCACGACCAACCCGAGCAGTTCGAAGAACGTGCGCGACGAGGGGAGGACCGCCTTGGATTTCTCGATCACCGTCCGTGCCGGCCTGGCAAGCAATGTCCTCGTTGACACAGGGATCCTCCGAAAGCTCTTGATTCAACCCGGGCGCGCCGAACGCCTTCTGAGACGCCGGGCCCCGTAGGCGAGGTTCGTGCCAGGTCTGGTGCCCGGGGTTCGTCGGGAGCTGCCTCTTGCTACCCACGCTGCTACCAAACCATCCCGAACCACGCCGATCCATGCCGCAGAGCGTCAGTCCCAAGCGTGGAGATCTTCGCGGTCTACATCGTCGTGGTTCTCGGTGGAAATACTCCGGGGAGGATTCTTAATCAGCGGGTCCAAGGTTCGACTCCTGGACGGCCCACCAATCGAATCGGGGAGTCGCGCCGGGCGGCTCCCCGTTTCTGTCTCGCCCTCTCACATCGCGCGGTTCACCGTCCACGGCCAGTCGGCGTGCGGCAGGCGCGCGGCGGCGTACAAATCGCGCGCCCCCGAGACGAAGACCCCCACGGCCATGACGACGAGCGTCCAGCGCAGGGCCGCCGGGATGGCCGCCGGAGCGAGCCGCAACGCCGTCGGCTGCTGCGACCACGTCGAGAGCGCGGGGAGGAGCACCGCGATCATCGCGCCATATACGATGCCCATGACCGCGTGCGTGACGCGCTCTCCGGCGTACACGTCCCCAAGGGATCGGCGGACACTCATCTCGGTGACGAAGTCCGCCATGGTGAAGGCGATCTCTGCGACCAAGATCGCAACAAGCACCACGGCCCAGACACCGTGCCACGCCACCCACGGCAAGGTCCCGAAGAGCACGGCATAGAGGAAGTCGCGCGCGGCATGCAGCTTCAACTCGGGAGCGGCGATGGCGCCGCGCGCCGGAAGACGCGCACGCCACTCGTGGTAGTACAGGGTATCGAAGGCGCCGATAATGCCCTGGACAGCAAGCAGCCACATGGCCGCTGAGGTCACGGGCGCTCCACCTGAACGCATCCTTCGTAAGACATCACCAATCCGAACCCGGGCGCTGAGATCCCGACGCGAACGTAAGCGCCTCGGCCGCCGGCGGATGCCTCTCGTGCCTCGACGCGTGGAGAGATCCACCGTGGCAGTGGAATCCGCAGCCGCCCGACCATGACCCCGGCGCCCGCTTGAATGTACGTCAGTGCGCCCTCGGCCACGCGAAGGTGAAAGCGAAACTCCAGCGCTCCGAACCGTTCGGCCAGCGTCCCGTCAGGCAGTCCGCGCTGGATCGTGACGAGCAACCGCCGGCCGAATGTCCGCGCCCATCTCTCCGACTCACCGTCGCGTGCGATCGCGAGCCGGGCTTCGAGCCTCATTGCGGATGACGGAAGCCGAAGCGCCCAGCACGTGAGGCGGGCCGCCAAGCCGCGGCCGCGACGAAACTCGACCCGTCCGGTGGCCACGCCATCCGTCAGGTGCAGCCAGCGGATCGCCGGGTGCAGGTCGAGCCACGCGGGCCCCAGCAGTCGGGGATACAGGGCGGGCAGACGCTCGGCGTCGGTCTGCTCGCTGGTGGCCGTCATCGGCCGACACCGAGGAGGTGACGCAGGGCGCCCTCGAGCGTTGGGTAGCCGAACTGGTAGCCCGACGCGGTCAAGCGTGCGGGCTGGGCGCGCGTGCTCGCTAGCAGCAGCTCATCGGCGACCTCGCCGAGGCCGAGACGGATCGCGAACGCGGGCAATCGCAGAATCGTAGGGCGCCGTAGCACCCGGCCGAGGGTCTTCGTGAACTCCCTATTGCTGACCGGGTCGGGTGCAACGAGGTTGACCGGTCCGACAACCGTGTCAGCGAGCAGGAGATGCTCGATCGCCCCGACCACGTCGTCGATTGCGATCCAGCTCATGTACTGCCTTCCCGACCCCATGACGCCGCCGAGTCCCAGTCGGAACGGTGGCAGCATTTTCGCGAGCGCGCCCCCCGTGCCGCTCAGGACGACGCCGACGCGGACGTTGACGACCCGTATCCCCGCGTCGGTGGCGGGACGCGTCGCCGCCTCCCACTGGGAGCACACCTCAGCCAAGAATCCCTGGCCGGGAGCGCTTCGCTCGTCGACAACCTCGTCGCCGCGGGTTCCGTAGATGCCGACCGCCGACGCAGAGACAAGCACCCTCGGTTTGCGATCGAGCTTGACCAGTGCGCGGGTGAGAAGCCCCGTGCCCCGGACACGACTGTCCCGAATCCGGGCCTTCCTTGCAGCCGTCCACCGTCCCGTGGCAATGGTCTCGCCGGCCAGATGCACGACGGCATCGGCGCCTGCGAGCGGGCTCTCGTCGAGCCAGCCATCGTCGGGATTCCAACGTGCCGCCCCTTCAGCTCGAGCCCCGCGAACGAGGCGACGGATCGTGTGGCCGTTCCGCGAGAGCCGCGGCATCAACGCCGATCCAATCAACCCTGACGAGCCAGTGATGACGACGTTCATGGGTTCGTCGGCGCAGTGGCAGTCGCCCCACGTTCTCCGCCTACGATAATTGAAATTCCTTACTCCCTAGTCAAAAATAGCGGCCGGGATGGAGACGTGACCCTCGACTCGAGCTTCTCCGTGGATTGCCGGCCCTCCTATTGGCATTGCCTCGCATGACAGCGGCACTGGCGATCGGCCTCGTTATGCTGACAGTCCCCGCTTTGTTCATCAATCTCTACTTCACGTCGCTGATGCTTGGCCGGTGGCCCGGGTTTCGCCACCGGCTGGGGGTCCTGTTCACGACCTGCGGCGCCGACACGTCTTCCTGCGCCATCGTCGTGCGGACGCCGTATGCCCGGTTGTTCGGTGGAGCACCGAACGTCCACGTGGGCATCGTATGGAACGTGGCCTTACTCGGCCTCGCCCTCTCGTGGATGGTGAGCGGCCGCGTGGCGGTCCCATGGCCGTACCTGATCGTGGGGGCCGTGAGCGTGCTGGTCGGGGTTTACCTCGTGCGCGCTCTTGTCGTCGACCTCCGACAGCCGTGTCCGCTCTGAATCGTAGGCCACGCTCTGCACGCGGCGGTCGCCGCGCTGCTTGGAATCGTATGGTGGGTCGTGTGAAGTGACGCACCGAGCGCCCCAACGGAGGGACGACGATGATGACGAGTCGACGAGCGGCCCTTGTCAGTCTCGCAGCAGTACTGCTGGCCACGCTCGCCCTGAGCCCGTCGATCGCGACGGCGAAGGACAAGCCGGAGCCTTTGGGCGTCCCCGTGAACTGCGTCCAACTCGCGACCGATCCGGCGGTCGGGTTGGCAGGCAATCCTGTCATCAAGGCTGCAACCAGCACACTCATCCCGGCGAGCGGTGTGAACAAGGCCCATTGCCGGGTGGACGTGCTGTACGGTACGTCGCCCGAGCAGAACATCAATATCCGTGCCGGCCTGCCGCTCAATTCGTTGGACGGCGGCACGGGCGGCATTCAGGGCGCCTGGAACGGCCGCACGCAGGGCGTCGGCGGCGGTGGATGTGCCGGCAACGTGAACGTCACGGCGCCGGTGAATGCCGGTTATGTCGGGTCCGGAACGGACACCGGCCACGCCGGCGGCAACTGCGAACCCGGTGTGAACGAGGACGGAACGTACAACCTGCAGTTCATCGACGACTTCATCCGCAACGCGATCAAGCAGCAGGTGGTGCTGTCGAAAGTGATCGCGCGCGCCTACTACGGCATCGCGCCCGCGTACAACTACTGGAACGGGTGCTCTACCGGCGGGCGGCAGGGGTATCTGCTCGCGCAGGAGCTGGGGGAGGAGCTCGACGGTATCCTCGCCAACGCGCCCGCGATCTACTGGACGCGCTTTCAGACCGCCCAGATGTGGGGGCAGATCGTGATGAAGGATCTGCTCGGCGGGGCGATTTCGGCGGCGAAGCTCAACCAGGCGACCGCGTCCGCCGTCGCCGCGTGCGATGCGGCTGACGGCGTGACCGACGGCATCATCGACGACCCACGCACCTGCCACTTCAGCGCGACGGCCAACATCTGCGGCGCCCCGACCGCGCCCGCCACCAATTGCCTCACCCCTCTGGAGGCGCGGGCGATCGACATGATCTGGGACGGCCCACGCAACCAGGATGGCCAGCGCATCTGGTTCGAGCTCGATCGCGGCACGAACCTGGCGGCGCTGAACGGGACGACTCCGTTCTTCCTCGGGGTCACGCAGTTCCACTGGGACGAGCATGACCTGAACTTCGACTGGCGCACCGTCAGCATCGACCAATATCCGCAGGTGGCGCAGGACGGCTCGGGCAACATTGCTGACGTGACTGATACCTTCGGCGACCTCGATGTGTTCCGGCGCCACGGCGGCAAGCTGCTCACGTTCGTCGGCGGCAACGACCAGCTCATCATGCCGCGTGGCGTGATCAACTACTACCGACAGATGGCCTCGCGCTTCGGCCAGGGATCGGGGAAAGGGCCCGACTTCGAACGCCTGCAGGAGTTCTATCGACTGTTCCGCGCGCCGGGTGTCGCGCACTGCGGCGGTGGCAGCGGGCCGCAGCCGCAGAACCTGTTCAATGCCCTCGTCGACTGGGTGGAACACGGAGTGGCGCCGGCGCAGATCCGCGCGCAGACCACGAGCGGCGGCGTCGTCACGCGGACGCGGCCGCTGTGCCCGTATCCGCAGACCGCCATCTACAACGGCAGCGGCAGCACCGACGACGCGGCCAACTTCCATTGCGGCGGCGATCTGGAGGCGCCCGAGGTCGTCTGCGTTGACGTGCTCACGAAATACAAGCACGAGGTGAAGGGTCCGCTCGACTTTCCCGGCTCGGGTGTGAACCGCAACATCTGCGTTGGTGGCGATCGCTAGGACGGCC
>Ga0209470_1003258_pt1 | contig 11280 bp, 10 predicted proteins | sample GraSoiAngelo_125_FD_185882 | JGI IMG/M metagenome (GOLD analysis project Ga0209470, IMG submission 185882) | Grasslands soil microbial communities from the Angelo Coastal Reserve, California, USA - 14_0927_05_40cm (SPAdes) (version 2) | ecosystem: Environmental > Terrestrial > Soil > Grasslands ... | reverse complement strand
ATTGAAATGTGGCACCTGAACTTCGTCGAAGAGGATGCAATTTTTGAATTCGCAGGAGTTCCCCATCACGACGCCGTTGCCGGCGATCACGTTTTCGCGGACGTAACAACCGCTGCGGACCCGGCAATTTTCACCGATCCACGCTGGGCCTTTTAGCACTGCGCCCTGCTCAACGACCGTTCCCCGGCCAATGAATACGCTGTTGCTGATGAACGGTTTTCCCATCAGCTCGCCCAAAATGCCGGGCTTCAAGCGAAATTGCAGGTAGCTGGCAATCTGTTTGAGTGCGTCCCAGACGTAATTCTGTTTTTCGAACAACTTCGGGTGGGCCGTGTGTTCGAGATCGAGAAAGTCGCCCGGCGCAAACATTTTCAGTGTTCAACATGACGAAATGCTCTCTGGGTTGCGAGCGCATTTTTCTGGAGGCCTGAAGGAATGACGGCTTCCCGGGCCGTCACTTTAGAATCGACGGCTGCCCAAGCCGTAGTTCCTTGAGACGTGCGCTACTTCGAGGCCGCGCGCGGGGTGAGCTTCGAGCCGTCTTTCGTGTCGCGCACTTCCCAGCCAAGCGCGGAAATTCGCTCGCGCAGTTCGTCACTTCGTTTCCAATTTCTTTCCCGCCTTGCGTTCTCACGCTCGTTTGCGAGTTGCGTTACTTCCTGTGGAATTACGATTTCGCCCTCAGCTTCGAGATCGAGAACAGTGTTGATTCGTTTCCACCAATCCAGCCACGCGACTGCCAGGCTTGTCTCCAGTTGGTTTTCATCCATCGCGCGGTTCGTGTCTCGGATCGACTCAAACAGAAATCCCAACGCCGCGGAAATGTTCAGATCATCATCGAGCGCGTTCTCAAAGTCAGGCTTTTCAGTTGGACGTTGAACGTTGAACGCCTGCTCGCGATTCATCGGAGTTGAGCGTTGGACGTTTTCTCGTTTCGCGATTTCCCGCAGTCGCGCCAGCCATTCATCAATCCGCCCGAGCGACTCGCGAGCCTCATTCATTCCTTCCCAAGTGAAATTAAGTGGCACGCGGTAATGCACACGCAGCAGCGCGTAACGCAGCTCACGCCCGGTGTAACCTTTCGCAAGGACATCCGGGACCGTGTAAAAATTACCTAACGACTTTGCCATTTTTTGGCCGTCGACCAGCAGATGCGCACAATGCAGCCAGTAGCGGACGAATTTCTCCCCTGTCACACCTTCGCTCTGTGCAATCTCTGCTTCGTGGTGCGGGAAAATGTTATCGACGCCGCCGCAATGGATATCGATCTGGTCGCCGAGTAATGCCGTCGCCATCGCGCTGCATTCGATATGCCAGCCTGGACGGCCCGGGCCCCATGGTGAATCCCATTTCACATCGCCATCTTCTTTGTCCCATGCTTTCCAAAGCGCGAAGTCGCCGATGTGTTCCTTATCGTATTCGTCGTGCTTCACACGCCCCGTCGATTGCAACTGGGTGAGATCGAAGTGTGCGAGCTTTCCGTAATTGGGAAATTTGTTGATGCGAAAATAAACTGACTTGTCGTCGGCCTGATAACCGAGCCCGCGCGCGATGAGCACGCGGATCATTTCGATCATTCTGTCGACGTAACGCTGGGCGGTCGCGCAGGGAAATTCGTCGGCACGTTTGATCCGCAATGTTTTGGCGTCTTCGAAGAACACCTGTTTGAATTGCTCCGTGAACTTTGCGAGCGGGACCGTGGCTTCGCGCGCGCCGCGAATGGTCTTGTCATCTACGTCGGTGATGTTCATGACGCGATGCACTTTGTAACCGCGCAGCTCAAGATGCCGCTGAAGCAAATCTTCAAAAATATAGGCGCGAAAATTTCCAATGTGCGCCCGGCTGTAAACAGTCGGCCCACAAGTATAGATCTTGATGGAGCGCGCAGCTGGATCGAGCGGCTCGAATTCTTCGAGTTTGCGCGAGTAAGTGTTAAAAAACCGCATCTGTCATGTCGAGCGAAGCCGAAACATCTCTCGATTACCGATAAGAGATTTCTCGACTCCGCCGCGCTCCGCTCGGAATGACAACGGATTCATTCTACTTCCACCGTTGCAATCGCGATTGCGGCGATGCCTTCGCTGCGTCCGACCGCGCCTAGTTTTTCGTTTGTGGTTGCCTTTATACTCACATTCGAATCCGGAGTGCCAATCGCGTCGGCAATTGTTTTTCGCATCGCCGCAATGTGCGGCGCAAGCTTCGGTTTTTCGGCCAGAACCGTTGCGTCGATATTCACGACCCGCGTCTTTTTTTCGGCGAGCACTTTGATCACGCGCCTTAAAATCTCGATGCTACTGATGCCGCGAATTGACTCGTCGGTATTTGGAAAATGTTGACCGATGTCGCCTTCACCGACAGCTCCCAGCAAGGCATCGGCGATAGCATGCAACAGGACGTCGGCGTCGGAATGTCCTTCCAGCCCGTGCGAATGCGCAATCTCGACGCCGCCCAAAATCAGTTTTTGTCCCTCGGCGAGCCGATGCACATCGTAACCGATTCCACATCGAATCATGGCTTCGCTACGCTAAATCGTTGAACCGTTGAACCGTTAAATCGTGAATTCACCGTCACAATTTGAGATCAACGATGCCATTGGACGCCACGATGCTGTATTTATCTTTCATGTGTTCGAGCGGGCGAAGATCGACAGTTCCGCCGGCGTCTGGTTCCAGAAGCCAGCCCGCCGCGATGTCCCACAAGCTGATCCCGGTTTCAATGTACGCATCGAATCGTCCGCACGCGACATAAGCCATGTCGAGCGCTGCGCTTCCGAGCACGCGGCATTTCCGCACGCGATGAATCATCGCCTGGAGTAGTGGGAAATTCGCGTTGATCGTCTCTCCGGTTTTGGCGAGGCCGACTGAGACGACGGATTCAGCCAGGTCCGCGCGATCGCTTACATGAAAGGGACAGCCATTCAGTTTCGGGGCCTCGCCTTTTTGCCCAGCCCACATTTCTTCGCGAATTGGATCAAAGATAACGCCGACCATGATCTCGCTGCGCAGGCGTAGCGCGATCGAGACGCAAAAATGTGGGATCCCATAGAAATAATTCACGGTACCGTCAAGCGGATCGACGACCCACTGATGCTCGGTGGATTGATCGCCGGCGATTCCTTCTTCGCCATAAATGGCGTGGCCGGGAAATTCTTTCAGAAGCAAGTTCGTAATTAATTCCTGTGCCTGAACGTCGATCTCCAGTTTCAGATCGTGCGCGGCCGCAGCGTTGACTCGCTGCTGTCGCCGGAAATTTTCCCGAAGCAACTTTCCGGCCTGCCGCGCAGCGTGTTCGGCCGTATCGAGATAATGCTTCATGGCGAAATATTACGTCGCACAAAGAACGGAAAGTGCACAGCGGGAAATGCAGCTGAACTGGAACAGGAAACGCCGCGTGTTACAAACCCGATCCGCTTAGAACAGTGCACGCTGCAGAGCATGTTGGAATAAAAAACCGGGAGGAAAATAAATTCTCCTCCCGGGTTGAAGTTAGGGATTGTGGACCCGAAGAAATTCGGGGCCGTTAACGAAGCTTTGGGCTTAGTGCCTTTTTTTCTTCGCTGCTTTTTTCTTTGCTGCCTTTTTTTTCTTTGCCATCGACTAATTCCCCCCTTTCAATCCGCAACGTGCGGAACCTGGTGAAGAGTTGGGAATAATTTTCACTTCACTTAACTGCGTTCAGTAATCATCACACTTTTTTTGTCAAACGTTTTTGTTGCAGAATTTAGAGAAATTTTTACGAGCTCACGCGCGATAATTTTTTTTGACGCGCGCGAAATTTTCTGTCGCTCGCCGTTTTGGAAGAGAATCGTCACCTCATTTACATCACTTTCCATTCCCGAATTTGGGCTGCTCACGTCGTTCGCGATCATGATGTCGCAATTTTTCTCGCGCAGTTTCCGCGCGGCGTTTTCTTCTACGTCATTTGTTTCTGCGGCGAACCCAACAACAAGGAATTGGCGATCGTGCCAATGGCCTAATGAGTCGAGAATGTCGCGCGTGGGAATTAATGCGAGTGAAAAATTTTCGCTGCGCTTTTTGATTTTTGCCGGTGACACTTTTATCGGCTTATAATCGGCCACGGCGGCGCACAGCACGCATATGTCGCATTTGCCCGCATCCCGGTGCACCGCATCGAACATTTCGTCGCTCGTGGAAACGGAAACCAATTTCGCCCCGCGCGGCGACTGGAGGCTGACTGGGCCGGAAATCAAGATGACATCGTGCCCGGCATCGAGCGCCGCTTTTGCGATCGCATAACCCATTTTTCCCGATGAGCGATTCGAGATGTAACGAACCGGATCGATCGGCTCGTGCGTCGGCCCGGCCGTGACGAGAAATTTCACGCGATCAAATTATCCTGGCGTGCAAGCAGGAACTCCGCGCGGAACGCGATGTCATTTACTTTCCAGAGGCGGCCAATGCCTTCGTAACCGCATGCCAGCATTCCTTCTTCAGGCCCGATAAATTCAACGCCGCGCATCTGCAATTTTTCCACATTCTCCACTGTCGCGGGATGCTGCCACATTTTTCCATTCATGGCCGGCGCGAGCAGAATCGGGGCGCGCGTAGCGAGAGCGATCGCCGCGAGCGGATGGCCGACCAGACCATGCGCCAGTTCGGCGATAATGTGCGCGGTGGCGGGCGCAATCAGGAGTAGGTTCGCGCGATCCGCGAGATCGATGTGACCCGGTCGCCAGCTTTCCTTCTCGTCGTAGAAGCTCGTCGTCACCGGGTTTTTGGAAAGTGTCTGCAACGTCAGCGGCGAAATGAATTCAGTCGCATCCTGTGTCATGACGACAAACACTTCGTGACCCTGTTTAACGAGCAGACTGGCCAGTTCGGCAGATTTGTAGGCGGCGATCGATCCCGTGACGCCAAGCACGATCGATTTTTTTCCAGGAGCGATACGCACCACTTTTCGCGGGCTGGTTTTTTCGAGTCTGCGCTTTGAATTTTTTTGCATCGTTAAACAACAGGGTTAACCGCGAATAAGTTCTGGCAATCATTTCGGCCTCAAACGCCGGCTCAAAAAACTTTCTGCAGCCATGATGTGGCGGAATTTTTCCAGATCTTCTTCGACTGAACCGCTAATAAGAGTGTAGCGGTAATCGCGCCATAATTCCATCTCTCGCACGGCGGTCTCCAGCCGACGTTTGATCTGCTCTTCAGTCTCGGTGCCGCGTTTGCGCAAACGTCGGCGCAATTCGTCGAGATCGGGGGGCATGATGAAAACATCGGAGAGCACCTCGCGAATCATTGAATCGTCGGAATTGCGGATGGTGGCGGCGCCCTGAGTATCAATGTCGATCAAGACATCGATCCCGTTGTTCAAGTTCTTCACCACCGGCTCGCGTAACGTGCCGTAAAAATCTCCATGCACCTGCGCGTGTTCCAGAAAATCGCCAGCTTTGAGTCTCGCGTGAAAGTCCGCATCCGAGAAGAATTGATAATGTTCGCCATTGATTTCACCGCTGCGTGGCGCGCGCGTAGTGCAGGAGACCGAATAGAAAAGATTGGGGTTTTGTCGCAGCGCCTCAACCAGCGTGGTTTTGCCTGCGCCCGATGGCGCTGAGATGACGAAAAGAATTCCGCGGCGGCTGAACTGTTTACTCAAGGTTTTGAACTTGTTCCCGGACCTTCTCGAGTTCGGCTTTGCACGCGATCACACGTTGCGAGATGGCGGCGTCGTTGGCTTTTGCGCCGAGTGTGTTAAGCTCGCGAAAAATTTCCTGGGTGATAAATTCCAATGTGCGTCCAACCGGCTCTTTGCTGCGTAAGTGATGAGCGAATTGGGCAAGATGACTCTCGAGCCGCGTCAACTCCTCTGACACATCGGCACGATCGGCAAAGAACGTAATTTCTTTCAGCACGCGGTCGTCGTTACTGGCAATTGGTAGCCCGGCTTTTTGAATTCGGTCGAGTAACGCGGCCCGATATCTTTTCACCGCGTCGGGATGAAGCACCCGGACCTCCTTGAGTTTTTTCCGGATCGCTTTGAGACGATGAATCAAATCCTTGGCCAGATGTTTGCCCTCGCGCTCCCGCATTTTGATTAAGTCTGCGAGGGCGGCGCGCAGCGCCCGTTCGATGGCAGGCCAGGCTTCTTCCGCGTTCAGGGCTTCTTCCGGAAACCGCATCACTCCAGGCGCCTGCAGGATGGTACTGATCGTGATCTCGCCCGGCGCGTTCAGTTCCTTCTGCAGCGTGCGCATCGCTTCATGGTAGGAGCGGGCGAGTTCCGTGTTGAGCGCCAGGTTGCGCGCATCGTTCGCGCCGCGGTGAAGGGTGATGGTGGCACTGGTTCGGCCGCGCGAAATATTTTCGTTGATTGTCTGCCGAATGCGCGGCTCGAGCTCGGTGAGATCGCGCGGCAAATTGATCACGATATCGCTCTGCTTTCGGTTCACCGAGTTGAGCTCGACGCTAAATCTTGTTCCAGCGTGATCGGTCTCGGCGCGACCGTACCCTGTCATGCTTCGCATATGTCGACGCAAACGTTTATCGCAGAGAAACGTTCAACGTTCAATCACACGTTCGCTGAGAAGATGTCGCAACGCCTTTCGATGTGGCGAAGGCATTGGGATCGAGTCCAGTGAATCGATTCGGACCCAACTCTGCAATGGTTTGCGAATCTTTTCCCGGTGCCGCGCGTAAACGCTTAACGTGACGCGATGGTCCGTGAACGGAAAGATCGACTCATAAACCGGCTGTTGATTCGCCGATTCTCTTTGCAACGGCGGCAAGATCCACATGCCGCGCCACCGTGTAGAGGATTGTTCAAGCAGAATCTTGCCCTGACGCACCACAAACGCGTGCTGTTCGATGAGTCGCTTTGTGCGGGGACGAGATTTCCTGACCGGCAGAATTCGCGGATTTTTCGCACGGCAGAATGTCTTCACGGGACAAATGCCGCATTTAGGTTGGCGCGCAACACAAACAAGCGCGCCGAGATCAATGAGTGCGGAGTTGAAAATCGACGCGTTGGATTTTGGAACAAACATCGCCGCATATTGCCAAAGCGTTTGCCGGCCCGGATCAGAATCGATCGATTCGCGGAAATCGAATAGTCGCGTCAAAATGCGGGCAGTGTTCGATTCGACGATGGGCACTGATTGATCGAACGCGAAACTGGCGACGGCGTGCGCAGTGTATTTTCCAATTCCTGGAAGCTGCTGCATTTGCTCGACTGATCGCGGGAAGCGTCCGCGATATCGATCTACGACGGTCCTCGCAGTGGCGTGAAGATTTCGCGCGCGACCATAATAGCCGAGGCCTTGCCACGCGTGAAGGACGTCGCTTTCGGAGGCACGAGCCAGTGACGCAAAATTGGGGAAACGGCGAAACCACTCGTTGTAATAAGGGATCACGGTGGAAACCTGAGTTTGCTGGAGCATCAACTCGGAGACGAGAACGGCGTAAGGATTACGGGTGCTGCGCCATGGCAGGTCGCGGCCGTGACGGCGAAACCACTCCAGAAGAGAGCGGCGAAACGCGCGAGCGTTTTTTGGCGATGTCACGATTTGAAGGCAAACGTTGAACGCTCAACGCCCAACGTCCAACTCTCAATTCAGAAGATGATTGAACATTGAGTGTTGAGCGTTGAGCGTTGGACGTTGAATTCTTACACACACCCGCTGACCAAGGAGCAGGCGACGAAGCTTCGTGCGCTACTTGAAGGGCTTGGTTTTGAATTTTCGCCGAAGGAATACACGATTTTTTTCGCGCAGAAAAACAACCTGAGTGTGGCAGTTTACGAGAAGGGGCCAAAGGTGCTCGTGCAAGGCCGTGACGTGGAGGAGTTCGTGCAATTCCAGCTGGAGCCGAAAATTCTGGGCGAAGCGAAGCTAGGCTACGAGGAAGTGCATTCCCCAGAAATGTTCGCGCCCCATTTCGGTGTAGATGAGAGCGGTAAAGGCGATTTCTTCGGGCCGCTGGTGATTTCCGGGGCGTACGTCGATCATGGGATCGCGCGCAAACTTCTCGATGCCGGCGTAGTGGACAGCAAACGAATCACTTCCGACGCACGGATTCGCGCGCTTGCGGACACGATTCGGAAAACTTCCCTGGGCCTGGTGGAAACAGTTCTGATCGGACCTGCGAAATACAACGAGCTTTACGAGAAGTTTGGTAATCTTAACCGGCTGCTCGGCTGGGGCCACGCGCGCGTGATCGAAAATTTGCTGGAGAGAAAGCCGGGATGTCCGCGTTCGTTGTCGGACCAGTTTGCGGATTCGCGAGTGATTAGTGCGTCCTTGCTGAAGCACGGGCGCAAGATCACCATCGAACAGCGCCCAAAAGCGGAATCTGACATTGCGGTAGCGGCGGCGTCGATCGTCGCGAGAGAGGGGTTTATCAACTGGCTGGAGCGCAAAAGCAAAGAGCTCGGTCTGAGATTAGACCGCGGGGTTTCGCCGAGCGTAAAAGAGATCGCCAGAAAACTGGTGGAAATGAACGGGCCAGGCGCGTTGCGGGATGTGGCAAAGGTGCATTTTCGCACAGCGCACGAGACCGCGCCGGACTATTATCCCGCTCCGCCTCCACGTGAGGAATGGACAGGCCCCGTGATTCGTTGAAGCGTAGAGCATCGAAACGGATTGGCTATTCAAGCGATCAGTGAGTCGTTTTCCCCATTCGCGCTTCGGCGTAGGCTGTATACCGTTTGGCGTTGTGGTCGAAGGCGTTACTCAACTTCAAAAAATCAACTTTTTATGTTTCGGTAGCCACCGCCAGCGCCACATGGCACGATTAATAAATTAGATATGCCAAAGCTAACAAAGCGCGACATCGTTGTCTCCATCAGCAATCAAACCGGCATGGTCCAGCACCAGGTCTTCGATGTAGTCCAGCGCACGCTTGATAAAATCACCGACAGCCTGGCTAACAATATCCCGGTTGAACTGCGCAATTTTGGCGTCTTTCAGCCGCGCCTGACGAAGCCGCGAGTTGGCCGAAACCCGAATCAGCCCGGTAGCAGTTTTGTGATTCCGCCGCGCGCGACAGTGAAATTTAAGGCTGGCAAGATCATGCGTCAGCGCGTTGAGAAGCTGTCACGCCAATTAAAAGAGGCTGCAGAACGCAACACTAAAACAGCAGCGGGCGTACAAAACGGACAGTAGGAGAAACGTGACGCAGACAATCATGTCTGCGCCCACTACTCGCAGACAAGATTGTCTGCTTCACGGCTCACGAGAGCACACTCTGGATCGTTTTTTCCAGGCGCTCAAAATTAATTGGCTTTGTGAGGTGTTCAGAGAAGCCTGCCTCTCTGGCTTGGCTTATATCTTGTTCGCTACCAAAACCGCTGAGCGCTATTCCAGGCAAATCCTTCTTGAGACGCACTTCACGCATCAATTCGTAACCGCTGCGGTCCGGCAATCCGATGTCGCTGATGAGCAGATCGAAATCCTGACTGTGAACCTTTTCGACTGCCTGTTCAGCGGAATGGGCCAGCGTAATTTCGTAGCCGTGGCGCTCCAGCATTCTTTTCATTCCAATGCAAGTGTCATGATGATCGTCCACCAGCAGTACCCGCCGGTGCCTTGAAACCGCCGGTTGTGGCTGCCGATCCACTTCTTGATCTTGCGTTTCGCCATCGTAGCCAATTGGAGTAAGCACGGTGTTTAGTTCCACTGAAAAAGTGGCGCCCTTGTCCTTCCCGGCACTTTGCACCTGGATTTTTCCGCCATGTGCGTCGATCAACGCCTTCGAAATAGCGAGCCCAAGCCCGAGACCCCCAAAACGGCGGGTGATCTCGGCTTGTCCCTGTTCAAATGCGTTAAAGATTTTATCGATCGTTTCCTGTTCGATGCCAATGCCGGTATCGATAATACGAGCTTCGATCTTATCCGGTTCCGGGTTGAGCGTTTCGATAGTGATTCGGCCTTTTTCGGGAGTAAATTTGACGCTGTTCTTAATTAGGTTCCAAAAGACCTGTTGCAAGCGCGCGGGATCGCCCTCCACGTACGTCTGATCCGCGCGAAACTGAAATTCCACTTCGAGATTTTTTGCTTCGATTTCTTTTCGGCATATCTCGTAGGCGCGCTGAAGGATTTGATGTATGCAAATCGTCTCAAAGCTTAGTTGCAATTTGCCTTTTGATATCCGAGTAACATCGAGCAAATCGTCAATTAGCCTCGCCTCCAGCTCGACGTTTCGGCGGACCACTTCCAGCGCTTCTCTGACAGGCTGGGAATCTGGCACCTCGGCCTCAAGCTCTCCAACCATCGCGATTACAGGCGAGAGAGGACTACGCAGCTCGTGCGACAAGAGTGCCAGGAATTGGTCCTTGGCAGCGTTTGCGGCAATCAACTCCTGACGCAACGTGACATCGCGCGTCTTATCTTCCACGAGATAAAGCACGCCTTGGACGGTTTCCTGCGCGCCTTGTAGCCGGAGCAGATTAATGTCCAAAAAGTGCGTGACTCCAGTTTTATCTTTCAATGGGTGCTCACGCAGTTGAAACGGCGTTCCAAAAGTAAGCACTCTCTCAATGGCTCCAGGAGGAGCAATGTTCACTTCATCGCAGGGGATTTCCGTAATGTCGCGGCCGGCCGGGAGATCTCCAAAACGTTCCGCCATGCGCGCAAAGGCATCGTTGGCGTGAAGAAAGCGGCGAGAAGCGGGTTCGACAAAGGCGATTCCGCTGGGCATGTTCGCCAGCATTTTTTCGTTGAAGATGACTTCGCGCTCCAGCCGCTGCGTCCATTCCATCTGGCGCTGATAGAACCTGTTACCCAGCCATGCGAAGACTGCCGTGAGCGCGATCAACCACGCAGCCAGGATCGTCATTCGTCCCAGAAGATCATGAACCGGTTTGTATGCGAGGCTCTTCGGCTGCTCCACTATCGCCACCCAACCGGCCTGCTCGATCGGACTGAAAGAATAGAGGTTCCCGTGTTCCTCGAAATGTCCGATTTTGTTTTGGCGGATTTCATTGATTAACAAGCCACCCTGGGGCGACGTAACACTGGGATTCGGTTTAAAATCATTCGCGAAAAGCGACGCGCCGTTTTGATCGAGCACCTTGAAAACGAAGCGATCCGAAAATTCGATCGCGGACAATCGCTTACCAATTCTTTCCACCAGAACCGAGTCCCCAACATAACCGAGAATTGTCCGGTCGGGCGCACGCACTGCGGCCACGATATCGGTGACAAGGCGATTATCCGACAGCCGCAGATGAACTGGCGAGACAACCGGTTCGTCGGATGCAGCCGCTTGGTCGCGCCAGTGACTGGCTCCAAAGTCTTTCCCAGCCATCTCTGGTGCGGTCGGGATTGAT
>Ga0209470_1003255_pt1 | contig 11283 bp, 13 predicted proteins | sample GraSoiAngelo_125_FD_185882 | JGI IMG/M metagenome (GOLD analysis project Ga0209470, IMG submission 185882) | Grasslands soil microbial communities from the Angelo Coastal Reserve, California, USA - 14_0927_05_40cm (SPAdes) (version 2) | ecosystem: Environmental > Terrestrial > Soil > Grasslands ... | reverse complement strand
GAAGGCGTCGGTCTCGCAGCGATATCGTCGAGCGCCGTGCGCATCGGAATTCAGCTACCCGAGGTCGAGCGCGAGGTGCGCTGGCCGGAGGTCGTCGCGATCGCGCGTGCCGCGGAGGACTCGGGCTTCGAATCGATCTGGGTGGGCGACCATCTGCTCTACCGCAGCGACAAGCGGCCCGACCGCGGACCCTGGGATGCCTGGACCCAGCTCGCCGCGCTGGCGGTGATCACGTCGCGAGTCCAACTCGGCCCGCTCGTTGCCGCGACGGCGTTCCACGCCCCGGGAATCCTGGCCCGCATGGCCGCCTCCGTCGACGAAGTGAGCGGTGGGCGGCTCGTGCTCGGTCTCGGCGCGGGCTGGAACGAGCCTGAGTTTCGGGCATTCGGGATCCCTTACGACCGGCTGGCTTCTCGGTTCGAGGAGGCGTTCGAGATCGTCCGCCGCTTGATCGCCGGAGAGCGCGTCACATTCCACGGCCGGTTTCACAGTGTCGACGACGCGGTGCTCCTACCCCGACCGCCGCGTCGCATACCGCTGATGCTCGGGTCCAGTGGAGCGCGAATGCTCGGGATCGCCCTTCCGCACGTCGATGTGTGGAACACCTGGTACAGCTGGTATGGCAACAGCCCCGAAGGTTTCGCGTCGCGCCGTCTCGAGATCGATGCTGCCTGCCGGCGAGCTGGTCGGCAGCCCGGTGAGGTGAGGTACAGCGCATGCGTCCTGGTCACCGCGGAGGACGGTGCGAGCGAGCGGCCGCACGAGGTTCCGCCGGTCAGAGTTGAAAAGCTCGCCTCGCATCTCCGCGCGCTCGAGGCGGCCGGGGCAGACGAGGCGATCCTGGTGGTCGATCCGATCACCGAGCGCTCCACCCGCGCGCTCGCGGACGCTATCGTTGATCTGAAATAAGCGTCCGTGGCCCCGTCCGAGTGGACGGGGCGTTTCGGCGTTTTGGAGGCTCGATGGCGCGATTCGCGAAGCTGTTCGGTCGAGGTGCTGCCTCGCCGCCGCGCGTGGACCGCATCGTCGTGGGGCTCGGCAACCCCGGCGAGGGTTACGCGGCGACGCGTCATAACGCGGGCTTTCAGGTGGCGTCGCGGCTTGCGAAGCGCTCGCGCGCGGAATTCGCTCTGAAAGCGGCGGACTCCCGCATTGCCGAAGGCGCGATCGACGGCGTGCGGATCGCGATCGCTCGTCCGCAGACTTTCATGAACGACTCCGGCCGCGCGGTCCGCAAGCTGCTCGATCGCTATCGCGTCGATCCAGCCGCCCTCCTCGTGATCTTCGATGAGGTGGACCTTCCACTCGGCAAGATCCGCCTGCGCGAGCGCGGCGGTCCGGGTACCCACAACGGCATGCGCTCGATCGTGTCGGCCATCGGCGAGGACTTTCCGCGTCTGCGCGTCGGTGTGGCGCCGACCGATCCAGCCGCCGAGATCCCCGATCTCGTCGAGTACGTCCTGACGCCCTTCGCCGCCGACGAACGGGCGACCGCCGAGGCGACCTTCGCGCGTGCGGCAGAGGCTGTCGAGGTCGCGGTCCGCGAGGGCCTGCCACGTGCGATGGAGCGGTTCAATGGCTGACCTTGGAGGGGCCTTTGCCCCTTCCACCACCCCCACGCTGTCCAGCGTGCGGCTCGGTGGGATCGTCGCACTCGCCGAGCGCAGCGAGCGTTACCGCGAGCTCGCCTCACGGCTCGGGAATCGCGAGAGCGTCTCGGTCACGGACGCGACCGCCGGCGCGCGCGCGTTCGCGTGGTCGGCGCTGGTCGCGAACAGCGGCCGCACCATCGCTCTCGTCGCACCGAGCGAAGATCGCGCGCGCCGCTGGCGCGCGGAGCTCGCCGGGTGGCTCGGCGACGAACGCGTCCTCGCGTTCCCGGAGCGCGAGACGATGCCGTTTGAGGTGAGTGCGCCGTCGGGCACGGCGGTGCACCAGCGGCTCCTCACGCTGTGGCGGCTCGCGAGCGCGCAAGCTCCGGTCGCCGTCGTCACGAGCTTGCGCGCGTTGCTTGAGCACACCATCCCGCCCGAGGAGCTCGCGCGACGCGGTCGCACCCTTCGCGCGGGCGATCGGCTCTCCTGGCAGGAGACGGCGGCGTGGCTCTTCGATCTCGGCTACGAGCCGGTCACGGAGGTGAGCGAGCCGGGCACCTTCTCGCGGCGCGGCGGGATCATCGACATCTATCCGGCCTCGGCCGAGCAGCCCGCTCGCGTCGAGCTCTTCGGCGACGAGATCGAGACGCTCCGCGCGTTCGATCCGGTCACGCAGCGCTCGCAATCGCCCCAGGATCAACTCGTCGTCTTGCCGGCCCGCGAATTCTCGATGGAGCGTGCGCCCGAGCTCGCCGAGCGTCTGGCCTCAGCGAATTGGCCGGGGGGCGGGGGCCGGGCGGCGGAGCCCCCTGATGGTGCCGACCTTTCGCCCTACGCGCGTCTGGTCGATTCCCTGCGCGAGGGCGGGTACACGCCCGGCGCCGATGCCTTTGCTCCACCTCTGGGCGCGACCGCGTCGCTCCTCGATCACCTCGGCGATCGCGCGACCGTCGTATTCGAGGACACCGTAGAGCTCGAGCTCGCGCACGACGCGCTCGAGGCGCAGGCCGAAGAGAAAAGGGATGAGCTCGCCGGCCAGGGGCTCCCGGTCAGTGTCTTCCCGCCCCCGTACGTGTCTCGATCGCGTGTCGAAGAGCTCGCCGAGCGGCACGGCGCCGTCCGCGTGCGGCCCGCGCGGGGCGCCGTGCGCCTTGGCTGGTCGGGCCTGACGAGCTACGCGGGGCGGCTCGACCAGTTCCTCCGCGAGGTCGCGGGCTCAGGCGGTGGAACGCGCCTCGTCGCGACCCCGCAGGCGGCCCGCCTCGCCGAGCTTCTCGCCGACCGGGATATCCAAGCGGTAGCGCGCGAGACGGTAGAAGACTCGCCGGCGGCGGGCTCGCTCGTCGTGGCGCGGGTGCCACTCGCGGAGGGCTTCGCCGTCCCCGAGCTCGACCTGCGCGTCTTCACCGACGCCGAGGTCTTCGGCTTCCGGAAACCCCGTCACCCGGAGCGGCGCCGCCGGCGCGTGCAGATGGGCTCTTTCCTCGCGGACCTCAAGCCCGGAGACCACGTCGTGCACGAGGACCACGGCATCGCGCGGTTCGAGCGCTTCGTCACGCGCGAGGTGGCCGGGGTCGTGCGCGAGTACCTCGAGCTCCGTTTCGCCGGCACGGACGTGGTCGCGCTCCCCACCGAGCGGGTCGACAAGGTCACCCGCTACGTCGGCGGGACGCCTCCGGGCCTATCAACGCTCGGCGGCCGCGAGTGGCTCGCGACGAAGCGCAAAGCGAAGAAGGCCGCGGAGGAGATCGCGCGCGAGCTCTTGCGTCTCTACGCGGCGCGCGAGGCGACGCAGGGGTTCGCGTTCGGACGCGACACCCCGTGGCAGATCGAGATGGAGAACGCCTTCCCGTACACGGAAACACCCGACCAGCTGCAGGCCATCGAGGACACCAAGCGCGATATGGAGCGCGGCCGGCCGATGGACCGGCTGATCGTCGGCGACGTCGGGTATGGCAAGACGGAGGTCGCGCTGCGGGCGTCCTTCAAGGCGGTCCAGGACGGGAAGCAGGTCGCGATCGTCGTGCCGACGACGGTCCTGGCCCAGCAGCACTACGAGACGTTTGCCGAGCGGCTCGCGACCTTCCCGGTCAGCGTCGAGATGCTCTCGCGCTTCCGTTCGCCGGTCGAGCAGCGCGCGGTGGCCGCTGCACTCGGCACGGGCGAGATCGACATCGTGGTCGGCACGCACCGGGTGCTGCAGAAGGACGTGCATTTCCGCGATCTCGGCCTGGTGGTCATCGATGAGGAGCACCGCTTCGGCGTGAAGCACAAGGAGCGGCTCAAGCAGATGCGCACCGAGGTCGACGTGCTCTCGATGACCGCGACGCCGATCCCCCGCACGCTCCACATGGCGCTCTCCGGCGTGCGTGACATCAGCGTGATCGAGACTCCGCCCGAGAATAGACAGCCGATCGAGACGCACGTCGTCGAACGGAGCGACGACGTCCTGCGCGAGGCGATCGTGCGCGAGGTCGATCGCGGGGGCCAGGTCTACTACGTCCACAACCGGGTCCAGGGCATCGAGCAGGAAGCCCACCGCCTGCGCCAGCTCGTCCCGACCGCGCGCTACGTCGTCGCGCATGGCCAGATGGACGAGCGCAAGCTCGAGCGGGTCATGGTGGAGTTCGCCGACGCCGAGCACGACGTGCTCGTCTGCACGACGATCATCGAGTCCGGCCTGGACATCCCGAACGTCAACACGATCGTCATCAACCGCGCCGGCACACTCGGCCTGGCCCAGCTCTACCAGCTCCGCGGCAGGGTCGGCCGGAGCGCCGAGAAGGCCTACGCCTACCTTCTCTACACAAAAGAGCAGCACCTGACCGAGCAGGCACGCAAGCGCCTGCAAGCGGTCTTCGAGGCGAGCGAGCTTGGCGCGGGCTTCAAGATCGCGATGCACGACCTCGAGATCCGCGGCGCCGGGAACATCCTGGGCGCCGAGCAGCACGGTCACGTCACCGCTGTGGGGTTCGAGCTCTACACCCAGCTCCTCGAGGAGGCGGTCAACGAGCAGCGAGGCGCGCCCCGGGCGGCCGCCCTGCCGGAGATCACGGTCGATCTGGCGCTCTCGACCGCCATCCCCGACGAGTACGTACCCAGCCGCCAGCGCAAGCTCGAGCTTTATCGGCGGATCGCGGGCCTCGCGACCCTGGACGACCTCGGCGGGCTCCGCGAGGAGCTCCGCGATCGTTACGGAGCGCCGCCCGAACCGGTACGAAACCTCCTGTACGGGGTCGAGGTCAAGATCCGTGCGGTGAGGGCCGGCGCGACCGAAGTGCGCGCGCGCGGCGCCGAGCTGCGCGTAGTACTAGGACGAGACATACAGCCAGCCGAACGCGAGCGAGTCGTCCGTTCGTTCCCTCGCGCGCAGGCGGGCCAGCGACAGGTCCGACTTTCGGTGCTCGATGCGAAGGGCGATTGGCGCGACGCTCTCACCGGATTGCTCGACCGACTCGCCGCCTGATGAGACGCGCGTGCAACCACAAGAGGCAGCGTTCTGTCATCGTCCCACATCACGATGAAGAACGCGCTACGCCTGATCACTCTCGCGGTGCTAGCGCTGCTCCCCACCATCGTCGCCGGACTCACCATCCACTAACACCCCGCGCTCACGTCTCGTGAAGATCTGGCTGTTCGCGGCGTTTCTCATCCTCTGGGGCAACCTCCTCCATCCGCTCATCGGGCCTACCGCACTGCTACCCGGTGGGAGCTGGCAGTTCGTTGTCGCTGGCCGCCGCGCGGCTTCTCCGACTCGACGCCGCGTCGATCGGTCTGCGGCGAGCCGGCTCCCTCCGCGGAGCCGCGATCGGGGCAGCCGCCGGAGGGGTGATCGCCGCTCTGGCCGTCGCCGTAATGCGCGCGGTCGCGCCGGCGGTCGTCGGCCAGCCGCTCATCTACGAGCCGCTCCAATTTGCTTCCGCCGATGACCTCACTCAGCACATTCTCTTTTTCCTCCCGTTCGGCGTGGTGATCCCGGAGGAAGTTGCGTTCCGCGGCACCCTGCTCAGCGGATTGCTCGCGAGGTATGGCCTCCGTTACGCCGTCATTGCCTCGGCGATCGCGTTCTCGCTCTGGCATGGCACAGTCGGAGTGTTCACGGTGGTGAACACCACGGTGCCCTCAGTCCTGATCGTTCCCGCGATCGCTGGCGCACTCGCGTTCCTCTTCATCGGTGGCGCGATCATGGCGCGCCTGCGTGTCGCCACCGGAACGGTGATCACCAGCATTGCGGCGCATTGGGCGTTCAACGCGATCATCCTCATCGGCCTCAGGTATCCGAGGATCGATTGAAGATCGGCATCGATCTCGACGACGTAATGGCGATCTGCGCGGTCGCCTATTTGAGGAAGTTCGCGGAGGAATACCGCGTCGAGCTCCCCGATGAACGCGAGATCGGATGGCATCTGCTCCGCGATATGGACCCGTACGTCTCGCCCGATGAGCGCGACCGTTTCCGCATCAAGCTCTACGACGGCACCTTCTTCAGCGAGCTCGAGGTGTACGAGGATTGCCCCGCCGTCCTCGAGCGGTTGGTGGCCGCGGGCCACGAGCTCTACTTCATCACCGCCCGCGCGGAGCGTCGTCGCTACATCACCGAGACCTGGCTACGGGAGAAGGGCATCCTCGACCATGCCAAGGCCGTCCATCTCAAACCGATCGGCGACTTCCGGCCCGAGTATCCCCGTGGCCGGTATGACGCGACGGGCTCGGCCGAGTACAAAACCCGCCTCGCGAAGGAGCTGGTCCTCGACGCCTTCAACGTACTGAACCAGGTGAACTACGAACCCTACGTCGGGGTGATGACCTCGCCGTTTTTCGGGCGCCCCGTGGTCGCGAAGGAGCTGGTCCTCGACGCCTTCTGTGAGGACGACATCGTCATCGCCAAGACCCTGGCCGGCGCGGGGATCCAGGTCTTCCTCTTCGATCAGCCCTGGAACCGCGACCTTGCGGGCGACCGCATCACGCGGGTGCACGGATGGACCGAGCTCGCGCAACATCTGGGCCTGTGACCAGGCCGACGACCTTCTATTTCGTGCGACACGGCGAGAGCGAGGGGAACGCCGCCGGCCGCTTCACGGGGCAGACCGACTCACCGCTGACCGCGCGCGGTCGCCAGCAGGCGCAAGCGATCGCCGACGAGCTCGCGAGCGTGAGGTTCGACCGGATCGTCTCGAGCGACCTCTCTCGGACGCGCGACACGGCCGAGGCCATCGCCAAGCGGCAAGGCCTCGAAGTGGAGGTGCTACCAGAGCTGCGGGAGATCGACGTCGGCGAGCGCACCGGCAAGCCCTTCGACGAGGTCCGCGGGCTGCCGAACTGGACCGACGATGGCTTCGTCGCGTGGCCGGGAGGCGAAACGCTCGACAGGGTCATCACCCGTGTCCTTGGCGTCATCGAGCGGCTGGTGCGCGAGAGCCCCGGCAAGACGATCCTCATCGTGGGCCACGGCGGGGTGAACCGCATCCTGCTGTCGCACTTCTTGGGGATCCTGCCGAAGCTCGATCGGACCCCCGCGCCGAACACGAACATCAGCGTCGTGCACACCGACGGGAAAACGCACACGGTGGAACGGCTTTTCGCCGCGGACCACGTGACCGGAGCCGAGCCGACGACGACCTGATGGAGGTGGGCGCACCGCGAGAGTCCTTATGTCATGTTGCTGCGCGGATTGGTCAGTAAACTGGTCACATCATGAAAACGCTGCCCCTCGCGGAGGTTAAAGCGAAGCTCAGCGGGCTCATCGAGGATGTTGCCCGCCGAGACGAGCGCGTCACCATCACCAAGCGCGGTCGCCCGACGGCCGTTCTGATGAGTCACGACGAGGCCATGAGCCTGGACGCGACGCTCGAGATCATGTCCGACCCTGAGTTCTACGCGGAGATTCTGCGCAACCGACATGCGCTCGATCGCGGCAAGGGCCGCGCTTACGAACTGAGCGATCTCGTCGGAGAGGAGGTGCCCGCAAGTCGTGCCAAGCCCACGCGTCGTGCTGCTGCCCGCGACGGCCGACTTGGTACGGCGACTACCGCCCGAGACCAGGCGAAAGGTACGCGCGGTGCTCGCCGAGCTCGAACCCGATCCGGATCTCGGTGAGCCGCTTGGACGCGAGCTGACGGGCATGTGGCGGATCCGCGTGGGACAGCTGCGAATCGTCTATCGAAAGTCATCGGTGCATGTACAGGTACTAGCGATCGGACCGCGACGCACCATCTACACCGAGCTAGAGCGCGAGGCGCGTCGCGGAGATTAGCTTTTGCCGAGGATGCGGCGAGCGCGATTGATCGATGCCTCGGTACTCGACAGATCCGGGACCGGCGCCATACATCACGCTGACGCCGGTACCCGGATGTCGATCTCCAGCGCTGGTATCTCTAGCGGGCTCCGCTCCGAGCTTCCTCGCGAAGCTCGGCGAGCAGCTCCGCGAACCGGTCGTGAGTCTCGGCGAGGCCCTTCTCCATCCCGCTCTGGATCATGCCGTCGCGGTCCTCTTTCGACGCGAACAGGGATCGCACGGTGAGGAGGGTTCGCCCGTCACGCTCGGTGAACGTCGCCGTCTCTACCGAGATGTGGCCCGCCATCGGCTCGAACTCGAATGTCTGAACGATCCGTTCCGGCGGGACGACCTCGCGGTACTCGCCGCGGAAGGCGAATTCGGTACCGTCGGCCTGGCGATGGATGAAGCGCCACGTCCCGCCCGGGCGCACGTCCATCTTGTCCACGACCGTCTCGTAGTTCCGCGGGCCCCACCACCGACCGATGAGGTCGGGGTCGGTCATCGCCTTGAACACCAGGTCGCGAGGGGCATCGAACTCCCTTGTGATGAGGATCTCGCGGTCCGAAGGCAGTGTGACCTTCGTCTTGGACTCACTTGCGGCGGCCATCTTTTCTCTCCTTGTCCTTTCCTTTCAGGTCGCGAAGTACGTCGTCGAGTTGATCGAATCGCTCGTTCCAGGTGCGGCGGTAGGGATCCAGCCAGCCATCGAGCTCCTTGAGGGCTTGCGCGCGGAGTCGATAGATCCGCTGCTGGCCGAGGGGTCGGACCTCGACGAGCCCGGCGTCGCTCAGGACGCGAAGATGCTTGGAGACCTGCGGCTGGCGCAATCCGAGCCGCTCGACGATTTCCCCGACCGCGAGTGGCTTGCGGCGGAGGAGCTCGACGATCTGCAGCCGGTTCGGCTCCGCGAGCGCGCTCAGGATCTCCTGCACGCCGTCATATATACGCCTAAAGGAATATGTCTGTCAAGGCATACTTCAAGGCGTCGGCGACCGTAAGTGACCTCACCAACACGGGCGCCGGCGAGCCACCCGGCTTGGGTGTCGCCCCTGCAAGTCCGAATGCCATTCAAGAGCAAGGCACAGCGCCGCAAGTTCGCGGAGCTCTTGATGACCGGCAAGATCTCCGACCAGACGTACGAAGAATGGAACCGCTCGACCGGGCGCAAAGAGCTTCCCGAGCGCGTCCACCCGAAGGGGTCGAAAGGCACGAAGCGGTCGGCCTCGAAGACGAAGGCGGCATCGAAGACCAAACCTCGCAAGCGCTGACGCGGAGGCGTCAGGCCGGGGCGGCGCCCGCGACGCTCCTTACGTTGTTCATGATCGAAAGCGCCGTGCCGCTGTAGACCTGGTCCTTCTCGCGTTCGGTGAAGTCCATCGCATCGATCGAGCTCACGGCCTTGTCGATCGAGCCAAGCAGATGCGGATAGTCGCTGCCCATGACCATGTGGTCGGTGCCCACAACGTCGTGCAGGAGCCGCAGGTTGTGTGGGCTGAAGGTGACCGTGTCGTAGTAGAGGCGCTTCAGATATAGCGAGGGCGGCTCGTCGATGTTCACGCGGCACTCCGCGAAGTCGCGCCAGCCCGAGTCGAGGCGCTCCATGAGGTAGGGGACCGCCCCGCCCGCGTGTGCGACGAGCCAGCGAATGTTCGGCAGCTGCTTGAATACGCCCGCGAAGCACAGCTTGGCGACGGCGAGCGTCGTGTCGAAGGGGAAGCCGACCAGCGGACCGAGCACGTATTCCGTGAACGCTTCAGCGGCGAGCGGAATCATCGGGTGGACGAACACGCAGAGCCGGCGGCGTTCCGCTTCCGCGAAGAACGGCCGGTAGAGCGGATCGGCGAGCGCACGGCCTCGGATGTTCGAGAGAAGGACGATGCCCTGCATGCGCAGCTCGTCCACCGCGTGCTCGAGCTCACGCAGCGCCGCGTCCGGATCGTCCATCGGGATTGACGCGAACCCGAGGAACCGGCCCGGATGCTTGGCGGTGAGGTCGGCATACGTGTCGTTCACCATGCGCGCGACATCCGCCTGCGCCTTCCCCTCGACGAAGTACACGTTGGGGGTCGACAGCGAAAGCACCTCGGTGTCGATGCCGACGCGGTCCATGTCATCGAGGCGCTTGGCGACGTCGGTCATCGGGGCGGTGACTCCGAAGAAGCGTGCGCCGCGATAACGGATGATCCGCTGCCCGGTGGGGCTCGTCCCGAAGGAGAAGTCGCCGCCGCTTCGTTCGATGCGCTCGAAGTACGCGGGCGGGTAGTAATGCGTATGGAGATCGAGCTTCACAGCGGCAGTTTTGCAGACGCGCGGCTCTAAGGCGGTGAGGGCGAGGGGCGCGCCGGAAGGATCGTGGCTTGCACGAGGGTGCCGTTGTCGATCATGTTCGACATGCCGACGCCGACCGTCGCAGTGAGGCCATCGCCGTCATGCCTCATTACGAAGATCGTCCCGAGGGTCACCGGACCCGCCGTGGGTGGGGTGAGCGGGGCCCCGGTCAGCCGCCACGCGGCATGGTCCTTCGCGTAGAAGCTCACGAGCTCGGCACGGGTTAGGGTCGACGTCCATTGCGCGGTAATTCCGCGCAGCTCCGCAGGCACGAAGGGCAGCGGCCCCGTCGCGCTCTGGAGCTTCGAGCTGGGTGGGGTCGGGAAGTCGGACGGAAACTCCTTCGGGAGTGATGCGGCGCCGAACGGCGAGGGAACCCGCACGTCGCATCCCGCGAGCGGCACGATGAGCGCGAGCAGGAGCGCAGCCGATAGCGCCCGTCGAGCGAGATGCTGAGCCACCGTCAGCGCCACTTGTACGCGCCTCTCGATTAGTCTCTGTGTCGTGCCGGTACAAGTTGACAGCCTCGCGAGCCGTATCCGCGATGTTCCGGACTTTCCGAAGCCGGGGATCCTCTTCAAAGACATAACCACCCTCCTGAAGGATGGCGACGCGTTCAAGGCGGCCATCGACGGCCTCCTAGCCAAGATCGGCGAGAAGAAGATCGACGCCGTCGTCGGGATGGAATCACGCGGATTCATCTTCGCCGCGCCGATCGCGTACAAGCTCGGCGTGGGCTTCGTCCCGGTCCGCAAGCTTGGCAAGCTGCCCTCCGACGTGGTTAGCGTCGAATACGACCTCGAGTACGGATCGGCGACCCTCGAGATGCACAAGGACGCCCTCAAACCGGGCTCGCGCGTCCTCATTGTGGACGACCTCCTGGCGACCGGGGGCACCGTTGCCGGGACGATAGAGCTCGTGAAGCAGCTCAAAGGGGAGATCGTCGCCCTCGCATTCCTCATCGAGCTGAGCGCGCTCAAAGGACGCGAGAAGCTGAGCGGCTTCGACATCGTCACGCTCATCTCGTACTGAGGCCGGCGACCGGGTACACTCGGTGTCCACTCAGCGACCGGCGGAGGCCCG
>Ga0209470_1003253_pt1 | contig 11284 bp, 10 predicted proteins | sample GraSoiAngelo_125_FD_185882 | JGI IMG/M metagenome (GOLD analysis project Ga0209470, IMG submission 185882) | Grasslands soil microbial communities from the Angelo Coastal Reserve, California, USA - 14_0927_05_40cm (SPAdes) (version 2) | ecosystem: Environmental > Terrestrial > Soil > Grasslands ... | reverse complement strand
TATCAATTAACTGCGCGTTCAGATGAATCCTGCCTGCTTCCCTGCGCACGCTTCCCCCAAGCACATACGCGACATTCAACGCACGACCAATTTCCTGCGTATTGCGCGCGCCGCGATATTTGGCCACGCTGTTGTGGCTGATCACCTTTAGATTGGCCACTTTTGCCAGCTTGGTGGAAACACCGTCGTAAACGCCGTCGGCAAAAAACGCGTTCTCTTTATCTGGACTTAGGCTTTCGAAAGGCAGCACCGCAATGCCACTTGCAGCCGGTGGACTCGCCATTTCGCCGTTCCAAATCATCACACCAACTGTCGATCCCAATACCAGCAGAAGCGCTGCCATTCCTGCAACAACTGGATTCCGCCGTGTCCAGCGCCAAGCACGCGCAGCCGGGGAAACAGGACGGGCGATAATGTGGCGCCCTTCCAGCCAGCGTTCGAGGTCTTCGGCAAGAGCGCCGGCTGAGCGATATCGGGCACCTGGTTCCCGCTCTAAACATTTTGCGCAGATTGTTTCCAGATCCCGATCTAACCCAGGCATCAGAGTGCGCAGCTTCGGCGCCGGCTTCTCGCTCGCTTGCTGGATCACCTTCAGCGCGTGCTCACCCAAAAATGGCGGACGACCCGTCAACAAATCGAACAAGATCGCACCCAAACTATAAACATCCGACGCCGGACCAAGTTTGCCCGCCGATCCGTTGACCTGCTCAGGCGCAATATAACCGGGCGTGCCGAAAATGGTAAGCGTGCGCGTCAGGTGACTGGTAGTGTCCAGCCATTTGGCGAGACCGAAATCGCTCACCAGCGGTTCGCCTCGCCCATCCAGCAAAACGTTCCCAGGTTTCAAATCCCGGTGCAGGATCCCCTGCCCATGCGCATACTGCACCGCCCGCGCTACCTTCGCCAGCAACGCCACCGCCCGCCGAGGTTCGTTGCGCAGAGCCGGCGCCGCTTCCAGCAAACTACCGCCTCCAGCAAACTTCATGCTGAAAAACGGCAACCCATCGTCGCACTCGCTCACTTCGTAGATGGGCAAAATGTTCGGGTGATCGAGACTCGCCGCAGCTTGGGACTCGCGCCGGAAACGCGCGAGCGTCTCCTGCGAATCGGCGTGATAAGATAGGATTCGCTTCAGCGCCACGATGCGGCGCGAATGCCGCTGTCGCGCCCGATAAATGACGCCCATCCCGCCACGCCCGACTTCTTCAAGGACTTGATAATTGCCTATCCGCCAATCGGCGTCACATACGTCAAGTTCCCCGAGCAAGTCATCAAGCGTTTCCACCTTCGCCGAGGCTTCGGCGGACAACTCGCCGTTATGCCCATTGGCGCCCACGCCTGCGGAGAGCATACAGCTCAGACAAAGACTTCGTCCGACGCGCGATGCTGATCCGCACTCGGGGCAGGATCCCGGCCCCTTTTCGAGGTCCACCGAGTCGGAAGTGGGGGGCACGCGCATGAGAAGTCAGGATGGTAGACGAATTCTAGTGAGTTGCCAACTAAAAAATGGAAAATTTTTGGCCAAATTATTCACATGATTTGCACATTTTTCGAATGAAAACGCGTTGATTTCTTTGTCATTTGTTTGCTTCCTCTTTCGGCGCGAGCGAAGCGACGATTTTTTCAAAGCGCGGATCGCCGCGGAGCGGGTCCCAAAACGGCAACAGTTTTAATTGACCATAACTGAGCGTGCTTGGCGGACGAACGGCGATAGCGAGCTGTTCGCAGGCCAGATCTTTATCGCCGATCCAGGCAGCGATCATGGCCAGATACTTGATCACGGTCGGGCCAACCAGCGCATCTCTTTCTACTGGAACGAGCTCAACCGCACGCCGGCCTTCACGCAACGCTTCTTCCTTCCGACCGAGGCCCGCATCGATCAGGCCGAGGACGCACAGTGCCGGGCCGTAATTTGGTTCCGCTTGAACAGTTTTCTCCTGTTGAGCACGGACGGCCGTGAAAAAAGCGCGGGCATCGCCGTCATTTCTCGTCATGCGAGCGATGACGCCTTCGATGATGGGGCGATTCAGGTGAACCGAATAGTCCGTTAGTGGCGTTTCGCCGATCATATTCAGAACCTTCTTTGCGGCGGCGACATCGCGCTCGGCCAGGGCGCAACTCAAGTCCTCGTCAGCCGCGCTCGACAAGGCACCAGCTCTTGCAGCTCCTATGGAATCAATTGTCTGATGCAACGAGCTTGTATCTGCTTTCCAATGAAATTGAATGGCCGCAAGCGCGACCTTCGTGCTAGCATCGTTTGGCTCGATCGCCAGCGCGCGATCCAGCACGGATTTTTCTTCAGCGTAGCGCCGCAGAACTCCATAACTGAGCGCAATCTGCTGGAGCGTTTCGGTGTTGCGCGGGTCGAGGTTGCCTGAGCGCTCCAGGTTTTGCGTAGACTCCTCCCAGCGTCCCTGGCGCCTCTGGATGTATCCCATCATCCGAAATATCCGCGCATCATTAGGCAAGGTCTGCCGGGCAACATCCAATTCAGCCAGAGCGCCACCGTAATCGATGTGCCCATGATAAAGATTTCGCGCATTCGCCAAATGGGTTTCACCTGCATCTGGACCAAGGCGAAATGCCTGCTCGATGGCCGCTTCAGCCAATGCCAGACGTGTCGGCGTATGATCGAAACCAAGGAAATAGAGCTGCTCATGTGCGTAGGCGAGTTGGCAGTACGCTTGAAAAAAGGAGGGATCGCGCGCGACAGCCTGATTCAACAAGTCGACCGTCTGTAGCAAACTTGCTTTCAGACCGCTGCTAAGACGAACCGCGAGAAGATTCTTGGCACGATTATAGAGGTCGAAAGCAATGAGGTCTGTTGTCGGCGGCTGTTCAACGGCCAGTCTCTCCGCACTCGAAATTTTCGCGCGAAGCCGCTGAGCGACTTTTTGCGCAAGCTCACTTTGGACCGCGAAAAGATCATTCAAATCGCGGTCATATTCCTCCAACCAGACGAGCGCACCGGTGCCAGCGTCTATCAATCGAGCCTTGAGATGAAAACCGGCGCTTCCGGGACTGCGGGACACAGTGCCCTCCAAAATATGAGAAACTCCAAGGGCTTTACCAATTTCACGAAGGTTCCGCTTTCCGCGATACTTCATCACGCTGGTGTGGCTGATCACCCTGAGATCGCGAATGCTGGCCAGCTTGGTCAAGATGTCGTCCTGAACGCCATCGGCAAAAATCGCGTCGTCTTTGTCATCGCTTAGAGTTTCGAACGGCAGAACAGCGATGCTGGTTGTTGCTGGTGGGTTCGGCGTTCCGCCCTTCCACATCATCACTCCAGCAACCAATCCCAACGTCATCAGGAGCGCTGTTATTCCTACAACAACTGGATTCCGCCATGTCCAGCGCAAAACGTTCGCAGGCGGCGAAAGAGGCCGCGCTGCGATAGGCTGCCCTTCCAGCCAGCATTCGAGATCTTCGGCAAGATCGCCCGCTGAGCGATAACGCGCACCCGGTTCCCGATCCAAGCATTTCGCACAGATCGTTTGCAAATCCCGATCCAACCCAGGCATCAGAGTGCGCAGCTTTGGCGCCGGTTTCTCGCTCGCTTGCTGGATCACTTTCAGCGCGTGCTCACCCAAAAATGGAGGACGACCCGTCAGCAAATCGAACAAAATCGCACCTAAACTGTATACATCGGCCGTAGGACCAAGTTTGCCCGACGATCCGTTCACCTGCTCGGGCGCAATATAGCTAGGCGCGCCAAAGGGGGTAAGTGTGCGTGTCAGGTTGCTCGTGGGTTCCAGGCATTTGGCGAGACCGAAATCGCTCACCAACGGTTCGCCTCGTCCATCCAGCAAAATGTTCCCAGGCTTCAAATCCCGATGCAGGATCCCCTGTCCATGCGCGTACTGCACTGCCCGCGCCACCTTCGCCATCAACGCAACCGCTCGCCGCGGCTCACCACGCAATGCCGGGGCCGCATCCAGCAAACTGCCTCCACCGGCAAACTTCATGCTGAAAAACGGCAGCCCATCGTCGCATTCGCTCACTTCGTAGATCGGCAGAATGTTCGGATGAACGAGGCTTGCCGCAGTCTCCGCCTCACGTCGAAAACGCACCAGCGTGTCCCGTGAGTCCGCGTGATAAGGCAAAATTCGTTTTAGCGCCACGATGCGCCGCCTATGTCGCGCCCGGTAAACGACGCCTATGCCGCCGTGCCCGATTTCTTCAAGGATTTGATAATCGCCGACTCGCCAGTCGGCATCCCGGACATCAAGTTCGCCCAGCACGTCCTCGAGCGTTTCCTCAGCCTGAGGCGGAGAAACCCGAGCGCCCAGACCCTGAGCAAGCAGACAGCTGAGACAAAGACTGCGTCCGATACGCGACGCCGAGCCACACTGCGGGCAGATGAGCGGTTCCTTTTGCAGACGAATCGAAACAGGAATGCCGCTCATCGGATTCTGAAAACTTAAAAAGGACTGCAAATGGAAGGGAGCGAGTGGAGTCGAGTATCGGCCGTCGGCGCCGACGCTTCCTGTATACTTTCTCCGGAATTGGTGGAGCGGAGTTCCCGAAAAAAACGCGATCCCTAATGAATACAAATGGACAGCAATCGAACACAAGCTGGCTCCTCGATCAGAGCCGCCGGAGATCTGACGGTAAAATGGGACATGAGACCGAATCGTTGCACGAGAAAACAGATTCAGCGCTCAAGAGTATTTTACGAAATGCGTCGGAAATTCGACGCCCTGCGCGTTGCACTGCGGAAGAGCGCGCGCCGTGGAAATGCCGACGCCAACAGGCGTGATTTCGGAGAATCAGAAGCCGGCGCCTAAAGTCGCGAATAGCGATCTTTACGCGCTTTGGCCGCGACCGATTCGCGGTCTCGTGAACGCCCTGATTTCGATATTCCGACCTCGGATCTCGAACTATTCTGCCGCGCTCAACGCCGCACAGAGATAACGGAGTTCGTCGTCGATCTCGTTCGGACCTTCCACGGTCTGAGCAACTTCTTCGCGGAGGAGCGCGCGATAGCGTTCGCGTAACCTGTGCACAAGGCGTTTCACCGCCGCCTCCTGAAGGCCCAGCGTTTTTGCGAACTTCGCGTAGGAAACATCTTCCCGCTCAGCTGCAAGGCAACTGTTCAACACATCAAACACACGTCGACGACCGCGCTTTTCGCATTCATCGCCCAATCGCCGCAATGCGCGCTCGACCACCGTCGCCGCCCAGCGCACATCGAAAATTCTTTCCGGCGACCATTTGTCCGAGTCCTGCTCCGGGATCGACAAGTGCGATGGCGCCTCAGCCATCCAATCGTCCCATGAAACGAATTGCACGTCGCCACCACGTTTCCGGGCCTTACGCTTGTCCACAGCGTCGTGCAAGAAATTCTGCAATGCCTTGAGGACTAATGAACGGAACCGCCCCCGGCTTCGATCGGCTCGCTGCAGAAGCCGGCCTTTCAGCACCATGGCGAAAAAATCCTGGGTCAGGTCTTGGGCGTCGGGGACGGAGTGGCCCTGGCGGCAGATGAACGCGAAGACTGGCCGCCAATAGATCTTACAGAGCTCGGCAAGGGCGGCGTGCGCTTTCTCTTCGTCGCCTTGAGAATCCGTGCACGATAAGACGATGCTCCACCGGGTCGTCATGAAGCGGTCCGGGCGGCGCGCGCTGGCCTGAGATGCTTCGGATTTCACAGCCGCGGATCATCTCATTTGAACGATTGTTAGGCAAGCCCGGAATTTTCCGCCCGCTGCTTGAATACTGCGCGTTGCGGTAGATCGATTCGCGTTGGGGGACGTACTAAGCATACAAGCGAGCACTTGTTGTCGCCGGCGTATGGCAGACAAAAATGCCGCTGCCAAAATTGGCACAGCGATTCCGGACAGGATTCCACTGCGCCATCAAATTCCTGACGTGGCGGGGAAGCTTTTCAGCTTCCCCGCACAGTTCTACAGCGAGTATTTTCTCTGTTTACGATAGGTCACCGCGCCACCTCGTCAGTCATCGCAGTGTCCGGGGCCGATTGTTCCCTCATTGTATTCCGTGAGGGTATCAATCAGCTGGCTGGTTTGGCCTGGTGATAAATAGCCATTGCCAATTGGCGGCACGATCAACCCTCCGATTATTTGTCCGCGTTGATTACGGATTGCTGAACCGCTGTCGGATCCGCTCCGTTGGCTATGTTCAACTTCGCGGCAATAAGCTGGTGCGCCAGGGTGAGGAGCCCGTTGCCCTGCGCAGGACCATTGAGGATTTGAAGTAGCTGTGATCCATTGCAGCTGACGGCGCCGAGAGTCAGGCTTTGCAACGGCCAGGCGTCGGAATGATTTTTCCAGTAGCCTTACGTATACGTGCAATTTTGTCCCGGATTGCACGGCAGCGTTGCGCAGGCAATGGTATACCCCACGGGCTTGGATCACAAGAGTCTGTTTCGTTCACGCGGCAGCGGAACACATAAGCGGTGTCGCACAGGAGCGGGTCGCCCGAGCAACCGCTTCGCACACCAAAGGAGTCGAACAGTCGATCATCGCCGATCACCACCTCCATTGTTTGATTTGGTGCCAGACTGTTGGGAAAACCCGCCTGGCAAACCTCGGCTGGATCATCGGGCCATTGATTGCCGTTAGCGATAAAGTCCGCCACCGTAATCCATTCGATGACAAATCCATTCGGAGTCCCGAGCTCCCCAGCGGTGACATCAATTGCTATGTTTGAAGACGCAGATGTAGAACACGTTATAGCCGGCTTGTCTAACTGACATGGCGTCGGCGTAGGTGTAGGTGTCGGCGTTGGGGTTGGCGTCGCGGTAGGAGTGGCTGTTGGAGTCCCAGTAGCCGTTGGAGTCGGAGTAGCCGTAGGAGTCGGTGTTGCAGTTGGCGTCGCCGTCGGTGTAGGCGTTGAAGTTAGTGTAGGTGTAGGAGTCGCCGTCGGTGTTACCGTAGGAGTAGCTGTTGGCGTCGCAGTCGGAGTCGGCGTAACGGTAGCTGTCGGCGTGGGACGAGGAGGCGTGGGAGTTGGCGGTGTTGGACAATCCTTGTATTTTTTGATTGTGAATCGAACGACGTACCAAGGATCTTTTACGAACACAACCGTCCGCGTCCAGCAAAACACACATCCTTCCGGTGTAGTAAAGGTTCCGGCAAAATAAGATGAACCGTCATGCTGTTTGCTCTTGGTAATCGCTAAGCCGGGGACTCGGTCAGGCAGATGCCCAATGCCTCTGGTAGGCGACTGGCTTGCGGCCGGCGGCTAATCGCTTTCTGCGCTTTGCTCGTTGCCTTGTCTAGTGCAGTTCTTAACCCATTCCCTCTGAATTGTTCTTCGGAAAGAATGATGTTCGCGCCTACCGCCCCCTCGGAAAGGCTGCCAGTTCATCGTGTGTGAACTTGGCGATTGTAGCATCTATTTTTGCTGCAGAAACATGCTTTTGCTGCCTTTCGTTCGGTGTCTGGCTGCCTCGAGTGGCACGCAGGGCGCTAAAGCTACTACAATGGCCAATGCTGCTGCTATCTGTGTTAGAAGTTTAGTGCAATCATTCCTACGATGAATGCTGTCGTCTGAATGACATCCTCCGAAATGAGTATGTCGAACAACCACCGTATGAGCGCGATCGCGATGACGGTGATGAGGAATATCTTTATGCCAGTCACGTCTTGAAAAAAGCAAAACGCTGCAGCCTGTCGAACGTTTCAAACATGCTGAACGGAATTCAGATGAAGAACACTGCTATCCAAAAAATTCTTCGAGTCATTTGGTCCCTTCGTTGTTGGTGAGATTGTTGACACAAGACTGCACTCCCCGAAGGAAGTGCAGAATGAGTGTGAACTCTTACTCGTAGATGCCAACCGGATTGACTGTCTCACTTGATGGAGGCATCAGCGGCAGATCGGCGCAGTGGCCGGGGCCAGTGTTGCCCTTGTTGTAGTCATCAAGGGCAGTAACCAGTGCGCTCGTTGCGCTAGTCGGCAAGCTGTCAGCCAATACATTCAGATCGCCGATGAGGGCGTCTGCCGCGTCAATCGACGCTTGGATAGCGGACGGGTCTGCGCCATCCGCGATGTTCAGCTTGGCAGCAATCAACTGACGAGCCAGCGCATTCAAACCATTGCCCTTCACAGGGGTGTTCAGAATTGCGCACAGATCGGCAGTCGAATAGGTGACGTTTCCTAGCATCAGAGAATCGACAGGCCAGAAGTCATCGTTGTTGCCTTGATGACAATCACTGCTGCCGTGACTTGCCCAAAAGCCTTGCGTCACTGTGCAACCCGGTGGCGTGGGCGTAGGCGTGCCCGATGGTGTCGGGGTAGCTGTCGGCGTAGGCGTTGGCGTCGGCGTTGGCGTCGGGTCTGGCGTCGGCGTTGGCGATGGTTCATCGCAGTGCGGCACACCCGTGTTGCCTTCGTTGTATGCAGTCAGTGCTACAACGAATGACGAGACCACTGAAGGATCGAGCGTGTCTGTTCCAACTACGAGATCACCAATCAGCGCATCAGATTGACTGATGGTGCTGGCAATCGGAGCTGGGTCAGCGCCATTCGCAATGTTCAATTTCGCTGCAATCAACTGATGCGCAAGATCGATCAAACCGTTGCCTTGAACTGGCGTATTGAAGATCGCGCACAGATCGCCTTCAGAGTAACTATGGTTACCTAATTGCATTGGCAATGCGGCGGGAAGCCATTGAGCGGGATTGTTCCCTTGCGCGCAGTCGCCAGCACCATGACTCTTCCAATAACCTTGCGTGAACGTGCAGCCCGATAGGGTTGGCGTTGGTGTCGCGGTAGGAGTTGGAGTAGCAGTTGGCGTCGGCGTCGCAGTTGCCGTAGGCGTCGGAGTCGGAGTTGCGGTCGGTGTTGGTGTGGCCGTGGGCGTTGGAGTTGCCGTTGGTGTGGGTGTTGGTGTTGCCGTGGGCGTCGATGTTGCAGTGGGAGTTGGTGTTGCCGTTGGCGTTGGCGTCGCGGTTGGCGTCGGCGTAGCCGTTGGTGTCGGCGTGGGCGTGGCTGTCGGCGTTGGCGTGGCCGTGGGGGTCGGCGTTGGCCGTGGCGTGGGCGTAGGCGTTGGTGGCTTGGGTGTAGGTGTGGGCGTCGGAGTCGGCGGACGCGGCGTAGGAGTCGGTGTCGGGTCTGGCGGCGTATCGCATATCTGAATCCACATGTTCACCACGTACCAAGGGTCGTGAAAGAACGCTGTGGTGCGTTCCCAGCACAGTTTGTAACCTTGGAACTCGAACGTGCCGCTGGCCTTGCCGCTCTTGGACTGATTGATCGCAGCCATGCGAGTTACCAGCTGATAGGCACCGGCCTTCTCCGTGGCGTTCCAGTTGGAACTGCCGATTGCCCGCCTGATGTCCTGCACAGCTTTGTTGACCGCTTCGCGGTAGAAATTACCGCCGGTCTCAGAGAGAATTGAATCTCCCGACACCACCAGCTTGCCCTTGGGCGTGCGTTTCTTCAGCACGTTATGTGTTGCGTGGGCAGCCTTCTTATGGATTGGCCCGATCGGTTGGCCGAGGGCTGGGACTGCCAGCGCGGCCAACAGTATCATTACTATTCTTTTCTTTATTGGGTTCATTTTCTTGTTGGGAGAGAAGCCTATCGCGTCACACGAAAGGCAGTTGATCTTTGATTGCTTAGGTCTTTATCCGGAAACGGCGCGACCAGGTTCTCGAAAAGCGATTGTTAACTAGCCAATCTTTGCTATGTAACTCTCCCGTGGTGTTACTGAGCTAGGCGAAGCTCTTTCCAGGTAGGACCGACAACTGCTATTTCCAGGCAGTCGTCTCCCATTCCCAGTTGTTTACCTTGCGCTAAGAGCTAGGAATCACACCACTGCTTAAGCAGGTGGCACCAGTCAGTTATGCAGATGTTATTGCTGTTGCAAGCTAGGCTTGTAGACACAGTCCTACTGCGTAGACTTAGAAGTCCGATGCCGCAGCTAGACCATGTTCTAGGTCTTTATCCGGAAACGGCAGGGAGAAGTTCCCGAGAAAGATTTGCTTTCTAAAACACGACGAGATGCTTCGGCCTCGTCTGCGAGGGATGGGACGATGCCACTAAAGTTTGCCTTGCAGAAGCTCGGAGCCGACGCGTTGGGAACCTCTGGAGTTACAGGCCATTGATTTCCCAAGACCACGTAGTCGGCCAGTGTCATCCATTGGATTGAAAAGTCGGCTGGCATTCCTGATTGTCCGGCAGTGACCGCGATGGCGATATTCGATGCTGCTGATGTTTCATATGTAATCCCGATCGAATCGACGGCCGGCGCAGGGCGAGGCGTCGCGATTGAGCGCGGCGCGGGCGTCGCTCTTAACTGTCGTGTCGGTAGTGGCCGCCGAGGCGTCGGCGCGGAAAAGGCCGGCCGGTTCGTCACCAACCCGCTAAAGGTCAATATCGTTAGTAGTAGTATACCCTTAGTTTTCATTTTTTCGCTCGTAGTTCGTTCAAGGCCACCAAGGCGGAGTCGTCCCGTCTTAGGCGCGCGAACTTTTCTCACCGAGATTTAGCCGGTGCTTGATTAGCTCACTGGGGAGGAATGAGTTTCTGCCTGCCCCTTTGGTATCTTGTCACCTCCTTCTCCGGAGACGCCAGAACGGAGTTCTCAGAAAGTTAAGGTTTTTTCGGAAACCGCCGATCCATCGCATGGGCAGGCGCTCGGATGTCTTGGCTTATCCATACCGGAAACGACGGAAACTACCCGCGACCTATGAATCACCTTCCAGATCGCCGATTCCAACTACAAGTTCCCGCGGGACCGCAAGTGAATCACACGTGATCGCCTGAATGTTTATCTCGATCTTTGAACGTGAGCTCGGCGATCCCCGATTTATCGAGCTCGCCCAGGCCTTCCGCAACCATACGGTCGTACTGTTCCTTGGTCGCACGCGCGAGTGGTAAATCGAGGCCCAGACTGCGCCCGAGCTCGAGAGCGATCCCGCTATCTTTGGCCGCATGCGCAGCGGAGAAAAAGCAGCTGTGCTCGCGATTCTGCATATCTTCGCCGTCGGTTTCAAGCACGCGGGAGGACGCGCCTGTCTGGGAAAAAACCTTCCTCAACAGTTCCAAATCGAGGCCGAGCGCCGCACCGAGAGCGAGTCCCTCGGCCAACCCCGCTGTGTTGATGTTCATCACCATGTTGACGAGCGCTTTTACCTTCGCGGCTTCGCCAGCCTTGCCGATAAAGCGCACCTCCGAAGCAATCTCCTTTAGAATCGGTTCCGCTTTGCGGAATGCATCTTTTGTTCCACCGCACATCAAATAAAGCTTCCCTTCGCGCGCCTGGGGAATACTCGAGGCCATGCACGCTTCGAGCGTTTCTGCCCCGGCTT
>Ga0209470_1003248_pt1 | contig 11289 bp, 16 predicted proteins | sample GraSoiAngelo_125_FD_185882 | JGI IMG/M metagenome (GOLD analysis project Ga0209470, IMG submission 185882) | Grasslands soil microbial communities from the Angelo Coastal Reserve, California, USA - 14_0927_05_40cm (SPAdes) (version 2) | ecosystem: Environmental > Terrestrial > Soil > Grasslands ... | reverse complement strand
AATGAGGTGCGCGTCCGCGTACTTGGTTCGACAAAAAAGTTGACGAGCGTTTTTCCGCGCAGCGCCGGAACTTTTTTGATCTCACGAGTACCGACCTGTTTGAATGCATCCGCGGTCTCGAGAACAAGATTGATTTCGTCGGCCGACAACTCGCGCAGGCCTAGAAGATCTTTGCGTGTCCAGCGAGTTGTCATGTGATTTTCTGGGGAGCACAGGCTGCCAGCCTGTAGTTCGAGGCAGCCTGCCGCGAACATGTATCGACAATCAAGCGCGAGATCGACCCAGTTGCATTCGGCAAGCTGCCGAATGCTGCAGGCTGGCAGCCTGCGCTCCCCAGAACACGTTCGCGTCGCGTCATCATGATTCCTTTTCCAGCCAGACCGCATCCGGCTCATTATCGGTCTCTTCCAGGCGCACCTGAATTTGTTCGCCCGTCGCCGTCGGCAAATTCTTGCCCACGTAATCAGGACGAATGGGCAATTCGCGATGCCCGCGATCGATCAGCACTGCAAGTTGGATGCGGGCAGGTCGCCCGAACGAACTGATGGCATCCATGGCCGCGCGAATGGTGCGGCCAGTGTAAAGAACGTCATCAACAATGACGACCGTGCGGCCCTCCAGTGGCAATGGAAGTTCCGATGCGCGCACCACCGGTAACTCCGGGCGCGTTCCGACGTCGTCGCGATGCATTGCCACATCAATCACGCCGGTCTGAACATTGATGTTTTTGATCTCGCGAATAAAAGCGGCGATTCGCCGCGCGATCTCCACGCCACGCGACGGAATTCCCGCGAGCACAACTTTCTCAAGCCGCGGGTTGCGCTCGATAATTTCGTGCGCAACCCGTCGAAGCGCGCGACGCATTGCTTCCGCGTCCATGACCGGGACGGCGGCTGATGAATTCTGTTTTGTTGGCTTCATGCGTTTCCTTGGCGACCTCGCAGGATCGCGTTAAAGGAACAAAAATTTAGGAGGCGGACTTTTCGGTGCGCGCCTCCTTCCTTCGCCGCTCTCGCCAATTGGAGCGATGTTTCACGATCCAATCAAGAAGAGCCCTCTCGAAGCCGATGTCTTTACCGGCTTTTTCGCTTTCAATCCACTTGTGTTTCAAAATCTCAGCCCGCTCTGCAAGGAATTCCTTGTAGAGCGCTGAATCCTTGACAAATTGAGCTTGATCCTCTTCCGAAGACGGCATTCCCTTTTTTTCTTTCATAAAACTTGCAGCTAGTCAACAAAATCGAATACCTAAAATTCGACGACTCGACTGCGTGATTTATTTAACCCACGTTTACACTTACCGTTGCAGATGCCGCGCTAAGACAAAACCTTACGAAGCCCTTCAGCGATCCTTTTAAACTCAGTACTCACAGGTGATTGCCGATCTTCGCTCACGACCGGTATCCCGCGATCGCCCGCTTCGCGTGTGGCGATATCGATGGGAATTTGGCCGAGCAGGGGAACGCGCAACCGTCTGGCTTCGCGTTCGCCGCCGCCGCTTCCAAAGATGTCGTAGCGCTTTCCATCGGACGGAGACATGAAGTAACTCATATTTTCGATCAAGCCGAGCACGGGGACGTTGACCTTGTCAAACATGGTAGCAGCCTTGCGTGCGTCGATGAGAGCCACCTCCTGTGGTGTAGTCACGATGATCGCTCCGGAAAGGGCCACCGTTTGCACGATCGTAAGCTGGATGTCCCCGGTGCCGGGAGGAAGATCCAGAACCAAATAATCCAGCTCGCCCCATTCGACCTGCCTCAAGAATTGCTGGGTGTAGCGCGTCACCATCGGCCCGCGTAAAATCGCCGGAGAAGTATCGTCCAGCAGAAATCCCATCGACATTAGACGCAAGCCGTATTGCTCGATCGGAACGATCTTGTTCTCTTCCGTGGCCGTTGGCCGCTCGCGGGTGCCGAACATGAGCGAAATGCTCGGGCCGTAAATGTCGCAATCGCACAAGCCAACGCGCGCGCCAGTTTGTTCCATCGCGACAGCGAGATTCGCAGCGACCGTCGATTTGCCGACGCCGCCTTTGCCACTCGCCACCGCAAAGACATGTTTGATACCTGGAATCCGCATCGCGCCCATGCCCGCTCCTGCGCCGGCTGGCGGCGCGTGGATGTCGATCAAAACTTTGGCGCTCCGGACTCCTTTTATCCCTCGCAATACACTTTCCGCGTCATTCTTAATTGCTGCTGGAACATTTGGGTCGTTTGTCGCCAGCGCGAGCTGCACCTTCACTTCGCCATCGTCGATGTGGACCGACTTGAGCAACCCGAAAGAAACGATGTCACGAGTGAAGCCGGGATATTTCACCGACTTCAACGCGTTCGTCACCTGCTCCTCTGAGATCGACATAGATGAACCTTACGTGCGCGGCGGCAAACGTAAACGGCGCTGCGTTACCGATCCTGATAATCCATCTTGTACCGAATCTGATAATCGCTTCCGCCAGAGGGGCGAGTAGGCTGCTCGCCGGCTTTCGCGACGAAGTCCGGGTTTTGCCACTCGGACCAGGCGCGGTATTTCGCCCTCATAGGGTTGGCTGGCAAGTGGAGCTGGAAGATTCGGTCTTCACCGCCGGGAAATTTCAGCACGAACAGGCGCTTCGACGTGCGAAAATAAAGTTCGACGTAGCCAGCGCGCACGCCGGAGTTTTCAGGTGCGTCCGTATGCCAGTAACCCGGCATCGGCATCCGATTGAGAGGTGTGTCCAGCTCCGGCTCAACTTTGGCAAGGCTTTCGATTGACTGGCCGGTCGGCGGCTTAACTTCAAACTCAAGCAGTGGCGTCGGGCCATTGATGTTCAAAACATGCGGTTGAGCCGCGTACCAAATTCCAAATCCGGATGCGGCAATTGCTGCTATCGAGAGACAAACTATCACTAACCCAATGAACAACCAGATGCTCCTCACGCCGCGCCAATAGAGTGTGAGAAGAATCGAGACTGGCGTGACGATAAGCGTCACGAGAATCGCGATTATCACAGCAAAATAGCCGGCCTCGCCTTCGAACGTTGAGACATGAAACGCAGTCGCCAGAGCCGCGCCTAGTGCGAAGCCGAGAAATAGCCCAGCCCCGATGCCGATAATTCCTCCCAGAATTGCGAGGAGAATTGCGCTAACGGAGAGTTTATTGATCGCGGCCTTCACAAGAATGGATCAGGGCGAACTCGCCGGCGCCGGCCGTTGGAGAAGACGAGACCGGAATAGTTCCACCGGCCAAGCGACTTCGTTGCCGCCACGTAAATTGTTCCTTTTCCCTTTGGGCCGGCGACGGGAATGGAGAGATTGGCTTCTCCGGATGCGCCGTTAACGTTTGTGTTTCCTGACAAAAGAAGGCCTTCTGTGACAGGCGAACCAAGAGCCTCGATAACAGCGGGGTGTGTTTTGGCCCGTGCCAAAGCATCTTTGTAAACGTCACTCGAAGTAATCCGAATCCAGAAAGTATTAGACTGCGAGTAGCGGGCGCTCCCTCAGAATCGCGCGGGGATTGGCGTCAACCGTCCCTGCCGATGATCTGCAGATAAATATCATCGAGCCTTTGCGCTTGGGTGCGCAGATCGAAGTTCTTTCGAACTACTTCTGCGGCGCTGCGGGCGATCCCCGAAAGAAAAATCAGATCTTGGGTCGCGCTTAACAGCGCCCGGGAGAGCGCTTCATGATCATGTTCCGGCACCAGGACGCCGCTCACGGCGCTTTCGATTGCTTCGGGAATTCCGCCGTGCTCGGTTGCAAATACTGGCAGACCGCTGGCCATTGCTTCGAGCATCGAATTTGGAACGCCTTCCTGATTTCCGTCGCGACCAATCTGGCTCGGGTGCAGGAAAATGTGCGACCGGTAATAGATGTCGCGCAGTTGTTCTTGCGAAATGAAACCCGTGAATAAGACGCGCTTTTCGATCTTTAATTCACACGCCAGCTTATGAAGTTCGTCGAGCAATGCTCCTTCGCCGGCAATTGTCAGCGTCGCATTCGGATATCGATCGAGGAAAACTGCGAAAGCGCTAAGGGTAACTGGCAGACCTTTCTTTTCGATCAACCGGCCGGCTTGCACCAACCGCCATTCACCGTCCTGCGGAAAGCTTCTTTCGCGGAACGGAAATTCTTCCAGTGGAATCCCCGTCCGTTGGACTGCGATCTTTGTTTCGTCGCAGCCAAGATCGACGACGGCGCGCCTCAGCGATTCGGAGCGAACTAAAACGAGCTTTACAGTATCGAGCATCTGACGGGTAGCCTCTCGATAGGCCGGCTTGTTCATGTCCACCGTGACATCGGCGCCGTGAAAGGAAACGATCGACGGATTTTTCCACGCGCGAATCAGCGGCAGGAGATGCACGGCGATTTGACCGAAGTAAATGTGCAAAACACGAGCGTCGATTCTGCTCAAGACGCGCAGCAACACGCGCAGTTCAGCGTCCGAAATCTGCCACGGCATGTCGCGCAGTTGCCGGAACCAAAAGCGCCGCAGGAAATGAGTTGCTGGCTTGGGAACAATGTGGATCGGCTCAAATGGGAAGCGCTCGGTGTGTTCGCGTTTCTGCGCAATTACGACTGGAGCGCATCGTTGCAGCGCGGTGATCTGCCGGTAGATATGCAACATCTCCGGTTTCAGAAACGTCGCGCAATAACAAGCGATGACCGGACGTGAATCAGGAGATCGAACTTCCAACGCTCAACGCTCAACGCTCAAGGCACAATGTTCAACTCTCAAGGAAACCTGATTTCCTGATCGTCCCAAAGCGGTTCGGAAATCGCCCCTCCTTGAGATCCAAACTTAAGTGGAAAACTGCGCACGCACTTCCGGTGGCACGCGTATCGGCCCGGCCGTTTGCGCATTGATCGGGCACCACAGGGTACGGGCCTTTGACAAAAGCTGGCCGTCGCTATTGCGCCGGACTTCCGTGAAGCGTTCAAACGTGAGCCGAGTGGCTTTGCCGACCCACGTGCGCAAGATAATTTTGTCCTTTAGTGTGGCGGGCGTTTTGTAGTCGATCTCGTGTCGCAGAACGACCCAACCGATATTCCCCCGCGCTTGCGGGCTGGCGACGGCTCGCCAATGCGCCGTGGCAACCTCCTGGACCCACCGCAGGTACACCGTGTTGTTCACGTGATTTTGCTCGTCGATATCACCGGGCAGAACTGAAACGGTCATTTCGAAATGCGCGGAGGACATCGGGAGCGAAAAGTCAGAAATTGGTAATCGGTGGAGAGCTGAGAGCTGATGAAAAGTAGCACAGCGGCAGAAATACCCCTACAAACTCGACCAGGCATTGGGCTAGGATCACCTCGCAATGGACAAGGAACATGAAGAGATTGCGTCAACATTGCCGAAGGACTTGGATGCGCTGCCGCGGCTCGGCGGATTTCGGCTGCGCGGGATGGAAATCACACGGCTAGAAACCTTCATCGACGCAGCCTTCGCTTTTGCAATCACCATGCTGGTGATCGCCGCGCAGCAAATCCCGGACGATATCGAGACGCTCCTGACCGCGTTCAAGAATGTGCCCGTCTTTGTCGCGAGCATCATCGTGCTGGGAATCTTTTGGCGAGGGCATTGGTTGTGGAGCCGGCGTTACGGCCTTGAAGATGGAATCTCGATTTTCATTAGCTGGGCGATGATTGCCACCATCCTCATTTACATGTATCCGCTGAAGGCAATTTTCAGTTCAATGTGGTTTTTGCTCAGTAACGGTCGACTAGGCCACGCACTGGGGCCTCATTCGGGATCACAAACGCGGACTCTTTTTGTTATCTTTGCCCTCGGATTTACTGCAATCGCGCTAGAGGTCGTCCTGTTGAATCTGCGTGCTTGGCAATTGCGGAAGCCCTTACGGTTGAATGCACGGGAAAGATTGATCACGCTTTATGAAGTGACGGGATGGGGCATCCCGGTGGGGGTCGGAATCATTTCGCTCGTTCTGGCCTTGATCCTGCCGAGGGAGCAAATCGATTGGAGCGGCTGGGTTTATTTCTCGATGGTCATTCTTGTGCCCCTGCACTCTGCCTATCGCAGGCGGAGGATCCATACTCTGGCGGACCTTCGGCGAGCTACGGGGTCAGCTGATATGAAAGCGTCGCATTAATTCCTGGCGTGCCTCCATGGCGTGCTCCGGATTCATGCGACTGAGCAGTTTTTCCCGGCGTTCAGGGTCCATCGCTGCCAGTTCGCGCACCCGTTTGTCGCGCGTTTTCCACTTCGCGTATTTGCTCCAGCCAATGCCGACAGCGAGAAGAGCGGAGATGATCCAAACCGTGATGTCTGTTGCGGTCACGAGGCGAATAAAGAGGCGAAAACCATTAGAGACAAACGACGCAAAAGAGCGGTAGCTTGACGCTGCTGGTGCGAGTAGGAGATTTTCTGATGCGCGTGCACCGAGGAATTCTCTCCGCTTTGTGCAGTGGTGTTGTGCTCGCCAGTGCGCCCTTAGCGCGGACGCAGGATGCGACTTCGGCAAATCTGCCGGAGCATATAGAGACCGGCGAGGTGACAGCAACGCCCAAGCTGAAAAAGAAAAAGGCGGAACGAAGCCGGGAAATCGCAGCCAGGACATCGACTGAAAAGGCAGCACCTGTGCCTGAGCAACCCACCACACCAGAAGAACGGACAACAGCAGCCGCGCCAATAGAGAAGAAACATCGTGTCAAAAGGCAGGCACCCTCTGCTGTGCAATCTGAGGCGGCCAACTTCCCGACTCCCACTCAATTGTCGCTATCGGTTGCCCAAGCCATGGCAGTGAGCGCTCCCTTGCCCGAGTATCCATACCAGGCGAAGCACGCCAATGTCACTGGAAGCGGTATTTGCGTAATGATTGTCGATACTGCGAGCGGGAAGGTTACGAACACGATGATGGCGCAAAGCACCGGTAACGCAATCCTCGACAAGGTTACGACCGAGACCTTTCGAAGGTGGCGGTTCAAACCTGGAAGTGTCTCGCAGGTTCGGGTGCCGATCAGCTATGAATGAAATCCCGTTCGTTCGTTCCGAGGGGAGACCAGGCAATTTCCCGGTAATGAGCGCCCGGACTTGCGGCGACGGCCAGATCATGTGACCACGAACGATGTATGCAGTTGAGCTGGATCGATCGAAACGTCTCCTCGTGATCAGCGCTGTGCAACGGGTCACGTCCGAGCAAGCGAAGCTGGCTGCCCGGCGCGTCCGTGAGCTCTTGCAGGACGTTGCACCCGGGCTCCGCGTTCTAGCGGATTACAGGTCGTTGGACTTAATGGATTCGGCAGCGGCGCGTCATATTGCCGAAATCATGGATGCGTTAGCCGAAAAAGGCATAGCCTCCGTGACGCGCGTGATTCCCGATCCACACAAGGACATTGGTCTCAATATTCTGTCGCAATTCCATTACGGCCCCGAAATCCAAATTGCGACCTTCGAGACGATGGCTGATGCGCTACAAAGTCTGGCAAGAAACGGTTGATTCTTCGACCTACTCGTGCCCGCGCGCGGCTTTGTCTCCTTCTTTGATCGCGTCCGCTTCGCTCATGTATTTACCTTTTTTCGTCGTGCCGTAAAAACGCGAGCCTTCTTTGTGGTAAACATGCGACTCTGTATTGACCCAGACTAGACCATGGCCGCCGCCTGCCGCAGGCGTCATTGCAGCCTTAGTGCTCGCCGCTCCCGCGGGCGCTGGGTTGGCGGCCGCGGGACTGGCTGCTGCAGCAGAAGTTTTCGGTTTGAATAAATCGCCGAGGTTGAATTTAGCAGGCGACGCGGATGCGGCGGGACTCGCTGCTGTGGCAGCCTCCTTTTTTTTGCTGACGCGCTTCGCTTTGGGTGAAGCGGCCGGGGATGCAGCCGTTGAAGCCGCGGCGGTCTCGGCCGGTGAAGCCGTTGTTTGAGCTTTTTTATGCGTGCGATGTTTTGCAGCCGTTGGCGATTGAGCAGGTCATTCGCCCGGAGTCGGCGACTGCGCTTGCGCAATACAAACGCCAGCAAATCCGATTATAGAGATTAGAGTAAAAAATTTCGTAGTCATAGCGGCGAGTGTAAACAACCCCCAGGATTGCAGTCAATGCGTTTTCGATGCATGAAATCGCCCTGCATGGACAGGCGGGAATGTCTTGCTTGAAGGGCTCTTTTGCCATGACTGACAAATCGGAGCGACTCCCGCTTGAGCGTCGGCTTTGCCTGGGCTAGCATCTTCCGGGATGCTTGAGACAACTCTGGGATGCCTCAAATGGGCTGCCGTCGGTTTCGTCGTGGCTTTTGTCCTGATGAAACTGTTCGAGGCCAGCCACATTCATGACGATATTCCCAAGGCCGCTTTCAAAATACGGCAGACGAAGCGCGCAACATTCGTGTTATCGACATTCGCGGCGGTGCTTTCAGGTTTAGTCTGGTTGCTGGTGCAGAAATTGGATTGAGCGAGATCAGAAATCAGAGGTCAGAAGTCAGACCGGCAGCTTGCACTTCTGATCGAGTTGATGCGAAACGCGCTGGATTTCCGCGCTGGTCAAACGACGTGCCGTTGAGCTTGTAACTAAACTTCGAATCTCTTTTGGGTTCACGACGTGGATGTTCAAGTTCGACCGAACAGACCGGTCGACCCACCACCCGGGAATCGTGACAATTCCCTCAACAGTGATGCGATCACCCGTCGAAGAGCTGAGCCACTGCGACAGAGTTTTTCGATTTCGTTTTATCTGTTCCAGAGCGTCGGTGTCCCAACCGTTCGGAAACTGCAAACGCTCGCCGTCAAATACGACACGGTATTGCTTGTCACCTCCGCGCAGCCGCTTCCTTTTTGTCTTTGTTTCGACAACGAACACGCCTCTGGGACCGACCAGGACGTGATCCATATTGTAGCTCTCGAAAGGCACATCGTGGAAGACACGGAAACCTTCAGCCATTAGCTCGTTCAGTTCCTCGGCAACGTACCGCTCCCCGTGAAATCCCAATTGGTAACAGGAACGCGCATGAATAAGCGGTCGAAGCCTGAAATACGCGACTGCACACAAGCCGGCTGACGAAAGAAAAAAGACGATCACGGCGATCAAGCTCAGCTTTATTAATGTGAGCACGACAGCCAGCAGTAAAGGAACAATTAGTATCTCCACGAGCCAAGGATCTATCTTCTCGTCGAGTTCTTGGATGCGCAGGCGATTGCTTTCTCCCGCCGGTCGTCTTTTCAATTCTTCGAAAGGAGCAACCGTTTCCGATTCTTGCTTTCGTCTCTTCAGATAGAACCACAAGATCAACGCGCCTACTGGCAAATACAGCAGCAGCAGATATCCGATTTCTTTGAAGAGCATCGTCATCTAGTAGCACTTCGCGCTTCAGCCCATGTAGAACCCGCCGTTAACGTTCAGAACATGCCCCGTGATGTATGAAGCCATCGGGGAGGCGAGGAAGAGCGCGGCGTTTACAATCTCACTTACATCACCAAGACGTCCGAGCGGAATTTGTTTGACGAAGCTTTGCATCGCTTCGTCGGGCACGCTCTTGCTCATCCCGACGTCGATGAAACCCGGAGCGATCGCATTCACCGTGATGTTTTGCCGCGCAAACTCGCGGGCAGAGACTTTGGTCAGCGCGATAATGCCCGCTTTACTCGAAGAATAATTGGCTTGTCCGAACAAACCCATCTGTCCACTCACGGATGACATGTTGATGATTCGGCCGGCGTTGCGCAGCATCGCCGCGGCTTTCTGTGTAACGATGAATGTGCCGGTGAGGTTCACGCGAATCACGCTCTCGAAATCCTCCGGTGACATCTTCTTAATGCTGCGATCGCTGATAATTCCGGAGTTGTTCACCAAAATGTCGAGCCCGCCATGTCGATCTTGTATTTGCTTCATCATCCCCTCGACTTGGTGCGGCTGAGTCACGTCGCACTCAATCACCAGCGGCTCATTTAGCTCCTTTGCCACGTTCGTCGCATCGGTTTTGTTTTGACCCTGCGCATCGGCGACGTAATTCACCACGCATTCCGCGCCGTGTGCGCCAAAAGCCCTGATCATCTCCGCGCCGATCCCGCGAGAGCTGCCGGTGACCAGCACCACTTTGCCAGAAAAATCGAGCGGGTTGCTCATGACGATTGCTCCGTTAGTTGAGAGTATCGGCGCACAATGAATGCGGTCGGCAAGCCAATCAACGAAATGTGAATGGCAAGCACGAGCCCGTCGTTAGAGAGCCGGTGTCGAAACGTTGAAAATGCCGTAGGCAACACGAACCAGTACATAACAATGTAAACACCAGTCCCGTAAAACACGCCGGAAAGAAAAGGGTGTTTCGTCAGAAACGGAATCTTGCGACTCGCTGCTAAAAGGTCGATACGACCACAAACGCAACGAAGAAGTGGAGCGCAAGACCGAGGCCGGCCGTTGCCATCCCCCCCGTACGATTTTGCGCCGAGCAATCCATCAGCGATTCCCTGCAATCCTCGCTGGATTGTTACGCCACGTTGCCACCAAATCACAAATGCCGATGAGATGTCCAAAACACCAACGACTAGGCCGACGGTCAGGATTGCGCGAAGCGCTCCGGACTTTTTCATGCGCCTGGCTAGTAGGCTAGAATGGCTTTGCCCGTCAAATGTTTACCGTTAGGCTTTTCCTCTCATGGTTGCTCCGATCCGCATTTTAACCGCTGTCCCGATTTGCGACGGACACGATAGCGCCATCAACACGATCAATCTGGAGTTCATCCGCCATGGCATCGAGGTGATTTATCTTGGTTACCATCGCTCGGTGGGCGACATCGTCCGCGCAGCGATCCAGGAGGACGTGCGCGCCGTCGGCATCTCAAGTTACAACGGCGGCCATATCGAGTTCTTCGCAGGCGTGGTCGATCTCTTGCGCAAAAAAGGCGTGGACGATATCAAGGTCTTCGGCGGCGGCGGCGGCACGATTACCCACGACGACGCAGCAAGCATGAAACGCAAAGGCGTGGACGAAGTCTTTTTCGCCGGCACCTCGCTCGATGAAATGGTCAAATTTGTCCATCAACGCTATGGCAAACCGCGAACGAAACGGCCGCGGCCAAAATCGCCGGGCCAGGAACTTGCACACAAGCTGACGGAGATTGAAGAGGCGTTTGCCAGTCGGAAACGTTCAACATCCAACGCCCAACGCCCAACGCCGAATAAGAAACTTCGTCATTCGCCATTCGTCATTCGTCATTCAGCGCGCGCGAGCCGCGCGGGCGTCATCGGTTTCACCGGCCCCGGTGGCGCGGGCAAAACGACGCTGATTGATGAGCTGGTGCTGCGTTTTCTGAATCGAAATCCAAAGGGAAGAATCGCGATTTTGTCGCACGATCCGAGCGTAGTCGGCGAGG
>Ga0209470_1003246_pt1 | contig 11298 bp, 15 predicted proteins | sample GraSoiAngelo_125_FD_185882 | JGI IMG/M metagenome (GOLD analysis project Ga0209470, IMG submission 185882) | Grasslands soil microbial communities from the Angelo Coastal Reserve, California, USA - 14_0927_05_40cm (SPAdes) (version 2) | ecosystem: Environmental > Terrestrial > Soil > Grasslands ... | reverse complement strand
GCTTCGACACCAGAATGTGACCGGCGTCACCGCAATCCATGATGCGTTGGGCGATGTTGATCCCGGCGCCGGCAATATTCGCCTGCTCGTTTAAATCGGTGACTTCGTTAACAGGACCACTGTGGATGCCCATGCGGACCCGGATCTCGGGATGACTTTTTAGTGCCTTGGCAATTTCCTCCGCGCAAAGTACCGGCGCCTCCGGGCTGTTGCGGAAAGCAAGCGCGCCACCGTCGCCGCTCGGCAACCGCAACAGCTTTCCTTCAGCTTCGGCGGCGTGGAATTGCTCAGTCCCGCGGACGATGTCGCGCAACGTATCAATCTGAGCGCTCTGTTCGTTAATCCGCAATTTGGAATAACCGACGATGTCGATGAAAAGAACGTGGGCGATCTCCAGTCGGAGTTTCGATTTCTGTTCGTCCCCCATCGGAGCATGAGCTTAGGCGGTTCTTGCAAGGCGCTCTATATTAATTTTTCACCGAAGAGGGTCGCGCTTCCCAGCTACTCCATTGAAACTCGCTCGCTGCCCACGCTCGCTCGCTGCAAGCCATCCACCACTGAATGCTACTTTGTCCAGGACCCCATTGAAAGAAGCGACCGATCCCCTTCCCGCCAGCGATGTTCTTAATAACCAGCATTACAACGCGTAAACTTATGGAAACAGGTTCCGAAACAGCAGGCGGTAAGAGCAACCAACGCGGCAGCAGCAGAGCGGATCCCGAAAAGGAAGCAGCGTATTGGCGCGAACAACATGCCAAACAACCGTACGCGAAGAACTACTCGTACGAGGAATTCGAGCACGCATATCGCACCGGCTATGACACGTTCTTCAGGTATCCCGGGAAAACATTCGACGAAGTCGAAGAGTCCGTTGCGGCGGATTACGAGCAAGCGAAACCCGCTTCAGCATTGCCATGGGACACGGTACGCCCCGCGGCAAGCGCGGTCTTCGACAGGCTGGGCGGCGTCATCGGTCCGCGCGATTCCGACCGCGGCATACGCGGTTCGATTTAGCGGGGTCTTATTTTTTTGAACAGGTTCAGTTTCGCACGCCGCTGCGGTTACCAACTTTTAACCTCCACGATGAGGGCGCCAGCTGCCATCGTGGCGATGATTGCCGCGAAGATCGTGTCCGCGGCTGCGGCGCCCATTGCTTTTGAAACAAGACCCACACCAATCACGGGAAGCGAAATACCGCAATAGCAGGCAATAAGATAACTCGACACGATTTCAGCCCGCTGTTCGGCCGGCGCGATCTCGTTTACCTTTTGCACGCTGCAACGGTAACCAAGTCCAGTCGCGACACCGGTGATGGCCGTTCCGATTAACAACAGCCCCATGGAACGCGCCAGCTCTGCGACGACGAGGAGCGCCAGGCTTGGCAGTAACAAAATGAGCGCGACAACCAGACCGCGGTGACTCGTCAGGCGGGGAGTCAATCCAATCGCCAACGTGCCAATGAAGAACACCTCGGCAACAATCGTTCCTGCGACGGCATGGTTCTTATTATGCAGCGCCTCCACCAGAAGGCTTGGCGCGAGCGCAGTGTAAAACCCAAGCACGGCAAAGACCGCGAACGCACCGACGGCCGGCGATACAAATTGCGTCCGAACATCACGCGGCACACCGAGGCGCGGCCTCATTAAGACTTCACCCAGGGATTTCGCTTTATCCAGCGTCTCTTCCGCTCGAGAAACCAACGCGGCGACAGGTACAAGCAGGAAAAGAAACGCGACATAGGAAAGACGGAGCGGCCACGGCGCATATTCGCCGAGCAGCCCGGCCAGCAATGGTCCCAGGCCAAGCCCGAGAAAATTTGCACCGATTGCCACTTGAGTCGCTGTGGCGTTATCGCTTTGCGGCTCCAACTCCACCACCCACGCGGTGGCGGCGCCCGACACAAGCGCGATGCCCAGTCCGGAGAAAATCCGCGCGGGAAAAAGCCACCAGATGTTTTGCGCGCAAATAAAGATCACCCCACCAGCGGCTGCGATTCCCAGCGATAGCAGAACGACCGGACGGCGCCCAATTTGATCCGACAACCGGCCAGGAAAAACATCGTCGTGACGGTGCCGACGACGTAGACAGCGTAGATGACCGTCAGCATGATCTGCGAAAATTGGAACGTCTGCCGGTAGATCACGTACGGCGGCGTTGGCAATGTGCTTAGGATGTAGCTGACACAAATAGCGCTCGCCGCCACCCACATCGCCGCGCGCCCTTGCAGCCGGCTATGGTTGCCCGCTGCCGCCTGCGGCACCGTAGATTTGTCCGGTTGCAAAACTTGGGTCAGACGCTGCGGGTTGAACATAGATCGATGCGAGTTCGGCTGGTTGGCCTGGGCGGCCGAGTGGAGTTTTGCCGCGGAATTGCTTTAAATGTTCCATCGAGGACGACGAAACATGCGGTTGCATGTTAAAGAAACGAATGCCACGAGCCTGCCGGCCGCAGAGACCGAACCCGCAAGCGCGCCACATCGATGCGAATTCAGGCGGTCAGACAGGCGACCAGTCGAAGTCGATTTCTCGAGCGAGTTTTGTGCTGAATCGACTAAATTGAACGAAAATGAGTATTGAGACCGACGGGCTGCCGAAGCTCGACAATATCATCTTCGGCGAAATCGAGGTGCTCCTCGCTGAGAAACGAACTGCGCTCGCTTCGCTCCGCACCGGTATCGCCGTATTCGCCTTGCCTCTGTCCGTGCTGAGTGCGCTCATTGCGACATCGCGCTATTACAGGATCGAGAAGGTGATGCCTCTGCTGCTGCCACTGATGCTCCTGAACCTTGGTCTGGTCGTACTCGGCACCTGGCTGGTTTTTCGTTCAATCCACCGCATTCGCCACTTCGAGCATCGGATCAAAGAGCTCAGCGAAAAATATCGGTCACTCGCGGAGTTTATAGAGTAGCGCCGACATAGATTCCGCTCAGGCAGCGGACGTTACAGCCATTCGTGACCCACCTTCAATCCCAATGAGGCCGCTCATGCCGTAGCAGGCGGGGGAACTGGAGGAGGAACTCCGGCAGCGAATCGCTTTTGCCAACTGGCCCGATGCAGGATCAGAACAATCAACCAGATCACGAATGCGAACAGCCCGCCGGGAATCGTAACAAGCATTAACCAGCCGAGCACACCCAGCGTATACAAAAGCTGGCCATAGTCTTTTCCATTTATGACGCAGGGATGCACCGATCCTTCATCCACTTTGCAGCCGTGGGAATTTGCAATCCATGCACATGTCATCACCGATCCTATCGGCGCAAACGCGAAGAGAACGATGAGGGCGAGAACGATCCAATAAAAAATCCACGGGAAGCGTTTCCGAATCGACAAAGGTGGCGGGTTCATTGCCGGGGATGCGTCTTGTTGAACCCGTCCGTGTAACCGTTCTCGAAGCCCTGGTCCCAAGTTTGCGGGTTCCCGGAGCCCTGCTGCTTGAAATATTTTTGAGCCATCAGGTTTAAGTCGGCAGCAGTTGGCAACGTTGCTCCCGGTGAGGCTTGCTTTCCCTCTTTGAACCCGATTGCATAACCCGCCCGCTCCTCCGCAGTTCTACCGCGAGCTGCGCGATGAGTGTAGAACGATGTAATTCCACACACGACAAAGGCTGCCATTGCCATCATCACGAAAAAACGCACTGGTTTGAATTCTCTCGCCATGAGCCAGTCCTAGAAAATCATGCGCGGTTCTGGCTGACAACATTTTATGTCGAATCTCGTCAACGCACTGGAGAATTACGATGCTGCGGCTCGAAAAATTCTGACGAAAAAAGGTGCGTTGGCAGATAAACCGCAAGCGGGAACAACAGCATTAGAAGAAACACAAACAGCGGCGCGGAGCAGAATCCGCTGCGGATTTTCGCCTAAACCGTAGACCCAGTTCACATTCTCCTGTGGATCGCTCACCAGATAAGAGAGCGGCAGGACCACCAGCGCGACAATTGTCTGCCAGAAAAAAGCGCGGTGATCGTAGCCGAGCCGGTGCAGCGACCAGAGAAGTAGAAGCGGCAGAACGATGTGGAAACATGATAATCCGCGGATGAACAACGGGATCCTGAGATTAAACATATAAGCGCTCAGACCGATTAATGGCTTGCCGATCGCAAGACCGAAAAAGAAATCCACATTCCAGAGTGCTTCAAAAAACACAACTGAGACGGCAAGCACGCTGACGAGCAGCGCATTTTCCAACCAAAGCGCCGGCACAAGTGCCAGCAAGGCGATATCTGAAAACCAAAGGAAATTGGCCAGCCCGTACTCTCGCCAATAGATCGGCATCAGCGCACAAACGAAAATCGTATAGGCAACTTTCAGGCCGAGAGGAATCACGGCTTCAATAGGTACCTAAAAATCCCGTACGCAAAACGCGCCGAGATTGCTCCCGGCGCGAAGCGTTGATTTGATTGGAACGAGAAATCAGGTTTGCGTCTTACCTTTCTCGCCTTTCTTGCACTGAGCTTCGAACTTCGCGTACTGCTCCGGGGTCAGGATTGATTTCGCCGATTCCATGTATTTGGCTTCACTGGCCTCGTTGCAGCCGGCCTTTTGATGCTCCTCCATGGCTGCGTCCATTCTTGTCTTCTGATCAGGTGTCAGGCTTAGACTGGCCAACGAAACCTCGCACGCCATCTTCGTTCCACTTCCGACTTGCTTTGTGCAGTTGCCGTGTTCGCCCGCAAACATGGTCGCTGCCGCAAAGAGTCCCGCCGTCATTAACGCAATGAGTTTGGTCATAGCAGCCTAGACCTCACGCAGGGAACAGCGTTCAAAATCTGGCGCCGTGTCGTGTACACAGGTGCCGCGGCTTTCTTCTGATACCCGCAATATGCCGCCCGTTTTTTACACGCGATTGCATTTCCGGCAGATCAGGCGTGGAGAATGTCGTCCGGGCCGGTTGGTAACAACTTTGTTACCGATACGGCCTAACGAGTGTTGAACGGCAAGCTTAAGAAACGCATCTAACGGGCGTAACCGTGAGCAACAACAAAGGAGGCCCTCATGATCAAGAAGACAATTGTTATTCTCGCCTGCGGCGTACTCATTGCGCCGGTGGCATTTGGCCAGACGCGTTCGACACATAAGAGACAAACAACCGCTGCCATAGAACAACCGATAACGGTGACTGGAACGATCATCAAAATGACAACTGGAGAAGGATCGGCGGCGAGTTACCAGCCGTTCAAGACTCTCGTTGTTCGCGAGGACCGTTCGAATACTCCTGGCAGTTACGTTCTCAACGGACCTGGTCGCGTTGTGAACAAGAACGGCAAGGTGATCCATACCGCGATCAAACCCGGAACGCACGTGCGTGTTTATTACGTCAGCACAGGCGATTCACGAATGGTTGATCACGTCGTTGTCGATTAAGCCCGCGCGACCGGAAATATCACCAATAAGAAGCCGCACGATTTCCATGAATCCGGCGGCTTTTTTTTGGTGGGGACGAAGCCAGATGCCGTGCAAAGTCCTGTCACTCTTATGTTCTTTCCTGTTTATAAATCACCATGCCGCGGGCCTGGTAATTGTCCAAGGCCGCGGGATGATCAAGGTTGCAGGTATGCACCCAAACGCGATTGACTGAAGGGGACATCCGCCACGCTTGTTCGATTGCGCTGGTTAATAATGCTCCTCCCAGTCCACGACCAATAAACTCCGGTAACAAACCAAAGTAGGCGATCTCAACACCGCCTCCATCATCGTGACGCAGTTCGTAATAGCCTGCGAGCGTATGCTCATAATACGCTGCGAAGGTCCGCAACTCCGGTGCAAGCCCGTACTCCTTCCATTGTTCGTCGCTCCACACGCGCTTGTCGTTCCATGACCACATCTGCCCGACGGCAAGGTAAAGATCCCGATTGAACCGCCAGTCGCGTTCGATTTTCTCCTGAATATTAAATCGTCTATCTGTGCATCGCTTTGGACGAAGCTGGTCGGGCGAATGCATCTCAAGATAAGTTGTAACGATCGACATAACGCCTCAAGAACGCGAACTGCTCCGCTTCACAGTAATTTACCGGTGTTTTTCAAATCCGCCGCGATCGCCGTAGCGGCGGGCGTACCGCCTGCAAAAACCAAAGCCCCTCAGGAGCGTGGCTACAAGCAATAATGAACATCTGACGCCTGTTCGGTCTTGACGGACGGGGCCAGTCTCCGATTCAATCACAATCCGATGCGCGGCGGACGAGTTACCAGCGAGGAAAGATCGGCCATCAGCACGTACGTCGGTGCTGGCCTCGCAGTCGTGCTCATCGTCGGGGGGCTGTACTTTTTCTTTCTCGCGCAGAAAGAAAAAAAGGAGACCACAACTTTCGATCCGAACCGTCCGGTTCCCAGCGACGCCGTCTTGAAACAACGATTGAAGGCTGAGGAATATTCCGTCGTGCGCGAGGGTGGCTCCCAAAGGGCTTTCCAAAATCAGTTCTGGAACAACGAGAAGACTGGCATTTACGTCGATGTGATTACCGGCGAACCGCTTTTCACTTCGCTCGACAAATTCGATGCTGGGGTCGGCTTCCCCACGTTCACCAAGCCGATCTCAAAAGATCTTCTCGTCGAGAGCCTGGATACTTCGCACGACATGCAGCGAACCGAGGTCCGCGCAAAGCGAAGTAACGCTCACCTTGGCTATGTATTTCCCGACCCTAAATCGCCCACGGGACAGCGTTACGTCGTTTACTCGGCCGCCTTCCATTTCGTCCCGGTCGAAGAAATGAAAGACCGAGGTTACGAAGCCTACCTTTCGCTCGTCGAGAAAAAGTAGCGTCCAAAACCGCCAAACTGTAACCGCTAGCGTCGACTGCGGCGCCGTAAATCGATCATTCTCTGTAGCCACGGCGCTGCGCGCCCATTCGCAACAACGCGTGGCACACATTCTTTGGGCAACTTCGCAGTCATTCCCGAGTTCAATCGACGAATTAACAGGAGGGATAACCGATCATGGGAAAAAAACTTATTGTGATAGTATTGGCGGTGTTCGCATTCGGATTTGCGTCTGCTCCGCGCGCGAACGCCGGGACTGAAGTAATTGAGCCTTACCGCGCTCCCGCGCCGACGTACAATTACGCGCCGCCGCCACCGCGCCCTGTCCTATTCGCTCCGCCTCCACCCGTTCGTGTGGTCGTCGTCCCGGGCTACGGCTATTACGGGCCGCGGTTCGGGGTTGCTCATCGATTCTACGGCCGACACGCTTACTGGCGTTCTCATCGTCACTGGCGGTAATGAAAAGCTGTAGCGGCAAGTGCTGACCGCGGTTTGGCTCGCGCCTTTACGTTCTCCACGCCTCAACTGTTCATCCTTCTGTTTTGATTTCGGGAAATCCCGCTTGTTTCAATTGTTGATTCAACGCGGGAAGATCGGATTCGAGTAATTTGTGCCATGCGTCCATCATCGGCCCGACTTTAGTCTCCAGATCCGCGACAGCGGCCTTGACTGCGGCTGTCGGCGCAGCGTCTGCGCGTTCGATCTCGTTGAACAGACGGGTCGTCGATTCCAAAATGAAAAGCGAGGGCGGAGCGCCTGGTCGCGGATGCGGCGGCCCGAACTTCACGAATGTTTGAGCAAAAGCCTCCAGTTTTTGCGTGACGTCAGATCGCTCCGCGGCCTTTGCTCTGAGTTTCGTTAATTGCTCGGCGATTCCGTCGAACTTCTTGCCGACCGGCGCCAGCTTGAGCCGCAGTTGATACAATTTCCACGAGAGATCGAACTGTTCCTGAAGGTCGGCGCCCGACGCTTTAACGCGCGGATCCATTGCGACCGCCAGCGGTTGGCTGAAAGTTTTCCCGTCAACCGTTAACGTAATCATGTAATCACCGGGGGCGGCCCATGGTGATGTCGCCGCCGGTGCCGTGTTGCGATACGTCGCACATATCGGAAACTCCGGTTCCACATCCCGGACCGGCGTGTAATGCATGTCCCACAGAAACCGATGCAGGCCTGCTTTCGTGGAAACCGATTGCAGCGGCCGAATCCAGTAGCTTGGAATTTTGAGCCGTTTTGGATTCACCTCGATGGGTCTATCCGTGCTTGAATATTTTCTCACCGACTGGCCTTTGCCGTCTTTGATCTCGATCGTTACCTGGACACGCGCATCTTTCGAAAGAAAATAATCGATCATCGCGCCGTCTGGTGGATTTTCGCCTGCCGGTTCGTCCGGCGGCAACGGCGTGTCGGTGTTCAGGTTCGCGCGAACGCGCAACGCACTCTGCGGTTTAAACAACAGATCCTCGCGCTGCTTCGTGTTGATTTGCCGCAGCGGCGTGATGTTGTCGAGGATCCAAAATCCGCGACCATGCGTCGCGACGATGAGATCGTCGTTCTTAACAATAAGATCGCGTACGGAACTCGCCGGCAGATTCAATCGCAACGACTCCCAGTTGGCGCCGTCATCGAACGAGACGTAAACGCCTCTTTCTGTTCCGGCGAACAGCACGCCTTTCTGTTCCGGATCTTCGCGAACCGCGTTGACGATTTGGCCGGCCGGTATTCCGTTCGCAATCTCTGTCCACGTTTTTCCGCCGTCGTGTGTCGCAAAAATGTGCGGCCGCAGATCGTCGATCCGGATCGTGTTTACCGCTGCGTAAGCGGTGTTCGAATCGAAATGTCCGGCTTCGATCAACGAAATTTTCTGCCAGGCCGAAATACCTCCAGGCGTCACGTTGCTCCAGGTTTTACCGGCATCGGTCGTGAGATGAATCAAACCATCGTCGGTCCCGCACCAAATCCGGTTCGCGTCGAGCGGGGACGGCGCAACGGTGTAAATCACGCCCCGCCGATGGGCCTGCTTTGTTGCATCTTCTTTGTATTTCCCGATGCTCGCCGGCAGTTCGTAATTCGGCCGCGACAAATCAGGACTGATCTTTTCCCAGTGGTCGCCACGATCGCGTGTTTGCCAGAGCGCGTTTCCGGCGAAGAAGAGCAAGTGCGGATCGAGCGGCGAAAAGACAACCGGCTCGGTCCGCAACATCCGGAAGTCTTCTGTTTGCACCGGCACCGGAAGTATATTTTGCGCCTGACCGGTGCGGCGATCGAATCGCGTCAGCTTACCGCCGATGATAATGTCTGGATCCCGCGGGTCGGCGACGACGTAACCATATTCCTCGGTCGCGACCGGCTTCCAATCGCGGAATGTGATTTCACCTTCATCGCCGCGGCTTTTGATTCCGACCGAACCGCTTTCCTGTTGTCCGCTGTAAAGCCGGTACGGAAACGTGTTGTCGGCGCTAACGTGATACAGCTGCGCAGTCGGCTGGTTATACCATGAGCTCCAGCTCTTGCCTCCATTCACGGTGACGATCGCGCCCTGGTCCGAACCGAGAAGAATAATATCGGGATTGCTCGGATTGATCCAAACATTTTGATAATCGTCCCCGCCGGGTGCGCCGCGCCAGCCTTCCCAGGTTTTGCCGCCGTCCGTCGATTTCCAACAAACCACGCTGGCCGAGTAAACGATCTGCGAATTTTTTGGATCAAACCGCACCACAGGGAGATCGCCACCGCCGATTCCAAGTCCCGGCCGCGGATTATCAGTTGTTCCACTCCAGGTTTCGCCAGCGTCGTCCGAGCGATAAAGTTTCGCGATTGTTTTTGTCCGAACCGCGGCGAACAAGGTTTTCGGCGCGCTTGGCGCGATCGTGAGGTTCGCCTGCACGATGTTACCCGGCAGACCTTTGCTTAATTGTCGCCATGTCTTGCCGCCGTCGATGGATTTAAAAATGCCGCCGCCGTCTCCGTTGAATACTCCGTTTTCCCACGGCCCTTCGCGTGATTCCCATAGCGCGGCGTAAACAATCTGCGGATTATTCGGATCGATCTGCACATCGCTTGCGCCGACGTTTTCATTGCGATACAGAACTTTTTCGAACGTTTTTCCCCCGTCGAGCGATCGATAAACGCCGCGTTCTTCGTTAGGCCCGAACGGGTGACCGGTTACTGCAACAAAGATGCGGTCCGGAGTTTTTGGATCGACCACCAACTGCGCGATCTGCTGACCGTCGCGCAATCCGAGATGCGTCCATGTCCTCCCGGCATCAGTCGATTTATAAATGCCGTCGCCGACTGAAAGATCCGGTCGATGCAATCCTTCACCGCTCCCGGCGTAAACGATGTTCGGATTTGAAGGCGCGACCGCAATCGCGCCAATCGACGCCGTCGGCTGATCATCGAAAATCGGTTGCCACGTCCGACCGTAATCGATCGATTTAAAAACACCGCCGTTCACCGGCGCCATGTAGAAAACATTCGGCTGCGATGGAACTCCTGCGATCGCGCGCGTCCGGCCGCCGCGGTACGGTCCAATGTTACGCCAGCGCAGGATCGAATCGAACTCTCCTGCGCACGCCTGTCCAATCCCCAAACCAATCGCGAAACCGATTACGATTGCATTTCGAAGCGATCGCATAAGTCGGCCACTTTCTTCTGCGAAGACGATCTGCGCAATCTTGTTGGCCGCCTGCTGCAATGAATTTCGGAGCTGGTGAGGACCGCGGCAATTACATCGCTTGACGGCTGCATCGAATCTTTTAACTCCGCTATATCAACTCCGATCTCCACGGCTCCATGCTATCCGCCATAATTTTCGATCTCGACGGTGTGCTCGCCGACTCGGAGCCGTGGTGGAACCAGATCGACGCCAAATTACTCGCCGAGTACGGCGTGACCTATCGGGGCGAACACCACCAGAAGGTCGTCGGAGTCAGCTACCGGTTCGCAGTCGAGTTTTACAAGAAAGCATTTGGCCTTTCGGTGCCCACTGAGAAAATCATGCGGCGTCGCGGTGAGATCGCGACGGATTTCTTTGCCAATCGAGTCGGCCTGTTTCCCAACGTCGAAGAAGTGTTGCAGGAACTGCGGCAGATGAAACTGCGCCTCGCCGTCGCCACAAGCTCGGTCGGCGCGTCGGCGCGACCATTCCTGGATCGACATCAGCTGACTGGATTCTTCGAGGTCATCGTTACCGGCGAAGAAGTTGAACGGGGCAAACCCGCTCCCGACATCTATTTGCGCGCAGCGGACAAACTTGGGCTCACTGTTGACGCATGCCTTGTTGTCGAGGACGCGCTTCCCGGCGTTGCGGCGGCCAAAGCAGCGAAGATGCGCGTCGCCGCGATCCCCGACCGGCGCTTTGTAAATCCGCGCGAATACCAGAAGAAAGCCGACTACGTTCTTAGTAGTTTGCAAGAATTACCGGCGCTGGTTCGAAAACTCGTGGTCGCCGAGTAACCACGACGCCCGATTCGCAATCTCCTCAAGTTCCGCCGCAAACGGCGTAGCCTTGAGCACGCAGATCGTCGGCCAGGTCCTTT
>Ga0209470_1003243_pt1 | contig 11303 bp, 8 predicted proteins | sample GraSoiAngelo_125_FD_185882 | JGI IMG/M metagenome (GOLD analysis project Ga0209470, IMG submission 185882) | Grasslands soil microbial communities from the Angelo Coastal Reserve, California, USA - 14_0927_05_40cm (SPAdes) (version 2) | ecosystem: Environmental > Terrestrial > Soil > Grasslands ... | reverse complement strand
GAACGTCATCGCCGTGAATCGGAAGACGGGGTCGGTGCTGCGCGGTCCCAACCTGACGTACTACCGCGCCGTCAGAGGTGTGCGCGATACGCTCGAGATGTACGCATCAGGTCGCCCGACCATCGACTACCGCGCGACCGCGGATTCCGGGGGAGGGGAGCCGTACATCATCGTGGCAGACCGGGTGCGCTTCAAGGGCAACGACCGGATGTGGGGAGGCGGGCAGGTGACCATCGACCGGAGCGATTTCGCGGCGCGCGGCGACTCGATGCAGCTCGATCAGACCTCCGGATTTGCCGTGCTCGTCGGCAAGCCCCGGGTGCAAGGGAAGGGCCCACGGCCCTACGCGCTCACCGGCACGCGCATCGAGCTCGGCCTCCAGGGGCCGGAGATCCGTCTCGTGAAAGCGCTCGGCGACGGCGTGGCCACCGGGGCCGACTGGCGCCTCACGGCGGACACGATCCACCTGCACCTCGACCGGAAGAAGCTGCAGCAGGCGTTCGCGTGGGGGCCCAAGGACTCGGTCCACGCACGGGCCGCGTCGACGCGCAACACGATCGTCTCCGATTCACTCGCCCTCGATCTCCCGGACGAAGTGCTCACCGAGGCGCGCGCCTTTGGACACGCCCATTCGACCTCGACCAAGGAGTCCCCGAAGCGGGACTCCACGGCGACCGGCGACGCAGACTGGTTCGCGGGGGATTCGCTCACGGCACGTTGGACACAGGTCCCCGACTCGGCGGGGACGCCGAGGACCAAGCTGAATCGGGTCATCGCCCGGGGCTCGGCCCGCTCCTTCACGCATCTGGCGAGTCAGCACGACTCCGCGGGCCCGTCGCTCAATTACTCCCGTGGCAAGGTCATCGATTGCATCCTGAAGGGCGACAAGGTCGACCGGTGCACCGTCACCGGACAGGCCAACGGCGTCCAGCTGGAGCCCAAGCCGCCGGCCCCGGACACGACGAAAAAGGCCGACACGACCAAAGCGACGGCCACTACGAAAAAGAAACCCGGCCCATGACCGCGCCCATCTCCTCTCCGCACCTCGCCGATCTGATGGCGGCCCGGGATTCGTCCCTCCCGCTCGCCGCCGCGGCGCTCGCCCGGGTGGCGGACGAGCAGGGGCACGCTCCGTTCAGCGTGCTAGCCATCGCCTACCGCGAGGAGTTCCTCACGCTCCGGGCCCACTCGCGCGAGGCGGGTCTGCCGGAGCTGGGCGGGCTGTCGGTCGAGGAGTTTCGGACCAGCCTGCGCACCTCCGTGCTGCCGCGCCTGGCCTTGATGAAAGTGGTGACGTACGCGACGGGTACCCTGGGGGACGCCGCCCCGATCGCGTTCACGGTCGAGGCCTGGGGAGAGATCGCGGCCGATCGCGCCGCCGGCGCCGACCGACTGCTCGACGCGGCCGAGCGCGCGCTCGTCCGAGCCGAATCGCCGAGCGGCGAGCACCCCGTGGTGCGTGGCGGCAGCCGTCTCACCGCCACCGGGTTGCTCAAGGCCTACAAGGGTCGTTCGGTCGTGAACGATGTGAGCGTGCAGCTCGATCAAGGCGAGATCGTCGGCCTGCTCGGCCCCAACGGGGCGGGGAAGACCACGACGTTCTACATGATCACCGGCCTGATACGGCCCGACGGCGGGCACATCGCGCTCGACGGACGGGACATCACGGCGGAGCCGATGTACCGTCGGGCACGGATGGGCATCGGCTACCTGGCGCAGGAGCCGTCGGTGTTCCGCAAGCTCAGCGTGGAGGACAACGTCCGGGCGATCCTCGAGACCCTGCCGCTGGGGGACGCCGAGCGTCGCGAGCGGCTGGAGCGATTGCTCGACGAGCTGGCGATCAAGCATCTGCGGCGGCAGAAGGGGTTCCAGCTTTCCGGGGGTGAGCGGCGTCGCCTCGAGATCACCCGCGCGCTCGTCACCGAGCCCAAGTTCATGCTGCTCGACGAGCCGTTCGCCGGGGTGGATCCCATCGCGGTGCACGACATCCAGACGATCGTGGCCGGCTTGCGCCACCGCGGCATCGGCGTGCTGATCACCGACCACAACGTGGAGCAGACGCTCGACATCGTCGACCGTGCCTACATCATGTTCGAAGGCAAGGTGCAGGTGGCGGGCACGGTGCGCGAGCTGGTGTTCGACGACCGGGTCGCGAACCTGTATCTCGGGCCCACCCTCACCGCGCGGCTGCGCGCGCGCCTGACCCAGGCGGCATGAAGACCGGCCTGCAGCAGCACGCGTCGCTGTCGCAGCAGCTGCGGATCAATCCGCGCCTGTATCAGGCGATGGATCTGCTGTACATGCCGCTGCTCGACCTGCAGCAGCACTTGAAGCAGGAGCTGCTCGGTAATCCGTTCCTCGAGCTGGTCGAGCCGGAGGAGGAGACCGAAGTCCCGTTGGCGGAGGAGGCCAAGGAGGACAAGAAGGAAGCCGAGAAGAACGACGAGCCCAATTGGGAGGAAATCCTGCTCGACGACGGCGGCGATCAGGGCGCCCCGCCGCGGGATATGAGCGAAGCCCGCGAGTACGTCGAGCCGGTGCCGGTCGAGACCAAGGATCTGGCCGACCACCTGCGCGAGCAGATGCGGCTGCTCGATCTTACGCCCCGCCAGCAGCTCCTGGCCGAAGAGTTCATCGGGAACATCGCGGAAGACGGCTACCTCGGCGCCACCCTCGAGGAGATCGCCAACGGCGTGAATCAGGTGCTCCAGGCCCACGCGGAAGAGGCGGAGCACGACGCGGCCCCCCAGCTGTACACACTGGCCGAGGCCGAGGAGATGCTCCGTATCATCCAGAAGCTCGACCCGCCGGGCGTCGCCGCCCGGGACCTGCGCGAGTGCCTGCTGCTGCAGCTCGAGTCCCGGAGTGAAACCGACACGCTCGCCTACCGGCTCGTTCGGGATGCCTTCGAGGATCTCAAGGCACATCGCTGGAGCGATCTCGGAAAGCGGTTCGGTCTGGACGCGGCCGAAGTGCAGAAGGTCGCCGACGAGCTTGCCAAGCTCGATCCCAAGCCCGGCCTGCAGCACTCCTCGGCCAACGAGGCCTACATCATCCCCGACCTGGTGGTGGAAAAGATCGACGGCCAATACAAGGTGTTCTTGAACGACTCCGGGCTGCCGCGGCTGCGGATCTCGAAGACCTACCAGGACATTGCGCGCGACAAGAAGAAATTCCAGGGCGAGAACAAGGACTTCATCAACCAGCGCATGAACAGCGCGCACTGGATGATCCAGGCCATCGAGCAACGCCGCCAGACGATGCTCAAGGTCATGAACTTCATCGTGGATCGGCAGCGTGAGTTCTTCGAGAAGGGCGTCGAGTTCCTGAAGCCGCTCACCCTGCGGGAAGTCGCCGACGTCATCAGCATGCACGAGAGCACCGTGAGTCGTGTGACGAACGAGAAGTACGTCCAGACCCCCCGGGGCCTCCTCCCGCTCAAGTTCTTCTTCTCGAGCGGCCTCTCGACCACCACCGGGGAGGACGCCAGCGCCCGCGCCATTCGCGCCCAAATCCAGAAGATGGTGGCCGACGAGGACCCGAAGAACCCGCTCACCGACCAGCAAATCGTGGAGATGTTCGCGCAGAAGGGCGTCAAGATCGCGCGGCGGACCGTCGCGAAGTACCGCGACCAGCTGAGCATCCTCCCGGCCCGCATGCGCAAGCGGCTGTGAGCCTCGCCACCAGCGCGGCCCTCCCGGAAGTGAGCGTCCTGGTCCCGGCAAAGGACGAGGCCGAGAGCCTTCCGGAATTCGTGCGCCAGGCCCGGGAGGCGCTGCTGCCGCTGCCCTATCCGTGTGAGATCGTCGTGATCGACGACGGCAGCCGTGACGGCACTGCGGACGTGTTGCGCGACCTCGCGGCCAAGCACCCCTTCCTGCGGGTGGTGACGCACCGCAGCCAGCACGGCATCGCCGACGCGCTCGCGTCGGGCGCCGACGCCGCCCGCGGCCGCGTCCTCGTGTTCTATCCCGCCGACCTGCAGTATCGCCCGAGCGACATTCCCAGCCTCGTGCAGCCGATTCTCGACGACGCGGCCGACGTGGTCACCGGGACGAAGCAGGGCCACTACGAAAAACGGTTCGTGTCGTGGGTGTACAACGGCCTGTGCCGCTGGCTGTTCGGGGTTCGCGTCACGGATCTGAACTCGGTGAAGGCGTACCGCCGCGAGGTGATGGACGGCCTGACGCGGCGGCCGGATTGGCATCGCTTCATGGTGGCCATCGCCGCGGCAGAAGGCTTCCGGGTCGCCGAGCGTCCGGTCCCGCTCCAGCCGCGGCGGGCGGGGAAGTCGAAGTTCGGGATCGGCCGCATCCCCGTGGGCGTGCTCGACCTCGTCTCCGTCTGGTTCCAGCTGCGGTTCGGTCGCAAGCCGATGCTGTTCTTCGGGGTGGCGGGGGCGTTGCTGTTCCTGCTGGGCTTTGTGGTGGGCGTCGTCGCGCTCTGGCTGCGGTTCGGGCCCCCCCACGTGGGGTTCCGACCGCTGCTCGACCTGATCATGGTGCTGGTGATATCGGGTATCGCACTCTTCGGCTTCGGCTTCGTGGGGGAGATGCTGGCCGGCATGCGGGAGGACGTGCGGGGTCTACAGCGCGAGATAGAGCAGTTGCGTGCGGGAGCATCGAACGACCAGGTGGGGAGGAGCTGACGGGACGTTCCTCCCGAATCGTCTTCCATCCCATGCCGTTGCGTTCGCGCAACGCTTCGCCGCCGTTGGTGCACATCGCCGCTTGTGGCCTAGCGACGTCACGCACACATTATCCGTGAGCCGACACACACAGATCGTCTCATGTTCCGGATCGCCGTCACCATCTACGCGGCGCTCGGTTTCCTCGCCTGCAGCAGCGCGACATCGCCCCACAAGGTGACCGTCACCCTTTCGGGAGCGCCGTACGGGCTCGCCGTGTCCCCCAGTGGCGTCGTTTACGTCACGCTCGCCAGGACCGGCATGATCGCCCGGGCCGACCTGCCCGCCACGTCGTTTTCACCCGTGGCCGTCGTCGGATCGGTGCCGACGGCCGTCACCTTCAATGCCTCCGGGACGCGGGCATACGTCACGAATCAGTTCAGTCGAACGGTGAGTGTGCTCGACCCCGCGTCAAACACCGTACTGCACGTTATTCCGGTTACGGGAGACCCCTTTGGGGTGCGGGTCGCCCCAGGTGACTCCGTCCTCTGGGTCACCACCAACGCGGACAGCGTCTACGCCCTCCGGTTGGGCACCGACAGCGTGGTCGCGGTGTTCCCGACCGGGTCGGCCTCGAACGGGGTGGTTTTGGCCGATACGTTCGCCTACGTGAGCACCCTGAGCTCCGGCACGGTCATCGAGATCAACACGCGCTCTTACAAGGTCTCGCGGGTGTTCAACGTGGGAGGTACTCCCCAAGAATTGGTGCTGTCGCCTGACGGCGCCGTGCTCTACATCGCGAACGAGAGCGGGGCAGTGCAGTTCTGGGATCTCGCGACCGGCACATCAGCCGGGCTCGTGGTCCTGCCAGGAGGGGGGGGCTTCGGCCTCGCGCGCAATCCGGCCAATGGCCGTCTGTACGTGTCCACGAGTTACTTCGGCCGGGCGGTGCACGAGATCGATCCGGTCACGCGGGCGATCGTACGGACCATCGCGACGGACGGCTCACCGCGTCGCATTGCCTTCGACGCCACGGGATCCCTCGCGCTCGTGACGAACGAGAGCGGCTGGATCGACGTGATCCGCTAGGCGCGGGGCCGGGTCACCAGCCCGGCGTAGAGATCCAGCCATCGCCTCACGATGGCCGGCCAGTTGAACTGCTCGCGCAGCCGGCGCCGGCCGCCCTCCCCGAGCCGGCGGGCCAAGTCGGGGTCGTCGCGCACCCGCCGCACGGCTGCCGCCAGCGCATCGGCGTCCCCCGGCGGAACGAGCAGGCCCGACACGCCATCCTCCACGATGTCCGGAATCCCGCCGACCCGGCTTGCGATCACCGGAGTCGCGTGGTTCATCGCCTCGAGCAGCACGACGCCGAGCCCTTCTGTGTCTCCGCGGGCGTCGAGCACTGACGGCAACACGCATACCGCCGCTCGCGCGTAGCTCGCCTGCAGCTCGTCTGGCGGGATCTTCCCTCGGAACACCACCCGATCCGCCACCCCCAGCCGCCCCGCCAGCGCCTCCAAGCCGGGACGCTCGGGCCCCTCGCCCACGATTTCGAGGCGTGGCCCGAGGGACCCCAACCGCGCGATCGCCTCGATGAGATGCGCCACGCCCTTGCGCTCCACTAGCCGGCCCACGAACAGCACGGGACCCTTGCCGTCCGGAGCCGGGGACCTCGCGGCCACCTCTGGAAGCGACGTCGTGTAGGGAATGACCTCGATGGGCACTTCGGCAAGATCCCGCAGCTCGCCCGCGGTATAGTGGGAGATCGCGACGACGCGGTCGGAGCGACGCGCCGCCCATGCCAGAAAGCCCTTGAGGAAGGGCAGGGCACTCTTCACCCACCGCAGCTCCACGCCGTAAAAGGTCGTCACCAGACGCGCGGGATGGGCGCGCTGCGCCGCCCATCCGAACAGCGCCAGCGGCAGCGGCCAGTGCACGTGGATGACGTCGTAGCGCCCTCGGCGACACAGCCGCCAGATGGCCACCATGCCGGCGAGCACGAAACAGGCGGGCATGAGGCGGTACAGCAGGGAGCGCTTCATCCGGTCGGGAGCCGCTTCCTCGTGGGTCAGGTTCTCCCAGCGGCGCGGGAAGTACCGGAACCGATGCACGGGAATCCCCGCGAATACCTGATCGGGCGCGCCGCGGTATGACGAGGTGAACACCTCCACGTCGTGTCCCGCCGCCTGCAGCCGCTTCAGCAGCTCCACGAGCCAGGGTACGATCACATCGTCCGGCGTGCGCGGGAAAGCGGTGACCACGTGGAGGATGCGCATGGCTGCTTCACAAAGCTACGACTTTCCCGGGGTTTCCGGGCATGGTATTTTTCGAACCCATGAATACACCGATCGCCCCGTCGTCACCCGAGCTCACCAAGTTCTATCGCGACCGCCATAACTGGCGGAACGCCGGCGAAGAGCGGATGCGGTTTCGCAAGCACATGCAGCTGGCGCAAGTACGCCCGGGCAGCACGGTGCTCGACATCGGCTCACGCAACGGCGATCTTCGCAAGTACCTGCCGCGCGACGTGAAGTATCAGGGACTCGACATCGCCCCCGAGTTCGCCGCGCCCGACATCTTGATTCACGATATCACGAGCGGACTGCCGTTTCCGGATGCGTCCTTCGACTACGTCTTCATGGTCGAGGTCCTCGAACACACGCCGACCGCGTACAGTACGGCGGGCGAGATCCATCGAGTTCTCAGACCCGGGGGCGTGTGGATGGTCTCCGTGCCCAATCCTTATCACGTGAAGGAGATCATCTGGAATCTCTTCCGCGTCCCGGACCGGCAGGGGCACATCTACAGTTGGACGCGCCAGACGATCAGCCGTTTGGGCGAGATGAACGGGTTCCGCCTCGTGGATTGGGGCGGCACGTACTTCTATCCACCGATTCCCGCGCCCTGGTGGATGCTCGCGCGGTCGGTCGCCTACAAGTTCGTGAAGACTTGATCGCCCGACGCTGGCTCTGGGCGGTCCAGGGCCTCGTCACACTGGCGGTCGTGGCCTTCGTGGGCCGGTCGATCGCACGCAACTGGTCGGAATTTCGCTCACTCCACGTCACGCTCACGATTGCGCCGGCCTGGATCGCGGGCTCTGTCGTTCTGGTGTTCCTGACCTACGTGATGCAGATCGAGTCCTGGCGCCGCATCCTGGCAGGCTGGGGTCAGCGCATTGCGTTCGGCCCGGCCGCCCGCACCTGGAGCGTGGCCAACCTCGGCCGCTACGTCCCCGGGAAGGTCTGGAGCGTCGCCGGCCTGGTGGTGCTGGCCCAGCGGGCCGGCGTCGCGCCCGGCCCAGCCGCGGCATCCGCGTTCGTGATCCAGGCGGTGTCGCTGGGTAGCGGAGTGGCGGTGGTTGCCGCGGTGACCCCGCACAGCGCGCCGCCGCTCCGTCTTGCTCTCGCCGGCCTCGCGGCCCTCGCCACGATTCTGGTGCTCGTCTGGCGCCCCACCGCCGTCTGGCTGGGCCGCTTGGTGAGCCCGATGGCCCCGTTGCAGCCGCTCGCCCCGTCCGCCGTCTTCGCCGGCACCCTGCTCACGGTGCTCAGCTGGAGCACGTACGGCGCAGCCCTGTGGATGCTCGCCCGCGGGCTCATCCACGACGCTCCCCTCCCGCTCGCCACGGCTATCGGGGCGTTCACGCTGGGCTACATTCTCGGCCTGCTGGCCCTGTTCGCGCCCGGCGGGGTAGGGGTGCGGGAGCTGGTGCTCGTCGGGCTGCTCGCGCCGTTTCTTGGGAGCGGCGGCGCGGTCGCCGTGAGCGTCGCGTCGCGCGTGCTCCTCACACTCACGGAGGCTGCGGCCGCTTTGCTGACGCTTCCGCTCCGGCACCGTCCACAGGAGTCCATCCAGTGAGTCAGCCTGAGTCCGCGATCCCCGTCGGACCGCCGTCCTACGAACCGCGTCGTCCCACGCTGATCGCGACTGCCGCCTTCACCCTGTGGCCGTTGCTCCTGTCGCTTCCCATGTTCGCAGGGATGTGGCTCGCGAGCCAGTGGAGCGATCAGTACACCGCCGGCTTGCCGTTCCACGCCTGGAGCGCCGAGTGGTTCAAGCGGAGTGGCCACCTCCCGCTCTGGAATCCGGAAATCTTCGGCGGCATGCCGTTCGTGGCGGCGGGCAGCGGGGACATCTTCTATCCGACCTGGCTGCTGCGCTTCGTCGTACCGGTCACGACGGCCGGTAACCTGAGTTTCTCGCTGCACTACATCCTTGCCGGCCTGTTCACCTACCTGCTCTTGCGGCGCCTGCGGGTCGGATGGACCGGATCGGTGATCGGAGGACTGGCGTACGAGCTCACCGGCCTGATTGCGTCGTACCCCTCGCCGGGCCACGACGGCAAGCTCTTCGCGTCGACGATGTTGCCGCTCATCCTGCTGGCCCTGGTGCTGGCGTTGCGAGACCGGCGCTGGCAAGGCTACCCATTGCTGGCCGCGGCCACTGGGTTGACCCTGCTCGGGCACTTTCAGCTCGCCTACTACTCGCTCATCGTCGCCGGACTGTTCGCGCTCTACCTCACGCTCGAAGAAGCCGGGGACACCAAAACAGGGGAGCGCGTGGTGCGGCTCGGCTTGGCGCTCATCGCGGTGCTCGTCGGGTTCGGGATCGCGGCCATCCAGATCATGCCGTTTTTCGAGTACATCCCCTTCTCCCCTCGTGCACAAGGCTATTCGGGTTTCGAAGGTTCGTCTTCCTACGCAATCCCGTGGGACCACGTACCTGAATTCTTCTTCAAGAACTTCGTAGGCTCGCGCGAGACCTACTGGGGCTCGAACCCGATCAAGCTGCATTCGGAGTATCTCGGGCTCCCCGTGGTGGTGCTCGCGGCGCTGGGCGCGACGGTGCGCGAGCGCCGGCGACAGATCCTGTGGCTGGGTGGAATCGGGTTACTGTTTCTGCTCATCAGCCTTGGCGCCGCCACCCCGTTCTACAAGCTGTGGTGGGCGCTGATGCCGCTCGTCAAGAAGACCCGGGCGCCCGGAATGGCCTTCTACGTAGTCGCACTCGTGACGGCTGTGTTCGCAGGCCTCGGTGTGGAGCGCGCACTCAAGGGAGAGGCTAAGCGGGTGATGATGCCCGCGCTGATCATCGGGGCGATTGTGACCCTGCTCGGGATCACGGGCGTGTTCGGCCACATCGCCGAAACGCTCGCCGCCGCGAAGGCGGCCGCGGCCGGGGCCGATCGGTCCGCGATCCTGTGGGGGGCGGTGACGAGCGGCCTCGCGCTCGCGGCCGCGGCGGCGGTGCTCGGTCCGGCCCAGGTCCGGCTCACGTCGCGGCTGCGCGCGCTAACGCTCATCCTGATCGTCGGGGCGGACCTGTGGCTCAATGCCCGGCAGTTCTGGAGCTACACGAAGCCCTACGGCAGGGACCCGGTGATCGACCGCATTACCGCGACGCCGCTTCCATACCGGGTCTTCAATCCGCCCGGCCCGGGCACGTATCCGGGATCCGCGCTGATGGCGTTCGACATCCCCGACCTGTTCGGATACCACGGCAACGAGCTACGCTACTACGACGAGTTGTGGGGCGGCAAGAATGAGTGGAGAAACCTCGGCGTCCTGCCGCTGTGGGACCTGTGGGCGGTGCGCTACGCCATCCTGCCGGCAGGCGCCCAGACCCTGGACTCGATCCCGGGCTTCCGCCGCGTGCTCGACTCCGTGACGATCTTCGACGGGGCGCGCGTCAAGTTGTTCGAGCGTGTGGATCCGGCGCCGTACGCCCGCGTCGTGCCGGGTGCCGTCAAGACCGACTCCGCCACCGTGATCCCGGCCCTCATCGATACTCGCATGGACTTCTCCAGGATCGTCCTCTTCACCACCGACCAGCCGGTGATCCCGGAGCCGCTGAAGAAGATGCCCGAGCCCAGCCCGTCGCGCGCCACGCTGACGGGGTGGCAGCCCGGACGGATGACCGTCACGCTCGATCCCGCGCCCCCTCAACCGAGCTACCTGTTGATCGCCGAGAATTGGTATCCTGACTGGCAGGCTACGGCCGACGGTCAGCCGGCACCGGTGCTGCGGGGTGACTACAGCTTGATCACGGTTGCACTCCCGGCCGGCGCCAGAGTGGTGGAGCTCACATTCCGCTCGAAGCTCTACGAGCTGGGCAGGACCCTGACCATCGCGTCTCTCGCCGGGCTCCTCATAGCGCTACTCGCGGCCGTGGTCCTCCCCCGGCGCGCCCGGCATGGGTGAGCGAGCGCTGGTTGTCATCCCTACCTACAACGAGGCCGGGAACCTCGCGACCCTCGTCCCGCAAGTCCTGGCGCAAGACCCACGGCTCGAGATCCTGGTGGTGGATGACAAGTCTCCGGACGGCACGGGACAGATCGCCGATGCGCTGGCCGCGAAGGAGGCCCGTGTCCACGTGCTGCACCGGGAAGGGAAGCTGGGCCTCGGCACCGCCTATATCACGGGCTTTCGGTGGGCGCTGGAGCGGGGCTACGACTACGTGTTCGAGATGGACGCGGACTTCTCCCACGATCCGGCACACTTAAAGGAGTTTCTCAAGGCCGTCGTCCAGGCTGACCTGGTGCTCGGCTCACGGTACTTGAACGGGAAGGTGACGGTCGTCAACTGGCCCATGGGGCGCTTGTTGCTATCATACTGTGCGAACATCTACGCCCGCTGGATCACGGGCCTGCGGATCTGGGACCTGACGGGAGGGTTCA
>Ga0209470_1003242_pt1 | contig 11303 bp, 8 predicted proteins | sample GraSoiAngelo_125_FD_185882 | JGI IMG/M metagenome (GOLD analysis project Ga0209470, IMG submission 185882) | Grasslands soil microbial communities from the Angelo Coastal Reserve, California, USA - 14_0927_05_40cm (SPAdes) (version 2) | ecosystem: Environmental > Terrestrial > Soil > Grasslands ... | reverse complement strand
CCGCGAAGTTCCGGCGCATCAAGATCTCCAAGAACTTCCTCATCGCGGCGGGCTGCTTCCTCGGGCTCGTGTTCACGGCCGGTCTCATGTTCCCTCATTATCTGCTTCGCTCGAGTCAGCTCTCCGCCAACCTCCAGAGGCTGTCCCTGGAGAACCAGGAACTCAGGAAGGCCAACGAGAAATTCGACGAGTCACTGGCCGATCTCCGGACCCGGCTTGCGGAGTTCGAGACCAAGGCCACCAAGTTCGCCATGATGGCGGGCGTGGACGACCCGCAGTCCCAGCAGCTGGCGGCCGGCGGCAGTTCCTTCGATCTGAAGGGTCTCTCGCCGAAGGCCTCGCAAGCCGTCATCGAGTCGGAGATCACCACCCTCAAGGAGCGCTCGGGAGCGCTTCAGGACACCTTCCGCGTCCTCGACATGGCCTTCCAGAAGCAGTCGCTGATGCTGTCGTCCACGCCGAGCATCTACCCGGTCCACGGACTTCTGGGCAACGGCTACGGCTGGCGACGTGACCCCTTCACCGGCATGCGCGACTTCCATCAGGGTCTCGACCTGGTGGCGCCCATCGGGACCAAGGTCATCGCCCCCGCCGACGGGATCGTCACCAAGGTCGGTCCAAGCGGAGGGTTCGGCAATTCGGTCTTCATTTCCCACGGCTACGGGATCATCACCCGTTACGGCCACCTCGCTTCTTACAACGTCCGGGTCGGGCAGCGGGTCAAGCGGGGCGACGTCATCGCCACGGTCGGCACGACCGGCCGCAGCACCGGGCCGCACCTGCACTACGAACTCCTGGTGCACCAGCGCAACGTCGACCCGATCAAGTACATCTTGGAAGAATACAGGACGTTCTAACCCGCCGGCCGGCTTTGACTTCGCGCTTCGTTCTGCTATAGTTCGGTGCAGGCGGCCGGGCCCTGAAGCGGCCTTCGAGCGGGTCCCGGCGAGGCCGCGCCGGGCGCGGCGATCCCTGGATTCGATCCCTCCACAGTTCGCTCCCAGGGTCGAGGCCCCCCGCGGGGGGCGGAGGTCGTCACCTACACCCCGATGTTGATCGACGCCATCCTCAGGAAAATCGTCGGCACCAAGAACGAGCGCGAGCTCCGGAAGCTCCAACCGCGGGTCGCGGCCATCAACGAGATTGAGCCCCGGGTCTCGGCGCTCACCGACGAGCAGATACGGTCCAAGACGGTCGAGCTGAAGGAGCGCCTGGAGCGCGGCGTCGCGCTGGACGACGTGCTGCCGGAGGCCTTCGCGCTGTGCCGGGAGGCAGGCCGGAGGACCGTCGGCATGCGGCACTTCGACGTGCAGCTCATCGGCGGCATGGTCCTGCACCAGGGGAAGATCGCCGAGATGAAGACCGGCGAGGGAAAGACGCTGGTCGCGACCCTGGCCGCCTATCTCAATGCCCTGACCGGGAAGGGCGTCCACGTCGTCACCGTGAACGATTACCTGGCACGGCGCGACGCCGCCTGGATGGGCCCGATCTACCGGTTCCTGGGCCTGAGCGTCGGCGTCATCCAGCACGACATGGACGACCCCGCCCGCAAGGAGGCCTACGCCGCCGACGTCACCTACGGAACCAACAACGAGTTCGGGTTCGACTATCTGCGCGACAACATGAAGTACTCGCTCGACGCGATGGTCCAGCGCGGCCACCACTACGGCATCGTGGACGAGGTCGACTCGATCCTGATCGACGAGGCGCGGACGCCGCTCATCATCTCCGGGCCGTCCGAGGAGTCGACCGAGATCTATGCGCGCGCCGACACCATCATCCCGCGTCTGAAGAAGGAGGAGGACTACACCGTCGACGAGAAGGCGCGCACCGTGGCGCTCACCGAGGAGGGGGTCGAGAAGGCGGAGACCCTGCTGCGCGTCGAGAACCTGTACGACCCGGCGGAGATGGAGCTGAACCATGCCGTGCAGCAGGCGCTGCGCGCGCACGTCCTGTTCAAGCGCGACGTCGACTACGTCGTCAAGGAAGGGCAGGTCATCATCGTCGACGAGTTCACCGGCCGGCTGATGCCGGGGAGGCGCTGGAGCGACGGCCTGCACCAGGCTGTCGAGGCGAAGGAGAGGGTCAAGGTCCAGAAGGAAAACCAGACGCTCGCGACGATCACCTTCCAGAACTACTTCCGGATGTACAAGAAGCTGGCCGGCATGACCGGGACCGCGGACACCGAGGCCGTCGAGTTCGACAAGATCTACAACCTCGAGGTGATGATCGCGCCGACCAACCGGGCGCTCATCCGTGTCGAATTCCCGGACGTGGTCTACCGCACCGAGCGGGAGAAGTTCGACGCCGTCGTCGAGGAGATCGAGGATCTTCACACCAAGGGTCAGCCGGTCCTGGTCGGCACCATCTCCATCGAGAAGTCGGAGCACCTGAGCGAGCTTCTGAAGAAGCGCCGCGTCCCGCACGTCGTCCTGAACGCCAAGTACCACGAGAAGGAGGCGGAGATCGTCGCCCAGGCGGGGCGGCTCAAGGCCGTGACCATCGCCACCAACATGGCGGGACGCGGCACGGACATCCTTTTGGGCGGCAACCCGGAGTTCCTGGCGCGCCGCGAGATCGCGGAGCAGGGGGTCGATCCGTCCACCGTGACGCCCGAGCAGTGGAAGGAGCGGATGGAGCGGCACCAGGCGCGCTGCGTCACCGAGCACGACCAGGTCGTCGGGCTCGGCGGGCTGCACATTCTCGGCACCGAGCGGCACGAGGCGCGACGCATCGACAACCAGCTGCGCGGCCGCGCCGGGCGCCAGGGCGACCCGGGGTCGTCGCGATTCTACATGTCCCTCGAGGACGACCTGATGCGCATCTTCGGGTCGGACCGGATCTCCGGCCTGATGAAACGGCTCGGCATGGAGGAGGGGGTGCCGATCGAGCACCGCATGGTGACCCGCGCCATCGAGCGCGCGCAGAAGCAGGTCGAGGCGCGCAACTTCGAGATCCGCAAGCATCTTCTCGAGTACGACGATGTCAACAACAAGCAGCGCACGGAGATCTACAGGTTGCGCCGCGAGCTGCTCGAAGGCAAGGGACAGAAGGAGTATCTGCTGCAAAAGGCCGAGGAGATCCTGGGCTATCTCCTCGATTCGACGTGCGGCGCCGACGTCGATCCCGAGGAATGGCAGACGGACGAGCTCCGGAACGGCCTGCTGCGGTACTTCGGCTTCGAGGTGCAATCGCTGGGCATCGACTGGGCGAAGGTGAACGCCGCCCAGCTGCGCGAAGCGCTGTGGGCCCAGGTGCAGACGCGCTACGAGGAGAAGGAGCGCGCCATGGGCGAGGAGGCGATGCGTCAGCACGAGCGCGCCCTGATGCTGTACGTCATCGACACCGCGTGGAAGGACCATCTGCTGGCGATGGACCACCTGAAGGAGGGGATCGGATTGCGAGGCTACGGCCAGCGCGATCCTCTCACCGAGTACAAGAAGGAATCGTTCATGATGTTCGGCCTCATGAAGGAGCGCATCGAGGACGAGATCATCATGAATCTCTGGCGCATGGACGCGACGGTCGTGGCCCAGCAGAGGGAGATGAGAACCCGCCGCGAGCGCGACCTGACCTACAGCGCTCCGGCCAAGGAGGCCCCGCAGCCGGCGCAGCGCGCCACGGGACGGGTCGGGCGCAACGATCCCTGCCCCTGCGGCTCGGGAAAGAAGTACAAGAAGTGCCACGGCTCGGAGGAGGGCACCGGGACCGCGGCGCGCCCGGCCGCTCCGCACGGGGTGCGGGTCTAGAATGAGTGGCCGCCGCGCGGCCTGAGGACGAAACGACGATGATCGACGGACCGATCCCCGAGGCGCTGACCTTCGACGACGTTCTCCTTCTGCCCGCGCGGTCGGACGTCCTTCCGAGCCGCGTCGACGTCGCCACCCAGCTCACGCGCAACATCCGGCTGAACATCCCGCTCGTGTCGGCGGCCATGGATACGGTCACCGACTCCCGCCTGGCGATCGCCATGGCGCAGCAGGGCGGAATCGGCATCGTGCACAAGAACCAGTCGATCGAGGCGCAGGCCGCCGAGGTGGACAAGGTCAAGCGCTCCGAGAGCGGCATGATCGTCGACCCGGTCACCATCCATCCGGAGCAGAAGATCGCCGAGGCGCTCGATCTGATGCAGAAGTTCAAGATCTCGGGCGTGCCGGTCACCGATCGGAGCGGCCGGCTGCTCGGCATCCTGACGAATCGCGATCTGCGCTTCGAGACGCGCACCGACCTGCCGGTCTCGGCGGTGATGACCAAGGAGCACCTGGTCACCGTCCCGGTCGGCACGACGCTCGAGGAAGCGAAGTCGATCCTCCACAAGCACAAGATCGAAAAGCTCCTGGTCGTCGACCGCGAGTACCACCTGAAGGGCCTGATCACCGTCAAGGACATTCAGAAGATGATCAGGTACCCGCACGCCTGCAAGGACGCGCTCGGGCGGCTGCGCGTCGGCGCGGCGGTCGGTGTCGGCCCCGACGAGGCGGAGCGAGCCCGGGTCCTGCTGGAGGCACGCGCGGACGTGCTGGTGGTGGACACGGCCCACGGACACACGACCGGCGTGATGGAGATGGTGCAGAGGCTGCGCAAGACGCTTGTGGGCGTGGACCTCGTCGCGGGCAACGTCGCGACCGAGGAGGCGGCCGAGGACCTCATGAAGCTCGGCGTCGACGCGGTCAAGGTCGGCATCGGGCCGGGTTCGATCTGCACCACACGCGTGGTCACCGGCGTGGGCGTCCCGCAGATCACGGCCATCGCCCAGTGCGCGCGCGCGGCGCTCCGTCACGGCGTCCCGCTCATCGCCGACGGTGGCGTGAAATTTTCCGGCGACGTTACCAAGGCGCTGGCCGCCGGCGCCTCGTCGGTCATGATCGGGTCTTTGTTCGCGGGGACCGAAGAGTCGCCGGGCGAAACGATTCTGTACCAGGGACGCACCTTCAAGGCGTATCGCGGCATGGGCTCGATCGGTGCGATGCGGCGGGGCAGCGCCGACCGCTACTTCCAGGAGGCGGCGGCAGAGGACAAGCTGGTGCCGGAAGGAATCGAAGGGATGGTCCCCTACAAGGGATCGCTGCAGGCGCTCATCCCGCAGCTGGTCGGTGGCCTGCGCGCCGGCATGGGCTATTGCGGCGCGAAGGACATCGAGACGCTCCGCCGCGACGCTCGCTTTATCCGCATCACCTCCGCCGGATTGAAAGAAGGCCACGCCCACGACGTGGTGATCACCAAGGAAGCGCCGAACTACCGGATGGAGTGAGCGCCCTCAGCGTCGGTCCTCGATGGTGATCTCTCGCTCGTTCGCTCCGCGGTCGGTCAGGCGCACGGTGATCGCGCGCTCTGGTCGATACGGTCCCAGGCGCTCCGCCCATTCCACCACGGCGACGCCATCGCCTCCCAGGATCTCCTCCAGCCCGAGCTCCTCAAGGTCTCCGGGCCGGTCGATACGGTAAAGGTCGACGTGATACACCGTCTCGCGGCCGACGTAGCGATTCACCAGGGTGAACGAAGGGGAACGCACGTGCTCTTCGTCCACGCCCAGCCCTTGGGCAAGACCGCGGGCGAAGACCGTCTTCCCCATGCCGAGATCCCCGAACAGGAGGACGACGTCGCCGGCGTGCAGGGATCGCGCCAGCGCCTCGCCCCGGGCGCGCGTTTGGGCTTCGGAACGCGTGATCACCGTCCGCGACGGCATCGGGCGATTCAGACGAGCTGGAGTTCCATGAGCACCGGTTGGGGCATGAGGTCGCGGTGCTGCCGGAACAGGCGGGGGAGGGGACGGACCGTCGCGAATCCGGCACGCTCGTACAGCGAGCGGGCTCTGCTGTTGGCGATCAGCCGGACCTGCTTCAGGTGTCGACGACGCCCGACTTCGATCGCTTCCTGGATCAGGTGCAGGCCGATGCCGCGGGCCCGGAGGCTCGGATCCACCCCCACGGAGGCGAGGTACAGGACGTCGCCGCGCGGGTTGTGCGAGGCGGACGGCAGGATCCGCTCGTACTCCAGGTAGGAACGCGGGAAGTCGCGCGTCCACAGCAGTCCGTTGGTCAGCCCGACGATCTGGGGCGCCTGCCCCGGGCGCTGCAGCTCCGCGAGCAGAAACGCCTCGGGCAACGCAAACAGACGCCTCTGCAGCTCGTTCAGCGAAGCGCCCAGCCGACCCCATACGCGCCGTTCGACCAGCGTCGCTTCCTCCAGGTCGTCGGGCCGGGCCGGACGGATCACCACCCGCAGGATCGCCGGGCGGGCGGCGACCGCGCCCATCCCCCGGGCGGGCGCGCGCAGCGGCGCGCCTCCGGCGAGGGAATTCGCCTGGTTCGACGTGCGCTGGCTCGACGTTGTCGTCCCCTGGTTCTCCTTCATCCGGTCCTCCGGGCACTGCGAGCGTCGGTCCGTTCGTTGGCCCGCGGGGGCTTCAGACGCAGGAGCGCCGCGGGGAAAGACCTCAAGATATCGCGGGCGATGAGCGGAGCCTCGCCGACCTCCGCGGCCGCCAGGTCGCCGGCCAGGCCATGCAGGTACACACCCAGCCTGGCCGCCGCCGACACCTCGATCCCCTGGGCCAGCAGGCCCACCACGAGGCCGGTCAGGACGTCGCCGGACCCACCGGTGGCCATCCCGGGATTGCCGGTCGGGTTCACATGCACCTTGCCTGCGGGTGTCGCGACCAGGCTCCGGTATCCCTTCAGGACCAGATGACAGTGGTGCGTCCGCGCGAATGCGCGCGCCAGCGGCAGCCGCCGGGACTGCACCTCGCGGCTGGAGGTCCCGAGCAGCCGCCCCATCTCCCCCGGGTGCGGCGTCAGGATGAGCGGGCGCTTCCTGCCGGACAGGAGGCTCCCGTCCCCCGCGAAGGCGTTCACCCCGTCGGCGTCGAGGACGACCGGCACGCGCGCCCGGCGGACCACCTCGCGGACGAGCCGCGTCGTCTCGGGATGGGTGGTCAATCCAGGGCCGATGGCGACCGCCTGCTTTCCTTCCAGGAGAGCCAGAAGTCGGGGCAGCCCGGATTCGGCCAGGGTCCCGTCTGCCGTCTCGGGTAGGCCCTCGGTCATCACCTCCATGGCCCGGGAGACGAAGCCGGCCTGCAGCCCCCGGGGCACGGCCGCCGTCACCAGCCCGCAGCCTGCGCGCAGGGCCCCGAGCGCCGCCAGACGCGCCGCCCCTCCTTTGCCGCGCGATCCGGCGATCACCAGCGCGTGGCCGTAGTCGCCCTTGTGGCTGTCCGATCGGCGCTTCGGGAGCAGGGGCGCCAGCTCCCCAGGCTGCAGGAGATCGAGGTCGGCCCCTTCGGCAGCGACCGCCTCGTTCGGAAGACCGATGTCGACGACGTGCACGCGGCCGCACATTTCTTCGGCGGGCGGGAGGACGTGGGGCAGCTTGGGTCGGACGAACGTGACAGTGTGGTCCGCCCGGATGCACGGCCCGGGGATATCGTGGGTGTCGCCCGACAGACCGCTGGGAACGTCGATCGCCACGACGACGGCGCGCGCGTCATTCACGTCCTCGATGACCGACGCGAGGAGTCCCTCCACGGGGCGCGACAGCCCGGTCCCCAGAATTCCATCCACGATCAGATCGCTCCTCTCCAGGAGTTCCCGGGCCGCCCTCCACTCGCCCTTGCCCGTGACTTCGCGGGGCGCTTCACCGAGCCGCTCCAGGGCCCTGAGGTTAATGGCGGCGCTTCCGTGCACGTCCCGCCTGTGGCCGAACAGGATGGCGGTGAAGGGGATGCCCTGATTGTGCAGGTGCCGCGTCAGGACGAAAGCGTCGCCCCCGTTGTTCCCCCTTCCGCATAGAACAAGAATGGCGCGCGATTTCAGATCGCCGTCGATGCGCTGCAGCGTCTCCAGCACTCTCAGCCCGGCGTTCTCCATCAGGACGATTTCGGGAACACCGAACTTCCTGGCGGCGCGCCGGTCGATGCGACGCATCTGCTGCGAGGTCAGGACTTCCACGGCCGTGGCTCCCCGGGGAGTGGCTCACTTTACACAGGTAGGGGGTCGGAATCAAGGGACGGCCGGCCGCAGCGCGTCGCGGGACCGGGCACGGCTGCGGGGTGCCGATCGATTATCCGGCGGCCTCGCCTTGCCTCCGGGGTCCTGCGCCGCGCTGCGGCCGGACCGGGACCCGGTCAGCGAACGCCGGCGCCTGGTTCGGCGACTGGCGTTGACAGTGCCGCGAGGGGTCTAGGATAATCGCCACCCGATCCGACTCTCGCTCCGTCTCTCTCGATACTCTGCTCGGTGAAACTCATGAGGTGTCTGGCGTGTTGCGGTTCTTGACGGCGGGGGAGTCGCACGGGCCGGCGCTTGTCGGCATCCTGGACGGGATGCCGGCCGGGTTGCCGCTTCTGGCCTCGGACATCGATTTCGAGCTGAAGCGGCGACAGCACGGCTACGGGCGAGGCGGGCGGATGAAGATCGAGCAGGACCGCGTCGAGATCCTCTCGGGCGTCCGCCACGGACGGACGCTGGGCAGCCCCATCGCGCTCCGAATCGCCAACCGCGACTGGGCCAACTGGCAGAAGGCGATGGCGATCGAGCCGATCGAGATCGCGGAGCAGGAGCGCAAGAGGGTCACCCGCCCGCGGCCGGGCCACGCCGACCTTGCCGGGGCCCTGAAGCATGACGCGGACGACGCGCGCGACATCCTGGAGCGGGCCTCGGCGCGGGAGACCACCGCCCGCGTGGCGGTCGGGGCGGTGTGCAAGAAGTTCCTCCGCGAGTTCGACGTGCACGTGGCGAGCCACACCGTGGCGCTGGGGTCGGCTGGCCTGCCGGCGGGGTCCGAGGTGGCCTGGGACCGGATCCTGGCGGCGGAGGGGTCGCCGCTGCGTTGCGCCGACAAGGCGACCGAGCAGTCGATGATCGAGGAGATCGATCGCGCCATGCAGGCCCGCGACTCCGTGGGCGGCTCCTTCCAGGTGGTGGCGCGGGGCGTGCCGGCCGGTCTCGGGAGCCACCGCCACTGGGACCTGCGCCTGAATGCCCGCCTGGCGGCGGCACTTTGCTCGATTCAGTCGATCAAGGCGATTGCGGTGGGGGACGGCTTCGAGGCGGCCGGAAAGATGGGCTCGGAGTTCCACGACGAGATCCATTACGACAAGGAGACACGGCGCTTCTACCGCACGAGCAACCACGCCGGCGGCATCGAGGGTGGCATCAGCAACGGCGAGGAGATTCGCGTGCGCGTCTACGTCAAGCCGCTGTCCACGCTGCCGAAGGCCCTGCACAGCGTCGATCTAAAATCGAAGGAGGAGTTCCAGGCGCAGGTCGAGCGCACCGATGTCTCGGCGATCGCCGCGGCGGGGGTCGTGGGCGAGGCGATGGCGGCGTTCGTCCTGGCGGAGGCGTTCCTGGAGAAGTTCGGCGGCGACTCGATCAAGGAGATCACCCGCAACTTTCTCGGCTATATCGAGCAGCTGCGAAACTACTGAGCCGCCGCCGGAAACGGGGCGACGCTCAGGTGGAGCGCGGGCGCTCGTGGCGCTCCAGATCGCGCGCCGCCGGAAGGCCCCGCAGCCCGGGCGCCAGAAGCGCTGCGCGCAGGATCGCCTCCTCCATGGCCTGGATTGCCAGCGTTCCGACGATGAGCGGATCGGTGCGCAGGTCGCCACGCGACAGACAGAAGATGACGTCCCCGTCGAAGCGCGTCCAGACGGGGTCGATGCAGCGCGCGTAGGCGATCTGTGTCATCCGCGCCACCGCGGTCGCTTCGATTTTGGTGAGCCGGGCGTTCGTGGCGACGACACCCAGGGTCGTGGACGGTGGCGGCGCGCCGCCGCGGCGCCGATCGGGGTCGGTCGACGATTCGCGCAGCCCAGGTCCCGCCGCACGGTCGAATCCGCCTCGAAGGATCGCCTGCGTCGTGCCGGTCCGCCGCGTTCCGCGCGGGGAGTCGCGCAACCCCGCCACGATCTCCCCGCTGGAGGGGTCGATCACGTCGCCCCAGGCGTTCACGACGGTCAGGGCGCCCACGACGAGCGGGCCCTTGCTCCGGGACGCCGAGCCGAGCCCGGACTTCATGGCGCGGCCGATTCCACGCAGCTTGCCGACGCTGGCCCCGGTCCCCGCGCCGACGTTACCCTGCGTGACCGGGCGGTGGCTGGCGGCCCGGCAGGCCTTGCGGGCCATGCCGGCGGTGGGACGAGCGCGCGGGCTGCCCACGGAAAGATCGAAGATGATGGCCGCCGTGACGATCGGCACGATGGCCTCACCGACCCGAAATCCCACGCCGCGCTTCTCGAGGAAGGACATCACGCCGGAAGCCGCGTCGAGCCCGTAGGCGCTGCCGCCGGACAGAAGGACTGCGTGCACGACCGGCACCAGGTGGGAGGGCTCGCAGGGCCCGGGATCGCGCAACCCGGCGGCGAGCCCGCGGACGTCCAGACCCGGGACCGCGCCGTCGCCGCAGAGGATGACGGTGCAGCCCGTCAGGCCCCGGCTGTCCGTCGCGTGGCCCACGCGAAATCCGGGAACGTCGGTCAGGCTCGTCACGCGCGGGTCGGCCGCCATGGTCGCGTATGCTAGCATGCGATGAGCGGAGGCTCGTGACGCGCGTCGGGCGTCGGAGAGTCGTGAGGGATCAGCGCGCGTTCGAGAAAATCTGGCGGGTCGTGGCGCGCGTGCCACGCGGTCGGGTCGCCACCTACGGACAGATCGCGCGCATGGCCGGCCTTCTGAACGGGGCGCGCACCGTGGGCTGGGCGATGCGCGCCCTGTCGGAGGATCGCCGCATCGGCGGGCGGAGGGTCCCCTGGCACCGCGTGATCAACGCGCAGGGAGCGATCAGCCTCCGCGGTGGGGAAGACGGGGTCGGGGCGCCCCGCCAGGCGGCGGCGCTGCGGCGGGAGGGGATCACGGTCCTGCGCGGCGGCCGGATCGATCTAGGTCGATATCTCTGGCGCGGCCAGAGGCAGAGGACCTGAGGTCTCCGTTTCCAGCCCGAACTGCAGCTGGTACAGCCTGTGGTAGATGCCTCTCGCCTGCAACAGGGCGCGGTGGGTTCCCTCCTCGACGATCCGGCCATGATGGAGCACCAGGATGCGGTCGGCACCTACGATCGTGGAGAGGCGGTGGGCGATGACGATCGATGTGCGCCCCTCGAGCAAGAGGCGCAGGGCGTCCTGGATCAGGATTTCGGTCTCCGTGTCGACGCTCGAGGTCGCCTCGTCGAGCACCAGGACGGCCGGATCGTATGCCAGGGCGCGGGCGAACGACAGAAGCTGCTTCTGGCCCACCGACAGATTGTTGCCGCGCTCGCGCACCTCTTCGTCGTAGCCTTTCGGCAGGCCCAGGACGAAGCGGTCG
>Ga0209470_1003241_pt1 | contig 11309 bp, 12 predicted proteins | sample GraSoiAngelo_125_FD_185882 | JGI IMG/M metagenome (GOLD analysis project Ga0209470, IMG submission 185882) | Grasslands soil microbial communities from the Angelo Coastal Reserve, California, USA - 14_0927_05_40cm (SPAdes) (version 2) | ecosystem: Environmental > Terrestrial > Soil > Grasslands ... | reverse complement strand
CCTGCCAATTCGACCGGTATGACCTTCGTACTGGACGCGACCCGCGGGACGCGCGGAAGGCGTGGCTGTTGGCGCCTCAGCTCAGTGTTGGTTTCACCACCATGAGGAACACGATCGCGAGCACGAGGACTGAGATCAGGAGTCCGAACGTGCGCCCGCGAGCAGCGGCCGCGCGGAACGTGTCGCTCTGCGGGCCATCTGTCTCGAGCGCGCGGAGCTGCGCGCGGAAGTTCGGCGATATGACCGTGAACGCGAGCACAAGCACGATCACGTAAAGGACGATCGCCGCCGCGATCCAGAACGTCGTGAGCGGGTAGCCCGCGTTGAACACCATGAACAGCCCGGTGAGGAGCAGCAGGCCGTACGCAGGGTTGGCGAAACGATCGTCGAGGAACTTGATCGTGCGCATCGCGAAGCTAATGTGCTCGGGATCGCGCGCGGAGCGAACGATCCAAATGCCGTAGGACGCGTTGAATCCGACGGCGATGATCGCGAGCACCACATGCAGGAACTTCGTGATCGTGTAGATGGTCATCAGGTGCGCGCCGTGACCGGGATCGCCGCACCGGTCACACCGCTTGCCTCCTCCGAACAGAGATAGACGATGACCGACGCGAGCTCCGCCGGGCTCACCCAGGTCTTCGGATCCGCTTTTGGCATCGCCGCGCGATTGGTGGGATGGTCGATGGTCGAGGGCAGCACGACGTTCACGGTGATCCCCTCGCCCTTGAGCTCGTCGGCGAGCGCCTCTGTCCAGCGGATGAGCGCGCCCTTGGCCATCGCGTAGCCGGCGGAACCTTTGCGCGCCTTGAGACCGCTGATCGCGCCCACGCTCACGATCCGTCCGTAGCCACGCGCGCGCATCGGCCGCACGCAGGCGGCCGTCGTCGCGATCGTCGTGCGCACGTTCTGCTTCCACAGCGCATCGATACCTTGCGCGTCGAGCGCGGACCCGGTCGCGAACCCACCGGCGAGATTCGCGAGGATGTCGAGCCGCCCCCAGGCGCGCATGACCTTCTCGACGAACGCTCCCATCGCGGGTTGGTCGGCGATGTCCGCTATCTCGGTGATGAGATGCGGGTCGTCGATCGTTCCGGCAAGCTCGTCGACGGCGTTGCGCAGCTCGGCCGCCTTGCTCTCATTACGCACCGGTGCGGCGACGTGTGCGCCTCGCTCCAGGAACGCGCGCACGACCGAGTGTCCGAGGTTGCCGGTCGCGCCCGTGACCATCGCCGCGCGCGAAGAGAAGTCGATCACGCGCCCGTAGTATGAAGACCGAATGAGCGTACTTCCCCGGATCAGCGAGCCGCGCGATCTTCGCGCGCTCACCAAGGACGAGCTGCTCGAGCTCTGCCGCGAGATCCGCGAGTTCACCGTCGAGGCCGTCCAGAAGACGGGCGGTCACATCTCGTCCAGCCTCGGGACGGTCGAGCTCACCGTCGCGCTGCACCGCGTCTTCGATTCGCCGCGCGACAAGCTCGTCTGGGACACCGGCCATCAGGCGTACGTGCACAAGATCCTCACCGGGCGCCGCGAGCGCTTCGACTCGCTGCGGCAGTTCGGCGGCATCAGCGGCTTCCTCTCGCGCAGCGAGTCGGAGCACGACGTCTTCGGCGCGGGTCACGCCGGCACGAGCATCTCCGCCGCGCACGGCATGGCCATCGCGCGCGACCTCAAGGGCGAGGACTTCCACGTCGTCGCCGTCATCGGCGATGGCGCGCTCACCGCGGGCCTCGCGTTCGAGGGGCTGAACAACGTCGGGCACGACCGCCGCCGCGTCATCGTCGTGCTGAACGACAACGGCATGAGCATCGCGCCGAATGTCGGCGCGGTTTCGCGCATGCTCGAGGCGGTCCGCACGGCGCCGCCGTACCGCGAGGCGAAGCACGTCGTGCGCAACGTCCTCGACCATATGCCCGGGTCGGACCTCGTCGAGGAAGCGCGCCGCCGCATCTTCAACTCGATGAAGGCCCTCCTGATCCCGAACCTGCTCTTCGAGCAGTTCGGCTTCACGTACTTCGGACCGATCGACGGCCACGACCTCTTCGCCGTGGAGCATCTGCTCGAGAAGGCGCGCGACTTCCGCGACGGGCCGATCCTCGTGCATCTCCACACGCAGAAAGGCCACGGCTACGGGCCCGCCGAGGACGACAACGTGAAGTGGCACGGCGTCTCCGCGACAGGCGCGGCGAAGCCGAGCGCGCCGCAGTACACCGCGGTCTTCGCGGACACAGTGCGCGAGATCCTCCGGCACGACGAGCGCACCATCGCGATCACCGCGGCGATGCCGGGCGGCACCGGCCTGCAGCCGCTCTTCAGGGAGTTCCCCGGGCGGCTGATCGACGTCGGCATCTCCGAACAGCACGCGGTGACGATGGCCGGCGGCCTCGCGACGCAGGGCGTCGTGCCGATCGTCGCGATCTACTCGACGTTCCTGCAGCGCGCGTACGACCAGGTCCTCCATGACGTCGCGGTGCAGGACCTCTCGATCGTGCTCGCGCTCGATCGCGCGGGCATCGTCGGCGACGACGGCCGCACGCATCAGGGCCTGTACGACATCGCATACCTGCGGCCGATGCCGGGCATGACCCTGATGGCGCCGCGCGACGAGCGGATGCTGCGGCACATGCTCTGGACCGCGTACCGTCACGCGTCCGCGCGCCGCGGCAGCATCGCCGTGCGCTTCCCGCGCGGGGCGGGCTTCGGCGCGCGCACCGACGAGCCGCTCGAGGAGATCCCGCTCGGCACATCGGAGACGCTGCGCGAAGGCGACGACCTCGTGCTGCTCGCGTACGGCCATCCGGTGAACGCGACGCTCGCCGCGGCGGAGGCGCTCGCGGTCGACGGTATCGAGGCGACCGTGATCGACGCGCGCTTCGCGAAGCCCCTCGACGCCGAGCGATTCCTCGGACTCGCGGCGCGCATCCCGCGCTTTGTGACGATCGAGGAGCACGTCGTCGCCGGCGGCTTCGGCTCGGCCGTCGCCGAGCTCTTCAGCGAGCGCGGCGCAGCCGTCGAGACGCTGCTCATCGGCGTCCCCGACGAGCACGTCGATCACGGCGCGCAAAGCCGCTGGCGACACCACTACGGCCTGGACGCCGAGGGGATCACTCGCACGGTGCGGTCGCGCTGGCCGCAGCTCGTGCGTTTGCGCACCGCCGAAGGGTCAGCCGGCTAGTACCCCTGTACTTCGCGTCCCAGGCGTGACGATCTCTCACTCCCCTGGGTGACCACGTTCACTGCCGCTCACCGCACTCTGGCGCGCGATGGCCGTGCGCTGGCTGTTCCGCGCCCAGTCCCCGCGCGAGCAGAGCGCCCTCGTCGAGGGTGACCGCGAGCTCGTCCTTGAGCGCGCGTACGCGATCGCGCGGGTCGCCGGCGGCGCGCTCGCGATGGTCGTCGCGCCCGCGTTCGGCGTCTCATTCGTCGTTGTCGTCCTGATGGTCACCTGCACCGTCGCCGGACCCGGTCTGCTGCACATCTGGCTGTGGCGCCGGACGAAGACGCCGGCCGGACGGGATCGCGTGCGCTGGCTTGCCGTCGCCGACGACTGCATGTGCGCGATCTTCGCGCTGGCGGTCTTCGCCCGCGATCCGATGTGGAGCATCACGCTCGTCGTACCGCTTCTCATCTTCGTCGAGATGATCCGCGCCGGCGCTCCAGGAGCGATCATCGCGGCGATCGCGATCTCCGTGGCGCACGTGGTCCTCACGGACATCCGGCACACGCTCTACGGGATCAACACCGACCCGACCGCGCTCCTCTTCCAGCTCGGCCTCTATGCGCTCACACTGCTGCTCGCGGTCGGGATCTTCCGCGAGCTGCACGCACTGCAGGCGATGCGAGCCGAGCTGTTCGGGCCGCTCATCGCGGCGCAGGACCGATTCGGCGACGGCGTGCTCATCCGCAAGGGCGACCGCTTCGTGTTCGTTGGCGACGCGATGCGTCGCATCACGGGTTACGACCCCAAGGATCTCGAGACGCTCCGGTCGATGCTCTCGCTCGTCGTGCCGAGCGACCGCGAGGCCATCGCCGAGCGCCTGAAGCTACCGGGGCCGGACCGCTTCGAGACGCGCCTCCTGCACAAAGCGGGACGCGAGGTGCCGGTCGAGATCGTCCGTGCCGAGGTGCGCACCTCGAGCGATCACCGCGTCGTCGCCGTCGTGCGCGATATCACCGAGCGACGCGCCATCGCGGAGTCGCTCGAGTTCAGCGCGCTGCACGATCAGCTCACCGGGCTGCCGAACCGCCTCTCGGTGACGCGCGCGATGGACGAGGCCATCGCGGCGAAGCGCGGGCCCTGCGCGGTCATCGTCATGCACCTCGAGCATTTCCGTGACGTGCGCGAGACGTTCGGTCACCGCGCGGGCGACGAGCTGCTGCGTCACGTCGCCGAGCGCGTCCGCAGCGGGCTCCGATCGATGGACGTGCTCGGCCACGACGGCGGCGGCGTGTTCACGATCGTCCTCCTCGGCGCGGACGCCACCGTCGCGGAGCAGGTCGCGCGCAACGTGCGCGGCCTCTTCGCGACGCCCTTCGACGTCGTCGGACGGCCGCTCCTCTCGTCGGCGGACTTCGGCATCGCGGCGTCCCCTCTGCACGGCGCGGACGCGACGACACTGCTTCGTTGCGCCGAGATCGCGGCGAGCCATGCTGCGCGGATCGGCCGCGGCGTCGCGGTGTATGACCCGAGCCAGGACAAGGGACGCGCCGAGCGCCTCGAGCTCCTCGCCGATCTGCGCGACCTTCTACAGCATCACGAGCTCGGCGTCGCGTTCCAGCCCTGCATCGACATCCGCAGCGGCGCGACGCGCGGCTTCGAGGCGCTCGCACGTTGGGATCATCCGCGGCGCGGGGCGATCCTCCCATCGGCGTTCATCCCGCTCGCGGAGTACAGCGGTCTCATCAAACCGCTGACCGAGTACATGCTCGGGCGATCGCTCGAGGAGTGCCGCAGCTGGCACGAGGCTGGATTCGCGCTGGACGTCGCCGTGAACGTCTCGATCCGTAACCTCGCCGATCCAGAGTTTCCCGATCTCGTCGCGCGCTGGCTCACGATGTACGAAGTCCCGGCGGAACGGCTCGTGCTCGAGGTGACCGAGAGCCTCGTCATGGCGGACGTCGAGGAATACGTGCGCACCCTCACGCATCTGCGACGCGTCGGTGTGCGTGTGGCGCTCGACGACTTCGGGTCCGGCTACTCGTCGCTCACACAGCTGTATCGCCTGCCCGTCACGCAGGCGAAGATCGACCGGGGCTTCATCGACCGCCTCGCGACGCCGGATGGCGAGAGCGTCATCCGCGCGACCGTGGACATCGCGCACGCGCTCGGCCTCGAGACGGTCGCGGAGGGTGTGTCATCCACCGCGGTGCTGGCGCGGCTTCGCGACCTCGGGTGCGACCTCGCGCAGGGGTTCGGCATCGGGCAGCCGATGCCGCCGCGGGAGGTGCTGCCGTGGATCAAGGCGCACGCGCGCGGGAACCTGCGTCTCGTGGAAGGGACCGCTTAGCGCGGCCTAGCCGCGCACTCGCAGCGGGCGCGCGAGGCGGTGCTCCGCGACGAGCGTCTGCGCACAGGCGGCCCGTGCGCGGCTCGCTCCCGGTGGATGCTGGGGCCGCCGTAGCCAGCAGCGAGGAGGGGAGCACTGCCGAGGAGCGCCCTGCTGCGAGTGTCTGCTAGGCCGCGGCTGTCTGCTAGGCCGCGGCCGGGAGCGTCCCGATCATGTCCGCGATCACGCCGACGAGCGCGTCGACATCGAACGGCTTCGCCATGACGCGCGTGTCGTTATCGGTCGAGCGCGCCTGGTCGGGGTTCGCGGTCAGGAACAGCACGGGCACGCCGCGATAGATCGGCGAGCTCCGAACAAGGTCGAAGACGTCAAGGCCCGAGAGCCCGGGTAACGCGACGTCAAGGATCAGCAGGTCGGGACGTTGCTGCGCGATCGCGTCCGTAACGAGCGCGCCGTTCGCGACGACGAGCGTGGAAAAGTGCAGACGATCACGGATCAACTCCTCGAGGAGCTGCGCGATCGCGGGATCGTCCTCGGCGAGAAGAACCAGCTTCACGGAAGGATGAGTGCGAGTATGCGAAGGAAGAGGCGCTCCGATACGCAGACGTTGCACTTGCACATGGGCGCGGGCCAACGCACGCCTCGTGCCACCTCGGCTGGCATGGCCGATGCTCAGGCGAGTGGCGTGAAGCACGTCCTTCGGCGTTCGGTGTCGATGTTCACCAGCGGCTGCGTGCGCTTCGCGCGCTGGGCATTCGGCCCGGTCGACGAAGAACACGTCACGAACGTGATCCCGATGCCAGGTCCTGCGCACGGGCCGGTGCCCGCGATCGATGTGAGGCTCGAGCACCCGCGCCGGAAGGCGTCCTAGCCCGCTCTACCTCGACGTCGCCCGCGGCGAGGCGGTTCGCTCGCCACTTCGTGGAGACTCGGTGACGCGCGGGATCACGTTCGGACGTGCGGTCTCGCGCGCCGGCGTGTGCGTCGGACGAGGCGTGGATCTCGGGTCCAAGCCCTTCTTGTTCTGCTCATCGTGCGTGTCGCGGTCCTCTTCGTCCCTCGCGCGCTCGATGGCCTCGCGCGCCTTCTCGTTCTCGAGCTTTTGCTGCACCTGATCGAGCACGGCCTCGTGCTTCTCGCGCGCGGTATCGACGAGGTCCTGTACCTGGTCCGCCTTGTCGGCGGGCGCAGCCTGCTGCACCGCGTCGACCGCAGCGCGGAAGCGCGCGACCGCCTGCGCAACCTCTTCGGCAGCGGTCGGCGCGCGGTCCTCGCGCTCCGACTCGGCGACCTTCTGCAGGTCCTGGACGCGACGGTCGGCGAGCTGCGCGAGTAGCTGGACGCGCTGCACATCGTCGAAGGTGAACGAGACCTGCAGGTCCTCGGCCGCCCGCTTCAGGCCGAAGGCGAGATCGCCGGGCAGGCTGCCCGCGGCCGCGACGCCGGCGCCGCCGACCAGAACGAGCGACGCGATACCGACCGCGAGCGCGGGACGGAGGAAGGTCCACGCCGTGCCACGCGGGCGAGGCGCGAGCGCGGTAACCGCCTCGGTCATGAGGCGAGCGCGCAGCTCGCGGCGGAATTCCTCGCGCAGCTTGGGCCGTGGGAGGCGCGGCTCGATCACAGTGCCTCCCGCGACGGGATGAGCTGACGAAGCGCGCCGATGGCGCGGAACTGGATGCCGCGCACGGTCCCCTCGCGCTTGCCGACGATGCGTGCGATCTCCTGAGTCGAGAAACCCTCGAGGAAGCGAAGCACGACGACCTCCTGCTGGAGCGGGGTCAGCTTCGCGAGCGCGGCACGGAGCGCGGAGTTCTCGGCGCGTTCGAGGAGCTGGTCGTCGGGATCGACGATCTGGTCGGGCGTCGGATGCTCGAGCGCGTCCTCGTACGAGACCTGGCGCTTGCCGCGGCGCGCGCGGTCGATCACCGCGTTGCGCGCGATGCGATAGAGCCAGGCGAGGAACGCCTGACGCGGCTCGTATCGTGGCATCGCCTTGAGGGCTCGCATGAACACGTCGCTCGTAAGATCCTCCGCTTCCGCGTCGTCGCGAACTCGGTAGTACACGTACCGGTAGATCGCTTCGACGTGCCTGTCGTAGAGAAGTCCGAACGCCGCAGCTTCGCCCTTGGACGCCCGCACGGCGAGCGCTGCGTCGTCGTCCTGCCCTACTGGGGTAACGGCTCCCTTTCGTGTCGTGTTAGGCGACATCACCACTCACCGTAACGACAGTAAGTACCCCACCAGAGCGTCCAAATCCTCCTTGGAGACACGCTCGCCGAGTCCTCTGGGCATCGAATCCGGGTAGCCGGGGACGACAAATGCGCCCGGGTCCGTCACAGACTGCCGGAGGTACTCAGCCCCCGTCACCCCCGGCCGGCGGGTTTCTGCGACCGTTCCGACATGTTCGAGCGGCGGGCCGACCGGGCGGAAGAAGTTCAGCAGGCTGCCCTCGTGGCAGGACGCGCAATTTAGGTCGCGATAGACCTGCCGACCACGCGCGACCCGGTCGGTCGCCGGTGGCTCGGACGCGCACGACGCGGCGAGGGCGGTCGCCGCGAGAATTGCGACGAGTGCCGCCTTCCGCATCGCTCCACGATGCCACGGTCGTCCTCGACGATCGCCCTGTGCTCCGGAACGTCTCGCTCGAGCTGCCGCCCGGCCTCACGCTGCTGCGCGGTCCGAACGGCTCCGGTAAGACGACGCTGCTACGCGCGATGGCCGGGCTCGTGCCGCTCGCACGCGGGCGACGTCAGACGCCGCCGAGCCTTCTCTACGTCGGGCACCGGCCGATGCTGCTGCGCGGCCTCTCACCCCGCGCGAACCTCGCCTTCTTTGCCTCATTCCGCGGTCGCACGATCGACACGAACGAGGTGCTGCGCCGCTGGGGCCTGCAGGATGTCGCCGGACTGCCGGTCGAGCGGCTGTCCGCCGGACAGCGCAAGCGCGCGTCTCTCGCGCGCATCGATCTTGAGACCGAGAACGTCGTGCTGCTCGACGAGCCGTTCGCCGATCTCGATAGCGACGGCGTCGTGCTCCTGCGCGCGGCGCTCATGTCCGCGCTCGCGCGTGACCAGAGCGTTCTGCTCGCCACGCATTTTCATGAGGAGCTCGATCGCGATGCGAAGCAGCGGTTCGTCCTCGGCGACGGCGAGCTGCGCGCCATATGAGCGCGCCGCAGCGCGCGCTGCTCATCGCGGCGCGCGAGCTCTTCGCGGAGCGCGCGCATCCTGACGGCCTCGCCGCCGCGCTCACGTTCACGGGGATGCTCGTGCTCCTCGAAAGCCTCGCGTTCGGACCGGGCCGCGCGCGTGAGCCCGACGTCGCGAGCGGGGTGTTCTGGATCGCGATCCTCTTCGCGGCGATGCTCATGACGCAGCGGTCGTTCGACCGCGAGCTCGAGGACGACGCGATCGATGCGGTCATTGCCCTGCCCGGCGGACGCGACGCATTGTTCGCGGGGAAGGCGTTCGCGCTCGGCCTACTCATGGTCATCGTTGGCGTCGCCGGTGGCGCGCTCTCGATCTTCCTCCTTGACCTCGAGATCGCACTCCCGGGGCATCTCGCGTTCGTCGTGCTGCTCGGCCTCGTCGCGCTCGCGCCGGTGATCGTCGTGAACAATGTCGTCGCGCTGCGCGTGCGCGCGCGCGTTGCGGTCGTGCCGATCCTCTCGTTTCCGATGCTCGTCCCGCAGCTGATCGCCGCGAGCCAGGGCAGCGCGGCCGCGCTCGCGGGTGACGCGGCGGTCGCGCTCTCATGGGGCGCGCTGCTCGCGGCGTTCGCGTTTGTGTACGCGGTGCTCGGACTTACCATCGTTCCGGCAGCCATAGAGTGATCGAGACCACCGCTTCGCCGTTCCCGCAACTGCGGCTTCGTCCCTGGCTTGGCATCGTCGCCACAGCGCTCTCGCTCCTCGCCATGTGGATGGGGCTCGTGTGGGCGCCGACCGATGCCGTGCAGGGCGACGTGTATCGCGTCATCTACGTGCACGTCCCGACGGCGTGGCTGGCGTACCTTGCGTTCGTCGTCGTGTTCCTCGCGTCGATCGGCTGGCTCTGGTCGCGCCGGCCGTGGTTCGACGCGCTCGCGGTCGCGTCGGCGGGGATCGGCGTGCTCTTCACCGGTCTGTTCATCGTCGCAGGGTCGATCTGGGCGAAGCCGACGTGGGGCGTGTGGTGGACGTGGGATCCGCGCCTTGTCACGACCGCGGTGATGTTCGTGATGTACGTCGGCTACCTGCTGCTGCGGGGCCTCTCGACAGACTTCGAACGCCGGGCGACTCGCGCCGCGGTCGTCGGCGTCATCGCCGTCGTGGACATCCCGATCGTCCATCTTTCAGTGCTCTGGATGAACTCGGTGCATCAGCTGCCCACGGTGGCGCGTATCGGCGCGGGCCCCGCCCTCGACGCATCGATGGGACTCACCCTTGGAGTTTCTGTGCTCGCGTTCACGTTCGTGTATGTCGCGCTCCTCGTCGAGCGCATCGACATCGAGCGTCATCGGCAAGCGCGCGTCCTCGAGACGAGGCGGTAGTGGAGAACCTTGGGTTCATCGTCGCCGCGTACACGGTGGTGTGGGGCGGCATCGCGCTGTACGCCCTTAGCCTGGCTCGGCGCCGTGGCGGAGATTAGGGCCGGCGCGTCCGGCATCGCGCCGCGTCGCATCCTGATCCTCCTCGCGCTCGCTGCGGCCGTGCTCGTCGCGTTCGTCGCCGTGCAGAACCTCGCGTCGAACGCCGTCTACTACCTGACGCCGACCGAAGCGAAGGAGCATCACGTCGGACCAGGGACACCGGTGCGCCTCGGCGGTCTGGTCCTTCCCGGCACGCTGCAGTACGACGCCCAGTCGCGCACGCTCGTGTTCGCGATCGGCGACGGCACGACGAACATCGCCGTCGTCGGAAACGGCGCGCCACCCGCGCTCCTTCGTGAGGGAGCGGGCGCGGTCGTCGAGGGCTCGTTCGCGGAGGACGGCACCTTCCGCGCGACGAGCGTCATCGCGAAACACGACGAGCGCTACGCGCCGCCGAGCCCGGGCAAGACACCCGAGCACCAGACGTCGCCATGATCACCTGGGCTGACCTCGGCAGTGCTGCGCTGCGCGCCGCGTTGCCGCTCGCCATCTGGGGCAGCGGCGCGGCCGCGTACGCCGCCGCGAAGCGCGACGGTCGCGCGCTCGCCTCGTCGCGCTGGGCTGCCCTCCTCGTGCTCGTGCTCGTGGGGCTCGCGATCTTCGCGATGGAAGGCGCGCTCGTCACCCACGACTTCTCTATCCAGTACGTCGCGCAGAACAACGCGCGCGAGACGCCGCTCTTCTTCACCGTCATCAGCCTCTGGGCCGCGCTCGAGGGGAGCATCCTTCTCTGGACGCTCATCCTCGCCGGCGCGACGGCGTACGTCGCATGGCGCGGTGCGCGCGAGCTTCCGCGCCTGTCGACCGTCGCGCTCGCGGTGCTGCTCGGCATGGTCGCGTTCTTCTGTCTATTGATCACTACACCAGCGGCCGATCCATTTGTTCGCATAGATCCTGTTGCGGACGGTTCGGGACCAAACCCTCTCTTGCAGAACCACCCGCTGATGGCACTCCACCCGCCGCTGCTCTATCTCGGATACGTCCTGTTCAGCGTGCCGTTCGCGTACGCGATCGCGTCGCTCATCCTCGGCGAGGGCGGTGATCGCTGGCTCGTCGCGACGCGGCGTTTCGCCCTCGTCTCATGGGGACTGCTTGGCGTCGGGATCGTCGCGGGTTCGTGGTGGTCATACGCGGTGCTCGGCTGGGGCGGTTACTGGGCCTGGGATC
>Ga0209470_1003236_pt1 | contig 11321 bp, 14 predicted proteins | sample GraSoiAngelo_125_FD_185882 | JGI IMG/M metagenome (GOLD analysis project Ga0209470, IMG submission 185882) | Grasslands soil microbial communities from the Angelo Coastal Reserve, California, USA - 14_0927_05_40cm (SPAdes) (version 2) | ecosystem: Environmental > Terrestrial > Soil > Grasslands ... | reverse complement strand
TTCCTTCCGATCTAGGCCCAAACTCTCGCCCATCCTCAACAACAGCTCATAATGGCTCGGCTGGCCCGTCCCTACGCCACCGTATTCCGTGTTGATATTGTCCAGTTCATACAAGACCACGTCCATCTCGTCTGTCCGGGCCATGATGTAGCTGCACGACCGGACCCACTGACGGAGAAAATGCTGATGCTCAACAACATATCCCAGCAACACCGCTCGGCTAGGATGCTGCAACGCTAGCACAAACGGGTGCGGACTATCGCCATAGAATTTCTCGATAAAACGCCTCTTAACCCACGACTCCAACTCCCGATCTCCCAAATCAAAGAGTTCTTTCAGAAATTTTGCCAGTGTCTTCCGGTCCGTTTTCTCCTTGGTAATATTCCGGTTCAGCCACATCACATGCCCCGCATCACTACGCCCCGCCATCGCAACAAAATGACCCGCAAGATCATCGAAATCATCATGCTTCTGAAAACCCACACCACAACAAGGACACTTCGTCATTCCATTCCGACCTCTACAGAGGAAAATCCTTCGGTAACCGGCCACGAAGCTTCTGATAGTCTGCATCGGTCCCATATTTCCCGCGAATATCCTCCAGCATCCTCTTCACCTGCTCAACCGTCAAACCCCGAGCACCACCAACCATCTCTACAGTATGCTCAAAATCCTCGTGACAAGAAGCATAACAATTGCCCATCCCAGTCAAGAGCTCTCGTTCTCTAGGAGTCAAATCTGAGCTTCCGCGTGAAGTTCCGGGATTAGGGGGATGGCGGTTCTTAACATCATACGCGCTTGGCCTGACCCTGTTTTCTAATGGACTGATGCTCATGTTGGTGATACGTTCTTTGGAAGCCGATGGTTCAGAGAATCCATGTATTCGGGTAGCGAGATTACCAGGCCGGGTTGTCCGGTATAGGTTGATAGCCACTTGGCGAGGCATTCTTTCTTGTCAAAAATGTGGGTGGATTCACACTTGATGCTCAGGCGTCCCGACCCCAATTCGAGTTCAACGACATGAAGCGTCGGGTCTCTAGGGGTAAGATCTTTGATTCGTCGATTGTCGATGTGGAAAAGAGTGACGTTCCCGCACAATGGACATCGAGCTTCAGCCCTGAGGTCTGTCTTCAGTCCGTTGATGAGTATGTCCGCTCCACATTTGACGTAAACAAAATCCTCTCTTCGCGGCAGAGTCATTCGGTACTGCGTTGGTGTCCTAGAGAACCCGACAAGCCTCTTAGGATCGTTATTGGACGTTCCTCACTCCCTCCTGGCAAACGAGGTAATACGCTCCGTCCAAAAGCACAGTAGATATACCTCAACGCCTTGAATATGTTGGAGATCTCTTTTGAGGATTATCTGTGCTGACTGCGATTGTCCACCCGAAGAGTGTCGAAGCTCGAAGTCGCCGACAGAGTGCCCAAGTTGCCGGTTGGAAGTATGCTGCTGCTGGATTGAGACTCCACAATAACCGGCGAAGGCTTGAACCTAAACCCCCCGTGGAGTCAAAAACTAGCCTAACCGTTTGATGATGACTACATCGCATCTCTACTAATTGACAACTTAGCCCGCCTATCGCTCGACCCTCTACGAGAGAGGAAGTGAGATGTGTCCGGGCTTGCTGGGCTGAGGGTTTCACTTCGGCTAAGAGCCTCGCAGTTCACCTCTAGTAACGGAAGAGGCCTGAATGAAGATCACAATGAAGGCTGATGGAAAGCGCCTCAAACCCTGGAAAATAGCCGACACGATCTTTCACGCGGAAGAGACTGTTAGGGCCGAACATTTGGAGCTGGTCCAAAAGGCTCACCTAGTTCCACAGTCAGAGCGCAGGAAGCATGATGGTAAGGACATTTTCGAGCCAGGAGAAGTCTTCTTCATAACAACCGAAACGGAGAAGGGACCAGTGAAAGTCGCTCACGTCCACTGGAGACCTGTGGTAGATTGTGGAGAGCACTACCGCTTCCTAGATCCAGACGGCACGCTGGGAGAAAGAGTGGCCACGGCGATTATGGTTAGAAAAGAGTTCCAGCCATGAGAAGGCTGTTTGTCGCTTCTATAGGGAATCACTAAATTTTTGCTCGGCGACAAGTGTTCTAAGCGAGTGAAGGTCAAGATTCGCTTGCTTGATTCGGAATGTTGGATCGCCTCGGATGGCGAACGTGGATTTCAGTTCGGATGCGAATTTTGCGGAAGAGATCTCTGTGATCCCGGAATCAATCTGTTCTATCAGTTGTTCTTTTGATCCGCAGGCCGCGCATCGCGCGACGGTATTCCAGTCGACTCTTTCCGATAGCATTACAACGTCTCCAAGGTCTTCTGTCCTGCCTGTGTGCAACTTGATCGCGACGAGCAGGTTTCTCTGTGCCACCCTAGACGGAGTGGAGTCTGTCGCTCCCACTACGATTGCTTCTACAGAATTATCATGTATGAACCTGTAAGTCCAGATTCCCCGGGTTGTTGTACTGACGACAGTGTCCACGAAGAGCTCCACGGATACTGGCTCTCCTCCGACCGATTTGCTGTATTCCCTGATTGTCACGCCAATGGGCGGGAGAGCCTCCTTTCTTCGCAGCTCGTACCCCTCGCCGAGGAGTATCGCATCTATGACAGGAACATTGTCCCGGCTGGTGGCCAGGTCGCAGTTGACAGAGAACCGGTGTTGACCGAAAGCATTGACAGCGTATCCTCCTATCACCACGAAGCCGTCTGTGGCTTCGCTCAAGACCCTTAGAATCCGAATGATCTCCGTCTCACGCGAGGTGAGGTATCCGGATTGGCTCATCATATCGATCACGCCCTAATTTTCGCTTTAGCCCGATATTGATCAGTCAAGATTCTCAACGCGGGATCCTAGATTTCAGTCTGCGGTAAGCTTTGTCGAACACATCGTAGATCTCCTTCCAGAACATGTTATCCGCAAGCTCCTCAGTCGTTCTATCGTCAATACGCCATTTCAAAGGGTCCTCAAGATACTCCCGGCCCCTCACCGTGACCACGAACTTCGTTCCCAGCGAAACCAGTTTGTCATCGATCAGCGTCTGAACAACGTGCTGGACAACCTCCCACGCAGTCTTCCCGGGAATATTCCACCCTGAGACTTTCCCACAATCCTTGACAAGCTGCGGCAACGTCATACCCTTCGAGACATCCTTCAGCCTCGTCAACAGTAGGATTCGCCTAATCTCGAGACCAGAATCAACCCTACTCTCCAAGAGGGAAGACCCTCTATCAATTCGAAGCTACCAGCACATTAACAAACTGACACCGAGGTCCCTTAGACAATCAGTTCTTCCAAGAGGCCAACCGGCACGCCTCCAAGCCCCAGTAGCCTATCATGGAATTCCCTAGCAGACGCGGATGGGTGTGTTTGGAAGAAGTGTTCTCTGGACTTCTTGATGAACAGCTTCCCTAGAGTATACCCATAGTACGAGTGATCAAAGGTCCCTCGTAGCGCTTCCCGTTCCGCCGGCAGGGTCTCCATGTACGCGTTTTCCATGATGAACTGGCGCGCTTGATCCACCCCAAGACCCTGAGTGTGCATCCAGAACGAGACGATGAACCGGCAGTCCCTCAGCAACGCTTCTTTCAACTGGATCAACCGCAATGCCTCGTTCCCGTAACCTTCGTCAAGCATCATTTCCTCGCAGTAGTGTGCCCAGCCCTCGCCGAACGCATAATTCCAATACGCCTTCCTAGTCATAGACTTCCCAAACTCTCGCTGAAACACCCTATGAGAATAATGGCCGGGAAAGACTTCGTGGATCGAGATATCCTTCAACGTCACATAGTTTAGGTGACGCAGCCACTCTTCCCGGGTCTTTGGATCCCATGAGTCCTCCGGAGGCGTAACATAGTACAATCCCTCCAAGCCCTCCTTCTCGAATGGGCCTGGTGACGACATCGCAGCAGTAGTCGTTGCCCGCATGTGCATCGGAGTCGGAACTACCCTGACCTTCGTCCCCGTGGGATAGAGACGAGATCGTGTTCTCTAAGCCACAGCTCCAGGTCCCTCAATCCCTCAGCTGTCTCGTCGATCAACCGATGAGCTGTAGGATGGTTCTCCTGAATTCCATCAACGACAACTTGCAACGGTTTGTCCCGGTCCAATCTTTTCCGCCAGTTCTCGTAATGCTTTCAGGTTTGATTCGAGATCTTGTAATCCCATCTGCAGAACCTCCTCTACCGGCCTGTTGATCCGATCGTTCACCCACAGCAATTTCTGGAATCGTTCTCTTCCCAGCGCAAAGTCCATTGAGAGAGAGTGTTCCTCGCTGAGCTCTTCGACGAAAGAGGCCATGGCGACCCCAGCATCCCGTTTCAAGTTCTCAAATTCATTCCGGATCGGCGCGGAAGCTTTTCCAGCCTCCTGCGTCGCATTCCCATCCACGTCCCGGAGAACACCCTGCACCTGCTTCGAAGCAACATCAACAATCGGCTGCGCCAGCGTCTTGTCCAGATTCCTTGAAGCCTGGTCCAGAAAACCTGGGACCCTGCCCAGATGCTTGTTCACTGCTCCGATTCTAGCATCAACAGGCGCATACTCCCGGGAAATGTAGGGCGTCAAGCTCAACTGCATCGAGTAGAGATTCGGCCTAGTCGCGTAACCCCGGAGATCCTCGACATCGAACAACATCCGCTCCAGCATCGTCTCCAAACACAACGCGTCCAGCCGCCCGTCCTTGTCCAGCGCATGACTCTCGCTTCTGACACGATCCAGCAATCCAACAGCCTTGTCTGTCCAAGACTTCAATCCACCAGGCGAAACGTCTGGCAACAATCCATCGTACTCGTGTAACCCCAGCATCACAGCCTGGCGTGGATTCAACTTGAAGACATGGTTGAAGACCTCTTGCTCCAGCTTATCCAATCTAGAAACTAGCAATCAGGATTTCCCTCGCAGACCTCAGCGAGGAAATCTCGGAACCGCGATAAAAAGCCAGTCTATCGAGGAACCCGGAAGATGATGAGAACCTACGGTTGGTTCGCATGAACAATGGTTTCTAGGCCAGAGCTGGAGTCTTGCACGCTGGACTGTTGGGTTTGGTTGGCTTCTAGCTTTGCGAGTCTTTTTTCTAGTTCCCATATCATCTTGTGTTGGCCGAACATCATCGAGAACATTAGTGGAACCTCCTTCACCACAGAAGCCATGGTGCTCGCATACGGTGCGTAGTGCTTGCACTGGCGCAGAAGATCGTCGAATATTTCCTTGTCTTCTACTCTGAGAAAGGACCTGAACCTTCCTATTCTTTCAATCTCATCGTTCACAACCAGTCGCCACGAAGGAATCGTACGCCCCATAGAACACTCCTCGAAATCCTGTCTATTCACGTCATTAATGACTAAGAGTGCGACCCGGAAGTGTCTCTTAGATGAGGAACGGTATGAGCCGTTTCGTCCTCTTCATGTAGCTTGCATAGTCTCGGCCCAGCCCGGACAGCAAAGTCCGCTCCTCGACGCGCATTCTGTATCCGAACGAGATACCGAAGAAGAGAAGCAGTACCAGTACCGCGCCCCAAGATTGCACCGCCAAACCCAGTCCGATGAACATAATCAGAATCCCAGTATACGACGGGTGGCGGATCAGCCTGTAGGGACCCTTCTCCACAACCATGTGGTCTTCAGCAATCTGAACAGTTAGAGAGAAGAAGCGGCCTAGGATCGCGATTGCGTATTGACGGACTAGAAACCCAAGAAACATCAGAAAGATTCCGATAGAGAAAATCCAGTCTGGAAGCGCTCCTATGCTTCCGTATCCAAAGTAGAAGGCGATCACCATCGAGAAGAATACTGTAGCAGTGATTAGGACTCGGGAGCCTCGGTCTCTCCTGACACGGGTTGCGCCGTGTCGGCGAAGCCGTGGAACCAATGCAGCCCCGAATATCTCGCTGGCAATCCAGACAAAGATGGCGAAGTCGAACAGGACGAGGCCTAGACCTGACGCGAACACCGGCAAAGACTATCAATCATGGGTAGTGCGCCTAGCACATGAATTCTATCTGTCCAGTTTCCAGTGCCTTCTCACACCATTCTCAATTATTGACTGGGGCATCAGATGTTTTAGCGTCTTGTAACGCCTCTCCCTGCCAACAGCGTACTCATGCTTCGGGTTCCTGCTCGCGATGATTCTAAGAACTGTCTCTCCTACGAGCCTCGGATCTGCTCCATTCTCGAAATCATCGTCTAGCGTAGCGATTGCTCGTTGTCGCAACTCGTCATAGTCGCGTATCGTATATTTCGCGACCTTCCTAGTGTGGCCCAGGTTGGTTTTGAAGAATCCTGGTTCTACAACTGAGACTTTGATACTCAAGCTCTTGACTTCGTGCCGGAGCGCTTCAGACCATGCCAACAGAGCGGCCTTCGCGGTTGCATAGTAGCCTTCGAAAGGAACAGGGAGAATCGCAGCAGTGGAGGATATGTTGACAATCTGCCCGGAGCCTTGCTTCCTCATCGTCAGCAGCACGGCTTTCGTCATTCTAACATGCCCAAAGAAGTCTGTTTCAAACTGCGCCTTCGCCTCCACCATCGACGTCTCCTCAGCACCCCCAGTCAGCACGTAGCCAGCGTTGTTCACAAGGACATCAATGCGTCCGGTTTCTTCAAGCAGCTCTTTCACGCCGCTTTAAACGGAGTTATCTGAGTCCACATCGAGCGCGATCATTCCTACACCTGGCTCCTGAGGCCTTGCTGAAGGATTCCGGCTCGTGCCGTACACTTTGAAGCCCCGACCGAGCAAGATCCGCGCAGTTTCTCGGCCGAATCCCGAGGACGCTCCAGTGATGAGAACTACTCTGCTCTCCGCCATGCTAGGTGGCGAAGAGTCTACAGACTAAATCATTTGGGACAGAGACCGGAAAAGGAGATTGCGTGGGTCCGTCCGGATTCCAGACTTCCTAGGGCTCTTGGGTCAACGGTCTGCTGAGAACCACAAGGCCCCTTTCGAGATATAGTTCGAGCTCTCTAACTTGTCCTAAAGCCTCCGTTGTATCTCCCAGTGCCAAAATCATGTCTATCCTCCTCGCGTGACCCAGGATCTTACTGAAGACATCGCGGAGTTCAGTTTGCAGCTTGCCTGCTTCTGTCCCCGCCACCGTTTCCTGAACCGTCATATTGAACATGTTCAGGCGAATGGGTTTGAGAGAATATGACGGGCAGAGGAGTCCGAATCTATTCCGACTATAAAGCACCTTGACCTCGTGCCTGGTTTTTGAGAACTTAAACAAATTCCTAGGAGAACCACCATCTCTATCCCGAACACCGTATCTATCGAAGAAAAAAATGTCCGAACAAGACATTCAACAGACAACTCGGAGAGGCATCTCAACCCGCTCCGTGGTACTAGTGATACTGCTCGTAGGACTGGGCGCGGGAGCAGTAGGCTACGGGCTCAACAACGCCTTTGCGGCAACCAACCCAACACAACAAACAACAACAAACGGCCAACAGTGGTTTGGTTTGAGGGGAGCCGGACCATCTGGCTGGGGCCATGAAGGCGGCTCCTCGCTAGGCTTCAGGGCCTTCAGCACAGTCGCCAACGTCACCGCAACCGGATTCGCGATTACTGACAGCACACATTTCACAATCACGATTGCCTACCATGGCACCGGCACCACACCGGCAATAACAATCGTCGGCCTCGCCCCCGGACTTACCGGCAGCACCACAGTCGCCTCAGGATGGACCAGCCCCACAACCGTCACCATCACCCTCACCGGCACCGGCTCACTTACAACCACGATGCACGCCCAAGCACTGATCGTGCCCCTCACCAGCTAGGATGACATCCCATGTCCAACCCAAACTCCCCCTTTTCTAGGAAAGATCCGAATAAGCTCGAGTCATTTCACGCCCGAATAGACGTGACGCCGCGCTTCCTGTCATTGGGAGAAGTATGTCTTTCCCGCGGATTCGTGAGTCTGGCGATGGTTTTGTTCCTGATCGGATTTCTATTCATACGCCTACAGTTCTCCTAAAGGCTCACGATCCTCTTGGGATGCAGACGCGAATCGAGGCATCACCAAATCAGCGAAACGCTTCAACAAGCTCAACCCATCCTTGTCAGGGAAATAGAGGATGAAATAGGAAACTCCTAGTTTCTGGAAACCCTTCATCTTCTTCGATACCTCAGCTGCTGTCCCAACAAAGGGCCGGGTGGAGCGCATTCGTTCAACAAATACTTCCATCGTCTCCTCCGCCTTCCGATACTGCCCGTAGTATCTGTTGAAGGATTCACGAAACTCGTTCTCGTTGCTCCCGACCAAACAAGTGCCGTAGTAGGATCGCTCGATAGTATTCAACTTCCTCCCTGCATTTTCACAGAACGTCCGAAGAGTCTCGAGCTTGCGCGCGTACTCGTCAACGCTCAACCCGACAGCATTCCATCCGTCAGCCAGCTCCGCGACAATCCGCAACAACGTCTTCTCCCCGCCTCCGCCGACCCAGATCTTCGGCGAAACAGGTCTAGGATAACACCAAGCTCCATCGATCTTGAGGTATTTACCTTCAAAGATTGCCTGGTCCTGTGTCCACATTGATCGTATGATCTGGACTGCCTCCCGTAGCTGCTGCATCCGTTCTCCAACCGGTGGAAATGGAATTCCGTATGCCTTGTACTCGGGCTCGTGCCAACCTGCCCCAAGAGCCAGCTGCAACCGTCCTCCACTGACATGGTCGAGGGTCGCACCCATCTTGGCCAGTAACGATGGATATCGGAACCCGACCGCACTGACAAGGGTCCCGAGCATAATCTTCTTGGTGGCTTGGCCCAAGGCGCCTATGGTTACCCACGGGTCCAAGCAGGGTTGTCGATACGTGTCTTCATTTCTTCCCATTAGATGGTCGCATATGAAGAGACCATCAAACCCGGACTTCTCAGCTTCCAGCGCAACCTTCCGCACCCCGTTGTAGGTTATTCCGAGGTGGTTTTCGATCTGAACACCGAATTTCATGAGCCTTTCAAATTTCGCGAGTATTCCGTGTTGGTATTTATCGACGGAGTCCGCGAATTCTTCGGTAGAAGAAACCGAACAGCGCAACCAGAACGCTGACAACAAGAACCACTCCGACAAAGGGTAGCATGACGAGGGAAACGCCAAGAGAGATCCATGGATACACTCTCAGGCGGCTTCCCTGGAGGAGTCGTATTCCAGATGCAGAGCCAATCACGTAGACAAGGATTGCTGCACCGCTTGGAATCAAGAGCGCTGTCTGCAGATCGATATTCAAGAAATACGACGCTATCAACGTGATCAGAGAGAATCCGGAGAGCAAGCCGAGGGAGAGGTGTGGGACCCCTGTCTTTGGATGGATTCGGGCCACCGATTTCGGAAGACCTCCTTCTTTGGCCAGGGAGTAGACGACTCTGGACATGCCGGTTGTGTATGCGTTGACGGTTCCGAATATTATGAAGACCGCCAGAACACCGGTACTGACACCACCGTAGACGCCGAGGGCGTTAGACAGGATTGCAGCGAAGGGGGCAACACTGCCGCCAGCTCGGTAAGCTTGAGTCCCAACAGTAGCGATGGAAACTGAGAGATATAGCGCGCTGATCACGACGACACTGAGAACGATACTTATGTGAAAGTCTCGCTCTGGATTTTTGAACTCCTCAGCCACATTCGACACGTTCTCGTAACCAAGGTAAGACCAGAAGATCAATGCTGCCGCGACGCCGATTGGCAGAATCCCATATGGAAAGAAGGGACTGAAATTTTCTACCCGAACAAGGGGTGCAGACGCGATGACTGCCGTCAGTAACAGTCCCACAATAGCAACAATAACCGCGAGCTGAACCTTCCCGCTGATAACGATTCCTCGATAATTGATCAGAAAAGTTCCCAGAATTATCAGCGCTGCAACAACGTGGATCATTGTATTGCTTAGTGGAATTGCGTACGAGAGGTAGCGCGCCGCGATGACGGTGACAACTGGAGCGCCCGTAACATACCAGACGATGAAGAGCCAGCCCACTGCGTCGGCCATCTGGAGTCCAAAGCTTTCTCGTGCGAACGAGTAGACTCCACCTGATTCAGGCTTTCGAGCGGACAAGCTAGCGAAAGTGTATGCGAGTGGGTAGCTTGCCAGCGATAACAAGAGCCATGCGAGCAGCGAGGCAGGGCCTGCAATCTGTGCTGCCAGTCCGGGCAGGACTAGAACCCCTGAGCCGAGGACTGAGCTCATATACAATGCGACAGCATAGCGCATTGTCACAGCTTTGCGAAGACCCGGTTTGTTCTCGGACACTATCGATCAGCCGCTCGTTCAAATCTCTGTTGGATAAAGGCTGGTTTGTCGTGAGGCTACGAACCGACTTCAGTGCATTACTTCGTCAATATAGATCTCGACATTTTCGATAACCTCACCCGGACGGTTTTCTCATTCGTCTTCTTGCCAGCGATGCTTCGCTCGTAGCACTGTTCGTATGAATTCTTTGTAGCCACTAGTCATTTCATCATAGGCTTTCGCTACCTCATTCATGTCAGGAATGAGTGCCTTGAGCTCCACGGAAAGTTCCGTATCTGTGTTGCGTAGACGGAATCGGTTTCGGATCTTACCGATGATCGATGCCAGCTTGTCAGTCCAGTCTCTCTCCCAAAGTATTCGGGCAAACAGCTCTCCAAAATTGTATTCTTCCCCTGTTGCTTCCTGCTCGTGTTCAAACAGTTCAAGCGCCTTTCTGCGTACAGGATCTGAGAGCAGTAGCTGCTCAGGCGATTCATAATTCTCCGAGCTCAAGGGCCTGGCACCGAGGGTATTCTATGCTGCTTCCGTCGTCAATCGTAAGGCTCGTGTTACTCCCTACGCTCTGCTCTCAATGTCCAAGGGTTCGGAGGATCTTCGCAGTATCGCTCGAGAATCTATTTGAGCTAGGGAGGCATCGATCTATGACAGGAATGCAGGCCCAGCGGATGCATATAATCGGACAAAGTCCAATCGGACACGCGGTGCAGCTAGCGTCGACTCAGGGCTTACTGCTTCTCATTCCGCCTCAACCGCAGGACACTTGCCCTGTCTGTGGTCACACGCAACAGATGGGTTGGAGGTATTGCAGTCAATGCGGGATAAAGCTCCGATGCCCCACTTGTAACACTCTATCTCTTGGGAAGAACTACTGCCACGGCTGCGGCACAGCTTTGAAGTCGTAGAAACCGGACACGTCTGGCCGCCGCTGCCAATGGTTAACGTTAGGGTTTGGGCGCGTTTCTTGCGCATTTGCAGAATCCTTGTTCTTCGCCAATCTTCCTCTCTTCCTTCGGAAGCTGGTCGCTCTGGATGTAGCGTTGACAGTCCGAGCAGAAGTGTTTCCTAATTTCCTCTAA
>Ga0209470_1003231_pt1 | contig 11331 bp, 7 predicted proteins | sample GraSoiAngelo_125_FD_185882 | JGI IMG/M metagenome (GOLD analysis project Ga0209470, IMG submission 185882) | Grasslands soil microbial communities from the Angelo Coastal Reserve, California, USA - 14_0927_05_40cm (SPAdes) (version 2) | ecosystem: Environmental > Terrestrial > Soil > Grasslands ... | reverse complement strand
GCTTGAACTTGGGCAACTCGTCGCGGTGACGCTTCAAGTACTCCTCGTAAATGTGGCTGTCCGTGTAATCCCGAATCTCGCTGATCCGATCGCTCCGAAACTTGAGGATGCAGCACGTCCGCTGGTCCATCACGTCCTTGGGGTCGGACTTCAACCACGATCGCTCGCGCAGCTCCACGATCACGCGATCTTCCGCCTCGTACCAATCGCGCCAGACGTCCTCGTAGCCCCAGTCGGCGGCGCCCAGTCCGGGCTCGCGGTTCCAGAGAGCATCGAGCACCGCCTCGCGGCCTCGCCATTCGCCGCCGATCCGGGGAGCGCCGGCCACCCAATAGACGACGTCATCCGTGAAGTAGCTCCCCGTTTCCGCTCGGTTTCCTGCGAACAGCGCCTTCTCATAGGCTTTGGCCACGTCCATGCGACGGCTCATACGGTCATCTCCTCGATCTCTTCCGGCTCGGGCAGGGTGTTCGCCTTGCGCCCGGCGCGTTCCATCGGCTTGTCCATCTCGGCCTTGTGCCGGTCGATGATGGTCCAGAAATCGAGGGCACGGTCGAGCAGCTCGTAGGCGGCTTCCCTGAGCGTGTCGCTCATCTTCACCTGCCGCACGTTGTTCTGCATGTCCTCCGCATCCCAGCCGCGGGAGTGCGCGATGAAGGGGAACGGAGGAAACACGAAGCCGAGCTCGGCCCAGAACGTGAACATCGCGCCCGCGACCGCCTGGATGTTGTCCTGGCCGCCGGTGATGATGAACGCCGCCACCTTGTTCCGGATCAGGACCTTGTCCTGGATGGTGACCTGGTTCTGCACGCAGTTCAAACGCTCGATCATCTTGTAATACAGCGACGACGCATTTCCCCAGCGAATGGGTGTGCCGATCAACACCACGTCGGCCCAATGCACCAGCCCCTCATAGACCGCCGTGAGCTGATCATCGGGGTCGCGCTCGGTGATGGCGCAGGGCCACGTACAGGCGCGTGCCGCCTTCGAGTAGTTGCCCTCACAGTGACGGAACTTGAGGTCACGCAGCTTGATGTGCTGCGTATCGGCTCCGCGGCGTTTCGCCTGGTCCAAGGCGTGCTCGAGCAGCGCGTCCGACGTGGAGAAGCGCGGGTTGACGTCGTCCATCGCGGTGGTGGAGATGACCAGGACGCGCGGCGGCGCGCCGGCGGGCTTGGGGTGGACCTCGAGCAGGTGCGAGGGCTTGTGCTTGACGAGCCTCCGCGGCATCACCGGTGGCGTCTGAACGTACACGCCGTCTTCCCGCTCCTCGACCGCGAAGACCGGGACCTGCTCCTCGTCGTAGCCTTCGGGGCCCTTCCCCGTGATGACGCTGTACTCCCAGGCGTGCCAGGGGCACATCACGAACTCGCCGTGGAGGCGGCCCTCCGACAGGGGGCCGCCTTTGTGGTTGCAGGCGTTGCCGATCGCGCGGAACCGACCGTCATGGTGAAAAACGGCGACCGACCAGCGGTCGAGCTTGAAGACGGTGGGGACTTGAAGGAAGAGCTCGGGCTTGTCGCCGAGGCGGTGCCACGTGGTCATGGGACGCATCCGTTAGGGGCGGTGTAGATTGTAGCCCCCATGAAAGACCGGAGCGAGATCGGGATCGTCGCGGCGACGACGCGCTACGAGGCGTGGCTCGCCGAGCGGATTCCCCTGGTCAAACCGGATCTCGAGCTCAAGCATCACGCGATGAGCGCCGGGATCTTCCCGTTCCTCCGCGCCACGTTCTACCGGTGGGCGGCCCGCTGGCGGGCGCTCGTGGGTGACGTCGCCGCGGCGCCGACCGTGCTGGCCGTGGGTGACCTGCACGTGGAGAACTTCGGGACCTGGCGCGACGCGGAGGGGCGGTTGGTGTGGGGCGTCAACGACTTCGACGAAGCGTGGCCGGTGCCGTACACCAACGACCTGGTGCGGCTCGCCACCAGCGCGCTGGTCGCGCGCGAATATCACGACTTGAAAATCGACGGCAAGGAAGCGGTGGGGGCAATTCTCGACGGCTACCGGGAGGCCCTCGAACGAGGGGGACACGCGTTCGTGCTGGCGGAGCATCATACCGCGCTGCGCGAGATGGCGCTGTATCGCCTGCACGATCCGGAGTCCTTTTGGGACAAGCTCGAGTCGCTTCCGACGGTGAAATCCCCCATCCCGGCCGCCGTGCTGGCCTCGCTCCGACGGGCCCTCCCCGAGCGCGGACTCAAGGCGAGGATCGTTCATCGCGTCGCGGGACTCGGGAGCCTGGGGCGCCAGCGGTTCGTCGCGCTCGCCGCGTGGCGCGGGGGGCGGGTCGCGCGGGAGGCCAAGGCACTCGCTCCCTTGGCCGAGAAGATCCACTATGACGCGATCCTGCGTCGTGGCGTTCGCTGTCCCGATCCGTGCGTCCGGGTGGACGGTGGCTGGCTCGTGCGGCGGCTGGCGCCCGACTGCTCGCGCGTCAAGCTGAACGAGCTCCCACGCAAACGCGACGAAGCACGGCTGTTGTCCGCCATGGGTTGGGAGACGGCCAACGTTCACCTCGGCACACCCGGATCCCGCGCCATCCGAGCGGACTTGAAGCGGCGCGACAAGCACTGGCTTTACGACTCGGCTCGTCGCCTGGCGGACGCGGTCGACGACGACTGGCACGACTGGCGCAAGGCCCACCCGTGACCGCGCGCCCGACCGGCTCGCGCTTCGCCGTCATCTTCTTCACGGTCCTCATCGACCTCGTCGGGTTCGGGATCGTGATCCCGATCCTGCCGGTGTACGCCCTCAGGTTCGGGGCGCAGGGGATCGGCTACGGCGCGCTCGTGTTCGTCTTCTCCGCCATGCAGTTCCTGGCGACGGCGCTACTCGGCCGGCTGTCGGATCGGATCGGCCGGCGACCAATCTTGCTCACCACGATGGTGATCAACGCCCTGGGCTACGCGTTGTTCGCGTTCGCCCCTTCGTACGCGGTCTTGTTCGTCGCTCGCGTGATCTCCGGGTTCGCGAGTGGCAATATCTCGGCGGCGCAGGCCTATATGGCCGACATCACGTCGCCGGGGGAGCGGGCCCGCGGTATGGGCATCATCGGGGCCGCGTTCGGGATCGGCTTCGTGCTCGGCCCCCTCATCGGCGGGCTCGCCGACCACTACGTGGGTCACCGCGCGCCCGGGCTCATCGCCGCCGGGCTGTCGGTCGTCAACTTCTTCTCGGCGAGCGCCATCTTGCGGGAGTCGCTCGCCGTCGAGCACCGCACGGCGCGGCCGTTGTTCGATTTCGGTCACATGGTGGAAGCGCTTGCTCGAAAGCCGCTGCGGCCGTTGATGCTTGTATGGTTCCTCGCGCCGTTCGCCTTCGCGGGCTACACCGTGGCCCTGCCGCTGCACACCGCCAAGGCGTTCGCCTGGGGAGCGAGGGAGCTGGGCTGGCTGTTCGTCCTGATCGGTGCGATCGCCGCGCTGGTTCAGGGCTTTCTGTTCGGTCGGATCGAGCGGCACACGGGCGCGCGCGCCCTGCTCATCGTCGGGTTATTCGGGATGGGAGTGAGCATCGCGGCGCTGCCGTGGGCCGGCACCAGCCTCCTGGTGTACGCCTGGACGGTCCCGCTCGCCTTCACGAACAGCCTGTTCGCACCCGCCGCGTCGGGTCTCGTGTCCCTCTACGCGGACCCTACGGAACAGGGCACGATCCTCGGGGCCGCGCAGGCGTTCGCCGCGCTGGGCCGCAGCTTTGGCCCGCTCGCCGCTGGGTGGGCATACGACGGGCTCGGCCAGCGAAGCACGTTCCTCCTCGCGGGAGGGGTGATGCTGCTGGGTGGACTGGTGGCGCTATGGCTGCCGAAGAGTGAACAGGACCGAGTGGCCAGGGCGGAAGCATTCAACGGCTAGCCTAGCCTGCCTGCTGTTTCGGGCTCCATATTCTCCTCATCCCCAGCAGGAGCTGCATGCGCCCATGCGCGTGTACAAGACACCGGAGATCCGCAACGTGGCGGTTGTGGGCCACGGCGCGAGCGGAAAGACCTCTCTGGTCGACGCCCTCGCGTTCGTGGCCGGCACGAGCAAACGCCACGGATCCGTGAAGGACGGCACCGCCCTCACCGATTACACCCCCGACGAAATCGAACGCAAATATTCCATCAATCTCGCCATCGCGGTCGCCGAGTGGATGGACGCGAAGCTCAACCTGATCGACACACCGGGCTATCTCGACTTCACGGGGGAGGCGCTCGCGGGCGTGTACGCGGCGGACGGGGCGGTCGTGGTCGTCTCAGCCACGGGTGGCGTGGAGGTGGGCACCGAAAAGGTGTGGGACTACTGCGAGAAGCGGGCGATCCCGCGCCTGTTCTTCGTCTCGCTGATGGACAAAGAGCACGCCGACTTCGAGAAGGTGTACCGTCAGGTCAAAGAGCGGCTCACGCCCAAGGTGATCCCGGTGGAGATCCCCGTCGGCGAAGGCGCCGAGTTCCACGGGATCATCAACCTCTTCTCGAAGCAGTGCCACATGTACAAGAAGGGCACGAAGGCTGGCGAGTATGAGGAGGTGGACGTGCCGCCCGAGTACCGGGACCGGTTTGAGCGTTACTCCAAGGAGCTGATCGAGCGCATCGCCGAAACGGACGATACGCTGCTCGAACGCTACCTGGGCGGCGAGGAGATCGGGCGCGACGAAGCGATCGCGGCGATGAAGGCGGGCATGTCGAAAGGCGAGCTGTTCCCCTTGTTCTGCGGCGCCGCCGAGCTGACCTACGGGACGCGCGCCCTGCTCTCGAAGCTCGTGGAGCTGATCCCGGCGCCGAACGAGCGGCCGCCGGTGGAAGCGCAGCGGTGGGGGAGCGCAGAGCGGGTGACCCTGAAGCCCGAGGACACGGGGCGGTTCGTGGCGCAGGTGTTCAAGACGATCTCCGAGCCGCATGTGGGCGACGTGACGTTTTTCCGAGTGTACTCGGGGACCGTCAAGAACGGGCAGGACGTCTACAACGCGCCGCGCGAGGCGGTCGAAAAGCTGAACCACCTCTGCGTGACGGTGGGGAAGGATCGGATCGAAATCCCCGAGCTGCACGCGGGGGACATCGGCGTCGTGGCCAAGCTGCGAGACACGCACACCAACGACACGCTCTCGACCAAGGACCACGCGATCGTGCTCCCCAAGATCCCCTTCCCCGAGCCGGTGATCACCGAGGCGATCGAAGTGAAGCAGCGCGGCGAAGAGGAAAAGCTCTCGAACGGGCTGCACAAGCTGCACGAGGAGGATCCGACGTTCCAGCACGAGTACTCGGGGGAGCTGGGGCAGACGCTGATCCGCGGGCTGGGGGAGCGCCACCTCGAGATCATCGTCGGTCGGCTGGCCCGCAAGTTCGGGGTGCACGCGGTGATCGGGAAGCCGAAGATCGCCTACCGCGAGACCTTCAAGGCGCGGGCGGAGGGGCAGGGGAAGCACAAGAAGCAGACGGGCGGCCGGGGCCAGTACGGCGACTGCTGGATCCGGATCGCGCCCCTGCCGCGGGGATCGGGGTTCCAGTTCCTGGACGAGATCGTGGGCGGCGTCATCCCGCGGCAGTACATCCCGGCGGTGGAGCGCGGCATCCAGGAAGCCGCGGCGCGCGGTCCCGTGGCTGGCTATCCCGTCGTCGACTTCAAGGTGGAGCTGTACGACGGGTCCTATCACGACGTGGACTCGAACGAAATGTCGTTCAAGATGGCCGGCATCCTCGCGTTTCGAAACGTGAGCCCGAACTGCCGGCCGGTGCTGCTCGAGCCGATCCTGGAGCTCGAAGTGTCGACGCCGGACGACTACCAGGGCGCCGTGATGGGCGATCTGTCGTCGCGCCGGGGCCAGATCCTCGGCACCGAGCCCGACGGCCGCCTGGTCAGGGTCAAGGCACTGGTGCCCGAGGCCGAGCTGGACCGCTACGCCACGACGCTGCACTCGATCACGCACGGGCGCGGCACGTACCGCGCGAAGTTCCACGTGTACCAGGAGGTCCCGCCGGACGCGGCGCAGAAAGTGGCGGAGGTGCGGAAAAAGGAGCTGGAGGAGGCGAAGGCGTGAGGGGGGGGCGCTGGCTGCGCCTCTGGTTCTCTTTCCACGACCCTGTCGATCGGCGCACGTACCTGGTGCACGGCGCCGGTCTGATGTTGTTCAAGTACGGGGTGGATGCGGCGGTGGTTTGGGTGTTCGTTCACCGCCTGTGGACGCCGCTCACGTATCTGAACCCCCTGTGGGTGCTCCGCGAGCAGTTGTTGCGAGACGCGCCGGCCTGGCTCGCGCCGGCGCTCGTCCTGTGGACCCTGCCGTTCCTGTGGGTCGGCGTGAGCATGACCCTGCGCCGGGCCGTAGATGCCGGACGCTCGCCTTGGTGGTGCCTGCTCTTCTTCGTGCCCGGCGTGAACTACGCGGTGATGCTGTGGTTGGCGCTGCTGCCGTCCCGCGCCGACCGGGGCGCACCAGCGGCCCGCGCCACCGCCGTGGACCTCCGCTTCCGAGCCGGACTGCTGGGCGTCGCCGCGGCGCTCGCGATCGCCATTCCCACGGTGCTGATCGGCGTGTACCTGCGGCGCATGTACTCGGCCGGCTTGTTTCTCGGCACGCCCTTTACGATCGGATACATCAGCGCCTACGTCTTCAATGCTCGGGGTGCGCAGAGCGAGCGTCACACGATGCAGGTGGCGCTTCTCGCCGTGGCGCTCGCCGGCGGCGCGATGCTCGTCTTCGCGTTGGAGGGCGCTGTCTGTATCGCGATGGCGTTCCCGATCGCGGCGCTCCTCGCTCTTCCGGGAGCGATCCTTGGTCGTGCTGTTGCGCTGCGGAGCGTGGGGCCGCCTGCGCGGGCCGGGTTTGCGGCCCTGCTCGCGCCGCTCGTGGTGCTCGCGAGCCCGCGCCAGGCCGCGCCGTCACATGAGGTCGTCACGGCGGTGGACATCGACGCCCCGCCGGCAGTCGTCTGGCGGCACGTCGTCACGTTTCCAGAGCTGCCACCGCCTCGGGAATGGCTGTTCCGCGCCGGCGTCGCGGCGCCGCTGCGCGCCCGGATTGAGGGAACGGGTGTCGGGGCGACGCGCTACTGCGACTTCACGACCGGCAGTTTCGTCGAGCCGATCGCGGTATGGGAGGAGAATCGACGGCTGGGGTTCGACATCACGGCCCAGGCGCCCCCGATGCGGGAATGGAGCCCCTACCGGGGGGTGAACCCGCCGCACCTCGCCGGGTACTTCCGTGCGACCCAGGGGGAGTTCCGGCTTAGTCCGCTGTCGGGCAACCGGACCCGTCTGGAGGGGCGCACCCGGTACGTCGTGGACATGTTTCCGCAGAGCTACTGGACGCTACCCGCCGACCGCCTGGTCACGGCGATCCACCGACGGGTGCTGCGGCACATCAAAGTAGTAGCCGAGGAGGAAGATCACCGATGAGAGCGACCATCCTCTGCTCCACCGTCGCCGCCCTCTGCGCCGCATGTCTCCAACGCGCGGACCGTACACCACCCGCGTCGGACACGTCCGCGGTGCCCGATACGACTGCGACTCGGGCGACCCCCGCCCCCGCCGCGGTACCAACGCCGACGCCCCCGCCGTCTCCCGGCGCGACGAAGCTGATCGTGGTGGAGGGGTTTCTCACGCCCGAGTCCGTGCTGCATGACCCGGCGCAGGACATCTACTTCGTCTCCAACATCAACGGCGGTCCCACGACGAAGGACAACAACGGGTTCATCAGCCGCGTGCGGCCGGACGGGGCGGTCGAGAACCTCAAGTTCATCGAGGGCGGCCATGGCGGGGTGACGCTCAACGCCCCGAAGGGGCTGGCGATCCGGGGGGACACGTTGTGGGTAGCGGACATCGACATGGTCCGGTCATTCGACGCGAAGACCGGCGCGCCGCGGGACAGCGTGAGCCTGGCCAGTCTGGGGGCGGTATTCCTGAACGACATCGCGATCGCGCAGACCGGCGCGCTCTACACCACCGATACCGGCATTCGGTTCGACGACGTGGGCAACGTACTGCATCCGGGGCCCGATCGGATCTTCCGGATCGGCACGGACCGGCAGGTCACCGTCGCGGTGCGAGGCGACACGCTGGGCCGGCCCAACGGGATCACGTTGGACTCCGTGGGCAAGCGCTTCATCGTCGTGCAATTCGGGGGGCGCTCGGTGCTGGCGTGGAAGCCGGGCGACAAGGCGCCGAGCGTGATCGCCAAGGGCCCGGGTGGGTTCGACGGCGTCGAGATGGCCGGGAGTCGGATGCTCATCTCGAGCTGGAGCGACTCGACCGTGTCGAGCTACGAGACCGGCCAGGAAGTGAAGGTGATTACCGGCGTGCCCAGCCCGGCCGACATCGGATACGACGGCAAGCGGAAGCGCGTGCTCATCCCGGTCTTTTCAGGCAACCGGGTGGAGATCTGGCAGCTGCCATAAGACAATGCGGCATGCGGGATGCAGCGTGAATCGTACAACGGTCGAGGCGCTCGGCTGCTACCTACGATCGAACCTCGCGGGATCGAAGCTCGCGATCAGTTTCCGCAGTGTGGCGGGCGCGCAACTCTTCCGGTGACGGGCAGGTCCTGCTACCACTGTGAAAGCGCATTTGGAAGAGGGAACTGCCGTGTTCGATACTGGTTTTGCCGGCGGGCGCCAAGCAATCAGAGTTCTCCTAGCGGACGATCACGCCGTCCTGCGGGCGGGCCTGCGCGCGCTGCTCGAGAAGGAGCCGGGGCTGGTCGTCGTGGGTGAGGCGGCGAGCGGGAGCGAGGCCGTGGCGCTGGCCAAGACCACGCGACCGCACGTCGTCCTGATGGACCTCGACATGCCCGGGAAGGGTGGCATCGAGGCCACGCGCCGCATCGTCGCGCTCGGCATCGGCGCCAAAATCCTCGTGCTCACCGCGCTGCCCCAGGAGGTACAGCTGAGCGATGCGCTCGAGGCGGGTGCGAGCGGCTTCATGCAGAAGGTCGCTCCGGTGGAGGAGCTGTCGCGCGCGATCAGAGCGGTGGCCGACGACCGACTATTCCTCGACCAGGACGCGGCCCGGCTCATGGTGCTGCAGCGCTATCGCAAGGCGGGCCAAGTCGACGACGAGAAAGTGACAGCGCAGCGGTTGAGCGCGCGCGAGCGCCAGGTGCTGGCGTTGCTCGCGCTGGGGCACAGCTCGAAGGAAATCGGGATGAAGCTGTCCGTCAGTCCCAGGACGGTGGACGAGTATCGCGCTCGTCTCAAGGGCCGACTGGGGCTCGAGCGCCGACCGGAGCTGGTGCGGTTCGCCCTGCGGACGGGAATCCTCTCACAGACGTAGGCGCTACTCCCAAGCCTCCTCTTTCACCTCCGCGAGCACCGATTCCAACGGGTTGAACTCAACCCGCGTGGGCTCCGCGGGAAGGTCCAGGGCCACCTCGGTGACAGGTCCGGTCACCTTGATCCGCACGTACGCGTACATCGTTTCGTCGGCGAACCCGATTTTTACCGGCACGGGCATGACGAAGTGCTCGGGCACGTCCTCTTGGCGTATACGCAGCTGCAGGGTGTAGTGCCCGCCCTGAGCGGGTTCGGCGCGCCACGAGAAGACATACTTGGGGATGGCGTTGCCCCGCACCCACTCGTCGAAGAACCAGCTCATGTCGGAACCCAGGTGCTGCTCGACGATTCTCTGGAAGTCCTGCGTCGAAGCCCGGCGGCCTCGATACTCGCTATAGAAGTCCTGCATCGTCCCGATGAAGACATCTTCGTTCATGGTACGGAGGTTGATCAGAAGATTGCGGAGCATCTGCAGCACCCAGGCACCCTTGTGATAAGTCATCAGGGTATAGTCCCGGAAGTTCAGCTGTTCGGCACGCCATCCGATCCCGATCGGCGGTGCGTCGTTGCGCCGCGAGCGGATCTCGCGTCGCCAGTGTTTCAAATGCCTGAAGAACTTCTCGTTGTCCTTGAGGATGAGCTGCATGTACCAGAGGCCGGAGAACTCCGCGAACCCTTCCGACAGCCAGACGTCCCGGTAGCTGGCCGGCTCGACGCCGATGCCCCACCACTGGTGTGCCACCTCATGGGAGCGGAGGATCTCGTCGTAGCCGCTGTCGCTCATCGCCTGGAAGGTCCACACCGGCAAGTACATCAGCCCCGGGAAGGCCTGCCCGTACGAAAACGGGATCTCAGCCGCATAGTACCGATCGAACAGCGGGGGACCGTACACTCGGGTGAAGAACGCGAGACTGTTTGCGACGTCGGCGCCCACCTCCTCCTCGGGTGAGCGCGGCGAGAGGAACCTCGACAGGAACACGGACCCCTGGAGCCGTTTTTCCACCGAGCGAAAGAACAAGTTGAGCTGCCGATGCGCCTCGCTGTTGGTGTGGACGGTCACCGGCGGAATGCGAGGATCGGCGACCTTGAAATCGTCGAGCTCACCCAGGCTGAAGCACACCTGGTCGGTGGGGCGTACCGTGGTCCAGTGCGACGTGACTACGTCGCCTTCCAGGCGCGTATCGAGCGGACGGCCAATGCTCGCGAAGCGGTACTTCTTCGGCGTGTGGAACGTCATGTCCACGTCCGCAGCCTGTTCCCCGTATCGCGGGAACCAGCTGTAGGACGACTTGACGAACAGCCACTGATCGAGGCTGGTGGCAGTCTGGACCTTGAGCCAGCCCGGCCACTGCCGCGTGATCTCTTCCACGATCGACGTGTACCCGATGAGGTCGCCATGATAGGCGACGCGCAGGGCGAGTGTGTCTCCCGGGCGGGGCGCCGGATCGAACCGAAGCCACAGGTCGGAGTTCTTCTTGGTGCGGTAGATGCTCACGGCCCTGCCCGCTTCTTCGCGCACCGAGTCCACGTCCAGTTCCGAGAACAGGCTGAACCGGGCCCAGCTCGCTCCGGGGCGTCGGGCGGTGAGCCGCGTGGTTGTCACCGCCGAGAATCCGAGCCCTTTGGCGATCGTCGCTTCGATCCCATAGGCGACGAGTTTGAACGCCTGCCCCCGCGCCGGGTCCGTCGTGGTCGTGTCCTTCAAGTCCTCCGCTCGCCGGAACTCAGCGACGATCTGAACCTTTTGCCCCTCCCGGCCGCCACGTAGGAGCGAGACCTGCTCGTCGTCGTCCGGATCCACCATGAACATCAGATCTTCGCCGTGCTCCCGCTTGACATGGGCGTAGAAGAACCCGTTCGTGTCGCCGTTCAGCAAGGCGGTGATGAGGGTCGGTTGTACGACCCGCCGCCCGTCCACGAGGCGATCGATCGCGTCGCCAAGCACGTCGGTACGGGGGCTCGCCGTGGGACGCGGGCCGAAGCTGAGCTGGCGCTCGAACTCGGCCAGCGTGGAGTCGGTGAAGACAAAGGCGGCGGCCGAGATCGGCGCGTCCACGACCGAGTCGCGAAGCACCCGCTGCACCTCG
>Ga0209470_1003229_pt1 | contig 11332 bp, 9 predicted proteins | sample GraSoiAngelo_125_FD_185882 | JGI IMG/M metagenome (GOLD analysis project Ga0209470, IMG submission 185882) | Grasslands soil microbial communities from the Angelo Coastal Reserve, California, USA - 14_0927_05_40cm (SPAdes) (version 2) | ecosystem: Environmental > Terrestrial > Soil > Grasslands ... | reverse complement strand
CACTTCAGATCATTTTCACACCTGGGTTCACGGCGACTACCCGGGAACCAAAGGTCCGATGCACAAGCACACCGCCGATCAACAGTTTTACTGCGTTAAAGGTGAATGCACCTTTCACTTTCCCGATGGATCGGCGCGCAAACTGACGCCGGGGATGCTAGTGACCATTCCCGCCAGTCAGCTCTATCAGCTCGATAACACGGGGGATGAATGCGATGTCTCAAGAAATTCCCAGCAAAAGTTTCCCGTCATTCCGGCCAACCCCGGTGAAAGCCGGAGGCGAACCGGAATCCAGAAAACACAAGGAACTGGATTACCGCTTTCGCGGTAATGACGAAAAGATGGCGTCGACCTATTCCGTCAACTCTTGAGACATGTCATTAAATAAATTGATAACAGAAAAAGGAGATACTCAATATGTCAACCCTCATTACCGGATTGGGTTTAGTCGGCACCTCGTACGCGCAGCTCGGGCTTAAACGCGGGGAGAACATCATTTTCTACGACGTAGCGCCGAGGAAAGATTTTCTGGCGAACAAGCTGGGACCGGCGAACGTGACGGTCGTGCAGGGAGACGTGCGCGATCTTCCGGCGCTGGTGGAAACAATCCAAAAACACAAAGTCGACAAACTCATTCATACTGCCGGACTGATCGGCGGCAAAGTGGCGCAGCCGATTTATACCGGAATGCAAATCAACGTGATGGGCACGATCAACGTAGCGGAGGCGGTGCGGCTCACGGGCGTGAAACGGCTCGTGCAAATCAGCACGATGGGGGTTTACGACCGGCGCGTCGAGGGCTCCGAGGCGATCGCAGAGAGTTTTCATCGCGGACCCGGCGAAGCGTACGGCAATTCCAAAGTCGCGAAGGAATTGATGGTGGAGGCATACCAGCGCCTTTACGGATTTGAATTGATCATCGTTCGTCTGGCCAATGTCTATGGCGTCGGACACTTTGCCGGCGGTTCCGGCGGCGGCGAGATGGTTCAGAACCTGCTGCAAACCGGAATCAAAGGCGGCGTGGTGCGCATCAAGCAAGAGCAGGCGCGGGATTTTGAGTACATTTATTACAAGGACCTCGGGCGCGCTCTCGACAAAGCCGCAACGGTTCCTTTATCAGCGCCGACGACGCTGAACATCGGCACGGGCGTCGTGGTGACGTTCGACGATCTGGTCGGGACGGCCGAAAAGCTCCTGCCGAAGCTCCAGGTCGAGATCATTCCGGGAGCCAGACCCCGCTCCTCCAAACAGCCCATGGTCATCGCCAAGGCCAAACAGCTATTGGGCTGGGAGCCCGAGTATAATTTGGCAGCGGGCTTCAAAGACTACATCGAAGAGCTCAAGGCGCTGGGTTAAAAATCGCCGGCCATTCGGGCCGAGGCTACGCCTCAGAAGGATAGCGTGCCCCGCTTGCCGCTTTTGTAAGTCTCATAGCGGATTTTCTGGCCGTCGGTTTCAATCATGATAGCGCCGTCTTGATCCGTGCGAAGAATTTCCGCGCCGACCTCTTGATAGCGCGCAACCACTTGCTCCCGTGGCAACCCGCCGGCGTTGCGCGCGCCCGCCGTGAAAACCGCCAGCTTCGGCTGAACCGACGCGACGAATTCTTGCGTGCTGGAAGTCGCGCTGCCATGACGCGGAACCTTCAAAATCGCGCTTCTCAGATCGTCGTTTTTTTCCTGCAAAATTTTTTCGTCCCGTTTATCGATATCCCCGGCGAACAGCAGGCGGATTTTGCCGAATTCCAGGCGCAGCACCACGGAGAGGTCGGCGGTTTTTTCGGCCGACGGATAAAGAACGCACAGGGTCGCCTCGTCGATGACGCGACAAGGCTGTTCCCCATTTAATGTAATCTGCTTGATCTTTGCCCTTTCCAGCGCGTCTTCGAGATCTTCAAAGCGGGCAGTTTGACCTTTCGTCCCTCCGGACCAAAACTCCGACGGTGCAAACTCGTTGACGATGGCGCGCATTCCGCCGTAATGGTCGATGCGCGGGTGGCTAACTAATAGGTAGTCGACTTTGAGAATCTTACGGGAACGCAGAAAAGGCGCCACGATCCCCTCTCCGGTATCGAAGTCACCGATCGCCGTGCCACCGGCATCGACGAGGAGCACCTTTGAGCCGGGCAGCTCCACCACGGCTGCGTCCCCCTGGCCGACGTTGAGGTGAGTAACGCGCAGCTCTTGCCGGTTCCACCGCTCGCGCCACCAATAAACCCCGTCCCCTAGAAGTGTTGCCGCTAACGCGACGACGGCGATGAAAGAATAACGATGGCGGCTAGAAAGCATGATGGACAGAATGAACAGATACAGCAATGCGACTTCCAAAGGGTTGGGCGCCGGTACGCCTATGTTTGCCAAAGGTAGCTGTGCAAACATGCGTACCAACCCAATGGTCAAGGACAAAACAATCTCCGCAAACCACACCAGCGCCCCTGCTGCGGTGGGCAACGCCAACGAAAGAAAGCCAATCATCAATCCAAGCGGTACGACCACAAAACCCACCAGCGGCACAATGAGCGGATTAGAAACAAAGCCGGCCAATGAGAGATGGCCGAAATAATGCGCGATCAAAGGGCCCGTGCCCAAGGTGGCTAGCAACGGGACCGCCAAATGAAAGCTCGCCTGTCCCAGTTTCTCTCGGACCCAGCTTTTCTCCTGTGGCAATTCATCCCGTCGTTGTTTGGTGGAAAAACGTTCCTGCACCATACGCATCCCCCAAACGATAAAGAGCACCGCAAGAAAGGACAGCTGAAATGAGATATCGGCGATTACGCCCGGCCAGACGAGCCCGATGAGCAGCGCGGCAAACGTCAGACTCGCGAACACTTCCTCCTCGCGATCCAGCAGTACCGCCAGCTCGTAAACGCCGATCATGATCGCTGACCGCACGGTCGGCACCTGGGCGCCGGCAATCGCCGTGTAAAAGATCACCGCGAAAAACGACCAGAAGGTGCCGAGCTTGATCCAATTGAAGCGCAAGAGCAGATAGCTGTTGAATGAACAACCAAAGCGGATCAACCAAAACACCACCAACCCCAGCATGCTCACGTGAAGGCCGGAAATCGACAACACATGGTTCACGCCCGCCGCGGTGAAGCTCTCGCGCAGCTCCTTTGAGATGCCGCCCATGTCGCCCACCACCAGCGCCTTCAAGAGAGCGCCGTTGTCGTGGGAAAAGTTCTGGTCGATGTAGCGCCGCATTCCTCTACGTAGGAATTCCACCGCGGCACCAATGCCTCCAGTCCGGCGGGCGACCAGTTCGACTTCGCCATCGCTATCCAGGAATCCAACGGCGTAGATGTTTCGGCGAGAGAGGTACGTCGCGTAGTTGAACCCGCCCGGATTCCCCGCATCGCGCGGAACCCGCGGTTGCAGCCAGCAGCGCACGCGGTCACCGAACCGCCACTCGCGATGAACGCTGCGGATGGTGAGAAGGAGATCGCCCGTGATGTCCTCGGCGCCCGTAGGATGCCAGAGGCGATCGAAGCGGAGTATCCATCGACTCCGGTTCGGCAACTTTTCCGGCTCCTGAATCAACGTTCCTTCGAGGTAGAGGCGAGCGTCTTCTTTCATCACCGATCGCAGATGGTTCGGCGGGAAATTGGGCGCGAGCAGATTCCGGTGTCTGGCGTAGCCAATGACCGATAATAACAGCGCGGCGCTGATCAGGAACGCTGTCCATCGCCGCGACGGCGAGAAAAGGAAAGGCAGCGGGACCAAAGGCAGAAGAGCAAACAGGAACGGAACCTGGAACGGCAGCGCCGCCATCGCCTGACCGGCAAGCAGCGATAGCGTCAAAATGATAAGCCAGTTTGAAGGCTGAATGATCGTGGAATAAGCGGAGGGCGGTTCAGCCTTGTCGTAGGCCATGGCCAGCTCTCACTGGGGCGCGGAGCGAAATGACTCAAGAATATCCCGGGCCAGTTTCTCGTTCATCCGCGGCACTTTTAAGAGTTCGTCTAAGCTGGCCTCTTCGATTCTCTTGATGCTGCCAAAGGCGCGCAGAAGCGCCCGCTTCCGGACCCCGCCGACACCGGGGATTCGATCCAAAGCCGAATAGAGAGTCTGCTTGGATCGCAACTTCTTATGGTAAGTAATGGCGAATCGGTGCGCCTCGTCCCGGACTCTTTGCAACAGGAAAAGCGCGTTCGAGTTGCGCTTCAAGACGACCGGATTACTTTGGCCAGGCAGAAATACCCTCTCCTCCAGCCGCTGAATTTCAGCGCTCCGGGCCGCCGCTTGGACGCGCATTTTGGCCAGGCCGACGGCTTCCACGCCGGTCACACCGACTTCCGCTATCGCAGCTAGAGCCATAGCGAGCTGGCCTTTGCCGCCATCAACGACGACCAGATCCGGCAGGTCGGCTTCCTGTGTTCCCCGCAAGAAACGGCGCTTGAGAATCTCCAGCATCATGCCAAAATCGTCGCCGCCGGAGGATGGATCGATGCTGCGAATTCGATAATGACGGTAGCGCGTCTTATCCGGCTCTCCGTTGATAAAAGTCACCATGGAACCCACCGCATGCGCACCATGAATCGTCGAGATGTCGAAACACTCAACGCGCTGCGGGTAGTGTTTCAAACGCAACTGGGACTGAAGCTCCAGGAGCATCTTTTCACGCGCCTTTTCCTGATCGTGGCGCTCGAAGAAACTCTGTCGCGCATTCTCCACGGCCATTTCAACCAGTTGGCGCTTGTCGCCTCGTTGGGGATTAAGGATGGTAATTTTTTTCCCTTTGCGTTCCCCCAAATACTCCTCTCGCGCCTCGCGGTCGTCCAACGACACCGGCAACAGGATCTCATCGGGAATGAATCGGTTTCCCTGGTAGAACTGCGTAAGCAGCGAACCCATGATTTCATCATCGGGAAACTCAAGGTCTTCCAACGAGTAGGATTGATTTCCGGTCAGCTTCCCCTGTCGAACCAGCAGCACCTGCACTTCGATGAAACCGCCTTCCCGATAGAGCCCGAAAATATCTTGGTCGGCGCCCCAGTGCGAAACCATACGCTGTTTTTCCAGGGTTTTCTCGACCGCCTGAATCTGATCGCGAATCTTCGCCGCCGCTTCGAACTCCAACGCCGCCGATTTCTCCTGCATTTTTTGTTTCAACTCGGCGATCAGCTCTTGCTGCTTCCCTTCGATAAACAACATCGCTCTTCGCACCTGCTCCCGATACTCCTCCGCCGGGACGGACAAGACACAGGGCGCCAGGCAGCGCTTGATTTGGTACTGAAGACACGGCCGGCTGCGATTCCTGAAGTTGTAGTCCGTACAGTTTCGCAGCAAGAAGTGCTTCTCGATGATATCGATGGTTTCCCGCGCCGCGACGGCGGAAGAAAACGGGCCGAAATAACGATTGCCGTCTTTCACGATCTTACGCGTGGCGAAGATTCTCGGCCAAGGGTGCTGGGTTGTGACTTTGATGCTCAGATAACTTTTGTCGTCCTTCAGCCGGATGTTGTATCGCGGCTTATACTGTTTGATGAGATTGTTTTCGAGAATCAGGGCTTCTTTATCGCTGCCGGTAACCAGGGTTTCAATGTCTTCGACGCGGCGAAGCAGAAACTGAATCTGCGAACGCTCGTCCGCGTTGTTGAAGTAAACGCGCACGCGGGCACGGAGATCTTTGGCCTTGCCGACGTACACGACTTTTCCGCCCTTGTCCCGCATCAAGTAGACGCCGGGGCGCGACGGAAGGTTGGCGAGCTTTTCTGTCAGAGAAATCATCGACCCATTCCGGTTGGCGCCGTTGGATAATTGACACGCGACAGGTTCAGATCCGCGCGACACGGCGAAAGCAAGTCAAAATAACATACTGCCACGCCGCTTGGTCTTGTACATCTTTGGGCCGCGCTGCACATTTTTCGTTAATTGTCCCTATTTTTCCTTTATTTTTCTCAATAAACTCCCAACCACAAGTATAGCCCTATTGGCATGGGTTTTGGACTCAGCTTAAGTTGGAACACCTCACTGAACGACGAAAGGCCAAAAACTTAACGCCACCATGGAACACCGCATGTTTGATATAAAACATTTGCTTGAACTTGGAGTTTTTAGCCAGTTGATTCCCATCTGGCAGGTTTTCTTCTTTATCGCGAGCCTGCTCCCATTTTTGCTTTGGAACCGAGTCAAGATTTGCCTTCTGATAACCTACCTATTCACCTACTATTTGGGTTTTATGGTCCAATGGGGCGACTATATTTCCAACATGGGTTCAATGCAGCCTTTCGTCCTTTATTCCCTCAGCGGCTTGGCCATCGCGGTATTTTTTGTCGCGACTATTTTCACCGAGCAACCGGACAAAAAAACTAAAGTTCGTTGGGTTCGGTTTGCACGGCCGGATAATGGCGAGGAGGATAACCCGAGTCAGATACGCCACAGAGACCCTGTTGAAGTGGCTATCAACGTCACCCATTCCAACATCGAAAACCAGCGATAGTGGACACGTTCCGTTTTAATGCCTTGGCTATTTAAGTTAGCTTCCCTGCAAATCTACGGGTCGCTGCGCCCGGCCGACGGTTCACGCAGCGCCAGCTCCTGCGCTTCCATTTCGCGAATTTCATCACGCAAGTCGGCAGCCCTTTCAAACTCCAGGTTCCCGGCCGCCCGTTTCATTTCCTTTCTGAGCTGCACGATTTTGCGAGAAAGATCCGCCAGGCCATACCTCGCGGGCTTCTCAGCCGCTATGGGGATATCCACGTAATCCGCCTCGTAGATCTTTATCAACGGGGAGCCGAGCGACTTGATCACCGTCTGTGGCGTAATGCCATGCTCTTTGTTGAAAGCCGCCTGAAGGCGTCGTCTTCGATTCGTTTCACCGATGGCCCGCTTCATGGAATCGGTAATCGAATCGGCATAAAGAACGACTCTGCCACGAACGTTGCGTGCGGCCCGGCCGATGGTCTGAATCAGCGACCGATCGGAGCGTAAGAAACCTTCCTTGTCCGCGTCGAGAATCGCGACCAAAGAGACTTCCGGCAAATCCAGTCCCTCTCTTAAGAGATTGATCCCCACCAACACGTCAAATTGCCCCATTCGCAACTGCCGGATGATCTCAACCCGCTCGATGGTTTCAATGTCCGAGTGCAGATAGCGAACCTTCACGTTCAAGTCCTGATAATAGTCCGTCAAGTCCTCCGCCATTCGCTTGGTCAATGTCGTAACCAGAACCCGCTCTCGATGCCCCACGGTCTGGCGAATCTCTTCGAGCAAATCGTCCACCTGATTGCGCGCCGGTCGCACGACCACTTCGGGATCCGTAAGCCCGGTGGGGCGAATCAACTGCTCCACCACCGCTCCCCGGCTTTGGGTCATCTCATATTCCGCCGGCGTGGCGGAAACACAGATGATTTGATTCAAACACGCTTCGAATTCTTCGAAATTCAGCGGTCGATTGTCCAAGGCGGATGGCAAGCGAAAGCCGTACTCTACCAGTGTCTCTTTGCGCGAGCGGTCGCCCCGATACATCCCGCCGATTTGCGGCACCGTCACGTGGCTTTCGTCGATGAAGAGCAAAAAATCATTGGGAAAATAACTGAGCAATGTCGGCGGCGGCTCCCCCGGCTTGCGCCCGGTCAAATGGCGCGAGTAATTCTCGATGCCCGGGCAAAAGCCCATCTCTTCGAGAAGTTCGAGGTCGTAAAGCGTTCTTTGCTCGAGCCGTTGGGCTTCCAATAACTTCCGCTCGCCGCGCAACTCCAAGAGCCGTTCGCGAAGCTCTTCTCGGATGCCCCGAATCGCCTGCTTCATCCGCTCTTCGCCGGTCACGTAGTGGCTCGCGGGATAGATGCAGGCCTTATCGATCCGCCGTTGAATTTTCCCGCGGATCGGATCGATTTCCTGGATCGCCTCGATGGTGTCGTCGAAGAATTCAATGCGCAGCGCCGAGCTATCCTCATACGCGGGAAACACTTCGACGATGTCGCCGCGTACCCGGAAAGTGCCCCGATAAAAATCGTAGTCGCTGCGCTGATACTGGATATCGACGAGTTTCCGCAGCATCTGGTCACGCGGTATCGTTGTTCCTTCTTCAAGATAAACCATCAGATCGAAGTAGGCCTCGGGGGAACCCAAGCCATAAATGCAAGAGACGCTCGCCACGATCAAGGTGTCGCGCCGCTCCAACAGCGCCTTGGTAGCGGAATGGCGCAACTTATCGATCTCGTCGTTGATCGACGCGTCCTTCTCAATGTAAGTATCCGTCGAAGGAACGTAGGCTTCAGGTTGATAGTAGTCGTAATAGCTCACGAAGTAGCGAACGGCATTTTCCGGAAACAGTTCCCTGAACTCGCTGTAGAGCTGGGCGGCCAAGGTTTTATTCGGCGCAATGACTAAGGTCGGCCTGTTGGCTCGAGCGATGACATTGGCCATGGTAAAAGTCTTGCCGGAGCCGGTCACGCCTAAAAGAACCTGATTTCTTTTATGCCGCTCGATGCCCTGAGAAAGCTTTTCAATCGCTTGGGGTTGGTCGCCTTGAGGTTTAAAATGAGCAACCAGCCGAAATTGTCCCTTGTCCCTATCGCGAATCATCGAGAAAAAGATACCAGCGCGGCATCGGTGGAACAAGTCTCATCTACTTACCCTTCACATCGGCATAGAGCCGGTCGATAGTGCCGCTCTTATCGAGCTCCGCCAATGGGCCGGAGTCAACGAATTCGGCAGGCTTGTATTTGGCGAACTTGGGATCGCCATCAGCCAGGTGATTGATGACGGACTGAACCGCGCTTTCAACGGCATAAGGTTTTGCCGGCATTTTCGCGGCATAAACCCAGGACTCCTCCAGCGCCTCTCGATCCTTCATGTCCAGGAATTTTCCAAGAATACGCATCGTATCTTCCTTGCGGGTTTTGAAAAGATGGACGCCCCGAACGATCGCACGCATCGTGCGATACGTCAGGTTCGGATACCGTTGGATGAACGAACGCCGGGTCGTAATCGTCGAGCCCTGATATTCGACCTTGAGATCGGTTAAATCGATGAGAAAATTCATCCCCGCTTTGCGCGCAAAGAGAGTCTGCGGCGGCGAAAGAACCGTCGCCGCTACTCTGCCGGTCTGAAGAGCCGTCCACATGACATCGTTGGTTCCCAGGGAAAGAAATGACACGTCCTTGTCCGGATCCAGTCCCAGGTGCCGCAGGCCGATGCGCGCATTCTTCTCATAGGCATCGCCGGGGCGCTGAATGCCGAAAATCTTGCCTTTTAGATCCCGCGCCATCCTTATCTCCGGCCGAGCCACCAGAGTCATTGTCGCATAGCGCGAGAAGCCGCCGAGCATGACGACATCGCGGTTCTGCACCGAGACCGGGATCATGAGGAACGCCGACATGATCGCCAAATCCACTTCGTTTGCAATCAGGGCCATGGGCGCAATCGACCCCGCCGTCCTCACAACCTCGACATCACCAATGCCTTCTTCGGCAAAAAAGCCGGCTTCTCTGGCGACGTAGGGAACGGAATGAGCCACGGCCCGCGCCGCGTAGCCGATCCGAACCTTATCTTTTTCGGCTTTCCCCTGCGCGCGGGCATCCACGACCGCCATGACCAGGCAAAAAAACGTTAGTAGGGCCACCAGCCCATGACCGAATCGCACGGTTTCACCTCTGTTACCACATGACGATAGTGCAAGTGTGGCAGTGCCGGAGAATAACAAGAGAAGCTTGATCGAGCAATGTCACGTTAGCCGTCATTACCAAGAATTTTGCCCTACCCCTAGCCCGGATTATTCAGGTGCAAGGAGAAAGTATCACACGCTGTAGCGCGAGGAGTAAGCCTCTCGGTCGGTGTACAGCGTGAATAATCCGGGCCAGCTTTCCTCCCGCCGTTTGAAAAATAACACCGAAGTCGCTAACGGAAAAAGGACAGGAGGAAGACTTGACGCTTATCGAGAAGCTCAAAACGAGAGCCAGCGTCTTAAAACGCGAGATCTTTGCCCTCTACCTGGCTACCCGAGACAAGCGCACGCCTTGGTACGCCAAGGCCTTTGTCGCTTGTGTGGTTGCGTACGCTCTGAGTCCTATTGATTTGATCCCAGATCCGATTCCGATCTTGGGCTACCTCGACGATCTCTTATTACTACCCATCGGCATCTATCTGGCTCTGAAGATGATTCCGGAACCGGTACTGGCGGAATGTCGTCAGAAGGCAGCAGCCTCTAGCACAAAACTACCGTGCAATCGGATAACGGCAGCCATAATCATCGCTTTATGGATCGCCGTTTTTATTCTCTTTACAAGTTTCGTAATAAGATTTGTAACTCGGTGATGGCGAGTTCCGAATCAAGCTGACAAAAAACTCCATTCATTGGTCAGACGGATTCAAGCAGCGGAACGGTTGCTCGCCGGCTTTATTGCCCGTTGCCTTTGCCATTTACGAAGCCTTCGGGACGGACCGTTACCAAACGTCCGGGCTGGCTGAACATGATCTTGGCCACCAGAGGTGAAATCGGCTTGCCAAACAGGCAATAACGCCGCTCATTCTGGCGCTGCCCATTCGCCCAAGCGGCAAATTCATCCGGTGTCGGGTTGTGTCCCAAATCAGCGGCGCACCGCCGCACGATGAACCCCAGCATCATCTTGGGAGCGGCTTTGTTGGAAGCGTGAGAATCACCCATGACTAACTAAAAAATATCCTAAGCGTTGAAACCAAAAAGGCGCGGCAAGTGGAGGTCAGCCCGCCGGTAATCTAACCTCGCTCATTCAGGTCTAATCGACCATGTGAGTCGTCGCCTTCAAGTGTTTATCTACCGTTGTATACCCCTTCCACTGATCGACCAGCCAATAGCGGATACCGAACTCGAAACGCAGCTCTTTCATATCTCTGTCGTAGGGATTGAAATGTTGATGGTGCAACATACCGGGAGGAACATGGACGGCGTCGCCTTGATTCCAGTCATAGCGCTTGCCGCCGATTTCAGAGTATCCATCGCCCTCCAAGGCGTAAAGATAGGCTTCGGGATGTGCGTGGCTGTGGCTCTTGGTATGCGGCAGGTCAACAAAGATCGAACTGATCGCCACGCCGGTAGCCTTGAAACCATTCTGCTTGCCGCTTCGACCCATGAGAAAATAGGTCGCGCCATGTTTCGATTCATCGGACTTTTCGAACTGTTTCTGGTGCATCGAGATGCGCCGGCCGTCTTCCGGCCAGTCTTGCGACTCCTCTTTTGGGAATTGGGCCAAAATTTTCGGATCGTTTTCGCCGCACTCGTCGAGCTGCTCCATCTTGCCCATGTAGACGTCAGCTTCAAGGTGCCAAGCCAGACCCGAAAGGTAACCGACAGGAACGCTACCCGTATTGAACAGCTGATGAGGTGATCGGTAGGGAATATGAAAAAT
>Ga0209470_1003226_pt1 | contig 11339 bp, 11 predicted proteins | sample GraSoiAngelo_125_FD_185882 | JGI IMG/M metagenome (GOLD analysis project Ga0209470, IMG submission 185882) | Grasslands soil microbial communities from the Angelo Coastal Reserve, California, USA - 14_0927_05_40cm (SPAdes) (version 2) | ecosystem: Environmental > Terrestrial > Soil > Grasslands ... | reverse complement strand
AGGGACCTCCCTAGGCGCCTCACATCATCACCACGGATAGTCGCGACTAACGTGGCTTTTGCCGGACCAAAGGGGCGGATAGTCGCGACTAACGTGGCTTCTTCGGGACTCATCGCCCCTCACCCTTCATCCCTCTCCCCCGAGGGGGAGAGGGAGGTTCAACCCCTCTAGTACAGTCGCCAGATCTTGAAGTTGGGGCTGTCGTACGCCGGCGGCCCGAGCGCCTCCGGCGGCGGTGTCCCGAGGTCGACTGTCCAGACGACGTAGCGGATGCCGTTGTCGCTAACGAACTGCTGGATGTCCCGCTTGCCGGTGAGCACATCGAGCGCGGTCTGCGTCTTGTTCACGTAATCGAAGGTCTCGTCGTAGTGGCCCACATAGACGGTGTCCGAGCTGTACGCGGGGACGTATAGGCCGACACCCGGCATGCACAGCACACGCCCGGCCGGCTGCGCGCCAAGCCAGTTGAGACCGTCGTACTCGGCGGTGCTGATCGTGTACTGCGGCTGGCTCGCGACGAACACCGGCGCCAGGAGCAGGAAGATGCTGCCGACGGCGGAGAACGCCACATAAGAAAAAGGAAGAAGGGCGCGCGCCCGAGCGCTCCGGATGCGAGGGAGGATCGCCTCGTACACGCCGCGGGCGGCGAGCACGGCGAGGGGAAGGTAGATCGCGTCGAAAAACCGGCGGCGGAGGTCGCCCGCCGGGTTGGGCAGCCAGAGGATGGCGGCGAGCAGGACGATCCACGCCAGCAGGAACAGGTCCTCCCGGGTTCGTCTGCGCAGCGCGCCGGGGATGCCGAACGCCGCCAGGAGCAGCTGGGGGGCCAGCGCGAAGAGAAGGCTGATCGTCTCCGGCGCGACCGCGTTCTTGGAGTGAAACGTCCAGCGCTCGACCTGCGGGTTGCCGACGAACGCCAGGTACGAGTAAAGGACGTAGGGCGCCGGGATGGCGAACGCGATCGCGAAGGCGAGCCAGCCCCGCGGACGGGCGGGACGCAGCAGGAGCGCGGCAGCCGTGGCCCCGCCCATGAGGATGGGCATCTGGGGATGGATGGAGGCCTGGCCGAGCCACGCCAGGCCGGCCAGCGCTCCCAGCAGCGGGCTTCCGCGCTCGATCGCCTTCAAGGTCAGAGCGACGCCGAACGCGGCGAAGACGGCTGACCAGGCGAAGTGCGGGAGGGCCAGCACGGAGTAGAAGGCGCTGAGCTCTGGCATGCGCAGGTCGAGACCCTCGGTCTGGTTCCCGAACACGACCGGCCGGCCGATCGCCCAAAGGACGAGCCCCGCGCCCAGGCCGAAAGCGACGAAGAAAAGCGCGAACCTGCGCGCCGTCCTGTCTGGCACGAATTGGCAGATGAACAGCCAGGCCCCTGCGATCAAGGCCACGGCGCCCACGGCGCGGGCGAGGTGGAAGACCACGATGAGGGGCAGGTGAGTCAGCGCGGCAAGGTGGCCGAGCAGGATCCAGAACATAAAGAGGTAGGCGGTCGGGCTCGACTCGGTCGTGTAACGGTTCTGCCACGCCCACGCTCCCTCCCAGCCCTCGCGCATCTTGGCCAAGTAGGTGGTGGCGTCGTCCCAGAGGTAGAAGAACCCGACGAAGACCTGGCCCCGGGGTTGGGAGACGTAGCCGGCGAGGTAGGGGATCGCGGTGATGACCGCCAGCGCGAGGCCCACCAGGATGGCGAGCCTCCAGCCGCGCTCCGGCCCACTCGCCTGGGAGGTGGCCTCGCGAAGCGACGCCGCAGGGGACGCCGGCTTGTCGAGAACCCTCATCAGGAAAAACTCAGCCTGAGCACCGTCCACAGCGCCCGGCGGATCTCGCCCTGAGACACCTTCGACGCCCCCGCCACCCGATCCTCGAACTGGATCGGCACCTCGATCACCGGGTAGCCGAGCTTCACGGTGCGGTGGACCATCTCGATCTGGAAGGAGTAGCCCTGGGAGACGACTTCGTCGAGGTTGATCTGGGAGAGGAGCTCGCGGCTGTAGCAGCGAAAGCCGGAGGTGCAATCGCGCACGCGCAGGCCGAGCAGCACGCGCGTGTAGACGTTCGCGCCTTGAGACAGGAAGAGCCGGTGCGGGGGCCAGCCAACGATCCGGCCGCCCCGGATGTAGCGCGAGCCGATCGCCAGCCCGTCGCAGCCCCGGGCGGCGTCGACGATCGACTCGAGGTCTTGGGGGCGATGCGATCCGTCGGCGTCCATCTCCACGAACAGGGCCGTACCTTCGGCCAGCCCGATGCGAAACGCATCTTCATACGCGCTGCCGATGCCGAGCTTGCGCTCGCGGTGGAGGACCCTGACCCCGTCGTCCTCCGCCGCGAGCCGGTCGGCGATGTCGCCGGTGCCGTCAGGGGAGGCGTCGTCGACGACGAGCACGTCATGGCCGAGATGCCGCACCCCTGCGACCACGCGCTCGAGGTTGTCCTTCTCGTTGAAGGTCGGCAAGGTGACGAGCACCTCGGTCGGGGCCGCGCGACGCTCGGTGAGCCTGCCCTTGACCTTCAACCGCGGAACCTCAGGCGGATGACGTGCCGGAGCATGTCGAAAGAGCTGCGGACCGGGCTCACCTTCGTGGGCGCCGAGTTGCGCCAGACGACCGGCACCTCGGCGATCTTCACGCCCTGCCTGCGCGCCCGGTACAGCACCTCGGGGTCGTACGCGAAGCCGTCGGTGCTCAGGTTCTCGAAGACGCGGTGCGCCACGTCGGCGCGGAAGAGCTTGAAACCGCACTGCGTGTCCCAGATTCCGGGCAGGAGCACCGCCTGGACGATCAGGTTGAACCCCTTGCCCATCAGCACGCGGTAGATCGGTTGGGAGACCTCGACCCGGGACCGGCGCAGGGCGCGCGAGGCGATGGCCACGCCCGCGCCGTTGCTCAGCGCCGCCTGCAGCTTGTCGAGCTCCTCGATCGGAGTCGAGAGGTCGGCGTCGGAGACCAGGATCTCGTCGCCCTTCGCCGCCTCCACCCCCACGGCGAGCGCGCGTCCCTTGCCGCGGTTGTGCGGCAGCACCTCGATGCGCACCGAGGAGTGCTGCTTCGCGGCCGCCTCCATGACGCGCCGCGTTCCGTCGGCGCTGCCGTCGTCCACCAGGATGAGCTCGTGGTCGAGCTGCCTGCCGTCGAGGTAGCGCTCGATGTGCTCGATGGTGCGCGGCAGCCGGAGCTCCTCGTTGTAGCAGGGCACCACGACGCTCAGCACGATCCGCGCGATCTTAGCGGGGTGATCGGAGAACCTTGATCGCGTACACGGGCAGCACGGCCATCCGCCGGACGCGCCAGGGCTGCCGCACCAGGCGCGCCAGCCACTCCATGCGAGCGCGGCGCATCCAGACCGGGGCCCTCGGCACGCGGCCGGTCAGGTAGTCGAAGGCTCCGCCCACGCCGATCGCCACGGACACCCCGAGGCGGTTCTTCAGCCTGTCGATCCACATCTCCTGCGCCGGAGCTCCGAAGGCGACGAGGAGGACGTCCGCGTGGTGGTCGTGGATGCGGTGCAGCGTCTCCACGTCATGCGTGGGGTCGGGGCCGCCGGAATGGGCGTTCACCTCCAGCCCCTCGTTGGCTTCGCGCAGCCTTTCTGCAAGCTCAGCGGCCACGCCCCGCGTCGCGCCCAGCAAGAACAGGCGCCAGCCGCGCCTCGCGCACATGGCCGCCAGGGGCTGAACGAGGTCGACGCCCGCGACCGGGTCGCGGAGGTCGCATCCCAGCCGGCGCGCGGCCCACACGACGCCAACCCCGTCGGGCAGACACAGGTCGGCACCCTCGAGGACGCGAGCGAACGCGGCGTCTTTTCGCGCCCGCATCACGAACTCGGGGTTGACCGTGGCCACCTGGTGGGGGCCGCCCCCCTCGACGAGACGCTCGATCCGCTCGAGCGCCGCCGGCATGTCAACGCAGTCCACCCGGACGCCAAGGACTCGGGTCTGCGGCGAAGTTTGCGTCAGGTTCGCTGCTGCAAGGCCGCGGGCGAAGAGTCCGAGGTCATGCGCGTCACGACCACCGTCGCCGAGCCGACGACCAGCGCAACAGTGGCCATCCGGCCGACCCCAAAGCGCATCGGCCATAGCTTAAGGTCGATCCTGGTGGCTTCAGGGACGCGCGTGAAGGCCGTCGCCGTCGACGTCAACCCCGCGACCCGTGACGTGATCACCGGCACCGAGACCTTCACGCGCGAGGTGGCGAGGCGGCTGCCCGCCGCCGCGCCAGAGCTGCGGTGGCGATTCTTCGCCTCCCGGCCGCGAGCCGGCCTCGGCGTCGACGCGATGGTGCTGCCGTTTCCGCGGATGTGGTCGCAGGTGCGGCTCCCGCTCGCACTGGCGGCCGAGCGACCCGACCTGCTGTTCGTGCCCGGACACGCCGTCCCGTTTGCCTGGCCCGGGCGGCTGCTGACGGTGGTCCACGACCTCGCGTTCGAGCGTCACCCCGACGTGTATCGCCCCGCGGAGCGCGCCTACCTGCGCCTGACCACGCGTTGGGCGGCGGCGCGGTGCCGGCTGTTGATCGCGGTCTCGGAATCTACGCGGCATGACCTCGTCGAGCTCTACGGCGTCTCCCCGGAGCGAGTTCGGGTGGTGCCCCTGGGGATCACTACGCCGCGCGCGGCGGCGGCACCGGCGTCCCGGCTGGCGGAGCTCGGACTCGACGGCGGCTTCGTCCTCCAGGTCGGCCGGATCGAGGCGCGGAAGAACCAGGTCGCCGCCCTGGCGGCGGTGGAGAAGCTGGACGGGGTCATCCTTGCCGTTGCCGGGCCGGAGAGTGACCCGCTGGTCTCGGCGCGGCTCAAGAACTCAGCGCGCTGCCGGGTCCTGGGCGTCGTCGACCAGCCGACCCTCGAGCTGCTCTACAGGAAGGCTGAGGCCGTGGTGGTGCCGAGCCTCTACGAGGGCTTCGGCCTGCCGGTCCTCGAGGCGATGGCGCGCGGCAAGGTCGTGGTCGCGGCGAAATCGTCGTCGCTGCCCGAGGTCGGCGGCGAGGGAGCCCTCTACTTCCACGACGGCGACGACCTGGCGGCCGTGCTCGCGACGGCGCTGCGGGACGAGGAGCTGCGGAAGCGGCTGGCCAAGGCGGCGAAGGCGCGCGCGGCGACTTATACCTGGGAGAAGACCGCCGCGGCGGTGGCGGCGGTCGTCAGGGAACTACTCGGCCCATAGCGTCGTCGATCGCGCGCCAGGTCAGCCTCCCTGCCCTCTCCCAGCTGAACTGGGCCGCGCGGAGGATGCCTCGGTGGCGCAGGTCGGCCGCAAGGTCCGTGTCGTCGAGCACCCGCTCGAGCGCCTTGCGCCAGGCCTCGACATCGCCGGCCGGCACGACCATCCCGGCATCGCCGACCACCTCGGGCAGGCTGGACGTGTCCGCCACGACCACGGGCGTCCCGCAGGCCATGGCCTCCAGCGGAGGCAGGCCGAAGCCCTCGTACCACGCCGGGTGCGCGAGCGCCCTGGCGAGGTTGTAGATCGCCGGCAGCTCCTCGGGGTCGACGGACTCGAGGTGGTGGAGCCGCGGCCCGAGGCGCTCCATCTTGGTCCGGATCGTCTCGTAGCGCCAACCCCACGAGCCGACGACCACCAGGTCGGGCCGGTCGCGCATCAGCACCCACGCGTCCAGCAGCGTCTCCAGGTTCTTGCGCGGCTCGACCGTGCCGACGAAAAGGATGTAGCGCTCCGGCACGCCAAGCCTCGCGCGCGCGTCCTCCAGCTCGTCGGTGGCGAGCGGCCGGAACCGCCGGGAGACGCCGTGTGGCACGACCTCGATGCGCCGGCGGTCGATCTCGAAGAACTCGACGATGTCGCGCGCCGTGCTCTCGGAGACCGCGATCACGACGTCGGCGCGCAGCACCGATCGCGGCACGACGAACCTCGTGCTCAGGGGCTGGCCGCCCGGAAACCAGCGCCGGTTGCGATAGATCGCAAGGTCGTGGACGGTGATCACCGAGGGACAGCCCACGTCCCCGAGCGGCAGCGCGCCGGCGGGACCGAAGTACGCGGCCGGCTTCAGTCTGCGGATGATCGCGGGCCAGCTCACGTGGCGGCCGATGAACCGCGTCGACGGCATCAGGCGGTAGGTCGTGTTGGGCACGTGCACGAACGCGCCGCGCGGGCCGAAGACGACGAGCCTGCAGTCCGGCCGGTCCACGGCCATCGCGCGCAGGACCTGGGTGGTGTAGACGCCGACCCCCGCCCGCGGCCGCTCGAGGCCCGAGCCGTCGACGACTACTTGCAGTCCCGTCACATCAAGGGTCCCCGCGAATTCACGGCGTGAGCGTCTGGTTTCGCGGGACCGCTCAGCGCAGGTTGCTCTTGTTTCGCTTCAGGACTTCGAACGTGTCCAGCGCGACGCCGGTGCCGCGGACGACCGTCGTCTGAGGCTCCTCCGCGACCACGGCCGGGATTCCGGTCGTCGTGGTGATGTACCGCGACAGGTTGCGCAGCTCCGCCCCGCCGCCCGAGAGGACGATGCCTCTCTCGCGCACCTCGACGGCGTGGCGGCGCGGAAGCTCGCGCACGACCTCGCTGATGGCGGTCGCGATGAGCCGGAGCGGGTTGGCGATCGCCTCGGCGACGTCGTTGGACGTGATCTCGACGCCGCGAACCGCGACGGTCGACGGCTCCTCCACCGCCATCGCCGAGCCGACCGCGATCTTCACCTCCTCGCCCTCTTGCTTTGTCAGGTTGAACCGCGCCGCGATGGCAGCGTCCAGCGTCCTCCCCCCGACGCCGATCGAGCGCGTGGCGAGCATCCCCGACAGAGAGATGACGGCGACTTCGGTGGTCGCCGCGCCCAGCTCGCAGATCGCGCTGGCGCGGACCTCGCCGATGGGCAGCCCGGCGCCCATCGCCGCCGCGAGCGGCTCGTCGATCAGCCAGACCTGCCGCGCGCCCGCCGACATCGCGACCTCGGTCATCTCGCGGCGCTCTCGGGACGTCACCCCCGACCGCACCGAGACGACGACGTCCGGGCGGAAGAGACGGGGCCTGCCGCCGGCCTTGCCGATCAGGCGCGGCAGCGTCGCCACGCCGGACGGCTCGTTGACCACGATCCCCTCGCCCTTGACGTAGATGCGCACGGTCGAGCTGCCCAGGTCGATGCCGATCTTGCGCGAGAGGAGCGACACCTTACTCGTAGGTGCGGTGACCGGAACCGGACTCCGGATCGACGCTGACGGTCTTGACGCGCGCGCCCACCGAGGACAGCTTGCCCACCATGTCCTCGTAGCCTCGCTCGACGTGCCACGCGTTGCGCAGCAGGCTCTCACCCTCGGCGCAGAGGGCGGCGATGACGAGCGCGGCCCCGGACCGGATGTCGGGAATCGCGAGCTCGGTTCCGCGCAGACGCGCCGGCCCGTGCACGATCGCGTGCAGGCGTCCTTCGACGGTGACGCCCGCGCCCATCTTGACCAGCTCGCGCACGTGCTGGAAGCGGTTCTCGTGCACGTACTCGGAGATCACGCTCTCGCCGTCGGCCTGGGTCATGAGCGCCATGTACTGGGCCTGCAGGTCGGTCGGAAAGCCCGGAAAGGTCCAGGTCGACATGTCGATCGGCCGCACCGGCGTCTTCGGCTCTCGGCCGACGCGGAACCAGTCGTCACCCGTCTGCACGTGGGCGCCCGCCTGCTCGAGCTTGAGGAGCAGCAGCTGCAGGTCCTCCGGCCGCGTGCACTCGATGCGCAGCTCGCCGCCCGCGGCGGCGACCGCGATCGCATAGGTGCCGGCCTCGAGATAGTCGGCGATGACGGTGTGCTCGGCGCCCACGAGCTCCCTCACGCCTTCGACGATCAGCCGCTCGGTGCCGACGCCTTCGATGCGCGCGCCCATCTTGACGAGGAGCCGGCAGAGGTCCTGCACGTGCGGCTCGCGCGCTGCGTTGAAGATCTCGGTCCTGCCTTCGGCGGTGACTGCCGCGAGCAGGATGTTCTCGGTTCCGGTGACCGTCGGCAGGTCGAAGACGATCCGGTCGCCTCGCAGCCGCTCGGCGGTGGCCACGATCTCGGTCGCCGTCTCGTTGACGTGCGCGCCCATCTGGCGCAGCCCACGCAAGTGCTGCTCGACCCTCCGCGCGCCGATGTCGTCGCCACCGGGACGGGGCACACGGGCGTGGCCGAACCTCGCGAGAAGGGCGCCGAGGAGCACGATCGTGGCCCGCATTCTTCGCCCCAGCTCGTCCGGCACGTCGGTGCCGGTCAGGCCGCCCGTGTTGAGGACGACCGTGCCCTTGCCTTTCGCCTCGCCGCCGAGCAGGGCGAAGATGTCCGCCATGAGCGCCGTGTCCGTCACCCGGGGGACGTTGTGCAGGGTCACAGGGCCGGGGGTGAGCACCGCCGCCGCCATCTCCGGCAGGGCGGCGTTCTTGGAGCCGCTCACGCAGATGTCCCCCACGAGCTGGGCCCCGCCCGTGATCCGCAGCGCCCGGTCTCGCCCTGCCATCAGGGCCTCAGCCTATTACCCGCGGCGGGCGCGGGCCAGCCTCAACCGAGCTTCCGCCATGGCCAGCGCGTTCTGGAACTCGGTCTCTTCCGCCGCGGTGAGCGTCCCGGCGAGCTTCTCCTGAGCGCGGCGGCGCGCTTCTTCGGCCGCCCCGACCGAGATCTCGTCGGCGTGCTCGGCCACGTCCGCGAGCACGGTCACGCGGTCGGGCAGAACCTCGAGAAAGCCTCCGCCGACGAACAGCACCTGCTCCTCCCCCTCCGTCGGCTTGATGCGCAGCGCTCCTGGCTTCAGGATCGTCATCAGCGGCGCGTGGTGGGACAGGACGCCGATCTCGCCCTCGCCGCCCGTGGCAACCAGGAAGTCGACATCGCCTTCGAACAGGCTGCGCTCGACGCTTACGACCCGTAGGGGGTAGCTCATCCGCGCTTCTTCATGTCCTCGGCCTGCTGGCGGGCATCTTCGATGGTGCCGACCATATAGAAGGCCTGCTCCGGCAGGTCGTCGTGCTTGCCTTCGAGGATCTCCTTGAACCCCCGCACGGTCTCCTCGCGTTTGACGTAGCGACCCTCGCGGCCGGTGAACCGCTGCGCGACGTTGAAGGGCTGGGACAGGAACCGCTGCACCTTGCGTGCGCGGGACACCGCCTGCTTGTCGTCCTCGGACAGCTCCTCCATGCCGAGGATGGCAATGATGTCCTGCAGGTCCTTGTAGCGCTGCATGATCTTCTTCACGCCCTGGGCGGCGTCGTAGTGGTCCTGGCCGACGACGGCGGGCTCGACGAAGCGGCTCGATGAGCCCAGCGGGTCGACGGCCGGGTAGATGCCGATCTCGACGAGCGACCGCTCCAGACGCAGCGTCGCGCCGAGGTGGGCGAACACGGTCTGGATGGCTGGATCAGTGTAGTCGTCGGCCGGTACGTAGACGGCCTGCACCGACGTGATCGATCCCTTGCGCGTCGACGTGATGCGTTCCTGCAGCTCTCCCATCTCCGACGCGAGCGTCGGCTGATAGCCGACAGCCGACGGCATGCGGCCCAGCAGCGCTGACACCTCAGAGCCGGCGAGCAGGTAACGGAAGATGTTGTCGACGAACAGCAGCGTGTCAGCGCCCTCTTCGTCCCGGAAGTACTCGGCCATCGTGAGCCCGGTCAGGCCGACACGCGCCCGCGCGCCGGGCGGCTCGTTCATCTGGCCGAACACGAGCGCGGTCTGCGGCAGCACGCCCGCGTCGCCCATCTCGACGAACATGTCGTTGCCTTCGCGCGTCCGCTCGCCGACGCCCGCGAACACCGAGCGACCCTTGTGCTGGTAGGCGATGTTGCGGATGAGCTCCTGGACGATCACGGTCTTGCCCGTGCCGGCGCCTCCGAAGAGCCCGATCTTGGATCCCTTCGCGAAGGTGCAGATCAGGTCGATGACCTTGATCCCGGTCTCGAGGATCTCGACCTTGGCCTCCTGCTCCGACAGAGGCGGGGCCGGCCTGTGAATGGGCCATCGGGTCCCGCCTTCCGGCGTCGGCTCGTCGTCGATCGCCTCACCGACGACGTTGAAGAGCCGCCCGAGCGTCTCGACGCCGACGGGAACCGAGATCGGGCTGCCCGTGGCCCGGACAGGGTCCCCCCGGTGGAAGCCGTCCGTGGAATCCATGGCGATGCATCGGACGACGTTGTCGCCGACGTCCGACGCGACCTCGAGGATCACCGTCCGGTTACCGACCTTGACCTCCAGCGCCTCGAAGAGCTCGGGCTGCTGACCGGCCGGGAACTCCACGTCAACCACGGCGCCGATGACCTGGCTGATCTTGCCGGTGCGCGACTCCTGCTTGGTCCCCTCAGGCTTGCGCTTGGTCTTCGCCACTGCTTGCTCCTCCCTCAGGACGTCCCGCTGACTGCTTCAGCGCCGCTCACGATCTCCATCAGCTCGGTCGTGATACCTGCCTGCCGCACTTTGTTCGCAAACAGGGTCAAAGAGTCGATCAGGTCGCCCGCCGCCTTGGTCGCGTTCTGCATCGCGATCATCTTGGCCGAGTACTCGCTGGCCTTGTTCTCGAGCACCGCCTGGAAGACCTGGGTCTCGACATAGCGCGGAAGGAGACCGTCGAGCACGGCCTCCGGCTCCGGCTCGTAGATGTAGTCCGCTCGTAACCCTTCCTGACCGCCCTCACGCTTGGGAATCTCCGCCGGGATGAGGACGCGGACCGTGGGTTCCTGACGGATGGTCGAGATCCATTTCGCGTAGCAGAGAAGTACCGCGTCGGCATTGCCTTTCGTGTACTCCTCGAGTGCGACCGTGACCGCAGGCAGCACGAGCGCGGGACTGGGCCGGTCCGGAAGATTGCTCACCTCGGCGATCACCTCCCGGCGGTACCGGAGCAGGAAGTCACGCCCCTTCCGACCCAGTGTCACGTACCGCGGGCGGTCGGGGTAGATCTCCTGCATGTAGCGCGTCGCCGCCCGGATGTTGTTGACGTTGATGGCGCCGCACAACCCCTTGTCCGTGGTCACGAGGATCATCACCGCACGCCTGCCCTCGCGCCGGACGAGGAACGGATGCTTGTACTCGGTCGCCCGCTCGCCGACGGTCTGCAGGACCTCGATCATCTTGTCGGCGTACGGCCGCGTCGCCTGAACGGCGGCCTGCGCCTTGCGCAGCCGGGTCGCGGCCACAACCTGCATCGCCTTGGTGATCTTCTGCGTGTTCTTGATCGAGTCGATGCGCCGGGCAATGTCACGGTATGAGGGCAACTACTTGTCCTTCGTTTCCTTCGTTTCCTTCGTTTCCTTCTTTTCCTTCTTCGCCGCGGGAGCGGGCTGACCACCGGGGTCCGCCTCTTCCTTGTAGCCCTCGACACCAAACTGGTGGTTGAACGTCGCGATCGCGGCGTTGAGGCGTGCGAAGATGCCGTCGTC
>Ga0209470_1003218_pt1 | contig 11346 bp, 7 predicted proteins | sample GraSoiAngelo_125_FD_185882 | JGI IMG/M metagenome (GOLD analysis project Ga0209470, IMG submission 185882) | Grasslands soil microbial communities from the Angelo Coastal Reserve, California, USA - 14_0927_05_40cm (SPAdes) (version 2) | ecosystem: Environmental > Terrestrial > Soil > Grasslands ... | reverse complement strand
GGCGGCATTCGGCCTCGGCCTGTCGCCGGTGTTCTGGTCGCAGTCGATCATCGCCGAGGTCTATACCCTCAACAGCTTCTTCCTCCTCGTCCTGGTATTTCTCGGTCTGCGCGTCGCTCCGCCCCTGGCACAACCTCCCGCGACTGCGGAGCAGGGACGCATTGTTTCGTGGATGGCGCTTATTTTTGGCCTCAGCCTGAGCAATCACTGGCCCCTGATGCTGCTGGTCGCGCCGGCCTTCGCGGTGCTCCTCTGGCCGGTTCGGCACGTGCTGCTGCGGCGCTTCGGATCCTTGTTGTGGCTGGTGATCTTCGGCCTGCTGCCCTACTTGTGGATGGTGATGCGCTCCTGGATGGCCATTCCCATCAGCTTCAACGGCCCGCTCGAGTCGCTTCCCGAAATATGGTTTTTCGTGACGCGGAAGGGATACGCCGGAATAGATCAATCGGTGTCCGCCGACTGGCTCGATCGCATCAAGTTCTTCGAATTCCTGGGCGGGCAGCTGCTGCTGCAGTTCGCGGTCGTCGGTACGCTGCTAGCCGCGGCGGGATTCGCGGTTCAATGGCGCACGCTCGGGCACCGGGTGGGGGCGTTTCTCACGCTGTCCTTCCTCATGCCCTCCGTGGTGCTGCTGCTCCTGCTCGGCTTCGATTACAGCTCTGCGACCAAGCATGTATTCCACGTGTACCCGCTGCCCGCCTACGCGATCGGCGCGCTGTGGATGGGCCTGGGCTTCGCCTGGCTGGCGCAGCGCTACGCGTTGCGCCGCGCGCACGCCGTGGCCGGCGCCGCGACGTTGCTCGCGCTGATCCTGGCGATCGGCTCACGGGCTAATCTGCTCGCCAACTACGATTGGGGTGCGCGCTATGCCCAGACCGTTTTGAAGATGTTGCCGCAGAACGCGCTGGTATTCGGGCAGGGGGAAGCCGACCTGGCTCCCATGGCCTATTACCACATGATCGAGAACTGGCGTCCGGACATCACTCTGTACCAGTGGAAAGGCCTGGTCCTGGGAAATCGCCTGTTTCATCCGCTGAGGACCGACGAAAAGAGCGGGCAGCGCATCTTGCGCGAAATGGTCGAGCAGCAGACCGAGCCGGTGGTCTTCACGCTCGACGCCTTTACGGCTTTCGCACAACGCGATCGATGGCTCTACATCGAGGTCGACAAGTCGTCCACCGATCCGCAGCAGGTGACAGTAGACGTACCGGAGGAGGCGGTGCGCTTCTTCGAGGAGTCCATAGCGGGGACCAGCGACCCCAATGCCTGGATCGCCTATTTTCAGGACGAGCTGCGGCGCCGCTATGCGACGCTGCTCGCCCGAACTCTGCCGCGCGAACGAACGCCCGATGCGCGCAGCCTGCGCGATCTCGACCTGCTCGCAAAGAACTACTACGGCGCGCTCGGGATTGCGGAAGGGTTGATGTTGAACAAGGAGGGCTACTCGGTCGGCGCAGTCGCAAGCTTCCTCGACCGCGCGCGGGACATAATGCCCGCGGACATCCCGAAGTCGCATCAGTCGCGTTTTTTCTACCTGCGGGCAGCGGTTCGCGCCAACCAGCGGGACACTGCTGGCGCCATCCAGGACTTCGAGACGGCGCTGTCCATCTGGCCAACGCCCGCTAATACGGCGATCAAGGCGCTCGAGGATCTCTACCGCCAAACGGGCAACGAGAAGGCATTGCAGGCCATGCAGGAGCGCGTGAACCGAAACCAGCCCCTTAAACGATAGCGCCGGAGCACGGGTGGGACGTACGGCGCTGCTCCTCGCTTTTTGCCTGCCGGCCGCAATTTGCGCGGCGTGGACTGTCCTTGCCGGCAAGGACGTCAACTGGGACCTGCTCAATTACCACTATTACCTGCCGTTCGAGCTGCTTGCCGGCCGGTTCGAGCAGGATTTTTTCGCGGCAAGCGCCCAGAGCTACCTAAATCCGATCGGCTATCTGCCGTTTTACCTGATGGTTTCCGCCGGATGGCACAGCGTCGTCGCATCCATCGTGCTTGCCGTGGTGCACAGCCTGAGCATTGCCTTGCTCTACTTCATCGCCTGGAGGCTTTTTGCGCATCTGCCGTGGCGGGAGCGAACGGTCTTATCGTGTCTAGCGGCCGCTCTTGGCGCCGCCACATCGGTGTTCTGGGCAACCATAGGCAGTTCCTTTCTCGATCCATTGCTTGTGCCCCCTATGCTCTGCGGCCTGCTCCTTTTGCTGGACGAGGCTCGCCGTCCGGCGTGGCGGGCACTGCTTGCCGGCACGCTATTCGGCGCCGCGGCAGCGCTGAAGTATTCCAACGCGATATTTGCGCTGGCTGCGCTGCCCTTGGCGCTCGCCATGCCAGGGGTGTCGGGCCGATCGCGGTGGCACGCCGGCCTCGGCTACGTCGCGGGCGCTGCGCTGGCGCTAGGCGTCCTGGCGGGTCCGTGGCTCGCGTTGATGATGCGCGAATTCGGCAACCCCGTTTTCCCGCTCATGAACGCGTGGTTCCAGTCGCCCTACGCGCCAGCGGTCAACCTGGTCGGGGAGCGCTTCGCGCCGCCGGACCTGGCCACGGCACTCACCTTCCCGCTCCGCATGGTTGCGCTGGATCGTGCGCTGTACTCCGAGACGTTTGCGCCCGATATCCGCCTCGCCGCACTGCTCGCGGCCTCGATCGTCCTGCCAGCGCTGGCGGTGCGGCGCGGCGCGCCCCAGGCGGGCGCTCTGCGGGGCACCGACTGGCGCGTGCTCGCGTTCTTTGGCGCCGGATCGGTGCTCTGGCTGGCCACCTCGGCAAACGGCCGCTACGGGATGATCGTGCTGCTCCTCGCCGGCGTGTGTCTCGCGCGGATCACCGAGCGTCTGCTGCCGGGCGGCGCGGCGCGCGTTGCGCTCGGCGTGCTGCTGGTCGTGCAGCTCGTCACGTCCGTCGTGGCGGCGCCGTCTCGATGGTTCATCGCCGAGCCATGGTCCAGGCACTGGCTGCCTTACGACGTGCCGCGGCGCGCCCAGCTTGAACCCGCGCTCTATATCACGGTCGAGGTGCTTCCCATGGCGGTGGTCGCACCGTTTGTGCATCCTGCCTCTTCCTTCGTGAACTTTCGCGGCCAGCACAGCTTGCCCGCCGATTCGCCGAAACTGGCGACATTGCTCGAGCGGCATCGCGGCCACGTGCGGACTCTCGGCCGCGGCCTGGAACTGGTCGCGGGTAGGCCGCCCGCCGACCAGGTGAAGGCCTACGACGATACGCTGCTGCGCATCGGCTACCGCGTGGATGCAGCCGACTGCTTCACCATCGCATGGCGGCGCGATGATGACGATCTCCTCTCGCGAGTGGCGAATCGGCTGGCGGGCCCCCGGCTGCCGCATGAGCCGCTTTCGGTCGTGAGCTGCGCGCTTCGCACGGCAACGCGCGATCCGGCCGACGTCGCGAAAGAGCGCCATGCTTCGACGCTCTTCGAGCGGATTGAAAAGGCCTGCCCGGGGCTGTTTCGCGGGCAGACCGCTGTCACGGAGCCGCTGGGCAGCGGCTGGTCGCGCCACTACCCCGGCCTCGATGCCCGGCTGGAGGCCTACGCCGACAGGGTGATCCTGAACCGCTACCGTGCGGGAACTCGCTTCGATCTCGGCCTGCTCTCCGAATGGGCGCGGAAAGACCCAGCCGTTCCCGCGGCGTGCGGCGAGCGGCGAGCGGATCGGGGGGACCGATGAACGAGCGGGACTACCATGATCTTCACTACCAAACCGAGGCGGCCACGATCCAGGGAAGCGCTCTCTTCCAGCGCGTCCACGATCGCGCCGCCCGCCAGTTTCTCCGTTGCACGGGAAGCGGGCGCGGACACCGAATCCTCAGCCTGGGATGCGGCGACGGGTCGATCGAACGGCGCCTGGCGCCGCACGTCGGGGAAATCGTCGGGCTCGACATCTCGGCCGTCGCGATCGGGCAGGCGCGGACCAAGTCTGACGCGGCTGGCCTGCGCAATCTGTCCTTCGCAGTGTCCGACGCCGGCAACTTGCACACGGACGGCCTCGGACAGTTCGACTTCATCGCAGCATTTGCGTTCCTGCATCATCTTGGCGATGCGGCGATCGGCGACACGCTGCTCGCGGCGCGCAAGGCGTTGCGGCGGGGTGGCGCGTTCTACTCAAGCGACCCCAATCGCAGGCGAATGATCGGGCTCTTCGCGGGATGCGTGCGCGCGACCTACGACTGTTACCACAGCCCCGACGAGCGCGAGCTCGATCCGCATACGCTCGCCGCGCTAGCCATGCAGGCCGGCTTCGCGCGCCCGGTGATCGGCTACGTCGACTATTTTCTCGGACCGCTCGCCTGGCTTGCGCCGAGGACGCCGCGCTGGCTCGGTCCGGCGCTCGGGGCGCTGGACGACTTGGCGCTGAGCGTCCCGCTCGTGCGCCGGTATGCGTCGTCCTTCAGCCTGCTGGCGCGCGCCTTCTAGGGCGGGTCGAGGCGCCATACCTCGCCGCGTCGGTCGCTGTGCACCAGCCGCGCGCCGGGGAATTTCGTACGCATGAATTCTGTGTTGGTTTGCGGACCGAAGCTCATCATGAACCAGACCTTATCGCGCAGATACGGATCGTTCTGAACCAGGTCGGCGGTGTAGGTTGGCCAGTCGTGCACTATGAAGATGACTTGCCGCACGCCCGGCAGCAGGGGCGGCCGGTTGGCCAGATGCGTGTCGACGAAATCATGGATCTGCACGGCGCGTAGCAGCGTGGCAAAGACCAGGCTCAGAAGCGCCAGCGACGCGACGTAGGCACCGAGCTCCTCGCCCGCATGCCTCTCACGCGCGATGACCAGCGCGGCGGCACCGAGCACCGGCAGGACGCCCCACGCAGGGTGCAGGTAGCGGGCTCCCCATCCATGCCCCTGTTCGAACGCTACGAAAAGACATCCCAGGATCGTGGAAAGCATTGACAGCCCGAGGAGCAGCATGCGGCGGTCTCGCCTGGCAAGCCAACAGCCCGCTGCAGCGAGCAGCGGCAATCCGGGAACCGCCCAGTTCCATAGCCGGACGAGTTCCGCAAACCGCGCCGAAAGCAGCCTGTCGCCCGGCCAGTCCACAGCGCTCCTCAGCTTGATATGCCACCCCCACAAGAAATTCGCGACGCGGTGAAACGGGTTGTCGTCGAGCGGAAACAGCCCATACGCGGTGGCGCCTTGGAGGGTGCTCAGGAGCAATCCCCACCCGAAGCCCAGCGTGATGACAAGCGGCAGATAGCCGGCGGCGAGCGCGAGCAGGTTGCGATAGGGCGCGGGCTGCAGCGCGAGCCACACGATCCACGGCAGTGCGAAAAGCGTATGCGGCAGCGGGTTGTGCAGGACCAGCGCGAAGGAGCCGACCACGCCTGCCAGCACGAGGCGCAGAGTGGTCCTCTCGAGCAGCAGCCAGACGAACAGCAGATTGAACAGCAAATGCGCCGTCATGGAGAAATAGCTGATCGCCATCGCACTGAAGGCCGGCGAGCCGAGCGCGAGCAGCGTGGCCCATCCGCCCGCCTGCGGCTCGCCGGTCAGCCGGACGGCGATCCGGCCCATCAGCAAAAGGGCGAGCGATGCGAGCAGCGGATTGCATGCCCAGGGCGCGTGGATGAAGCTGAACGGGGCCAGGAGGAGCGCGAATCCGGGCCAGTAAGCAGATACCACTTGCCCGGTCTCGAACGATCCGTACAGGAAATAGTTGCGGTAGAAAGGCGGGATCAGCCGGGCCATCAGGTCCGGCGGAAACAAGCCCGTGATGTGTCCGGCTGCAAATACCCGGCTTTGGAATAGCACCGCGTATTCGTCCTGCGAGAGCGCGTGGTTGTGCTCGACGTAGAGCGTGCCGAGGCAAAGCGCTGCGAACGCTACCGCAGCGACGCGCCAGGGATGTCGCGCGATCGCGTCGACGAATGAGAGCGCCTCGCCACGCCCCGGGGCGAAGCAGGCGATGAGCACCAGGGCGATGAGCAGCAACGAGCCGGCGAGATCCTGGGTTCGAAGGTTGTATTCGAATATCCACAGCTGATACGGCGGATTCGGATAGCCCGAGTAGTCGAGGATGACAATGACGGAAATCACCCCTGCGAGCAGGCAGAGCGTGATCAGGCCTCGGGTCCAGGGATCGCGCGGCCAGCGTGAAAAAGCAATGCGCATGCGTCTAGCGCCGAAGCGCAAAGCTCCAGAGGTTGTTGACCAGGAAATTCGCCGCCAGCAGAAGCACAGTCACGGCGAGGTTGGCGGCCAGGTACCAGACACCGAGGAGCGAAACCAGCACGTACATCAGTCCGAGATTGGCAGCGAAGCTCGAGCCCATGGTAGCGAAATAGCGCGGCCATTCCACACCCGCCGTGGCACGCGGGGTGCGGAACGTGACCAGCTTCTGCAGCAGGAAACCGACTGGCGTCAGCGCAAGAAATGAAATCATGTTCGAGACGAGGTAATGCAGGCCGATCCCATCGGTGAGCAGCCACAGCACCGCGAGGTTGAGCAGCGCACATGCGCCGCCGACCAGCGCGTACGTGAGGAACTTCACCCGCGCTTGTACGCCTCGAGCAAGAGGCAGCCGAAGCGCCCCGAGCGGTCCGTTCCCACGGCGGCCGAGATCGCCGCCGCAAGCGGCACGGCGACCCATCGCGGCAGCCGGATGCCGCGTCGGCGCAGCTGCAGGGCGCGCTGGATTTCGATCGGCTGCAGGCGTCCGCCCGCCATGGCGTACAGCACGCCTGCCGTGAAGCGCGACAACGTTTCCCAGCGCCGCACTTCCGGCATCGACAGATAGGGAATCGCCTGCGCCAGCTCCATGCGGTGGTGGCCGAGGCAGGCGCGCCATTGCGCCTCGCTCCAATAGCGCCGGTGCGCGCAACGGCGATCGATCTGCTCGAGATAGCGTTGCCGGTCGCTCCAGAAGAGCCAAGGCCCGGCCAGGCAGTCGTGGAATCCGGACGCCGGAACGGTAAAGAGAAATCTTCCACCCGGCCGCAGCACGCGCGCCAGCTCTGCAATGACCGGTTCGATGTCGTCGATGTGCTCCAGGACCGAGTTGGAAAACGCGAAGTCAAAGGACGCATCCGGCTCGGGGAGTCGATCGCCGGGCGCCGTGTGAACGCGCCGGTATACGCCGGAGGCGCTCGCGTCGCGGGTTTCAAGCGGGTCGATGTCCACACCGACCAGGATGGGCGAGGCGCGTGCCGCATCTAGGAGAATCCGCATCAGCTTGCCGTCGCCGCAGCCCAGATCTAGCCCGGTCCCCTGCGGCAGTCCGTGATCGATCACGACCGCGAGCTCGATCGCGCGCCACCAGCTGGTCGCGGGCTGAAAAGGGTTCTCGCTGAGGAGGCTGCGCAGCAGGCGCTGGCGAATGTTCAACTCTATTTTTCCCCGGCCAGCTCGCGCGAAAAGCGGTCCCAATGCGAGCGCAACAGCTCCTCGAACCGGCTTCTGAAGCGGCGGCGGTCGAAGCGCATCGCGCTCTCGCGGCAGCTGTCCGGCGCAAAGCGCGACGGGTCCTGCTCGAAACGCCCTATCGCCTCGAGCAGCGCGTCGGCGGTCTGCGCGCCGAACAAGATGCCGGTCGGCTGCGGCGTGCTCTCACCGCGCACGATCTCGGCCGCGCCGCCGTTTTCGAATGCAATCACCGGCGTGCCGCAAGCCTGCGCTTCGGCCATCACGATGCCGAAATCCTCGATGCCGGCGAAGAGAAAGGCGCGCGCCCGTTGCATGTGCTCCCGCACCTCGGGAGTCGGCAGCCGGCCGAGAAGCTCGACATTCGGCGCGGCCATCGAGCGCAGGCGGCGCATCTGCGGGCCGTCGCCGATCACGATCAGGCGGCGCTCCGGTCTGCGCGCGAATGCCTCGAGCAGCAGATCGATCCTCTTATACGGCTCCAGGCGCGATACGGTCAGGTAGAAATCCTCCTTCTGCTGCCGCAGCGGAAAGCCCGCTACATCGACGGGAGGATATAAGACCTCTGCCTCCCTGCGGTACGCCTTGCGGATGCGCCGCGCGACGTGAGCAGAGTTGGCAAGGAACACGTCCACGCCATTTGCGCTGCGCACGTCCCATTTCCGCAGGCGGTGCAGCGCAAGCCGTGCCGCCCAGCCGCGCAGCCCGCGGTCGAGTCCTGAGGCGCGCAGGTACTCGTGCTGCAGATCCCACGCATAGCGCATCGGGGTATGCACGTAGCTCAGATGCAGCTGGCGTGGCCCGGTGATCACGCCCTTCGCCACCGCATGGCTGCTCGAAATGACGATGTCGTAGCCGGAAAGGTCGAGCTGCTCGATGGCGAGGGGCATCAGCGGCACGTAGTACCGCAGCCAGCGCCGCGGGCGGGGCAGCGACTGCAGGAAGCTGGTCGCCTTGGTCCGCCGCGGGATCGCCTGCTTGAGCTCCTCGTCGGGCAGGTCGAGCAGGGCGAACAGGTCGGCTTGCGGCAGGAGATCGAGAATCTCGCGCAGCACGCGTTCGCTTCCGGCGAAATCGAGTAGCCACTCGTGGACTACCGCAATCCGCGGCCCGCTCGCTGCGCTCATCGTCGCGGCCGCAATGCGACCGAAAGCAGGTAGTAGCCCGCCGCCACCACCAGCAGGTAGTTGAAGCCGAGCACCAGGGACAGGTGCTCGCTCAGCCCGCCGAGGATGATACCTGCCACGTTCGAGCCGAAATCGATATCCGGCTCGCGGCTCTGTCCGAAAGCGCAGGCGAAAATCACGCCGGCGAAGAATACCGGAACGAACACCACCAGGCAGGACGGCAGCGACAGGAACACGTTCATCGGCACCAGCGCGTTCACGAGCAGCGCCGCGACGAGCAGCACGTAGTAGGGCGCCAGATTGCGCGGCTTCACCGCCAGCACGTAAAGGTTGGCGCACAGGATCATGACCAGGATGGCGAAGAACACCACCGAATTGACCACCCAGGTGCCGCCGAAGAGCAGCGCCATGTGCACCACCGCCTTGGTCTCGAGCAGCATGAAACCGGCGCCGAGGAAGAACATCTGCCAGTTGGGCCGCACGCGCCGCACCGGCGCGAAGGCGAGCAGGATGACGGGCGAAAGCACGGCCATCGCGAGCATCCCCTGGCCGATGGGTGACCATGGAATCTCTCTGCTGCGCAAGTAGAGCTGCGGCCAGTCGTCGCTCGGCAGCAGGTCGATGCCGCCGAGATCGACCTGCGCCGGCGCGCTCCTGTGCCAGAAGGGGCCAGGGGGGGCGGCGGCACCGAAGGCGTTTACCGCCTCGTTCATGCGCGGCTCCGGGTGGATCCAGAAACTCTCGCCCTTCTCGAACCTGGCCCGGATCGCTTGCAGGCGCTTCGAGTCGGTGCTGACGAGGAGGAACGTGAAGAAGCCGGACTGGCTATCCTCGGGCTGGATCCTGTCCCGGTGCGGCAGGGAAATCACCAGCGGCTTCGCGCCGAAAACTTCCTCGGCCATTTTCGCCAGCTTGGCGACCACCCAGCCCTGCCGGTAGAAGTTGTACATGGCGAAGACGCCATCGGGCTTCAGGGTCCGCTTCACATCTTCGAAAGCCTCACGGGTGAAGAGAAAGTTCTCCAGCCGCAGGCTGGAGTAGCCCGAATGCAGCACCAGCGAGTCGACCAGCGCGTATACCGCGAGGTCATACGTGCGGCCGGTGTTGCGCGCGAAACTGCGGCCGTCGTCGAGGTGGATCGATACGCGCGCGTCAGCATAGGGCTTGTCGGGATGCAGGCGGCGGCCGATCTCGTTGATCCGCGGATCGATCTCGACCGCGTCGACGTGCCCGACTCCAGCGCGCAGCGCCGCCGCCACGTCGTTGCCGCTGCCGGCGCCGATGATCATCACCTCCTGGAACGGTGTGCCGCCAGCGTCGCGGTTGAGCAGGTACGGCAGGAGGTAGGCCGGACCGAATTTCTCGATTTGCACCATCTGCTGGTGCCCGATGTCGTTGGTGGCGATGGCCCGGAACGCGGGCGCGTAAGCCACCTTGTAGTAAGGTGACCAGAACACTTCGCCCTGGATGGTCAGGCCATGCGCGCCGATGCCGACGAGCGCCAGAGTTGCCGCGGCTGCGGCGACTTGGACCGGCCTGCGCCAGCCCGCGAAGTGCAGGATCAGCAGGACGATCGGGGCGAACCAGACGGTCGGCGGCAATTGCAGGTAGCTCATCGCCGCGAAGGCCGCTATGCCGGTCAGGCTGCCCAGGACGTCGAGCGTGTACGCCACGACGCGGTCTGGAATGGCGTCGAACGCGCGGCCCATTACCTGTCCCAGGCCAACGAAGGACACCGCTATGAGCGCGAAAAAAGCCCCGCCCACCGCCCAGATCGGGATGATCCAGCGGCTTGGGTCGGCGGGCCGGTACTCCGTGCCGAAATAGATGAGCTGGGGCGACGCCTGCTGATTGCCGAGGCTGATCGTGATGCGGTCTGCCCATTGCCAATAGAGCAGGTGGATGGCGATCGCCGCGGCGAAGGCGAGCATCGCCATGGGGAGCGCCATCTGCACGAGGTGTTGCGGCCTGCGGGCCGCCAGCAACCCGACGCTCATGCCCAGGAAGCACGCGAGCAGCACGATGTTGGTGAAGAAGGTGAGGAACACCACGGTGCCTGCGAACCAGCGGATCGCCGCCAGTTCGAAGAACAGGATCAGGAAGCTGATCAGAAACAGCTCAAGGTGTGCGCGGCGCTGCAAGGGGCACCCTTTGTCTTGTTGCTATTGGATCGATACTACTCGATCCCCGGATTTCCCTTTACGCCGATCAGGCGAGGACGCTCGGCCTTGAGCGGCGGGAGATTCTTCCTGCTGCGCAGGTAGCGGCTGGCGAGATCCCAGATCGGCTCGCCGCTCGCCCCTTCCGCGACTGGCGCCCAGCCAGCCACCTTGTAACGCCTGCCGGCTTCGATCGGTCTGCCGCCGATGCGCATGTCGGAGATGCGTGCGCCGATCTTGTTATGCGGCGCGATGGCGTAGCTCATGCCGCCGACGCGCACCATGTCGCCGCCCTGCTGCAGGTAGGGGTCCGCGTTGAACAGGTTGTCGGCGATGTCCTCGAGGATCGCCTTGATCTCGCCGCCGGTGAGCTCGCTGAGCGTCGTATGCGGGTAGGTGATGGCGGTCTGGTCCATCAGGTGCTCGAACGTGATCGCCTCGCCTGGAAGCAGCGTCGTGCCCCAGCGGAAACCGGGCGAGAACGCGATCTGCGCGCCCTTCACGGCGAGCAGCGCGTCGAGCAGCAGCTGGTCGAAGCTGCCGTTGAAGTTGCCGCGCCGGTAGAGCAGGCCCTCGGTGACCGCCAGCTTTTCCTGCAGCCTGCCTTCGTACGGCGCGCGCGCCTTGGCGATATAGCGCCGCATTTCCTCATCGGCGGGCAGGAGGTTGGAAAACACGGGCAA
>Ga0209470_1003215_pt1 | contig 11355 bp, 12 predicted proteins | sample GraSoiAngelo_125_FD_185882 | JGI IMG/M metagenome (GOLD analysis project Ga0209470, IMG submission 185882) | Grasslands soil microbial communities from the Angelo Coastal Reserve, California, USA - 14_0927_05_40cm (SPAdes) (version 2) | ecosystem: Environmental > Terrestrial > Soil > Grasslands ... | reverse complement strand
GTAGGGGTCCAGGCGCTGGCCGGTCATCTCCGCGATCGGTTCCAGCTGCCTTGGTCATTCTTGGACCATCCGACCGGTTTGTGACGCCGCGCCGCGTGCTGGCTGTGCTCGCGGCGTCGGAGCTATGCGGCATGGCGCCGTGGTTTTCCGCTTCTGCCGTCGCGCCTGCGCTCTCGCGCGTGTGGCGGCTCGACTCGGCGGGTGGGGCGTGGCTGACGATCTCGGTGCAACTCGGCTTCGTCGCCGGCGCGCTGGTGTCGGCCCTGCTCACGCTCTCCGACCGCTGGTCCGCCCGTCGGCTGGTCGCGGGGTGCGCGTGTCTCGCTGGCCTCATGACCGTCGGTGTCGCGTTCGCGCCGGGTTCAGGAACGGGAATCGCACTGCGGATGCTCACGGGGGCGGCGCTGGCCGGCGTGTATCCGCCGGGGATGAAGATCGTCGCCGGGTGGTATCGCGAAGGGCGGGGACTCGCGATCGGTGTCCTCGTCGGCGCGTTGACGCTGGGCTCCGCGCTTCCTCATCTCGTCCGCTGGGCCGTGCCGGTCGAGCATTGGCGACCCGTGCTCATCATTGCGGCGGCGGCGGCGTTCGTCGGCGGAGTCCTGGTCCTGCTCGTACCGCACGACGGCCCGTTCGCCGCGCCGGCGCCCCCCTTCAGCTGGCGAGCGGCGCCACGCATCCTCGCGAACCGTGCGGTGTCGCTCGCGAACCTCGGCTACCTGGGTCACATGTGGGAGCTGTACGCGATGTGGACGTGGTTGGCCGCGTTCGTCGCGGCGAGCGAGCTCGCCCGCACCGGCGGTGCTGCGGCCGGAAGCCGCACGCCGGCGCTCGTCACATTCGCGGTGGTCGGGAGCGGCGCGCTGGGGTGCTGGCTGGGCGGGACGTACGGTGATCGCTGGGGTCGCACGCTGATCACGAGCGTGGCGATGACGCTGTCGGGCGCGTGCGCACTCGCGGCAGGTTTCGCGTTCGGTCACCCCCTCGCCCTGCTGGTCCCGCTGCTCTTCGTCTGGGGCATCACCGTGGTCGCGGACTCGGCGCAGTTCTCGGCCGCGGTGAGCGAGTTGGCGCCACGCGAGCTCGTGGGAACCGCGCTCACGCTCCAGACGAGTCTGGGATTCCTCCTGACCTGTCTCACGATCTACTTGTTGCCTTGGGTGGCGGCGCGGATTGGGTGGCGCTGGAGCATGAGCTTGCTGGCGCTCGGACCGGCGTGCGGCGTATGGGCGATGCTGACGCTGCGCAGGCGGCCTGAGGCCGCGGCACTCGCCGGCGGGCGGGGTTAGGGCACGGCCACGATCCCGACTTCGCCGCCGAACTCGTCGGTGGTGCGCGTCGTCCCCGCCGGCGCGGTCCACCTCCCGCCGTCGATCCGCACATTGACCCGGTGCACGCCGCCCGGAATACGCTGCACGCTCTCCCACGCACCCTCGCTCGCGGGTTGGAAGGCGACGGGCTGCCAGTCGGTGAAATCGCCCGCGAGCTCTACGATCGCCGCGCCGGGAGCATAGACCACCAGCCGGACGGTTCCGTCGGGCGCCGGCTTGACTTCGAGGCGTGCAGTGACGTCGGCGCTCCCCCCGCCGTCGCCGTTGGCAGGAGATCGACTAGAGAGCGGTGGGTCGCGGATGGGCCGTGGTCGGAGCAGCGGCGTCCGCAGGCGCAGTCCAGCGCTCAAGTATCGCCCGGCGACGCTGCCGCTGACCGGATCCGTCGGATAACGGCCGCCGGAGATCAAGAGGGCGGTGCGCTCGCCCAGCCTGAAGGTGGTGCTCGCCTCGCCGTACACGCCGTGACCGGCCCCGTGGCTCGACAGCCTCGCTGCGAGCGACCCGTCGACCTCGACGCGGTCCCGGCTCCCGTGGATCGTCGCGCCCAAGTCGCTATAGGCGGTGTCTCCGACGAATGATCGCGTGGCGGACGCAGCGAGCGTCAGGTGGGCGCGCCGCGCCCACACACCGACGCCAGCAACCGCCACGGGGCGGGGCGCGCTGCCGTACGAGGTGCGCCCCCCGGTCTCACCGATCCATGCGCCCCGACCTGCCCCGACGTAATGCAACCGGGCCTCACCGGTCGCGTGCCAGAAACTCGCGAAGTCGGCGTAGTCGCTCCCACCAGCTGAGAGGGAGAGCTCACCACGCCAGCGGTGGGGGAGCAAATTCGGCGGTGTGAAGAGCGAAGCGGCGATGAGTCCCTGCAGACTCCGGCGACCGCTCTCGAACCGGAGGTATGTACCGCGGGCCGTCACGACGGCGCCGGGCCGCTCCCAGGTCAGGGCCGGAGTGAGGGACCCCGCGGCGGACGGAAGAAAGCCGTCGTAGCGCACGGTTGAGACACCGACGTCGACGGTCGCGGTGGTTTGGGCTGCGGAGATGCGAACGCCGAATACGGATGTCGCCGCGGCGAGGGACGCGGTCCAGACATGTCGCGCGGCCGGCGCTGGCCGCACGGGGTTAAGGGCGGCCGGGGCGCTGCTGGCGGGCCCCCGCGTTCACCCACACGCCCGCGGCCGTCACCGCGGCCGCGGTGGCGGCCGCGGGGGGTGCGCCCAGAGCGATGTCACGCTCGACGGCGCGACGGAACTCGACCAAGTCCGCGTCTCTGGCCCGCGCGGCGAGGCCGAGTACGGCGGCGGTCGCGCTGTCGACGGGGACTCCGCTCGCCACGAGATCGGCAAGCACGGCGAGCGGCACGGTAAGGGGCTCCCGCCGAGCGTGCCGCAGGTCGGCCAGGGTCCCTTGGGACGCCCCGGCGCGGAGCGCCGCAGCCCCCGCGGTGAGCTCGGCTGGCGAGGCCGTCGACCCGAGCGCGTCGCGGGCATGGCCCAGGTCTGCGGCGAGACGCCGCACGGCGGCGACGATCGCGTCCCCGGAGGCTCGTTTCGTCGCGCCTTCGAGCGCGCGCTGCACGAGTGGCTCCGTGGGGAGCATGGCGGTGCGCGCCGAATCGACGAGCGCCGCCACGGTCGGCCGCGTGGCGGCGTCCAGCCGCTCGAGGCGCGAATCGGCTTGCTGGGCGGTCGCCCGTCCCGCGACCACCATGGCCACGAGCAACGGGAGCGCCGCACGCGTGCAGGTGGGCCTCACGAGCCACCTCCGACGGTGAGCACCGAGCTGGGTTCGCCGTAGTCCTCATCGCGGGCCACGGGCGCCGAGGGGTCGGCCAGCCAGCGCGAGCCGTCCACGAAGAAGGCGTAGTGATACCGGCCCGGCATGAGCGGTACCACCACGGTCCAAAGTGCCTCGCTCCCGGTCCGTCGCATCGGCGTGCGGGTCGCGTCCCAGTCGTTGAAGTCGCCGACGAGCGATACATGCATCGCGCGCGGAGCGACGAGGACGAACTGAAAGGCGCGCGACTCCGCCAGCGGGGGAGCGAGCGGAGTGGAGCCCATGCGGGAGAGGAGGATGACGATCGCGAGGACGGCCGCTGCCGCGAGCCCGCCAAGCGGTGTCAGGGTGAGCTGGTGGGGGCGCCTGAGCCATCCCCACGCCCTCCGCAGCGCCGGCGCTCCGGCGTGCGTCGGGCGCGCGTTGACCTCTCGCATGACCCGTCCGTCCAGCGCCGGGTCGATCTGGACGGGCCGCCGAAGATGCCGCGCGATGCGTTCGATTACGTCGTCCATCGGTTCAAACACGCTCGGCCTCTTTCAGCATCGCTTGGAGCTGCTCGCGCGCCCGCTTGACGCGCATCTTCAGCGCGGAGACACCCGCGCCGGTGAGCCGCGCCATGTCCTCGTACTCGAGCTCCTCGACATGCTTGAGGAGGAACGCCTCACGCGCGTCGGACGGGAGACGCGCCAACGCCCATCGGACCGTGTCGTCCCACTCGGTCCGCCCGTCCGGTCCCGCCAGCGGCGCGGTCTCGAGTGCCGCCGGATCGTGCACGAACCGGCGGGCCCGGCGCACGGCGCGCGCGCCCGCCGTGCGGCAGCGGTTCACCAGAATGCCGTACAGCCACGCGCCGAAACGCTCGGGATCGTCGCAGCGCGCCAGCGAGCGATAGGCGCGGACGAAGGCGTCCTGCAGCACCTCCTCCGCGTCTTCTCGATTTCCGAGCATGTGCAGCGCGTACCGGCCCAGGCGATCGCGATACCGCGCGACGAGATCGGCGTAAGCACCGGTGTCGCCGGTCTGCACACGGCGCACCAGGGCGGCGTCGCTCGTCCCCACGCTGTGTATACCCATTGAGAAGACCCTTGCGTCACACTACCCCACGGGTGTGACCTCGGCCAGGGCACCCGGGGTATCTTGGGCAGACCCCGCCACGCGACTTTAAGGAGCGGAACGATGCCGAGACGCCTCGCCTTGCCCCTTCTTGCCGCCGCCGTGCTCCTCGGAAGCGGGTGCTACCAGGACGATACGAGCGGGCCGGCCACCCACAAACCGCTCGCCCGAGTCCTGCTCACGGATGCGCCCTTTCCCTACGACTCGATCACGAGTGTCAACCTGTATGTCGTGCGGATCGAGGCGAGCGCGCAGTTGGTGGCCGAGCCGCGGCACACGTTCGACCTGCTGCAGCTGCAGCAGGGCACGACCGCCTTCCTGGGCGAGGGGGAGATCCCAGCCGGTGAGTACCACGCCATCCGCATGACGATCGATACGAGCCTGTCGTCGGTGCAGGGTCCGACGGGCCCGATCCCGGTGAACTGGAACAACTACTCGGGATCGAACGAGATGCCGCTGTACGCCGCTGTCGAGTATCCGGTGAACGTCTCCAGCGAGGGAGCGGAGATCGTCATCGACTTCGACCTCGGTCGGAGCTTCCAGTGGGACCTGTACGGCACGCGGACGTTCACCCTCTTCCCCTGGCTGCGGGCGATCAGCACGGCGGCGACCGGCGCCATCGCGGGGACGGTCACGACCGATTACAACGGACCGGTTGAGCCGGTCCCCAACGCGAGCGTCACGGTGTGCTCACGCAGTCCCTGTGATTCTCAAAGCGCGACCAATGTCGTGGCGAGCGGTCGCAGTGACAACGCCGGACACTACAAGGTGGCGTTCGTGCGCGCGGGCACCTACACGGTGCAGATCGAGCGGGCCGATCATCCGTGGCTGGATGCCGTGGTCAGGCCGACCGTCCAGGTAACCACCGGGGACACCGCTAGCCTCTCCGTAGTTCTGCCGAGAGCGGGATCAGGAGGCGCCTACATTAAAATTTCGGGGCCAACATCGGTCGGCGTCGGCGGAACGATCACGCTTACGGTCGCCGTGGGGGACGCAAGCGGCCAACCGGTCGTGAACCCGGTGGTCACCTGGGCGAGCGACAACTCCGGGATCGCGGAGGTCGCGGCCCGCACCGACTCGGTGACGGTCGTTACCGGCCACCAAGCGGGGTTCGCGACGATCACCGCGACGAGTGGCGTCTTGAGCGACGCGATCACGATCCAGGTGCTGGGGTCGCCCGGCGCCCCGGTGGCGAGCGTGACGGTCCAGCCCGCGAGCGCAACCCTGGTGGTGGGCGACAGCGTGTACTTCTCGGCGGAACTCCGTGACTCTGCCGGAACCGTCCTCTCCGGTCGCCCGGTCTCCTGGTTCAGCACCGACAGCTCGGTGTTCGTCCTCCAGTTCCAGGGCGGCACGAACCCTATTGCGATCGTTCGCCCCACCGGCATCGGAAGCGCATTCCTCCGGGCAACGAGCGAGGGCAAGACGGGTCAGGCGACCATCACGGTGCATTGAGCCGCAGGGTCGGGGGGAGGGCCCGCGGTGCGCGCTGAAAGGGGGCAGGGGGCTCCCCTCGCGCACCTCGGGCTCGTAGTTTGCGGTTCCCCGTTTCGGCTCGGAGGTCGTTTGCGTTTCGTTCCGCTCCTCGCCCTGGCCCTGGGAGTCGCCTGCGCGCGCCCGCCCCGCGCGGCTGCCCCTCCTCAGACCGGCTTGCTCGGACCTTCCTCTCAACCGGTCCTCCTACCGCCGCGGCAGCTAGAGGCGGAAGTGCCGCGCACCGACGCCCAGTGGCGTGCCGTGGGTCGCGAGGCGGCGACGCTGCTATCGCAGTATGTCGCGATCAACACCACGAATCCGCCCGGCAACGAGCTGGGGACGGCGCGCTGGTTGAAGGCGGTGCTCGCGCGTGATGGCATCGAAGCGCAGGTGTTCGAGCCCCAGGCAGGGAAGGCGAACCTGTACGCTCGCCTCAAGGGAGACGGCAGCGCCCGGCCCCTCATCCTCCTCAACCATATGGATGTCGTGCTGGCGAGCCCGGAGTACTGGACGGTCGCGCCGTTCTCGGGCGTCGTGCAGGACGGCTACGTCTGGGGACGCGGCGCGCTCGACATGAAGGGCGAAGCGATCGCGCAGCTCATGACGCTGCTCACGCTCAAGCGCGCCGGTGTACCGCTCAAGCGCGACGTGATCTTCATCGCCACGGCGGACGAGGAGATCGGAGGGGGCGTCGGTGCTGGCTGGTTTGTGGAGCATCACCGCGACGACGTCCAGGACGCCGAGTTCCTCCTCAACGAAGGCGGCACCATCCGCACGGATCCGGGTGGACGAATCGAGTACTACGGAGTCGGGACGACGGAGAAGTCACCCTTTTGGCTGAGCTTGACGGCGCGCGGCACCCCGGGGCACGGGTCGCGACCGACGCCGGACAACCCCGTCCATCGGTTGGTGCGAGCCCTGTCGCGCATCGCCGCGTATCAGACGCCCCTGGTCGTGACGCCTGCGGTCGAACGTTACTTCCGCGATCTATCGACCATCGAGACGGACCAAGGGCGGCGTGCGGCGCTGGCGGACGTGCGCGCGGCGCTGCGCGACTCCGCCGCCGTGCGCTTTCTCACCGGTGATCTCACCTACAACGCGCTGCTCCGCAACACCATCTCGATCACGGGCCTCCAAGGCAGCGACAAGACGAACGTCATTCCACCGGTGGCGCGCGCGGCGCTGGACGTGCGGCTGCTGCCGGGCCAGGACCCCCAGGCCTTCCTCGCGGACGTGGTGCGGATCGTGGCTGACTCGGCCGTCGAGATCACTCCCCAGGGCCCGAACTGGCCCGCCACCGAGAGCCCGACCGAGACGGAGCTGTTTCGCGCCATTGTGTCCGCGGCGCACGAGCGCACGCCCGATGCGCTCATCACCACGCCGCCCCTCACCGGCTTCACGGATAGCCATTACTTCCGACGGCTGGGCATCGTGAGCTACGGCCTGTCGCCGTTCCCACTGAGTCAGGCCGAGTCACGGGGCGTGCACGGCAACAACGAGCGGGTGAGCCTCGACGACCTGACCTTCGGGGTGCACTTCCTGTACGACGTCGTGGCGCGCCTCGTCGCGAAGTGATCGGGCTGTTCATCCATCCCCGCCGTTACCCGCCCGCGCGGGAGCGGCGCCCGCCGCGGCTCGAGCGCGTCACCAAGCGACCGCTCGGGTGGCTGGCCGAGCGGCTGGCGCGTCCGCTCATCCGCTGGGATCGCGCCCGGCTCGAGACACCGGACATCGCGGTCCCCGTCGCGGGCCTTCCCCCTGGGCTCGTGGGCTACCGCCTGGCGTTGGTCACCGATCTGCACCATGGTCCCGCCGTCCCCACGTGGTGGCTCGGGCGCATGGCCGACCGGGTGCGGGAGCTCGACACCGATCTCGTGGTGCTGGGCGGCGATTTCGTCAGTCACGCGCGCAGCGACGTGGATGGCCTCGAGCAGGTCCTGGCGCGCTTTCGCGGGCGCGACGGCGTGGTGGCCGTGCTCGGGAACCACGACCACTGGGTGGACCCCGACCAAGTCGGGGCCGCGGTCGAGCGTAGTGGCGCGATGCTGCTCCACAACCGGCACCGGCTCATCCGTCGGGGAGCAGCGGTACTCGCGGTAGGCGGCGTGGACGACTTCACCCACGGAGCCGTCCGGCCCGACGAGGCGTTCGCCGGTGTTGGGGCGGACGTGCCACGCGTGCTCATCTCGCACAATCCCGATCTCATCGAATACCTCCCCGCGGGGCTGCGAGTGGACGTGATGCTGGCGGGACACACGCATAACGGCCAGGCGCACCTGCCGCTCCTTGGGCCGATCACGGCGCCGTCGCAGTTCGGCCGGAAGTACCTGCACGGGCTGAAGCGTGTGGGGCAGTGCTGGCTGTATGTCTCGGCGGGCGTGGGCAGCGCGTGGATCCCGCGGTGGGGCAACCCCCCCGAGCTCCCGGTCATACGGCTGACGACGGCTACTTGAGGGAGGCGACGAAGCGCACTAGCACGGTCTCCGCCGTCTGAGGCGCGACCGTGCAGAAGCACTCCACGCCAATCAGACGCTTGACGCCCAGCACCTCGGCTTCCGCGATCCCCGGCACGTCCCGATACGTGATCTCGAGCGTGGTGCCGTCGATGATCCGGTAGGCCACGGGACGGCCGAGCAGGCGATGATGGGGATCGATCCTGCCGAGTCCCTCGGTGAGCCGGTGCTGAATCGCCGCGGCCTGCGCGCGTTGCGGTGCGGGCACCTCGATCATGAATGCGCCCGGCGGCGGTTCGCGAGCACCGCGGTGGCGTTGCGCCGCATGCCGGCGAAGCCGGGGCGCTCGAACGGTGTGTCCCCGAACCGGCGTTGGAACGACTCCGGATTCTCTTCGAGCAGCGCCGTGAGATTCGGCTCGGCAACGTCGGAGCGCACGCCCAGCTCGTCGTCGCGCGTCGGGCGCGCGAACTTCACGTTCCACGGACAGACGTCCTGACACACGTCACATCCGAACAGCCACTCGCCCACGAGGTGCTGCTCGGCCTCGTCGAACTCGGCGGCGTGCTCGATAGTCAGGTAGGAGATGCAGCGCCGCGCGTCGAGCACGCCCGGTGCGACGAAGGCGCTCGTCGGGCATGCGTCCAGGCAGGCGCGGCAGGTGCCGCAGCGATCCGCCTCGAACGGCAGATCGGGGACGAGATCCGCGTCGGTCAGCACGACGCCGATGAAGGTGAACGAGCCACGGTCGGGGTCGATCAGCATCATGTTCTTCCCGATCCAGCCGAGCCCTGCCCGCTGGGCCAGCTCCCGCTCGGGGACGGGTCCCGCGTCGACATAGCAGCGGGCCTTGGCGCCCGGAGCGATCTCACGAACCACGGCGGCCAGCCGCTCGAGCCGACGACCCAGCACGCCATGGTAGTCCGCCGACCAGGCGTACTGGGCGACCTTCCCCGGGGGCGGACTGACCCCGGGCGCAAGCCCGGGGTGATCGGATCCGTGGAAGTAGTTCGTAAGCGTGACCACGGCGACCTTGGCGTCTGGCATGATGCGGGCGGGGTCCTTGCGCTTCTCCGCCTGCCGGTGGAGGTACGTCATGGTCCCGGCGTAGCCTGCGGCCAGCCAACGGTCGAGCTCGGCAGCGTGCGCGTTCGCCTCGAGAGTGGCTATCCCGACCGCGTCGAACCCCAACGCGAGCCCTCGACGCTTCACCTCGACGGTGTTGCGCGACGCCTCGGCGCGACGCCTCTGCGCGACGTCTCTTTTCATAAGTGCATCGTCTCTCGTCGCCACCGCGCGAACCGGACGACGTCTTCGGGCGGTGGCACCGCGTCCTCATCGCCGTACGCGGTGAACATGCGCCACCGCACATAGTCGCGCGGCGGCAGCGGCAGGAACGGGGGGCGTCGATACCAGTCCCGCGCCCGAAAGCTCCACGTGAGACGCACGAGGTCGAGCGCGAGCCGCGGGTTTACGAGGGCCTGGAGGACGAGGCGCATGGTGAGCGTCGGCCAGCCGGCGGAGGCTCTCATAGGAGTGAATTTAGTCGCGAGGCGTGCCCAGCGCGCTTTTCCTCCTGTATATTGACCGCCTATGACGCTCGCCAGCGATCTCGACGCCGGCGCATCGGCGGGGGCTCACGCGCTCGCGCGCTATCGGAGCGAGTTCCCGATCTTCCGCCACGCGGTGTACCTGAATACCTGTTCGCTCGGTGCGCTCGGCGACCGCACGCGCCGGCGCATCGCGGAGTTTTTCGATCTTTGGCAGGCGCGCGGAGCGTCCGCCTGGTACGACGTGTGGTGGGCCGCCCTCTCGGAGCTGCGGGCGCGCTACGCGCGCGTCGTCGGCGCGAGCCCCGAGGAGATCGCGCTCGCGCCCAGCGTTTCGGTGGCGTTGTCGGCAGTGGCAGAGGCGCTGGACTACCGGCGCCGTCCCAAGGTCGTGGTCACGTCGCTCGACTTTCCCACGGTCGCCTACCAGTGGCTCGCAAAGCGGGCTCGTGGGGTGGAGCTGGTGGTGGTCCAGAGCCCGGACCAGGTGTCGGTGCCCGTCGAGGCCATCGCGCGGGCAGTGGACGACCGGACCGCCCTCGTCGCGACGTCGCACGTGTACTTCACGAGCGGGGCCATTCAGGACATCAAACGAGTGGCCGACGCCGCACGGCAGTGCGGGGCGTTGAGCCTGGTCGATGCCTACCAGTCGGTGGGACAAGTGCCGGTAGACGTGAAGGCGGCGGGAGTGGATTTTCTCACCGCGGGCGGGCTCAAGTGGCTGCTCGGCGGGCCGGGGATCGTGCTGCTGTACGTGCGCGATGAGGTCGCACGGCGGCTCGCTCCTGGAATTGCTGGGTGGTTCGGTCACAAGAACCAGTTCGCCTTCGACCCCCGCGCGCTCGAGCTGCACGACGACGCGCGGCGTTTCGAGCTCGGGACGCCGGCGCTCGCGGCGGTCTACGCGCAGCTCGGGGGCCTCGATTACATCGACGAAATCGGCGTCCCCGCTATTCGCCGGGTGACGGCTGCGCTCACGGAGGACCTGGTCGCGCGGGCGGGGGAGTACGGCTTCCGGCCCAAGGTGGCTCCCCGCGCCGAGGATCGTTCGGCGATCGTGATGCTCCCCGCGGCCGACCCGGCGGCGGGCGTGCGACATCTCGCCGCCGGCGGGATCATCGCGGACGCCCGACCGGGACACGTCCGTCTCTCTCCTTTCTTCTATAACGTGCAGGACGACCATGTCTCAGCGCTCGAGCGGCTCGCAACGCACACCGGTCACTGAGGACGAACGCCTCCTCGCTCAGGTTCCCCGCGAGCGACGGGCGTTCGTCAAGACGGACTCGTGGCGCGTCCTGCGGATCATGGGGGAGTTCGTCGAAGGGTTCGACACCCTCTCCGACGTGTACAACGCCGTCACGGTGTTCGGATCGGCCCGCACCACGCCGGAAGACCCCTACTACGAAAAAGCCGTGGAAACCGGGCGCATGCTCGCGCAGGAAGGGTTCCCGATCATCACGGGGGGCGGCCCCGGGATCATGGAGGCCGCGAACCGCGGGGCCCAGGAGGGAAACGGCCTGTCCATCGGCTGCAACATCGAGCTGCCGTTCGAGCAGGGGCTCAATCCCTACGTCGAACGCTCCATTAACTTCCGTTACTTTTTCGTCCGCAAGACGATGTTCGTCAAGTACTCGACCGCGTTCATCGTGT
>Ga0209470_1003213_pt1 | contig 11357 bp, 5 predicted proteins | sample GraSoiAngelo_125_FD_185882 | JGI IMG/M metagenome (GOLD analysis project Ga0209470, IMG submission 185882) | Grasslands soil microbial communities from the Angelo Coastal Reserve, California, USA - 14_0927_05_40cm (SPAdes) (version 2) | ecosystem: Environmental > Terrestrial > Soil > Grasslands ... | reverse complement strand
CTCTGGCGATATATCGCGCATGACGGGCTGCAACATCCCACTGTGCCCGCCGTCCAGAAGTTTCGCAAAGCCATTGAGGAAGCGGAGAAGACGAGAAAGCCGTGAAGCGAAGCGGTCTGGTCAAATATTGCCGTTCGCTGTTGCTGGCATTGGCATACTTCGACGGCGCAATGAGTGGGCAGACTTCGGCTCCGACGGCGGACCTGCTGAAAGAAGGGCAAGCCGCGTTGGATCGCGGAGACTTCGAGCACGCGATTCGGGATTTCCAGCGAGTCCGGCAGTCGGCGCCGCAAAACCTGCAAGCAAATCGCGGCTTGCTGTTGAGCTATTTGCAAGCCGGGCGCCTGAACGACGCGGAACAACTTGGACGCGAGGCGGTGGCGCACTGGCCTGATGATGCGCAACTCCAACACTGGCTGGGATTGGTTTATTTCAAGAGCCAGCAAGATGCCGCGGCCCTGCAGGCACTGCGTCGCGCCGAACAACTGGACGGCACACGATTCGAAGTTCATTTTGATCTTGCGCTGGTGCTTCTCGACCAGAACCAATACTCCCCGGCAGCCGAGGAACTGGAAAAGGCAAACAAACTAAAACCCACAGACGCGCTCGCTCACGTGCTGCTTGGGCGCGCTTTTCAAAACACGAATCGGACGGTGCAGGCGATTGAGCAGTTTCACACCGCCCTGCGCCTTGATCCGACTGTCCCACTGGGGCATTACCACTTAGGTTTCGCATACGCCAGCCTGGGCCGCAATCAAGAAGCCATCGCCGAATATGAGAAAGAGTTGAAGCGCTCGCCGGACAATCCTAACGTCCTATATCAACTCGGGCATTCTCTGCTGGAGGCCGGAGATGAAAAATCGGCGATAGCCGATTTGAAAAAAGCGACTGAGTTCGAGCCGCAAAATGCCGATGCATTTTATGATTTGGGCAAAGCGCTGCTGCTGGCGGGAAATGCCGAAGCAGCAGTGAGCGCTTTGCAGCGTTCGATCGAGCTCAAGCCCACTGACCCAAGCCCGCATTACCAACTTGCGCGCTCGCTTGAAAAGATGGGGCATCGCGATCAGGCGCAGGTTGAGTGGCAGCGCTTCGCACAATTAAAGCAAGCTCAGCCGCAAACTGGAGGGATGGCCACCGGCCGGGTCCAGTGATACGGCAATCCAGACTCTTTTTAACCCTCGGCGCGAGCGCTTTTCTGGTCGGCGCAGCCGTTTACATCACTGCGGCTGCATCTCTTCCGCAATCCAGGAGCGCTCGTCACGCTGGCTCAGCCGCTCGCCGCCCTACATCTTCTATTTCCTTCTCCGATGTCACACGGGCCTCGGGCATCGATTTTCACCTCACGTGCGGAAGCCTGGAAAAACGATACATCATGGAAACTATGTGCGGGGGCATCGCCGTCTTTGATTACGACAATGACGGCTGGATGGATATTTTTCTGGTGAACGGATCTACGCTCGAAGATTTGCGCTCGGGGAAATGCCATCCCAGCAAGCTCTACCGCAACAACCACGACGGAACCTTCACCGATGTTTCCAGCAAAGCTGGCCTGAACCGTTGCGGCTGGGGATTCGGCGCCGCAGTCGGCGATTATGACAACGACGGATGGGAAGACCTCTACGTCACCTATCTCGACGGGGCGGTGCTGTTCCATAACAACCGCGACGGGACATTCGCGGACGTTACCGCAAAAGCCGGGGTTGGCAACGCAGGGCACTGGGGTACTAGCGCAGCTTTTGGCGACTACGATAATGATGGATATCTTGATCTGTATGTGGCCAATTACGTCGACCTCGATCTCGATCACCTGCCGGAATTCGGTCAAGGCCCGTTCTGCACATATCGAGGTATTCCGGTCTCCTGCGGACCGCGGGGACTAAAAGGCGGACGTGATCGCCTGTACCATAACAATGGAGACGGCACATTCACGGATGTAACTGAGAAATTGAACATCGACCCAGGCAGCTATTATGGCCTAGGCGTACTTTGGCTCGATTACGATCTGGACGGCTGCCTCGATCTTTACGTGGCGAACGATTCGTCGCCGTCCCTGCTCTACCACAACAATTGCAAAGGCGGTTTCACTGAGGTGGGCGCCGAAGCGGGAGTTGCATACAGCGCCGACGGACGCGAGGAGGCCGGCATGGGAGTGGATTCAGCAGATTACGATCACGACGGCTGGCCTGACATCGTGAAGACGAACTTTTCCGACGATTCGAATAACCTCTATCACAACGATCACGGCCACGAGTTCACGGATATGGCCGGGCCGGCGGGATTTGGGCCAGTCAGCATTCCTTTCCTGGGCTTCGGCGTGAAGTTTGTAGATTTCGACAATGACGGATGGCCGGATATCTTCATCGCCAATGGCCACGTCAATCCGCAGGTTGATCAGCACTCATTCGGAGTCACTTACGCCGAGCGCCCGCTCGTGTTCCACAATCTGACGGGCGGAAAATTTGAGGAGATCGGACTTCGGGCGGGCGCTCCGCTGGCGCGGCGCTACGTGGCCCGCGGCTTAGCCAGCGCCGATTTTCTGAACAACGGCAGCGAAGACTTGCTGATGAGCGTGCTCGATGGCTCACCGGTCCTGCTTAGAAATCAATCTGCGAACAAGGGACACTGGTTGCGCGTGAAACTGGTGGGAACACAGTCCAATCGAGATGGCTTCGGAGCGCGGGTCGAAGTAAAGGCCGACGGGCTAGCCCAAACCGCCGAAGCCTGCGCCAACTCCAGCTTCGAATCCGCCAGCGACCCCCGCCTTCACTTTGGGCTGGGAGCGGCAGTGCGAGCCGATTCCATCGCGGTGCGCTGGCCGTCGGGCAAGGTGGACACGTTGGGGCCGCGATCCGCCGATCAGGAATTATTGATCCGGGAGGGGCAGGGGATTGTGGCGAGACAAGCGGTAACAAACAATCATTGATTGTCATAGTCCGCGCTCTTCGGTGCAAAAATCAGAGCAGCTGTCCAGAACCGAGACAGATAACATCCAACTCGCACATTCCAAAAATTGAAGCGCTGTCAATGACAACCTACTGTTCTTCATACCTACGTCGGGCTAAGCCATTGACTTATTTGCATGAATGCTTTGGAAAGGTACGTGCCGCTCTGTACATGAATTTTGTGCAGGATGTGTAGGCGTGTGCTTTCTATGCCGGAGCCCAGTTCTTGTCACAGAATCAGCAAGATAGCTTGACAGTTCGGTCACGGCAGCGCAAGGCTCTGCGTTTCAAGCGTCAGGTTGTCAATCATTTCAGCTTGCCATGTTATTTGACAGCGGCTGTTTTCAAATATCTACGTTGAGTAGTATTCCGCAAGAACGAAAGGGGTAGGTCAATGAAGAAGCTGCAGTTCTGCCTCGTTGCCATTTCAATGCTGCTCCTCGCACTTGGCGCAGTCGCCCAAGTACAGAACGGCCAGTTCACCGGTGTAGTAACCGACCCGTCGGGTGCAGCGATTCCGAATGCCAAGGTGACCGTAACCAATATGGGGACGAGCTTATCGGTCACCTCCACTAGCAACCAAAATGGCGTCTATGTAGTAAAAGAGCTACCCGTCGGAACATACAAGATCACTGCCGAGGCCAAAGGCTTCAAGACTCGCACAGACACCAATTTGGTGCTGAATGCAGGGACCATCCAGCGCGTCGATTTCGGAATGCAGCTGGGCCAAGCCCAGGAGATAGTGGAGGTCACCGGCGAAGCTGCCACCGTGAACACGGAAGACTCCAAACTGGCGGCCACAGTTAGCTCCGCCCAAATCCAGAACTTGCCGCTGAACGGGCGTAACGTTTTTGATCTGATTCGCCTCAATCCCGGCGCCATAGACGTCCGCGGAGTGGACTTTGAGAACGGGCACGGTGTTGTCGTGAACGGCCTACGCGAGAACTTCAATGGCTTCCTGATTAACGGCGTTTCGAACAAGGGGCTCAGCGGTGGCAACGTCAACACTCCGATCGAGGATACGGTACAGGAGTTCCAGCAGCTTACGCTCAACAACTCCGCGCAATACGGCAACAGTGCCGGCTCTATTACGAACTTGGTGACCAAGTCGGGCACGAACAACACTCACGGCAGCGCCTGGTGGTTCCTGCGCAATGACAACTTGGATGCAACACCATACTTCATCAACCACATTCCCGGAGGGAATCCGTTAATAGCTCTCAGGGGCGAACCCAAGCCCGAGCTGCGCTTCAACCAATTTGGTGGGACAGTGGGCGGCCCCATCGTCAAGAACAAGTTCTTCTTCTTCGCCTCTTATCAGGGAGACCGCTTCGTTACTTCTAATGATCCAACTATCACAGCGGTGGAGTCGCCGGAGTGGCGGGCGGCTGTTATTGCCGCTTCCCCTATCACCTCTGCCCAGTTCTCCGGTCAGGTGACCCCCAGCCTGGTTGCGTCGCAGCTATATAAGAACTTTGCCCCCTCGGTGCCGGGAACAGGAGTGGCCACTATCTCCGATTACAATCTGAATGCCACGGATGGTCTGGGCTTCTCTGATTGGCTGTGCCCGACCACCTATGCGGGCATGCCAGGCGACCCCTTCGGGACCATGCATGCTCAGGCTATGGCCAACATCATTGGCGTTACAGCGACGGACTACAGCGTTACGAATGCCGTAAGTGGTGTCCCCTGCGCGACCCAGCTGCCTGCCCAGGCTGGCACCTTTGACCGCAGCCTTCCCTTCTTGAACAAGACCATCACACTTTACAAGCAGCAAACCAAAGATAACCTATTCCACGGCAATGAGGCTTCACTTCGCCTCGACTGGAACCCCCGCGAAAAGGACCGTTTCTTCACCGAGTTCAAGTGGCTCAAAAGTACTGACAAGATCGGTCCACAAACCGCAGAACTGTTCGGGTCCGGTTCGCGCGGCTTCGACAACCCCATCCAAAACGTATTCCCGCACTTCTCGTTCGACTGGACGCATAGTCTCAGTCCGACCGTCCTGAATGAGTTCAAGGCCGGTTACGTGGGAAACATCATTCTCATCCGCACCAGCCAGGCGGGTGTGCCCTCCATCGCGTTCGACAGCCTCGAGATGGGATTCGGCTCGTACAACGGGTATCCGCAGTTCTTCAAAGAGAACATTTACACCTATGCGGACATGGTCTCCATTACCAAAGGCAAGCACAACTTGAAGGTCGGTTATGAATTGCGGCGAAACCTCGAGAACAGCGAGTTCAACATCTCGCGTCCTTCCTACTATTTCGCCGATGTTCCGACCTTCGCAATAGATGCCCCCTACGAAATGGTTGCAGGAACCGATCCCTGCATCGTGGATGCCTCCGCTCCCGATTGCGCGGGTGGCTCGCACCTGAAGAGCAATTTCCGGTGGTGGCGCAATTGGGAACACGGCGCCTATTTCCAGGATGACTGGAAGGTTAGTCGCCGTCTAACGCTGAACATGGGCATTCGCTACGACCTCTACCAGCGTCACACCGAGCTGAATAACCTGGCCACCATCTTCAAGAAAGGGCCGGGTAAAAATGTGATCGACAACGTCACCACCGGTGCAGGCTGGCTGGCTAACGCCAACGTGCCCGGACCGAACGCTAACGGTTTCCTAGGTTCGGTCGGTACGATCAATGGTGTCACCTACGATTGTACAGGTGCTGTCGGATCTGTACCCTACTTCCAATCGGAGATTGCCGGCGTGTGCGGTCCGGGCGGATTCGCACCGAGCAAGAGCCTTGGCAGGGGGAGACACAATGATTGGGGTCCGCGCGTCGGCTTTGCCTGGGACGTATTTGGCAACGGCAAGACCTCGATGCGTGGCGGCTTCGGCATTGCCTACGAGGGCACGCTTTACAACCCGCTCTCTAATTCCCGCTGGAACCTACCCTACTATAATTTCGGCGACATCTCAGCGAGCTTGACTAACGATACAGGCCCACTCGCTGGGACGTCCTTAACCCAGCTTGTGAATGGCGCGGCAGGGAACGGCACCGTTATCTATGCTCCGCAGAGCCCGACATGTCTGCCCGTGTCGATTAACGGTGCGCCCTGCCCAGCCAATCACCAGGACGCGCCGGGGACGGCTGGTGGTACCGGCAACATCCAAGGTTGGTCGCCGACCAATCGTAATGTGGCAATCCTGACGGGGGTGCTCACCCCAGATGGAATTGATGACCCCTACGTCTACAATTTCTATCTGAATGGCCAGCATGAAATCCTCCCCAAGACAGTGCTGGAGCTGTCATATGTTGGTACAGCGGGCCACAAGCTCTTCCGCGCCGAGAATATTAACCGTATCCCGGGCGGCAGGATGCCGGTAGGGACCTGCGTGGTTGATAGCTTCGGCCGCAACGTGTGTGGGCGGGAAACCGATCCTACTAGTCCCTTGACCAACTCCAACCCGGCGGGCGTCCTGAATCCCAACTATTTCAGGATTCGCAACTGGCAGAACAATGTGAATTCCAACTACCACTCTATGCAAGTGTCGTTGCGCAAGCAGGCCAGCCACGGCATCACTTTTAACGCCAACTACACCTGGAGCCATTCTCTGGATATAGGCTCCACTTGGCATAGCGGCGCCACCACCGCCAACGGACGCGCACCTGGTGAGGCCTTTGCCACCGACCAGACTCTACCTCATCTGGATTATGGCAACTCCATTTTTGACGTACGTCACCGCGTCGTCGTGAACTATGTCTGGGAGCTGCCTTGGGCGAAGAACGCCCGGGGCTTCAAAGGTGCCATCCTGGGCGGATGGCAGTGGAACGGCATCTGGTCTTTTCAGACGGGCGCTCACTGGAGCCCCTTCTGTAGTTCGACCGCGTCTTGCGACTTCTTGAAGGAGAACCCCACACGCAATGCCATGCGGGTGGGCTCTATCGCGCCGTCCTTCGATGGTACCCATGACATGTGGGCCAATGGCTGGGGTTCCTTTTTCGCCCTACCGGGCTCACGCGTGATCGGGCCCCAACCCGACGCCTTCTTCTACCGGCCATGTGACGGTCACAACCTTGAACCCGTGGTTTGCGTCGGCAACGAAAGGCGCAACCAGTTCGTGGGTCCCAATTTCTTCAATGCGGACATTTCGCTGTTTAAGTCTTTCAAGATCACCGAGAGAACCAGCTTGCAATTCCGTGCGGAGAGCTTCAACATATTGAACAGGACCAATTTCCAATTGCCGGGTGGCATCAACAACCGCGTCAACTCCCAAGGTGGGAGCCTTACGGCTCCGCTCGGTGTCTTCGGGCAGTCGGCCGGCACCTTTAACCCACGCCAGCTCCAGTTTGGATTGAAGGCCACCTTCTGAAGCTGGACTAGCTGAAGTAAGATTGGGTCCGGTCGCCGACCGGACCCATTATTGTTTGGCGTACTTCAAGAGGGCGTCATGATTCGACGCTGCCGACCTACCTTCCTCTCCCCGGCGACTCTGTGCTTAGCGCTCGTTAGTTTCTTATGCGCTTCCGCGACAGCGCAGAGTGACAATGGCGCCATCGCGGGCCAAATCACCGTTGCCCGCGGGAGCTTCCCGCCTGATCGGATTGAGCTGACTCTAGAAACTCGGGGGATTGTAGTCAATGAGGTTTGGACGGACGATGAGGGCAAATTCATCTTTCACGATTTGCCACCCAACTTGTATCACGTGATCGTCAAGGACGAGAAGTACGAATATTACGAGGAAGACGTAAAGGTGAACCCGCACACGAACCCCATCAACATTCTAACCATCGGGCTTACTCCGAAGACTACCGCGCGAACTGATAAGTCGCCTGCAGCGACAGGAGAGAATCCGTATCTGGCCGATCTTGCGGAATACGAGAAACATTTCCCCCGGAAGGTGGTCAAGGAATTTGAAAAAGGGGTCAAGTGCCAGGCGGACGGCAAGAGCAACGACGCCGTCCGGCACTTCCAAACCTCGCTGAAGCTGGCCCCTAAGTTTTATCCCGCGCACAACAACCTGGGGACCATCTATCTGAGTCAGACCAAGTTTGCCGCCGCTCAGGAAGAATTCGAGGCTGTGCTCCGGCTCAAGCAAAGCGACACTCAAGCCTATTTCAATCTGGGCAACGTCTTTCTGCTCACCGGTCACTATGACGACTCTCTCCGCATGGTCAATGAAGGCCTGCGCAGACAGCCTAACTCCGGCCTCGGTCAGTTCCTGCTCGGATCGGTTTATGACCGAATGGGCAAACTACCGGAAGCAGAGCGGGCTCTGCATGACGCTCTCGTCATCGATCCCAGCCTCTCGCGGGCCTACCTGGAGTTGGTGAATCTCTATCTGCGCGAGAAGAGGACGACGGAAGCCATCGGCGAATTGAAGTTCTTCCTCAAGTCATTCCCCGCCGATCCCCTGGTGCCCAAGGCGCAACAAGTTCTTAGTCGCCTCGAAGGGAGCGTCCAACCGGTTTCCGAGACCCCATAGTTGCCCACGGCCACCCGTTAGGGATGGTTTCCAGGAACGTACTGGCAGAAGTTCTTTTGGAGACGGCAGGCCGTTTCGTATTCCGTTCTGGCCACCACTGGATGCTGGAGTCTCTCGTATGCATATGCCAGATTGAGGTGTGCCTCTGCCAAATCTGGATCGATTTTCAGCGCCCGCTTGTAGCTCTCGACCGCTTTAGCCAGGCGATTGCTATGGCTGTAGGAAATTCCTAAGACATTCCACAGTTGCGCCTCCTTCATTCCCAATTCCGCGGCTTTAGCTAGGTGCTCGACCGCTTCGACATAATTTTGCTGCTGAAAATAGAGCAGTCCCAAATCCCGCCGCAGCGGCGCAAAATTCCCTTGGATGCTGACAGCTTTTTCGTAGTCGCCAATGGCAGCCTGCTTGTCGGTCTTGCTTTCAATAAAGCCTAGCTCATACCAGGCGCGATAGTTCTCTGGGTTATACTTCAGCGCGTTGCGCGCCCACTGTTTGGCTTCTTCGTCTTTGTTTTGATACATCAGTACACGGGATAACCCAGTCATGGCCTGGTCAAAATTGGGGTTAAGCTCGAGGCACTTCTTGAACTCGGCCTCGGCTGCAGGCCAGTCTTTCTTGGCAAGGCCCGCCTCTCCCAGCATGAACGGCACGATGTACATCTTCGGATCCTGCTCGCGGACTTTGGCGAGAAGTTGCTCGCCTTTTTCAAAATCATTGGCGTGGAATGCATCCTCGGCGGAGAGAATGGAATTAAATTCCTCCAGCCTAGTCTTGGGGTCAGGCAAGCCCGCGGCCAGGGCCTCCGGCGACACCGGCGAGTGATAGGCGACATAGCCCAAGGAGCGCAGCTTTTCCAGTGCGTCGGGGCTGAGGTTCGAGTTTCCTCCCTCTTGGGGCTTGTAGGGATTGCGCTGCAAAAGCGATCGCAGCTTTTCTTTCAGGACAGACGCGGTCGCACCCTGTGCGGCGGCTAGATTGTTCCTTTCTTCCGGATCGGCAGCCAGATCGTAGAGTTCCGGCTGTGGCGCATCAATGTAGTGATAGCGGCTGGTCTCAAGCGCATGCAGCGGGCTCCAGCCGAAAGAATTCAGCGGGTAAAAAGTCTCGCTATAACCACTATCTTCTTCGTCGGTTGCCGTGCCCAGCAATCCTCGGGAATTAAATTGCTTTTCGATTCCGTCCTTAATGCCCGCGGAAGCAAGCAGCGCTGGCGCAACGGCTGTGGTTTCCACTGGGCGCGAAATGCGACCCAGCCGAAAGCCGCTCCCAGCAGGCGGTTTGACGATCAGTGGAACGTGCACTGTGGAGTTATAGACAAAGAATCCGTGTTCTTTTTCTCCGTGATCTCCCAGCGACTCACCATGATCGCTGAGCAGCACAATCATTGTGCGCTCATACAGATGATTACTTTTCAACCACGCAATCAGGCGCCCTAATTCGTGATCGGCGTATGCAATTTCCCCGTCGTAAAGACGATCACGATACTGAGTGCGGTAAGGCTCGGGCGGATCATAAGGGCTGTGCGGATCATAGAGGTGAAGCCAGAAAAAGAATGGGCGATGAGTGGCCTGCTTCACCCAGTTAATCGCGTGGGTGACACTTTCTCCTGCTTTGCGATCCACTAGGCCCGAATCTCTTGTTTGGAACTCCTCGGGAGAGAAGGCATCGTCATAGAAATCAAAACCGCGAGCCAGTCCCCAACTGCGGTCAAGAACAAACGCGCTGACCACAGCCCCAGTCGCATATCCATGCTGTTTGAAGGCTTGCGCGACAGAGCGGAACTGTGGAGCGAGCGGCTGCCCAGTGAAATCCTGCACGGCATTTTGAAATGGGTACGTCCCCGTGAGGATGACCGCGTGCGAAGGCCAGGTGAGCGGAACCTGCGAGATGGCTCGTTCAAAGAGAATGCCATCGTGGGCGAGGGCATCGGTCGTTGGGGTCTGCACCTGCTTCGCGCCGTAGCAAGCGATGTGATCGGCGCGAGCAGTGTCGATCGTGATGAGGAGGACGTTTGGCGTGAGGTTGTGTGATTGAGGGACAGCCGCCATTGCTGCCGGTGGAATCGAAGGCGCTATGGCCCACCAGAAAATCGAAAGACAAGAAATCTTGTTTGATCGAATTTTGAAACGCATTTTTAACTACTGTGGCTGTAGCTGCTGCGCCTTATGTATCTCCTCTTGCGCCTGCTCATCTAGCCCTTTTGCCTTTAGCGCTTGGGCGAGTGCCAGGTGAGTTCTCTGGTCGTCGGGCGCGAGTTCAGCGGCGCGATGCAACTCGATAAGTGCGTTCTCTGTCTCGCCCTGATAAAGCAGAACCTCACCTAAGCTGCGATGGGCAAGTGCGTAATCCGGGGCGATCTCAAGCGATTTGCGGAATGCTGCAGCGGCTTCCGGCACCATCTTCTTCTGGAGATAAGCTACACCCGCATTGTAAGCAGCATCGAAGTTCGTAGGATCGAGTTCCAGGGCGCGCTGCAGCATCGAAATTGATTTGTCAAAATCGCCGTTGCGCCCGTAGGCCAGACCTAACTGAAACGCCGCTAGCGCATAATTTGGACTAAGTTGTAACACCCGCTCGAGTTCCGCCACGGACTTGGGGAACTCACGAGTGCGGTAATAATTCAGCCCTTGCAGATAGTGGCCGGGCACGGAGTCCGGATCGGTTTTGAGCGCTGCGTTCAGCTTTTCAATCGATTCGGCGTATTGGCCATGCTGACTATCGGCCATGGCATCGGAAAAGAGCTCGTAAGTTTGGATGCGGTCTTTAGGATCGGGCAGGGCGTGGATATTGGCTCCGGAATTGCTCCCTCCAGAAAAACCAGCATATCCAAGCGACTTCAAACGCTCCATCAATACCGGATCGAGTCCGGTTTTTTCGGCCAGCTCCTGCCCCGCGGTGTATTGCTGAATCAGCTTAGCGAGGCGCACGCGCATTTCTTCTGTTACTGCTTTCTTCTCTGCAAACAGGTTATGAGTTTCGCC
>Ga0209470_1003210_pt1 | contig 11360 bp, 7 predicted proteins | sample GraSoiAngelo_125_FD_185882 | JGI IMG/M metagenome (GOLD analysis project Ga0209470, IMG submission 185882) | Grasslands soil microbial communities from the Angelo Coastal Reserve, California, USA - 14_0927_05_40cm (SPAdes) (version 2) | ecosystem: Environmental > Terrestrial > Soil > Grasslands ... | reverse complement strand
CGGCGGCTCGTCGGTCGCCGACGACGAGAAGATCCGGAACGTCGCCCGGCGCGTCGCGGCGAGCGCGCCCGGCCGGGAGCTCGTCGTCGTCGTCTCGGCGATGGGCAAGACGACCGACGGCCTCGTGGCCCTCGCGCACCAGGTGTCGCCGTCGCCCGAGCCGCGCGAGATGGACATGCTGCTCGCCACGGGCGAGCAGGTCACGATCGCCCTCCTCGCGATGGCCCTGCAGTCCTTAGGGCTGCGGGCGCGTTCGTTCACGGGATTCCAGGCGGCGATCCGCACCGACCGCGCCCACACGCGGGCACGGATCACGCAGATCAGCACCGAGCGCGTCCGCCAGTCCCTCGACGCGGGCGAGATCGCCGTCGTCGCGGGGTTCCAGGGGCTGTCCGACGAGGACGAGATCACGACGCTCGGTCGCGGCGGCTCGGACCTCACCGCCGTGGCGCTCGCGGCCGCCCTCAAAGCCGAGGTGTGCGAGATCTACACCGACGTGGACGGCGTCTACACCGCCGACCCCGCCATCGTCCCCGACGCCAAGAAGCTCGCCCGCGTCTCGTACGACGAGATGCTCGAGATGGCGAGCCTCGGCGCGAAGGTGCTGCAGTCCCGCTCCGTCGAGTTCGCGAAGAAGTACGGCGTGACCGTCCATGTGCGCTCGACGTTCAAGCCGGACCCCGGCACGCTCGTGACGAAAGAGGAGCAGGGCATGGAAGAAGTGGTGGTCACCGGCGTCACGCACGACCGGAGCCAGGCGAAGATCTCCATCCTGAGGGTCCCCGACCGGCCGGGCATCGCCGCCCAGGCGTTCGGCGCGATCGCCGCGAAGAACATCGTCGTGGACATGATCGTCCAGAACATCAGCCGCGACGGGTACACCGACATGTCGTTCACCCTGCCGCGCGGCGACCACGCCCGCGCCGTCGTCGCGCTCGAGGAAGTCGCGCGGTCGATCGGCGCCCTCGGCGTCGTCCACGACGAGCGCGTGGCCAAGGTCTCGATCGTCGGCGTCGGCATGCGGAGCCACGGGGGCGTCGCCGCGAAGATGTTCGCCACGCTCTCCAAGGAAGGGATCAACATCCAGATGATCTCCACCTCCGAGATCGCGATCTCGTGCGTCATCGAGGACAAGTACGCGGAGCTGGCCGTCCGCGCCCTCCACGACGCCTTCGAGGTCGGCAAGGGGGCCAACCGATGAGCCGGGGCAAGGCCGCGGTCTTCTTCGGTCCCGGCAAGCCGTTCGAGCTCCGGGAGTTGCCACTGCCCGAGGTGGAGCCCGACGCCGTCCTCATCCGCGTCGCGCTCGCCAACGTGTGCGGTTCCGACCTCCACTTCTGGCGGGGCGACGCGCCATTGCGCCTGCCCGACGACGGCTGGATCTTCGGCCACGAGATGACCGGCCGGGTGTCCCGGCTCGGCGCGCGCGTCCAGACGGACTCGCTGGGGCGCCCGCTCAGGGAAGGCGACCGCGTCGCCTACACCTACTTCTACCCCTGCGGGCGCTGCTACGCCTGCCTCGCCAACGAGCCCGCGGCGTGTCCGGCGAAGATCGAGCGGCCGCGAGGGCCGTCCGAGTTCCCGCACTTCCACGGCGCGTTCGCCGAGTACTACTATCTGCGGCCGCGCGGCGCGCTCTTCCTCGTCCCCGACGCGCTGCCCGACGAGATGGTTGCGCCGGTGAACTGCGCCCTCTCGCAGGTGATCTTCGGGCTCGGGAGGGCGGGCCTCGCCTTCGGCGGGAGCGTCGTGATCCAGGGCGCCGGCGGCCTCGGGATCCAGGCGGCGGCGGTCGCCCGGGACATGGGCGCCGCGACGGTGATCGTCGTCGATCAGCTCCCGGGGCGGCTCGAGCTGGCGCGGGCGTTCGGCGCCGACCACACGATCAACCTCAAGGAGGTCGCCGACCGCAAGGAGCGTGTCGCGCTCGTGCGGACGTGGACGGGCGGCGGCGGCGCGGACGTCGTCTGCGACTTCGTCGGCTTCCCGCAGGTCATCCCGGAGGGGATCGAGATGCTCCGCTCGGGCGGCACGTACCTCGAGATCGGCACGATCAGCCGCGGCGCGAAGGTCGAGCTCGAGCCATCGCTGCTCGTCTGGGGGTCGAAGAAGATCGTGGGCGTGATCCAGTACGATCCGTGGGTCATCCCCCGCGCGCTCGACTTCCTTGTGCGCAACCGCGGGCGCTTCCCCTTCGACCGGCTCCTCTCGCACAAGTACCCGCTCGAAAAGATCAATCAGGCGTTCGCCGACTCGGAGTGGCACAACCGGGAGACGACCACGATCACGCGCGCGGCCCTCGTGCCCTAATCAACATCGGGGGGAGCGGCGCCGCTCCCCCCGATACCCCCCACCGGTCACCCATCGCGGTCTCGCTCGCGAATCGATTGCGGCGGCAAAGCCGCCGCTCGAAAGCCCAGGGGGTGGCTCGGAGGGGACGCGCCCTTGGGGCGCGCCAGTCAAGTCGCCCTCTCCAATGGTCTTGTGCTCCGGTCCGCGTTGTGGCAGGGTGCCTGCCACCGTGGCCGATGGCCACGTCCGGGGAGGTGCGTATGGCTCAGCTCCTGATCAACGGCAAGACCTTCATGGTCGACGCCGATCCCGCGACACCGCTCCTGTGGGTCATCCGCGAGCGGCTGCAGCTGACCGGCACCAAGTTCGGCTGCGGGATCGCCCAGTGCGGCGCGTGCACCGTCCACCTCGACGGCGCGGCGGTGCGGTCGTGCCAGACGACCCTCGCCCAGGCCGCCGGAAGGAAGATCACGACGATCGAAGGGCTCCACCCCAAGGGGGAGCATCCCCTCCAGAAGGCGTGGATCGCCGAGCAGGTGCCGCAGTGCGGCTACTGCCAGTCGGGCCAGATCATGCAGGCGGCGGCGCTCCTGGCGAAGAGCCCCAACCCGACCGACGAGGAGATCGTGGCCGCGATGTCCGGCAACATCTGCCGCTGCGCCACGTATCTGCGCATCAAGCGCGCGATCAAGCGCGCCGCGCGGGGGATATAGGCCATGAAGAGCACGAGGACCGAGCTCAGCCGTCGAGACTTTCTGAAGACCACTGCGGTCGCGGGCGCCGGCCTTACCCTGAGCTTCACCATCCCGGGCGGGGGCGCTCGAGAGGCATCGGCGGCCGCGGCGTTCGAGCCGAACGCCGCCCTCACGATCACGCCGGACGGGATCATCACCGTGCACATCACGAAGGCGGAGATGGGCCAGGGCGTCGGCACCGCGCTCGCCCAGATCGTCGCCGAGGAGCTGGAAGCCGACTGGAAGGACGTTCGCATCGACTACCCGATGAACGACCCGAAATACGGGCTGATGCTCACCGGCGGGAGTTGGTCGGTGAACTGGACGTTCGACTCCCTCTCGCGCGCGGGCGCCGGGGCGAGGATGCTCTTGACCGAGGCCGCCGCCAAGCAGATGAACGTGGCAGTCGCGGACTGCGTCGCCGAGGACGGCCGGATTCGGCACCTCCCGACCGGACGGTCGATGCCGTACGGAGAGATCGTCGCGAAGGTCCCGATCACGCGGACCCTCTCCGAGGAGGACCTCAAGAAGATCGAGCTCAAGAAGCCGAGCCAGTACCGGATCGTCGGGAAGTGGATCCCGCGCCTGGACATCCCGGAGAAGGTGACGGGCAAGGCGAAGTTCGGGATCGACACATTTCTTCCGGGGATGGTCTACGCGAAGGTCGCCTACCCCCCGACGCGCGAGGGGGGCAAGCATACGGCCGTCGATGACACCGGGGCGCGGAAGGTGAAGGGCTGGATCCAGACGGTCGTGACCGACGACGTGGTGGCCGTGGTGGCGGACACCTACGACAACGCGGTGAGGGCGCGTGACGCGCTCAGGGTCTCCTGGGACCCGGGCCCCAATGCCGGCGTCAGCACCGCGTCGATCTTCGAGATGTACGCGAAGAAGGCAAAGGAGGACCTGACCGCGCCCTCCTGGGTCGAGCAGGGCGATGTGAAGGCGGGCCTGGCCCAGGCCGCGAAGACCCACGAGGCGACCTTCACGACCGACTACGTAGCCCACATGCAGATGGAGCCGATGAACTGTGTCGTGCGCCTGGACGGCGGCGCGTACGACATCTACACCGGCAGCCAGTTCCAGACGATGGCCGTGGGGGCGCTCTCCAAGAAGCTCGGCGTCGACCCCTCGAAGATCCGCATCCACCAGCACTACCTCGGCGGTGGCTTCGGTCGCCGGCTCGAGCCCGACATCATGGTGGAGACCGCGCTCATCGCGCGGGAGGTCAAGCGGCCGGTCAAGCTGATTCGCTCGCGCGAGGAGGATCTGCGGCGCGACTACTACCGCTCGGCCACGCTCCAGGTGCTGCGCGGTGGCCTCTCGGCCGACGGCAAGGTGATCGCCTGGGAGAACACGCTGGTGGCGGCGTATCCCGGCGAACGCTATGGCGGGCTCGACGACAAGGGACGCGATCAGTTCGCGCTCAACGGCAGCGACCACGTGTACGAGATCCCGAACCAGTTCGTGCGCGCCGTCCGGGCCGAGACGGGAATGTCGGTCGGCTACGTGCGGGCCGTCGCGCCCAACTACACGTTCTTCGCCGTCGAGACATTCATCGACGAGCTGGCCCACCTGGCCAAGGCCGACCCGGTGCAGTTCCGCCTGGCGATGCTGGGCGGTGCACCGCGGCTGGCCCGTGTGCTGAAGCTCGCCGCCGATCGGGCCGGGTGGGACTCACCGCTCCCGCCCAACGTCGGCCGCGGGGTCGCCTGCGTGACCGCGCAGGAGCGGAAGTCGCCGACGTGGACGGCGAGCGTGGTGGAGGCGCAGGTGGACCCGGCGAGCGGCGCGGTGAAGGTGCGGAAGATCGTCTGCGCGGTGGACTGCGGCATCGTCGTCAACCCCGACGGCGCCCGCTCGCAAATCGAGGGCTCGCTGCTCTTCGGCCTCTCGAACGCGCTGAAGGAGCGGGGCACCGTGAAGAACGGGGCGCTCGAGCAGTCGAACTTCCACGACTACCAGGTATTGAGGATGAGCGACGTGCCCGAAGTCGAAGTGCATGTCGTCCCGTCAACCGAGTACCCCACGGGCCTCGGCGAGCCCGGCACGACCACGATCCTCCCCGCGCTGTCGAACGCGATCTTCGCGGCGACCGGCGCGCGGGTGCGGAGCGCGCCGCTCACGGCCGAGCGCGTGCTCACGGCGATCCAGCAGAAGGCGTAGCCAACCAGTCGGAGGGGGCCTCGACGGCCCCCTCCGAGGCCGGGGGAAGCGCTCCCGCGCGAGAGCGAACCCCCAGAACTCGAGCGCGCCGGCCAAGCCGGCGCTCGAACGGCGCTCACTCCGACGCTCGGCGTCCTCGGCACCGGCGGCCGAACGCGAGCGATCCCGCGAGGCAGCCAAGCCCGCCCAGCAGCACCATGCGCGCGGTGCCGAGGCTCGCCGCGAGCGTCCCCGCCAGCAGCGTGCCGGCCGGGGCGAGACCGACGAACGCCATCGTGTAGAGGCCCATCACGCCCCCGCGCCGGTCGTCCGCGACGATGGTCTGGATCAGCGCGTTGCTCGAGGCGAGCTGGACCATCACGCCGAATCCGGTGACGAACAGCAGGGCGAGCGACAGCCAGAGCGCGTCGGAGAGCGCGAACAAGGCGAGCGCGCTGCCGGCCACGGCGGCTCCGACCGTGATCGTGGCCGCCGACTGACCGAGCGAGCGCTGGCCCGACAGGACGAGCGTACCGACGAGCGCGCCGCAGCCGGACGCCGCCATCAGCCAGCCGAGGGTCTCCGGGCCGCCGTGGAGCACTTCCGACGCGAACACGGGGAGCAGCACGGTGTACGGACGACCCAGCAGAGTGACGAGGGCCACCAACATTAGAATGGCCGCGATCGGCCGGGTCGAGCGTGCGTAGCGCGCGGTCTCGTGGAGCCCACGAAGGATCGGCGTCGCGCTCCGCGCCGGGGCCTGCGGCGCTGCGCGCATCGCCCCGAGCGCCAGGAGGACCGCCGCGTAGCTCGCGCCGTTCACGAGAAAGCATACCCCCTCACCGGCGTGCGCGACGATGGCGCCGCCGATAGAGGGGCCGATCAGCCGCGCCGCGTTCGTGACCGACGCGTGCAGGGCGACCGCGTTCCCGACGTCGTCCCGACTCTCGACGATGTCGGCGACGAAGGCCTGGCGGGCCGGGACGTCGAGGGCGCCGACGACCCCGAGGAGGGCGCCGATCGCGACCAGCTGCCAGACGGCGACCACACCCGCCAGCGCCAGCCCTGCCAGGACCAGCGTCAGCGCCATCGCGAGGCTCTGCGTGACGACGAGGATCCGGTGACGGCTCCACCGGTCGCTGAGCCCCCCCGCGATGGGCATCAGAAGGAGCGAGGGGAGCTGGCCCGCGGCGGCGAGGACGCCGAGCAGGAGTGGCGAGCCCGTCAGCCGATAGGCGAGCCAGCCCATCGCCACCTGCTGGACCCAGGTGCCGACCAGCGACACGGACTGGCCACCGAGAAAGAGACGGACGTTCCGCGACCGGAGGCTGCCGAAGGCCCGCGCGCGGGGGCGCTCCATCGACGAGGTGGGCGGGTGACCGCCAATGCGGGTCACCCGCCCTTGCGGGTCACGCGCGCTTCAGCTGGGCACGGTCGATCGGAAGCGCGCGAACGCGCTTGCCCGTCACCGCGTAGATCGCGTTGCAGACGGCGGGCGCCACGCTCGGCACGCCGGGCTCGCCGAGGCCTCCCGGCGCCTCGCCGGAGTCCAGGATGTACGGCTCGACGACCGGCATCTCGTTGATGCGGAGCATCGGATAGTCGTGGAAATTGGACTGTTGCACACGACCGCGGTCGATCGTGATCCGGCCGTAGAACGCGGCCGTGAGCGCGTACACCGCGCCCCCTTCCATCTGCGCCTTGACCTGGTCGGGATTGACCGCGATGCCGGGATCGATGGCGGCGACGAGCCGGTGGACGCGGACGGCCCCGTCCGGGGCGACCGACACCTCGGCCACCGTGGCGGCGTAGCTGCCGTAGGAGAATACGACGGCGATGCCGCGTCCGCGCCCGGACGGGAGCGGCGCCCCCCAGGCCGCCTTGGTCGCGGCCAGCTCCAGCACCCCCTTGTGGCGGGGCGACTTGCCGAGCAGCGCACGCCGGTACTCGTACGGATCCTTGCCGGCCAGGTGGGCCAGCTCGTCGATGAAGCTCTCGATGATGAACCCGTTCTGCGACGGGCCGACCGAGCGCCAGAACCCGAGCGGGATACCGAAGTCCTTGTTGGTCCACTCGATGCGGAGATTCGGGACGTCGTAGGGCATGTTGCGCACGGCTTCGACCGCGGCGGCGTCGATCTCGCCCGCCTTCGCGCGTCCCTTCTGGATCAGAATGCCCGGCCCCACCATCCGCGTGAACCACGCGGCGGGCATGCCGTTGGCGTCGAGCGCCGCCCGGAAGAGGTTGTACGTTGCGGGACGGTAGAAGCCGTGAGTCAGGTCGTCCTCGCGCGTCCACATGACCTTCACGGGCGCGCCGACCGCCTTCGCCGTCTCGACGGCGTCCACGATGAAATCCTGCTCGCCGCGCCGGCCGAACCCGCCGCCGAGCAGCGTCGTGTGCACGGTGACCTTCTCGGGCGGGAGCCCGGTGAGGCGCGCGCCCGTCGCCTGAGTGCCTCCAGGGTTCTGCGTCGGCGCCCAGATCACGCAGGCGTCGGGCGTCACCTGCGCCGTCGCGTTCATCGGCTCCATGCACGCGTGCTCGAGGAACGGCACCTGGTACACCGCCTCGTGCACGCGCCCGCCTGCGGCGAGCGCCTTCTCGGCGTCGCCGTCGTTCCGCGCGACCTGACCCGGCTGTCTGGCGGCGGCCTCGTACTCGCGCGTGATCATCGCGCTCGACACCTGAGCGGTCGGTCCCTCGTCCCACGTCACCCGGAGCGCCTTGCGCCCCTGGGAGGCCGACCAGAAGCCGTCGGCGACCACGGCGATGCCGTTCGACACCTGGACGACGTGCTTGACGCCTTTCACCTGTTTCGCGGCTGTCGCGTCGAAGCTCTTCACCTTGCCGCCGAAGACGGGGCAGCGCTCGATCGAGGCGACGAGCATCCCCGGGACCACCACGTCGACCCCGTAGACGCCGCGGCCGGTGATCTTCTCGGGCGTGTCGCGCCGGTGCACGTACTTGCCGATGTAGCGGAATTTGTCGGGAGTCTTGAGCTTCGGGTCCTGCGGCACGGGCAGCTGCTGCGCACGGTCCACGAGCTGGCCGTAGAGGAGCCGTCGTCCGGTCGGCTTGTGGACCACCTCGTTCGGCTCCGTCTCCACGCTCTCGACCGGCACCCCCCACTCGTTGGCGGCGGCCTGCATCAGCATCTCGCGCGCCCCTGCGGCGGCCTTGCGCCACATCGCCAGGTGGTCGCGGACGCCGCGGCTTCCACCGTAGGACTGGGCGCCCGTGACAGGGTTCTTGAAGAGCGCGGGATTGGCGGGCGCCTGCTCGACGCGGACCCGGTCGAGGTCGACGTCGAGCTCATCGGCGATGATCATGGGCGTCGTGGTCAGCGAGCCCTGCCCCATCTCGGGTACCGAGTTGGTAATCGTCACGACGCCGTCGCGATCGATCCGGAGCCACTGGTTCGGCGCGAACACACCCGGCGTCTGCGCGAGGGCGTCGGACCGGCGACGCGGGAGCGGGAAGCCGATCGTGAGCCCCGCGCCGACCGCGAGGCCGCCCTTGAGGAGCGCGCGTCGGGAGACGAGCGTCTTCATCGCGCGCCTCCTTTCTGGAGCGCCGCCGCCTGATGGATCGCGGCCCGGATGCGCTGGTAGGTCCCGCAGCGGCAGATGTTGCCCGCCATCGCGGCGTCGATGTCGGCGTCCGTCGGGGAGGGCTTGCTGGCCAGGAGGGCCGCGGCCGACATGATCTGCCCCGGCTGGCAGTAACCGCACTGGGGCACGTCCACCTCCGTCCACGCGCGCTGCAGGGGGTGGTCACCCTTGTCCGAAAGGCCCTCGATCGTGGTCACGCGTTTGCCGGCGGCGGCCGAGGCCGGCGTGACGCACGCGCGCACGGGCGCGCCATCGAGGTGGACCGTGCACGCGCCGCAGAGCGCCATGCCGCACCCGTACTTGGTTCCGGTCAGGCCGAGCGTCTCCCGGAGCACCCACAGGAGGGGCATCTCGGGCTGGACGTCGACCCGCTGCGCTTTGCCGTTGACAGTGAGTGAGACCATGGAGACCTCCTGGGCCAGAATCTGACGCGCCTCAGGAAACACCAGCATCACCTCGCTGTCAACTCCTGTATAAAATTTTCGACTCTAGTCACGCGCGCCGCGGCGTGGGATCGTCGGCGCATGACGCTCTACTCGCGCCATCAGCTGATCGTGCTGCTCGTCCTCCTCAGCGCCGCGGGGTTCGGCCTCGCCGTCGGTCACTGGCGCCGCGCTCACCCCGATGTCGTCGAGCGGCTGGAGCAGTTCGATCGGACCCCGCCGCCCGCGGGCTCACTCGCGCCGCCGGCGCGGTTCCCGGCATCCCCCGAGCGCGGGCACCCACGAGCGACGCCGCGGTCAGCGCGACAGACGTCGCGCGCCGCGCGCATCGACCTCAATCGCGCGGACGTCGCCGAGCTGACGCAGCTTCCCGGCATCGGGCCCGTGCTGGCGACGCGAATCGTCCAGGCGCGCGAGGCCGACGGACCATTCGCCGCGGTGGACGATCTCCACCACGTGGGCGGCGTGAGCCGCCGCACGATCGAGCGGCTCCGACGGCTCGTGACGGTCACCCGCTGACGGGTCTTCCATGCCATGGCGCGCGATGCCGCTCGCTCCCGTCGCGATCGCGTTCGCCGCCGGCGTGGGCCTCGCCCCCTGGGCGCGTCCGGACGTGGCCTGGACGACGTGGCTCGCAGCGCTCGCGAGCACCGGCGCGCTCCTCCTCACGGGCCGGACGGCCGGGGCGACGGCCTTGCTCCTCGTCGGCGTCGCGGCCGTCGGCGCCCTTCATGGAATCGAGGCGCCCCTGCCGCCCGGCCACGTCGCCCGCCTCGATCTGCCGCGGACGGCGCACGTGGATGGGCGGCTTGTCGCCGAGCCGGTCTGGTGGGCCCCCGATCGCGTCCGTCTCCTCATCGAGGTCGAGCGCGTCGACGGCCTCGAGCGCTCGGGACGGATCCAGGCGACCGTGTACGGCGTGGCGCCACCGCTCGTCCTCGGCCAGCGGATCACGGCGGAACTGCGCCTCCACCCCGCGATCGGCTTCCGCAATCCTGGGACGTTCGACTACGCCGAGCACCTCAAGCGCGAGGACATCCGCGTCACGGCAACGGCGCGCGCCGACCGCCTCACGCCGGTCGACCACCCTGCGCCGCCCTGGCCCGAGCGGATCAAGCGCGCGTCGGTGGCGGCGATCTCCCAGGCGTTGCCACGCGCCTCCGCGGCGCTGCTGGCAGGGCTCCTGCTGGGCGAGCGGACCGCCCTGCCACCCGAGCTCGACGAGGGCTTCCGCCGCGCCGGCGTCTATCACGTCCTCGCGGTGTCCGGCTTCAACGTCGTGCTGCTCGCCGCGGCGGTGCTCGCCCTCTGCCGGCTCGCCCGCGTCGGCCGCCGCGTGTCCGCGGTCGCCGCGATCGTCGTCGTCGTCGGCTTCGCAGCGGTCGTCGGGCCCGAGCCCTCGGTGCTGCGGGCGGTCGTCATGGCGGTGCTAGTTCTCGCGGCGCTGCTCCTCGAGCGGGAGGCTTCGGTCACCAACAGCCTCGCCCTCGCCGCGCTGGCGATCCTCGCCATCCGCCCGGGTGACCTGCTCGACCCGGGCTTTCAGCTCTCCTTCGCCGCGACCGCCGGCATCGTAGCGGCGCCGATGCCGCGCGGCGTGATCGCCGGCGCGATCGCTGTCAGCGCGGCGGCCCAGCTCGCGGTTCTGCCGATCACCCTCACCCACTTCAACCAGCTCTCGACGATCGGCGTCGTCGTGAACCTCGGGGTCGTGCCCCTGGCGGGCGTGGCCACGGTCGCGGGGCTCCTCGCGGTCGCTGCCTCTTTCCTGAGCGCGGGCGCAGCCCAGATCGGCTTCGACGCGGTCTGGCCAGTTCTGCTCGCACTCCGCGCCGTGGTCGCGCTCGCGGCCGCGGTGCCCGGGGCGGTCGTGTACCTGCCGGCGCCCCACGGGGTCGCCATCGCCTTCTACGCGGGAGCCCTCGCGCTAGGGCTCGTCTGGTGGCGGCTTCGTGCCGAGCGGCCTCGTGTCGGGGGACCGAGCGGCGCGGCGGCCCTCATCCTGCTCGTGCTCGCCGTCGCCGTGGCGGTGTGGCCTCTGCTCCGGCCCCCCGACGGCCGCCTGCGCGTCATCGTCCTCGACGTCGGCCAGGGCGACGCGATCGTCGTCGAGGCGCCCGACGGCCGCGTGC
>Ga0209470_1003208_pt1 | contig 11372 bp, 7 predicted proteins | sample GraSoiAngelo_125_FD_185882 | JGI IMG/M metagenome (GOLD analysis project Ga0209470, IMG submission 185882) | Grasslands soil microbial communities from the Angelo Coastal Reserve, California, USA - 14_0927_05_40cm (SPAdes) (version 2) | ecosystem: Environmental > Terrestrial > Soil > Grasslands ... | reverse complement strand
ATCCGATGGCTTCGATGTGGCCGCTTTGCTCTCCGCCCAGGAGATTGCCAGCGCCGCGTAGCTCGAGATCGAGCGCGGCGATCTTGAAGCCCGCTCCCAGATCGGAAAACTCTTTCAGCGCAGCCAGGCGGCGGCGGGCGATGGGCGTCAGCTCAACTTCAGCAGGAACCAGGAGATACGCATAAGCCCGGCGGTTCGAGCGGCCCACACGTCCGCGCAACTGATAGAGCTCGGACAAACCGAGTCGGTCTGCCCGATTGATCAGAATCGTGTTGCACAGTGGGATATCGAGACCGTTCTCAATAATCGTGGTCGCCACCAAAATGTCGGCTTCATGATGCATAAATTTCAACATCACTTTTTCCAGTTCGCCTTCGGACATCTGGCCGTGCCCGACGGTGATGCGGGCGGCGCGCGGCACCAATTCCTGAAGCTTGGCGGCAATTTCCCAGATAGTGTCAACACGATTGTGAACGAAATAGACCTGGCCGCCTCGGTCGAGTTCTTGTTCTAGGGCAGATTGAATCAGCTTGTCATCCCAGCTTGCGACGACGGTTTGGATCGCCATGCGGTCTTTGGGTGGGGTTTCAATCACGCTCATGTCACGCAAGCCGACGAGCGACATGTGAAGCGTGCGCGGGATGGGCGTGGCTGACATGGTGAGCACATCCACCTGCTTACGCATCTGCTTGACTCGTTCTTTGTGGCGAACGCCGAAGCGCTGTTCTTCGTCCACCACCAGCAGGCCGAGATCGGCGAACTTCACGTCTTTGGAAAGCAGGCGGTGCGTGCCGATCAGGATGTCGATCTTGCCCGCCTCAACTTTTTGCAGAATTTCTTTCTGCTGTTTGGCCGAGCGGAAACGGCTGATCATTTCGATCAAAACTGGGAATGCGGCGAAGCGCTGCTTGAAAGTCTCATAATGCTGAAAGACCAAAACCGTGGTGGGCGCGAGCACTGCCACCTGCTTGTTGTCGCTGATGGCTTTGAATGCCGCGCGCATGGCGATTTCTGTCTTGCCGTAGCCGACATCCCCGCAAAGCAGGCGGTCCATCGGCTGCTGTGTTTCCATGTCGCGCTTGACGTCGACAATCGCGAGTTCCTGGTCTTCGGTCTCGCTGTATTCGAATGCGTCTTCAAACTCGCGAATCCATTCGTTATCGGCTGAGAAGGCGTGGCCTTCTGCAGTTTTGCGCTCGGCGTACAGCTTGAGGAGTTCGTCGGCCATGTCTTTCATGGCTTTGCGCACTCGGGCCTTCGCCTTGGCCCAGGCAGCTGTACCGAGGTGACTCAATGGCGGCTTGGCGCCCTCCGACGATCGATACTTTTGCACCAAGTCAAGCCGCGTGAGCGGGACATACAGCCGCGCTCCTTCGGCATACTCAAGCAGCATGAACTCGGCGTTACCGTCGCCCTGATTGATCTCTTTCAGCCCCTGATACTGCCCAATTCCGTGTTCCACGTGCACGACGTAATCGCCAACCTGAAGATCGCGGAAATCGGAGAGAAACGCAGACGTTTTCGATTTCTGTCTTTGCGGGCGTGAAACAACGGATTCGGACTCATCAAACAGATCACGTGCGCCGAAGATGGTGAGATTGGCGTCGGGCAATGCTACGCCGTCTGGAACGTAGGCTTTCGCTAACGTGGTGGTGAGCACTTCTCCGGCGAAGTATGCAGTCTCGTCGGCATAGCTCTCGCCGCTGCGGGTGCGGCTTCCCAAGCGGAAGGAAACGGCATATTCGGTGAAAATGTCAGCCAGGCGCTCGATCTCACCTGTATTCGGAACAGCGATCAGCACGCGCTTGCCTTCAGCAGTTTGCTTTTGAACTTGCTCCAGCATCGCGGGAACCGAGCCGTGGAAGCGCGGCGTGGGCTGCGAGTGGAACGTCACCGCCTCAGCTTGTCCGGTGCGCTCGATCCCAAGGTGTTCAACGTCTGCTCCTCGCAAAGTGCCGAGCTTGGCCCACCACTCTTCGGGCGAGAGATACAGATCGGCAGGCCGTACCAGATTGCCGACTCCACTGCGTTCATGAGCTTCCTCTATACGCGACCAGGTGTGTTCGAACTCGGGTTTCAGGTTCTCAGGTTCGTCGGTGATGACGAGAGCGCGAGGGAGCAGATCGAATATGGTGCGATCGGCGCCGGCAACGGGAGCATAGAACTCCCAGCCAGGGAACACGGTCACTCCGCCAGAGCGGACTGCCTGCTCGACAATCTCTTCGGCGCCGGTAATTCGTTTTCCGGAAAGTCGGGCATGAATTGCGCCGAGAAGGTCGTCGCTAACCGGAGTTTCAGTCAGTGGCAGGAGGATCGCTTCATCCACGGGATTCGAGGACCGCTGGGTTGCCGGTTCGAACTTGCGGATGGACTCAACCTCGTCGCCGAAAAACTCAACGCGCACAGGACGGTCCGCTTCGGGCGAGTAGACATCGAGAATGCCGCCGCGCAGCGCGTATTCGCCGGGCATTTCGACCACATCGGTGGATGTATATCCGACGGTATTGAGGTGGCGCAGCAACGGATCAGTATCGAACGTGTCACCTCGCCTCACGATGCGAGCCAGGTCCGCATAGTACTCAGCGGAGCGCAGGCGCAGGGCCGTCGCCGTGATCGGAGAGACAATGATCGAAACCGCGCCGGTGGCGATCTTCCATAGAGCAACGGCGCGCTCTTCCTGGAGCTCGGGATGTGGCGAGAGGTTCTGAAAGGGAAGAACGTCACGCGTGGGAAGAGCAACGATGGTCTCCGGATCGGCGGCACCGGTAAGCTCGCAGAAAGCCTGCAGCAGCGGGACGAAGTCTTCCATGCTGCGATTATCGGAACCCACCAGAATCAGCGGCCGGTCTGCCGCTCTTTGCAGCAAAACCAGCAGCAGGGCTTTGGCCGTCGGCGTTAATCCAGAAACACTAATCCGCCCCGTGCCCTCTTTCAGATGGGAGGCTACACGCGCGAAAGCGGGCAATTTTTCCACGTCCGTGAAGAGATCCCGGACGAACGGAAGAACCATCGCTTTTCTATTCTAACAGCCGGAAAGCGCTCTGGAATGCGATGAAGGCGAGAAATGGAAAAGGCCGGCTCATCACCGGCCTCCACCGCTAGGTACGGCAGAAAAAAATTAACGCTGCGGGTTTTCGTTCTTTTCGTACTTCTGCTCCCGTTTCATGAAAATCTGCGGGTGCTCCTTGACTTGCTCTCTCACTCCCGCATGGGTGCTCAGGAATTGCCTCAGCTCCGGATGACTATTCAGATAATTTTGGTCATCCAACAAGCCTGGGTTTTTCTGAAGGTCTTTGGCTATTTGCGGATGTGAATCGAGAAAGGCGTCGAAATTCCGCAGTTCGCCGTTGGTGATATCCTCGCCGGAATTCTCGAAACGCTTCTCGCGCTGCATGAAGCCCTGAGGATTCTCGCGGATCTCCTCGCGCACGCCTTGGTGATTCTCCAGATATCTCGCGAGGTTGGGATGTTTATTGACGAAATTCTGGTCGTTGACCAGCGACGGGTTCCTAGCTAATTCGCGCCCCACGTCGGGGTTCGAGTCCAGAAACGCGTCGAAGCTGTCCAGTTCGCGATGGGTAATGTCATTATCGGGTCGGGTCGCTTGCTGGCTCTGCGCTTCATTGCGCCGTCTGTGCTCGTCGCGATCTTTATCCCGATCGCGATCTTTGTCCTTATCCTTGTCCTTGTTGCGATCCTTATCCGGTTTCTCAGCCGAGGGCCGATTCATGTCGTCATTGTCAGGTTGCTGAGCCAGAGCGCGGGGCGAAAGGCACGGCACCGCCAAGAACAATGACAGCATGAGGAAAGTACTCAGGAAACTACGCCGCAGCAGTGTGCGGGGTGAAATCTCTAAGGTCATTTTGGTTCCTCCGGTATACAGTTCCCTCCCCGCTTGTGACCATTGAAAAGGATGCAATTGGCGTACCGTCACACAAGACGCGAAGTGGTTGTGAGGCAAGGGCTAAGGTCGGGCATCATTATGAACGAGCACGCGCTACCGTGTAGTTTTGCCTATCAGGATCGCTGAAGAGGTCTGGTCAGGCAGGTAGGACCTCCGCTGCCGTTGATGCACAGCTCAGATCCAGGGAATGTGGATACATGGAATCCTGTATCCCGAAGCTTTTGGTTAGTTTTCCTGTTCTCCTCTAGCGCAAGCAGTCGCCGCTCTCCCAGAGAGAGTACGTTACAGGCAAGCGTCTCACGCTCAGAGTAGTCGATTTCCACAAAGTGATAGCCGCGGGACTTCAGCAGTTCCACAGTTTCGACCGCGAGCCAGGGCAAGTCTACAAGAGCTGTGCGCTCATCCAGGAGACTGATAAGAGACATCAAGTGCAAGCAGGCAGAAGGCCCGGGACCGTAGGGCAGCGGTGCGGAGAGAACCTGCACGCCTCTGGGTGCAAGCAGATCGCGCATTTGTGCGATGCCTGCCGCATTCGTGCGGTAGCCGTGGCCGATGAGCAATGTTTTTTCATCGAGCCAAATCATGTCGCCGGCTTCGGTCGTGCCAGGAGGCACGATTTTGATGAATGGAATGGCATTACCCAGCAGTGAGCAGAAAGACCTCTGGTGTTTGCCTTCGGGCATGCGGTTTGCTTTTCCAGGGCGCATCACGATCAGCCCGAAATCGGTTGGGAACAATGCGTCATGCGCGTAGACGGCGTCGAGCGAGAGATCCAAAGCGGGAGGCGATTCCACCACTTCGGCGCCCGCAGCTTCAAGTTGTCGGCACATTTCTTCATGCTGCGCTTGGGCGGTGTTGAAATCCGGGGGATGGTGAAACCCAAGCTCACGCCAACGAGCCGCTCGCTCCGGCTGATTCCAGCCGGCAGTCCGTGGCGAGCAGACCAGCACACACTCCAGCTTCCCAACCATGGAATGGCCGTTGAAAAGGCGCAAAATCGTATCTGGAGCTTCGTTTGTCACAATCCTGAGTAGAGTAATAGCATTAAAACTGCAAGTGCAAGCGGAAGCGGAACTGGCACTTCGCCGCGATCGCGCCGTCGCGGCAATTGGTGGTCACGGCCTACACCTCGGTTCCCTTGCCTGCCCAGCCCGGCATGCTTATACTCCTGTACTTGTCCGCCTCCTCCGGAATTAAAATCGGCCCCGGCCGCATCTTATAGATTAGTGCGCTAATCGGAGATCATCATGGTTACAAAGACCGTGTCCCTCGAACAAGAAATCAATCCCTGGGAGGCGCAAGCCGCCCGCTTCGACCTGGCGGCTAACAAGCTGAACCTGGACGAGGGATTATGGAAGGTGTTGCGCTACCCCAATCGCGAAATCATTCTGCACATCCCCGTTGCAATGGACAATGGCAGCCTGGAGGTTTTCACCGGTTTCCGCGTGCAGCACTCGATTGCGCGCGGGCCGTCGAAAGGCGGCATCCGGTACGCACCCGACGTCACCCTTGATGAGATCCGCGCTCTAGCTAGCTGGATGACGTGGAAGTGCGCGGTGGTGAACATTCCGTTCGGCGGGGCGAAGGGTGGTGTGATCTGCGATCCGCATAAGATGTCCATGGGCGAGCTTGAGCGCATGACTCGCCGCTACACCGCCGAGCTGGTTGAGTTCATTGGTCCGGAAAAAGATGTCCCGGCTCCCGACGTGAATACTAACGAGCAGACCATGGCTTGGATTATGGATACGTACTCCATGCACATGCGCCAGACGGTGACTGCGGTTGTAACCGGCAAGCCGCTGAACATCGGCGGATCCCGCGGGCGGCGCGAAGCTACTGGACGCGGCATCATGGTCGTGGTGGATGAGGCGATCAAGAAGCTAGGGCTGAGCCGCGAGTCAAGCCGTGTGATCATTCAGGGTTTCGGCAACGTGGGATCGAATGCGGCGCGCTTAATGGCGGAGGCCGGCTACAAGGTTATTGGCATCGTCGAAGTTGATGGCAGTTTGTATAACAAGAATGGCATCGACGTGGACGCATTGTGGGAATTCCGCCAGCGCAATGGCACCGTCCTGGGCTTCCCAGAGGCCGAACCGGCCAATCCTGCTGATCTGCTGGTCACTGATTGCGAGATTCTTATTCCTGCGGCAACCGAAAACCAGATCACCAGCCGGAACGCCGACCGTGTGAAGTGCAAGATTCTTGCGGAAGGCGCGAACGGCCCGACTACGGCTGCTGCAGATGAAATTCTTGCTGACAAACGGGTGTTCGTGATCCCGGATATTTTGTGCAACGCTGGTGGCGTAACCACCTCGTACTTTGAATGGGTGCAGGACCGCCAGGGATACTTCTGGAAGGAATCGGTTGTAAACGAGCAGCTTGAGCACATTATGAAGACTGCCTTCGATGATGTCGCTTGCTACGCCGAAACTCATAGCGTGAACAACCGCATCGCGGCTTACATGCTGGCCATCGATCGTGTGGCATACACGATCCGCCAGCGCGGAATTTACGCTTAACTGTCAGTCCTTGGCGCAGGGCAGAGTGACTTCGGTTCCGCTATTGCTGCTTCCAATTACTTGGAACTTGCCACGCGACTAGAGAAAGAAAATGAAGTTCAGTCTCGCCTTACTTCTGGTCTTCTGCCTCTCGCCATTTCTGATAGGTCTGCAAACTGGTTCGCCAAAGGCTCAGGCGAATTCTTCGTCCGCGAGTCCCACGAAAACTGCTGTTCCTGATGCGGACATCGCCGCTGCGAAAGCAGCCGGTAAGGTCTGGGTTAACCTGGAAACTGGCGTGTATCACAAAAGTGGTCGCTGGTATGGGCGCACGAAAAACGGCAGGTTCATGACTGAAGCCGAGGCAAAGAAGGCCGGGTATCGGGAATCCAAGAGGCAGTAGTAAGGAGGAGCCATGCGGAAAAACCTGCTCACCCAAATTCTGCTTTCGTTTTTAGCACTCGCGCTTCTGGCGAGCGCAAGCCCAGCCCAGAGCACCGAGTCCACGAAGGGGACTCAGCCCGCTGCAACTCCGAAGACAACAAAAACCAAAATTAGCGCGAAAAAAGCCGCTTTGGTCGACATAAATTCAGCCAGCAAGGAGGAACTTGACGCCTTGCCGGGGATCGGCGACACGTTGGCACAGAAGATCATTGATGGGCGTCCGTATCGCAGCAAGAGGGAGCTTCTCACCAGGAAAATTGTTTCTAAATCCGAGTACGAAAAGATCAGGGACCAAATCGTCGCCAGACAAAAAAAGAAGTAGCCCAATAGCCCAACATCAGTTGGCCTATTGGTTAGTCGTTGGCCAGCGGCTAAAGACTGACCATTAGCGACGAGGTTTCATTGCTTTCGTCATTCCCCGTGGAGGATAATTCCAGCAGGGCTGCCTCGCAGAGGTGAGGCAGCGGCATGTCCGCAGTGAATCTGCCCAATTCCATTACGCTCACCCGCATTTTCAGCATTCCGCTGCTGATCTGGATTCTTTCTACCAGCAGATTTCACGGCACAGGCGGCGAAAAAGAGCTGCTGGCTTCAGCGCTGTTCATTGCAGCTTCGATCACGGATGGTATCGACGGCTACCTTGCGCGGAAACGTGGCCAGATCACCACCATCGGCATGCTGCTCGATCCGCTGGCCGACAAACTGCTTATTGCCGCCGCCTTTGTGACGCTGGTTCAGTTCAATCCCAGTCTGGTGCCGGCATGGGTAGCGGTCGTCATTATTGCCCGCGAATTCCTGGTGAGCGGGCTGCGTTCGATCGCTGCCTCAGAAGGCTTCACTATCGAAGCCAGTGACCTGGGCAAGTTCAAGATGCTGGTGCAGATCGTTTCCGTAGTGGCTGTGATTCTCGATCACCGCTGGAAAGCGTGGTACGTGGGACGATACATTTTCCCCGTCCACTGGATTGCTTTTCTCGCGATCTGGTTCATGGTGTTTCTGTCTCTGGTATCGGCCGTAGATTACTTCGCCGCGTTCTGGTCAAAAATTGACCGCCGCGTGGTGAAGCGCCGCCGCCGCGCCTTCGTCCTCAGCCGGCGGAGGAAACGCGATGTCCCCGCAATCTGAAAACGCCCACCCCAGTTGCAGCTCAGAGCCGCGCGAATTCTCCCTCGAAGAGCGCAAAGTCCTGCTGAACCTGGCGCACGAGGCGATTCAATCTGCGTTGGAAGCCCGAGAAGTTCCTCTGATCCCCCCATCGCCCCACCTCGCCGAGCCACGCGGCGTTTTCACAACGCTTTACCATCGCGGTGGGCTGCGTGGCTGCGTGGGCTACATTTTTCCCACAGCAGCGGTTTATCGAACCGTGGCGGAAACCGCCCGGGCAGCAGCGTTTGAAGATTCACGCTTCTGGCCGGTCACTCCCGACGAAGCTCCGGAACTCGAAGTTTCCCTCAGTATCCTTTCCCAGCTCAAGCCCATTCGCGCCGAGGAAGTCGAAATTGGCAAGCACGGCCTACTGATCAGCATGGCAGGTCATCGCGGCCTGCTGCTGCCCCAGGTCCCCGCCGAGCACGGATGGGATCGCATCACTTTCCTCGAACAAACCTGCAAGAAAGCGGGCCTGCCGCTGAACGGGTGGCAAACAGGTGCGAAGCTCGAAGCGTTCACAGCGGAAGTTTTTGGCGACCGCGACCAGCCTTGCTTGTAAGATTGCGGAGACGCGGACCTCCTCGGGCGGCATGAACTTTATGTTCTCTGACCTCCTCCCAGTGATTCCAACGCTTTGACAATCTGTCCCGACCAGTCAGCCACTTCATCTTCGCGCAAGGTGCGTTCGCCAGATTGAAAAGTAGCACGCAACAAAATCGAATATTTTCCCACCGGCACCTTACCGCCTCGGAAAATCTCCACAGGAACGAAGCTGCGCAATTCCCGCAGCCCGAGTGCGCCGACGGCCTGCTGAATTTTCTCGAAAACGACGGAATCAGGAAACAAGAACGAAAAATCCCGCTCCACCGCCGGATATCGTGGCAAAGCTTCATACCGCGCCGCGCGCAATGGATGTTTGTACAAGCGATCGAGATAGATTTCGCCGAGGTAAACGTCCTGCCGCAGCTTGCGTTTCGCTGCTACCTCAGGATGAACCTGCCCGAGCTGCGCTACGCAAATGCCATCCATTATGGCGCGCGCCGAGCGCCCGGGATGGTAATACTCCGGCGTTTGCGAGTCATAACAAAGCGCATCGTACTGGAAGGCGCGCAGCAACGTTTCGATATCGCCCTTTAGATCGAAAAATGAGATTGGCCGCGAGGCTTGATTCCAACTTGGCGGTATCGCACTTCCAGTTGCACCGAGGGAAATACTCTTCAACTCGGCCGCTCCGCGATCCACGGCTTGGAATACATGACCAACCTCAAACAGCCGCACATTATCGACGCCGCGGTTCAAGTTGTAGGCAAGCATGTTAAGCATGCCGGGAACCATTGAGGTTCGCATGATGGAAGCTTCTTCGCTGATGGGATTGGCCAGCTCGACGACCGGTGAGTCAGAGAACGCCTCCGCATCCTCGTGCGAGATGAAAGTGAGCGACACCGCTTCGTTGTAGCCCAACCCGAGCAGGAATGACCGCAGCTTTGCATCCTTTTCTGCGTCCGGCCGCTCGATGACCGCACCCGCGAACGCAGGCAGGGTATTGGCGAATTTATCGTAACCGTAGAGTCGCGCAATCTCCTCGATTAAATCAATTTCGCGTTCCACGTCCAAGCGCCAGCTCGGAATGCGCACGGTAAAATCGGCGTCGCCACCACGCTCCGGCATCACATCGAAGCCCAGCTTGCTCAGAATGCGATATATTTCGCGTGCCTCAAGCGAGGCGCCGAGAATGCGGTGTACTTCGGAGATGTGCAGCGCCACCGGCGCCAGATCCACGCGCTTGGCGACTACGTCGATCACGCCGCCCTGCAACTCACCTCCGCCAGATTCCAGAATCAACTCGGCAACACGGTCGCATGAAAGTGCTGTTGATTCAAAATCGGCGCCGCGCTCGAAGCGGTGGGAGGCATCGGTATGCAATCCGTGCCGCCGCGAGCTCTTGCGAATCGTCACTGGATCCCACCATGCCGATTCGATCAGAACATTGCGGGTCTTCTGCGTGATCATCGTATCGAAACCGCCCATCACGCCAGCGAGAGCAACCGGCTTTCGAGCGTCGGCGACGACTAGGTCCTCTGGAGTGAGCTTGCGCTCAACGCCGTCGAGCGTCTTCAGTGTTTCGCCTTCTTGTGCACGGCGAACCATAATTTTCCCGCCCTCGAGCAGATCGAGGTCGAACGCATGTGTGGGCTTGCCCATTTCCCATAGCGTGTAGTTAGTCGCATCGACGGCGTTGTTGATGGGCCGCTGATCGAGCAGACCAAGGCGATGAACAACTTTCTCTGGCGATGGCTTGATCCTGATGCCACGCAGCACTCGCGCCGTGAACCGTGGACAAAGATCGGGTTCTGCAACTTCGATGGCAAAATCACCTTTACTGCTCGCCGCCGGCAGCTTCGGCTGCAGCGGCTTGAGGGGCAGGTCGTAGATTGCCGATGCCTCGCGGGCGACGCCGTAGTGATTCATCGCGTCGGGCCGGTTGGTGCCGATCTCCATCTCGAAAACGGTGTTCTCGCCAGAGCCGCTCATCGCTTCTACGGCAATCCCCGCGGCAGTAAGATCCTCCGCCAATCGCCGGTCATCTACCCAAAGCTCGACAAAATCACGAATCCATTGTGGGGAAAGTTTCATTTCTGGCTTTCAGCTCTCAGCCATCAGCTTTCAGCTCTTTTTCGTGTGAAGGCTGACAGCTTCTCACCCAAACTGCTCCAAAAACCTGACATCGCCCTGGAAGAACAACTGAATGTCGTCCACGCCATACTTTAGGATCGCAATCCGGTCTGCTCCCATCCCGAAGGCAAATCCTGAAACTTTCCTGGGATCATAGCCGTTGTTTCTTACGAACTCGAACACATTGGGATCTACCATGCCGCAGCCCAGAATTTCAATCCATCCTGTCTGTTTGCAGGAGCGGCACGGCTCCGATCCTCGCTTTCCGCTCCCGCCGCAGATGAAGCATGAAATAAGCATCTCCGCACTCGGCTCGGTGAAGGGAAAGAATGACGGACGGAAGCTCGTCTTCACACTCGATCCAAACAGAGCCTTCATCGCGTGATCAAGCGTGCCCTTTAAATCGCCGAGAGTAATGTTGGTATCCACCGCAAGTCCCTCGATCTGGTGGAACATGGGCGAGTGGCTTGCGTCGGGAGGATCGTTGCGGTGCACCTTGCCGGGAATCACGATGCGCAGGGGCGGCTTGATTTTCTCCATTGTCCGAATCTGCACTGGAGACGTATGCGTGCGTAGCAGCAAGCGATCGCGCAGCGGCTTGGACTCCTGATTAGCGACGAACAGTGTGTCCTGGGTGTCACGCGCTGGGTGATTGGGCGGGAAGTTCAGCGCCTCGAAATTGTAATAGTCAGTTTCGATGATCG